>ENA-UOWJ01000004-UOWJ01000004.1-bioreactor-metagenome-genome-assembly--contig:-NODE-4-length-352127-cov-329.020246_pt1 | contig 352127 bp, 328 predicted proteins | sample MGYA00238156_ERZ761611 | MGnify/ENA primary metagenome ERZ761611 (study PRJEB28900, sample SAMN06268034) | bioreactor metagenome | isolation source: Joint BioEnergy Institute, California, USA...
TCGGCCTGCACACTGATGTTCAACCCGCCTTGAACACGGAATTTCTGACATCCCCCGGATAGGGGCCTGCCGCCGCTGTTTGAGCCATTTGCCTCGAACGAAGGTTACCGCGGATCTTGATAATGCTGCTGTATTGCCTCGCCCAACCCGGCGGGCTTGGTTTCCGGAACGACAAACTCAGCCATTCGCCCGGCCAACCTACGCGGTTTTAGAAAGGTTTCCACGGCGTGGTACCAGGCGCGATCGGCGTAATCGTCAAAAAGAATGGTACACCCTGCGGGTGCATGGAGTAGAGAAGCGAGTAGCGTAGCCACCCGGAACCGGCCGTCGATTAGGATGAGGTCAGGTTTTTTCTGGTCTTGCTTAAGGCGATCCCACGGCGCTTGCGGGTAGTGGGGCCACCGATGAGAGAATTCCTTGGAACTAGGGTGGCCCCAGGCGCCGGTGGGGCCGATATCAACGTGTAGGGGCACGTATCTGTTCGGCTGAATACCGATACCTGCAATTTTTTCCTGAACTGCACGCAAGAAGGCTGGATCGGATTCAACGGAGTAAATTTTTTCGACCGCACTACGCGCAGCCATGACGGAACTGCCACCAGCACCGTACTCCAGGAAGACGCGAGCTTTGCGCAAGTGCTCGTCCAGCAGCCGGATGCCCTCCTGTTCCATGTGCGGTTGATCAGGTACGACTATCTGGGCAGGCGCGCGTGCAGCGACGGGTTTTACGCCTTCTTGTGAGATCAGCCGAGGGCCTGCGTCATCGCCCGACGGCGGCTTTGATCCCTGGGGGGCTGGCTGTTGATTCGCTGCCAAATAGCGTTTGGCGGCATCGCCCTCGAGCTTGCTAAGCACTTTATAGGCCAGATCCTTCGCCCGATAGGCACTGTGCAGAATAAACGCAAGTTTTAGCCTCTGATTGTCATCCAACTTCTGCAATCTGGCTTCCGTGGGCACGAAAACCGCATCGACGTACAGCAGCTGCGATCCGCCGTCGATGTCAGGTATTTCGGCGTCCCCATGAGAAATAAACTTCGGATTGATCAGACGCAGCAACCGCAGGCCGTGTTTCGCCAGCACGGTACTCAATCTTCCCAGGTCAAGTTGGCCTTTGGACACCTCCACAAAACGCGCGCGCACTTGCGCAACCAGCAGATCATCCAACAACCGCCCGGCGCCTTCTAAAATTTTGGCGTTGTCATGGGCGTCGTCCAGTGCGAGCCAGTCTATTCGTTCCAGCCCAGCGATGCTGTCAAGCCGTACCGTGGGGATGGGCACGTTGGCCAGTACGGTGGTCGGTTGCCGTAGCGTGGGCAATTGTTCGGCAGAGGGCAGCGACTCAAGCGTGCTGGAAAAATTGTTGTCCAAACAAGCGTACAGGGTGGCTTGGCCGTTTTGATCGCCCAGCGCAATGTGCGTGTGGTGTTGCACATCGCCCGACAGCTTCAGCTGCCCAATGTCTTGCAGTTTTCCGGCGGGATCCAGCGCTATTGTGGTCAATGCGCCCAGTCGATTCAGCGCGGCATAGGTCGGGTTGGCAACCAGCGCCCCACCGTGGTCGACAACGACGACGCGCCCCTTGAAGGCAAAGTTGAACTCGTCTGCTTGGTGTTCCGAGAGGTCAGGATGCTGTAGGCTGACGGGTTCGGCTTCGCCTTCGAACCAGGCCGTGCCATCCTTATCCAGCGTCAGCGCCGCCGGTGGCTTTCCTTCGCAATACCGCTGCCAGATCGCGCGCAACGCGTTGGCCAGGTTGCGGGCAAAGCGCTCGCTGTTGCAGACGGGCGATTCCAGCAGCACGCGGCGCAGGTGGCTGCGTATGGTGGCCAAACTTTCAAGGTCCGATGCCAGTTCCAGCACCCGGTCTCGGTACTGGGCCCAATCTTGGACCACCAATTCAGGCATCCCTGCATTGACCAGATGGGTAGCAGAGTGGCGGCCGGCGAAGGTGGGGCCGGGCAAGGTGACGACCGGGACACCCATCAGCATGGCTTCACAGGTGGTCAGACCGCCAGAGTAAGGCCACGGGTCCAACGCAATGTCTACTTTGTTGTAGCGTGCGAGCAGCTCCTGATGCGGAGAGTGTCCTTCCATCCGGATCCGATCTTGCCCAATCCCGTGCTTGGACAGTGTGTCAAATATTCGATTTCTAAACGCGGTTGATTCATACGCGGCGCCTTTCAGGAACAGTCGTGATGCCGGCAAAGCGTGGAGGAGTTGCGCCCATTGCTCGAGTACAACGTCGTTGATTTTGGTCGGGTTGTTAAAGCACCCAAACGTGATGTGGCCGTTTTTCAATGCTGGCAACGGCCCGACAGCAGGAACGTGAGCAGGGGGGGCGAAGCAGATGTAGTCGTCCGGCATCCGGATCAATTTCTCGGTATATAAATGGTCAGACCCAGGGGGAGATTCGACGCTGTCTGTGATCAGATAGTCGAATGCTTCGACGCCGGTGGTATTTATAAGCCCGCCAACCCATTTCACCAGTATGGGCGCCGGCTCCAGCGCAATCGTGTGCATGCGCGAGCCGGCATTGTGCCCGGCAAGGTCGATCAGAATGTCTATCCCGTCATTGCGGATGATTTCCGCGAATTTTTCGCTCTCTAGATGGGAGATATGCGAGATGGGTGTCCATTTTTTGACGGCACCCATGATGCGTCGCGTCAAGCCGTCCACGATGTTGCTGGTACTGTAGGCGTAGATTTCTACACCCATTGATCCAAGGAGTTCCAGCGCCGACACCGTCATTGAGCCAACTGGGTGTTGACGAAACCCATCGGAAAACATGCCCACCCGCAGGATTTTGTCCGGAGACCTGTCTATAGGTGCTGGGCGAACAGGCTTGCGTTTCGATGCCAGCATGGCACCCAGTGCTTGGCATACTTTGTAGATTTCCTCTGCGGAAACTTCTGGATTGTAATGTAGCGCGGTGAGATGGTTGGACCGAGGGGTGGGGTCTGTTTTCGTCAAGGATGCAGCTTTCGCGTAACAGCGTGCGGCTTCTCTTAGATTCCCTAGGCTCCGATACACATTACCTAGGTTATTCCATGCTGCGTATTGCTTGGGTTCGATCTTGATAAGCGCTTCGAAGGTTTCGCGAGCTTCTTCAAAGCGTTGGAGGTCAAGCAGGATAGTTCCGCGCCTAGCTAGCAGCGCAGCGCGATGCTCGTGCCGCTTAGGGATAGCATCCAAATACTGTATCGCTTCGCTGTAGCGATTCAGCTTATGCAGCAGTTCCGCCCTCTTCATCTGGGCAAGGATGTGATCGGGCTCGATGGCCAAGGCAGCATCCAAGTGTTTCAACGCAAGCGGGAAGTTGCCACTTCGGGTTGCCAAGTCGGCCATCATGCGTAACACCTCAGCATCGCCAGGCGCCAGGGTGTCGGCGCGTTCCAGCGCGGTGCGGGCGTCATCCAATTCATTGTCTTGCAGACAGCAGGCCGCTAGTTGCTTCCAACAGCCGGCGTCTTCGGGATGTTGGCGTGTCCGAGCTAGGGCTTGCGACTTGGTCAAGGCCTGTCGCGTGGAAGCCAAGCGTGAGGTGCGAGACGAGAGGGCAGGTCGAGCGGGTCGGGGCATGGCGCAACATAGGCAGCATCGAAGAAGCAAAGCCTACACGCAGGACCCGGCATCCAATATTTGGGTATGCGAGGAAATTAGGGCTTAATTATTCTGGTACATACGAAAAAGCCCCTTCCTGCACACCTGCCGAGCTGCACAGCGTAGCAGACGTTGCACCAGGAAGGGGAATGCGGCCCGCAGTGTGGTGCGGGCCGTCAGACGAAAATCGCCTGAGAGAGGTAGATTAGCGCAGCAGCGACAGAACCGTCTGCGGGACCTGGTTGGCTTGGGCCAGAACGGCCGTGCCGGCCTGCTGCAGGATTTGCGCGCGGGTCATGTTGGAAACTTCCACTGCATAGTCGGCATCCTCGATGCGAGACCGAGACGCCGACAGATTATTGATGACGTTATTCAGGTTGGAAACTGTCGATTCCAGCCTGTTCTGGATGGCGCCCAGCTCGCTGCGCAGCGAATCCAGATTGTTCAGGGCATCGCTGATGGTTGTCAGCGGATTGGCCGTGGTGCTACGGCGCAGATCCGAAAGGGAAATCGTTCCGAGATTAATGGTAAATGCTGCAGTGGGAGGCGTCGACGTGTTCGCGTCCGCAGGATCCAGCGCAATATAGAGCGTAACAGCAGCGGTCCCGTCCGTTTTGATGCCCCGCAAAGCCAGGTTCTCGGCTTCTTGTTCGTCGGCGGGATCGATCGTAATCGTGGTGTACCAGTTGCCGTTGTCGTCTTTTTGCACGGCAGCACCGGTGGTGCTGATGCTGGTACTAGCGATGCCAAGGCGGCTGGCGAGCGTCGTGGCGTCGGTGAAGCCAACCGAGGCGCCCGTTACGGCGGTCGTGTCCCCGTATGCCTTCTTGTAATCAGCAGCATTCAAGCCGGTCAGCGCACCACGCGGACCGGTAATGTTGAAACCGTCCAGACCCAGCGTTTTCACGCTGATTTCGCGCAGGTTGATGGTGATGGTCTCGCCATCATTGGCGCCCACTTGCAGGGTCAGCGCATTGCTGCCCGACAGCACCTTGACCCCATTGAAGTCGGTTTGCTGGCTGATCCGATCGATGTCGGCCAGTCGCTGGTCGATTTCGGCCTGCAGCGAGTCCAGGTCGCTGGCGGAGTAGGTGCCGTTTTGCGCCTGCACGGTCAGTTCGCGGATGCGCTGCAGGTGCACGCTGATTTCGTTGGTGGCCCCTTCGGTCGTTTGCGCCAGCGAGATACCGTCGTTGGCGTTGCGGGCCGCCTGGGTCAGGCCGCGCACGTTGGCGGTGAAGCGGTTGGCGATCGCCAGGCCGGCGGCGTCGTCCTTGGCGCTGTTGATGCGCAGGCCCGAGGACAGGCGCTCGATGGCGTTGCCCAGGGCCGATTGCGACTTGTTCAGGTTGTTTTGGGCAACCAGGGACAAGTAGTTGGTGTTGATCACTGCAGCCATTGTTAGCTCCCAAGAGAGAAAGGCTTCTTCAAACTGGGCAGCTACAGGGCCGCCCAACTAACAGGCGCGTTGGCGCCTGTTGCGTCGGATAACGGCATTAGATTTGCGAGCTTTAGCCCCCGGGGACGCATCTAGATCAACTGTGCGATCTGGGCGTCGCTGGGCACGTCCTGCCAGGCGCTGGCGTGCAGGTGGGCGCGGATGCGGGCGATGGCTTGGCTGCGCAGCTGGCAGACGCGGCCTTCGGTCACGCCCATGACGGCGCCGATTTCCTTCAGGTTCAGGCCTTGTTCGTAGTACAGCGACAGCAGCAGTTTTTCCCGTTCGGGCAGGTCGTCGATGGCCTGGATGAGTGCTGCGCGCAGGTCTCCGGCCAGCAAGCGCGACAGGGGGTCGGCGCCGGCGTCGGCGGGCGCGCTGCGTTCCTGCCAGGGTTCGGAGGCGTCTTCGCCGAAGTCTTCATAGTGCAGGATCTGGATGCCCTGGGCGTCGCTAAGCAGTGCCTGGTATTCGTCCAGGGTCAGGCCCAGTTCTTCGGCGATTTCGGCGTCGCCCGGCGGGCGCTGCAGGCGCTGTTCGGCGCGCTGCACGGCTTGTTCGATGCGGCGGGCCTTGGTACGCACGCTGCGTGGCAGCCAGTCCTGGTTGCGCAGCTCATCGAGCATGGCGCCGCGGATGCGGGCGGTGGCGTAGGTTTCGAATTGCGCGTCGGGCAGTTCTCGGTAGCGGCGCACCGCGTCCAGCAGGCCGATCATGCCGGCCTGGATGAGGTCGTCGAGCTCGATGCTGGCCGGCAGCCGGGCAAGCAGCTGCAGCGCCAGCCGGCGCACCAGCGCGGCGTGCTCTTCGGCCAGGCGGTCCTCGGAACGGGGCATGCAGGGCGGTCCGGAAAGGCAAATGCGATCAGAGATTGTCGGCCCGCCGGCCCCTGCGGCAATCGGGCAAGTAGGGCCGCTAACCCTCGTTTGTTCGCCTGATTAATCTCAAACGTCCTTTCATTCAGTTGCGTTACAAAGGTATTGTTGTAAAGGACCCAATATTTGTCATATTTGGTGCCAAGAATGACACTATCCGTGGTACATTGAATCAAACATGCGATCAAATGATACAAATCGCTTAAAGATTCAACCGAGTGGGGGTCGTCGAGTAGCAACCGGGGGGACGGCCATCCGCTTTGCATCAATCCCCTCCGGAAGGAGTCTGGTGTGGTGAAACTGGCTGATGAATCGTTGCTTGGCGATATCCGCGAGGTCAACCTGTCTTACCTCCTGCTAGCCCAGCGCATGCTGCGTGACGACTACGCGTCGGCGATTTTCCGCCTGGGGTTCAGCAACGAAGTGGCCGATATCCTGATGCGGCTGTCACCGGCGCAGCTGGTCAAGCTGGCCAGTTCCAGCTCGCTGTTGTGCCGCTTCCGCTTCGACGATTACAGCCTGCTTTCCGCCCTGACCCACGACGTCCTGGGGGGCGCTTTGCAGCAAGCGCACGCCACGATTCTCCTGTCCAAGCAGCCGGTCGAGCAGATGAGCTGACGGACCGGGCATCATGGGTAGCAAAAGCGTCACCAAGGAAGCGGACGAGATCCTGCTTGCCAGCAAGATGATCGAGCTCGGCGCGCGCCTGCAGGTGCTGGAGGCCGAAACCAGCCTCAGCCATGACAGGCTGGCGCGCCTGTATCGCGAGATCCGCGGCTGTTCGCCCCCGAAGGGGATGCTGCCGTTTTCGGTGGACTGGTTCATGACCTGGCTGCCGAACATCCACTCGTCGCTGTTCTACAACGTCTACCGCTTCCTGACGGAGAACACGCCCAGCCAGGGCATACGCGCCGTCATCGACGCGTACAGGCTCTACCTGGAGCACACCGACCGCTCGGGCGGTACCGACCCCACCGAGCCGGTGCTCAGCTTTACCCGCGCCTGGATGCTGGTGCGCTTTTTCGACAGCGGCATGCTGCAGCTGTCCGAATGCCGCCAGTGCAGTGGCCGCTTCATCGCCCATGCGCACGATCCGCAGGCGGATTTCGTGTGCGCGATCTGCCGTCCGCCTCCACGCGCCGGCAAGACGCGCGCGGCCGCCCGCGAAAAGGCCGCGCGCGCCGCGTTGTCGTCCGACGCGCGGGCCTGATCGCCCGGGCAAGCTCCAAAAGCCCCAAGAAACCCCGGAAAATCCCCTCTGACCCCCGCTTTTGCGGCGGGGCGATCAGGGGATGATGCGGGGCGGATTCCGGATTCATTCTTGGCAGAGGCCCTCTCGTGTTGATCGTCTTTGGATACCTGGTCGTCCTCGTTTCCGTCATCGGAAGCTTCATCGGCTTGGGCGGCCATCTTGGCGCGTTGTACCAGCCATTCGAGCTGACCCTGATCGCCGGGTCGGCGCTGGGGGCTTTCCTGGCCGGCAATAGCCGCAAGTCGCTGGGGTTGGTGATGCAATCCATCCCGCACGCGATCAAGGGCGCGCCGTACAACAAGGCGGTCTACATGGAGCTGATGGCCCTGCTGTACGTGCTGCTGAACAAGGCACGCCGCGAAGGGCTAATGGCCATCGAATCGCACATCGAAGACCCAGCCAACAGCCCGATCTTTGCCGACTACCCCAGCATCATGCGTGATCCGAAGTTGATGGAATTCATCACGGATTACCTGCGTATCATGATCAGCGGCAACATGAGCCCCTTCGAGATCGAAACCCTCATGGACGAGGAAATCGAAACTTACCGCCATGAGCGCGACGTGCCGTCGCATGCGCTGCGCAACGTGGCCGACGCGCTGCCAGCTTTCGGCATCGTGGCGGCGGTGCTGGGGGTGATCAAGGCGCTCGCGGCGGTGGACCAGCCGCCCGCAGTGTTGGGCGATTTGATCTCCAAGGCCATGGTGGGCACCTTCCTGGGCGTGCTGCTGGCCTACGGTTTCGTCGCGCCGCTTGCCTCGCGGGTGGAGCGGCGCACCAGCGAGTCGGTCAAGATCCTTGAGTGCATCAAGACGACGCTGCTTGCCAGCATGAACGGCTACCCCCCGCAACTGGCCGTGGAATTCGGCCGCAAGGTACTGTTCTCGATGGTGCGCCCGTCGTTCACCGAGCTCGAAGAGCACGTGCGCCAGGCCAAGAGCAGCCGTGCCTGACGGAGGGTCGTCATGAGCGCAGCCAACACCCACCGGGTGGTGATCCGCCGCAAGAAGGCGCATCATGGCCCGCATTACGGGGGAAGCTGGAAGATCGCCTACGCGGACTTCATTACTGCCATGATGGCGTTTTTCTTGGTGATGTGGCTGCTTAGCATCATCCCCCGGGAAAACCTCAAGGGCATTGCCGAATATTTCCGCATGCCGCTGGCGGTGGCGCTGACGACCGGGCCCAACAACAGCGCCAACACCAGCGCGGTGCCGGGCGGCGGCGCCGACCCGACCCGCAACGACGGCGACGTGCGCCGCGCCGACGGCAACCGCGTGCGGCCACAGGAAACCGACAGCGAGCGTCGCGACCGCATCCGGCTGGAAAACCTCAAGCGCAAGCTGGACAACCTGATCGAGACCAACCCGGTGCTCAAGGCGTTCCGGCCGCAGCTGCTGCTGGACATCACGTCCGAAGGCCTGCGCATCCAGATCATCGACAACCAGAACCGGCCGATGTTCGCCACAGGCAGCGCCACGGTCCAGCCCTACATGCGCGACATCCTGCGCGAGCTGGGGCCGCTGCTCAACGAACTGCCCAACCGGATCAGCATCGCCGGGCACACCGACGCGGTGCAATACGCCCGCGGCGAGCGTGCCTACAGCAACTGGGAGCTGTCGGCCGACCGGGCCAATGCGTCGCGCCAAGAACTGGTCGCCGGTGGCCTGCAGGAGGGCAAGGTCATGCGCATCATGGGGCTGGCCTCCAGCATGAGCCTGGTTAAAGACGACCCGTACGCTGCCGTTAACCGCCGTATTAGCCTCGTCGTGCTCAACGAACGCACCCAGCGTCGCATCGAAGAGGAAAACGCCGCTGCAGCCGGCGTCACCCCCATGAGCAGCGAAGAAATCATCCAAGCGGCGCGTGGGCAGGCAGCGCCCAGCGGGGCGCCTGCGGCGGCTTCGGCCGCAGCGCCAGCCGGACAGACCCAAGTAGCAGGAGCAGGGAGCTAGCCATGGCCGCAACCATTCTGGTGGCAGACGATTCGACGACGATGCGCATGATCGTCGAAAGTGCGCTGGCGCAACGGGGCTGGTCGGTGGTGACGGCGGGCAACGGCCGCGACGCGCTGGCGCGCGCGCAGCAGGCGGCGCCGGACCTGGTGGTGACTGACTGGAACATGCCGGTCATGGGCGGGCTGGACTTGGTGCGTGGGTTGCGCGACAACGCCGCCACCCGGGCAGTCCCGGTGCTGGTGCTGACCACCGAGGAAGACCAGGCCAGCAAGGACGCCGCCCGCGGTCTGGGTGTGAGCGGCTGGCTGAACAAGCCAGTGGATCCGGAGGTGCTGGTCGACATGGTTGCCGAGTTGCTTGAGTACGCACAGGTGCAGGATCAGGCGAGGGCAAGATGACTTCTGGCGTGGACCTTAGCCAGTTCTACGAGACTTTCTTCGACGAGGCCGACGAGTTGCTGGCCGAAATGGAGCAGCTCCTGCTGGAGCTGGATGCGGGCTCCCCGGACATCGAGCAGCTCAACGCCATCTTCCGCGCCGCTCATTCGATCAAGGGCGGCGCGGCCACGTTTGGCTGCTTCAAGCAGTTGGCCGAGACCACCCACCTGCTGGAAAACCTGCTCGACGCCATCCGGCGCGGCGAGATGGCGCTGCGTCCGCACATGATCGATACCTTTTTGGAAACCAAGGACGTGCTCAAAGGCCAGCTTGATGCATACCGGGCGTCCGAGGAGCCCGATTCGCAAGCCTACGAACGGATCTGCGCCGTGCTGCGCCAGCTGGCGCTGGAGGAGCGAGGGCAGGGCGCCGTGCCGGCCGATGCCGCGCCTGCGCCCGTCCAGTCCGCGCCTTCCCAGCCCGTGGCGCCCGCTGCGCAAGCTGCCTCGGCCGTCCCGGCTCCGGCTGCCACGCCCACTGGCGCCTCCGCGGCCCAGGCTGGCCAAGGCCCGCTGTGCGTGCGCATCGTGCGCGTCAAGCCCAAGGACGCGCAGTCGCTACTCGAAGAGCTCGGCAACCTGGGTCGCGTGCTGCGTAGCGAGCAGGGCGAGGACACGCTGACGGCCTGGGTCGACAGCACGTGCAGCGCCGAGGACATCGAGGCGGTGTGCTGCTTCATCATCGACGCCGACCAGATCAGCATCACCGACGAGCCGCTGCCGGCACAGCCGGCGGCCGAGGCCACCCCGGCCACCGCCGCGGGCGACCTGGATGCCTTTGCCCAGGCAGCGGAAAACTTTGCCGCTGGCGCGCCGCAAGCCGCCCCGGCTGCGCCGGCGCAGGCATCGGCCGCGGCCGGCGCCGATGCTGCCCGCGCCGCGGCACTTCAGCCTGCGGCCACCCGGCCGGGCAATGCGCCGGCGCGCTCGCGCCCGGCGCAGTCCGCGGCCGACAAGGAATCCAGCTCCATCCGCGTGGGCGTGGAAAAGGTCGACCAGATCATCAACCTTGTCGGTGAGCTGGTCATCACCCAGGCCATGCTGGCGCAAATGGCCTCGACCCTGGACCCGGTGCTGCACGACCGGCTGCTCAACGGCATGGAGCAGCTCGAGCGCAATGCGCGCGACCTGCAAGAGGCGGTCATGTCCATCCGCATGATGCCGATGGACTACGTGTTCAGCCGATTCCCGCGCATGGTGCGCGACATCGCCGCCAAAATGGGCAAGCAGATCGAGCTGCAGACCTATGGACGCGCCACCGAACTCGACAAGAGCCTGATCGAACGCATCATCGACCCGCTGACGCACTTGGTGCGCAACAGCCTGGACCACGGCATCGAAACACCTGAAAAGCGCATCGCCGCGGGCAAGGACCCGGTCGGCCAGCTCATCCTGTCGGCGCAGCACAACGGTGGCAACATCGTCATCGAGGTCAGCGACGACGGTGCCGGCCTGAACCGCGAGCGCATCCTGGCCAAGGCCGCCCAGCAGGGCATACCGGTCAGCGAAAACGCCAGCGACGACGAGGTCTGGCAACTGATCTTTGCACCTGGGTTTTCCACGGCCGAACAGGTCACGGACATTTCCGGCCGCGGCGTGGGCATGGACGTGGTCCGGCGCAACATCCAGGACATGGGCGGCCACGTGCAGCTGTTCTCGCGGCCTGGCCAGGGCACGACCACGCGCATCATCTTGCCGCTGACGCTGGCCATCCTGGATGGCATGTCGGTGCGCGTGGGTGCCGAAACCTTCATCTTGCCACTGAACCACGTCACCGAGTCGCTGCAGCCGACCATGGAGCAGATCCATTCAGTCGCGGGCAACGAGCGCGTCATCCACGTGCGCGGGGAATACCTGCCGCTGGTCGAGCTGCACCGCGTGTTCTCGGTCGAGGGCGCACAGACCGACCCCACCCAGGCCATCGCGGTGATCATGCAGGCCGAGGAGCGGCGCTTCGCGTTGTTGGTCGACCACTTGGTCGGCCAGCACCAGGTCGTGGTCAAGAACCTGGAAGCCAATTACCGCAAGGTGCCCGGCATTTCGGCAGCCACCATCATGGGCGACGGCAGCGTCGCGCTGATCGTCGACGTCTTCGCGCTGTCGCGCACCAACCGGGAAAAATGGGCGCAGCCCGACGCAATACTGAATTGACGGAGCATTGTTATGGCCACGCATTCGACTAACCAGACCGGGCGCGCCGAGGACGTCGGCAGGGAATTCCTGGTGTTCACGCTGGGTGACGAGGAATACGGCATCGACATCCTGAAGGTTCAGGAAATCCGCGGCTATGACGCCAACGGGGTGACCCGCATCGCCAACGTGCCACCCTTCATCAAGGGCGTGACCAATCTGCGCGGCATCATCGTGCCCATCGTCGACCTGCGCATCAAGTTCAACCTGGGCAAGGTCGAATACAACGAGCAGACGGTGGTCATCATCCTGAACCTGGACCGCCGCGTGGTGGGCATCGTCGTCGACGGCGTCTCCGACGTGCTGATGCTCAGTGCCGCGCAGATCCGGCCGGCGCCCGAGTTCGGCGCGACGCTGTCGACCGAATATCTGACGGGGCTGGGCACCGTGGACGAGCGCATGCTGATCCTGGTCGACATCGAAAAGCTGATGACCAGCGAGGAAATGGCGTTGGTCGAGCGCGCGGCCGCCTGACGGGCCGCCGAAGACTGGGGTGGCTAGCGCGGTGGCGGCTCCGAATATTTCGGTCGAGCGTCAGTTCGAGTTTCGCGACGCCGACTTTGCCCGCGTGCGGCGCATGATTTACGAACGCGCCGGGATTTCGCTGGGCGAGCACAAGCGCGAGATGGTCTACAGCCGCCTCGCGCGGCGCCTGCGCGCCCTGGAGTTAGGCGATTTTGCCAGCTACCTGGACGGCCTGGAGCAGGACCCGGACAGCGCTGAGTGGCAGAACTTCGTCAACGCGTTGACGACCAACCTGACGGCGTTTTTCCGCGAGCCGCATCACTTTCCCATCCTGGCCGACCTGGCGCGCAGCCGCCCCGGCCCCTTTGCCGTTTGGTGCTGCGCGGCGTCCACAGGCGAGGAGCCTTATTCGATTGCCATCACGCTGATCGAGGCGCTGGGCCAGCGCGCGGCCAATGCCACGGTCTACGCTACCGACATCGACACCAACGTGCTGCAGCGCGCCCGCGAAGGCGTTTACCCCATCGACCGGGTCGAAAGGCTATCGCCTGAGCGGCTCAAGCGCTTTTTCTTGCGCGGCAAGGGCGCCCGCGCCGGGCAGGTCAAGGTCAAGCCCGAAGTCGCCGCGATGGTGGAATTCGCGCCGCTGAACCTGCTGGCGGCCGACTGGCGGCTGGGTGACCGCCGGTTTGACGCGATCTTCTGCCGCAACGTGATGATCTATTTCGACAAACCCACCCAGGCGACGATCCTGCAGCGCTTCGTGCCGCTGCTCAAGCCGGGCGGGCTGTTGTTTGCGGGACATTCCGAGAACTTTACTTATATCACCGATGCGTTCCGGCTGCGTGGCCAGACCGTCTACGACTGCGTGCGCGCAGCGGCGTAGCGGGGTGGCGGACCACGACCAGCGAACTAGCCACCCATGAAGAAGATTCGCGTGCTCTGTGTAGACGATTCGGCCCTCGTGCGCGGGCTGATGACAGAAATCATCAACAGCCAGCCGGACATGGAGGTCGTCGCGACCGCGCCAGACCCGCTCGTGGCGCGTGAGCTGATCAAGCGCCACAACCCGGACGTGCTGACGCTGGACGTGGAAATGCCCCGGATGGACGGGTTGGATTTCCTGGAAAGGCTGATGCGACTGCGGCCCATGCCGGTGCTGATGGTGTCGTCGTTGACCGAGCGCGGGTCGGAAATCACGCTGCGCGCGCTGGAGCTGGGCGCGGTCGACTTCGTCACCAAGCCCAAGCTCGGCATCCGCGATGGATTGCTGGAGTACACCGAGGTCATCGCCGACAAGATACGGGCCACGGCCCGCGCCCGACCGCGCGCGCGCCCGGCGTCGGCTGCGCCGCCAGCGATGCTACGCAAGCCCCTGGCGAGCACCGAAAAGCTCATCATCGTTGGCGCGTCCACGGGCGGCACCGAGGCCATACGCGAAGTGCTGCTGCCGCTGCCGCCGGACAGCCCCGCCATCCTCATCACCCAGCACATGCCGGCGGGCTTTACCCGCTCGTTCGCGCAGCGCCTGGACAACCTGTGCGCGGTGACGGTGCGCGAGGCCGTGCACGGCGAACGCGTGCTGCCCGGCCACGTGTACCTGGCCCCGGGCGGCGAGGCGCACATGAAGCTTGGGCGCAGCGGCGCCAACTATGTGATCGAGCTCGAAACAAGCGAGCCGGTCAACCGTCACCGCCCATCGGTGGACGTGCTGTTCTATTCCGCCGCCGAGGCCGCTGGCAAGAACGCCATCGGCGTCATCCTGACCGGCATGGGCAAGGACGGCGCCGCCGGCCTGCTGGCGATGAAAAAGGCGGGCGCGCAGACGCTGGCGCAGGACGAGGCCAGCTGTGTGGTGTACGGCATGCCCCGCGAAGCGGTGGCGCTGGGCGCCGTCGATGAAATCGTGCCGCTGTCGCAAATGAGCGAGCGCATCCTGGCCAGGCTGGGCGAGCGGGCGCACCGCGTCTAGCGCCGTCCGGCCAACGGTTTTTCCTGGAGTTTCCAATGGTAGACAAATCGATAAAAATCCTGGTGGTGGACGATTTCCCCACCATGCGCCGAATCGTGCGCAACCTGCTCAAGGAACTGGGCTTCGAAAACGTGGACGAAGCCGAAGACGGCGCCATCGCGCTGGAAAAGCTGCGCAACGGCGGCTTCCAGTTCGTCGTGTCGGACTGGAACATGCCCAACATGGACGGGCTGACCATGCTGCAGCAGATCCGCGCCGACCCGCAGCTGTCGTCGCTGCCCGTGCTCATGGTCACGGCCGAGGCCAAGAAGGAAAACATCGTCGCCGCCGCCCAGGCCGGTGCCAGCGGTTACGTGGTCAAGCCCTTTACGGCCGCCACCCTGGAAGAGAAGCTGACCAAGATCTTCGAAAAACTGGGGTAAGCAGCCATGGATGCCCAGGAGAATGCCGTACCGCCGCCCGGCGAATCGCCGGACATCATCCAGCGTATCGCGCAGCTCACCCGCATGCTGCGCGACAGCATGCGCGAGCTGGGTCTGGATCAGGCCATCAAGGACGCCGCGCAGGCCATTCCGGATGCGCGCGACCGGCTGCGCTATGTGGCCCACATGACCGAGCAGGCCGCCCACCGGGTGCTCAACGCCGCGGAAAGCGCCCAGCCCGAGCAGGACGCCCTGCAGCGCGCCGCGCGCGCGCTCGACGAGCGTTGGCAGCAGTGGTTCGAGACCTCTGCGCTGGAGCTGCCCGAGGCGCGTGACCTGGTACGCGACACGCGCCAATTCCTGCAGGAGGTGCCTGGCCGCGCCCAGGCCACCCAGGCCAAGCTGCTGGAAATCATCATGGCGCAGGACTTCCAGGACCTGACCGGTCAGGTCATCATGAAGATGATGGACGTGGTCAGCGCCATCGAGAAGGAACTGCTGCAGGTACTGCTGGAGAACGTGCCGCAGGAAAAGCGCGACGAAGCCAACAGCCTGCTCAACGGCCCGCAGGTCAATCCGGACGGCAAGGCCGACGTGGTCACCAACCAGGACCAGGTCGACGAACTGCTGGCCAGCCTCGGCTTCTGACCTGGGGCGCGCATCCCCATCCTAAAAGTGTCTGAATAAGGCGGCAATCGCCCCGTTTCTTGGGCGATCGCCGCCTGGGCGCCCGTCCTAGAATGCGCGGCGGGCAGCTGTGTCTCGGCAGGTGCTCGCCCCGGCGCGGGCCATTTCCCGCGCGGTTTGCAACGAAAGCCCGCCGCCGCATGGCAGAAGACAGCGATCTCGAAAAAACCGAACCAGCCTCGCCACGGCGCCTGCAGAAGGCACGCGAGCAGGGGCAGGTGGCGCGATCCCGCGAGCTGGCCACCTTCCTGATGCTGGTCACCGGTGCGGCAGGGCTTTGGATAGGCGCGCAGGCCATCTATCGGGGCCTGAGCGGGGTCATACGCCGCGGCATGGCGTTCGATCCGCGCATCGGCGGTGATACCGCGGTGATGATGGCACAGGCGGTGCGCCAGGCCATGGACGCGCTCACGGTGCTGCTGCCCATCCTGGGCGCGCTGGCCATGGCCGCGGTGCTGGGCAGTATCGCGCTGGGCGGCTTTCTCATTTCCGCCGAGGCGCTCAAGCCGCAGTTCGGGCGCCTGAACCCGGCCAAGGGGCTGGGGCGCATGTTTTCCATGCAAACCCTGGTCGAGCTCGCCAAGGCGATCGCCAAGGCGCTCTTGGTCGGCGGCATCGCCGCCTGGGCCTTGTGGCATTTCCATGACGAGATGCTCGCGCTGATGCACGCGGCGCCCCCGGCAGGCATGGCGCGCGGCCTGAACCTGGTCGCGCTGTGCTGCACGGTGATCGTCGCCTCGCTCGTGGCGATTGTGCTCATCGACGCGCCCTGGCAGCTCTTCAGCTACTTCAAGCGCCTGCGCATGTCGCGCGAGGACGTGCGCCAGGAGCACAAGGAAAGCGAAGGCGACCCGCACGTCAAGGCGCGCATCCGCCAGCAGCAGCGCGCCATGGCGCGCCGCCGAATGATGCAGGCCGTGCCCACGGCCGACGTGGTCGTCACCAACCCCACCCATTATGCGGTGGCGCTGCACTATGCCGCGCAGTCCGCGGGTGCGCCCGTGGTCGTGGCCAAGGGCACGGGCCTGATCGCCGCGCGCATCCGCGAGATCGCCCAGCAGCACAAGGTGCCGCTGCTAGAAGCACCCAGCCTGGCGCGCGCCTTGCACCATAACGTCGAAATCGGGCAAGAAATCCCGGCCGCGCTCTACGCCGCGGTGGCCGAGGTGCTGGCCTGGGTGTTCCAACTGCGCGCCTGGCGCGGCGCGCCCGGCGCCGAGCCGCCGCCGCCGGCCAACCTGCCCGTACCCGCAGCCCTGGATCCGCAACACGGGGCGCTGCATGGAGCCTGATCAATGAGCGCATTGCTTGCAGCACTGAGAAACGGCGGCGGCGCCCAAGTTCGGCTGCTGGCCGGGCCGCTGCTCATCGTCATGGTCATGGCCATGATGATCCTGCCGCTGCCGCCGTTCCTGCTGGACCTGCTGTTTACGTTCAACATCTGCCTGTCGGTGATGATCCTGCTGGTGGCGATGTTCACCAAGAAGCCGCTGGATTTCGCGGCTTTTCCGGCGGTGCTGTTGTTTGCCACGCTGCTGCGGCTGGCGCTGAACGTGGCGTCGACCCGGGTGGTGTTGCTCAACGGCCATAAGGGGCCGGATGCGGCCGGGCAGGTGATCGAGGCGTTCGGCCACTTCCTGGTCGGCGGCAATTTCGCCGTCGGCATCGTGGTGTTCATCATCCTGGTGATCATCAACTTCATCGTCATCACCAAGGGTGCCGGCCGGATCGCCGAGGTGGGCGCGCGCTTTACCCTGGACGCCATGCCCGGCAAACAGATGGCCATCGACGCCGACCTGAACGCGGGCTTGATCGGCGAGGACGAGGCGCGGCGTCGCCGCCAGGAAGTCGGCCAGGAGGCCGAGTTCTACGGCTCGATGGACGGTGCGAGCAAGTTCGTGCGCGGCGACGCCATCGCGGGCCTGCTTATCATGGCGATCAACATCATCGGCGGGCTGATCGTCGGCGTGGCGCAGCACGACCTGTCCTTTGGCGACGCCGGGCGCGTGTACACGCTGCTGACCATCGGCGACGGGCTGGTCGCGCAGATCCCGGCGCTGATCATCTCCACCGCGGCGGGCGTGGTGGTCTCGCGCGTGGCGACCGGCGAAGACGTCGGCCAGCAGATGACCAGCCAGCTGTTCGACAATCCCAACGTGATGTTCATCACGGCCGGCATCATCGGCCTGATGGGGCTGATCCCCAACATGCCGCACGTCGCCTTCCTGCTGCTGGCGACCACCCTGGCCGGCGCGGGCTGGGTGGTGCTCAAGCGCCAGCAGCAGGCCGCGCAGCGCGCAGCCGAAACGCCGCCCGATGCCGCCGCGGCGGCCGAAGCCGCCGCGGCCGAGGCCAGTTGGGACGACGTGTCCATGGTCGACCCGCTGGGCCTGGAGGTCGGCTACCGGTTGATTCCCCTGGTCGACCATGCGCAAAACGGCGAGCTACTGGCCCGCATCCGCAGCCTGCGCAAGAAGTTCGCGCAGGACGTGGGCTTTTTGCCGCCGGTCGTGCACATCCGCGACAACCTGGAGCTAAAGCCCAACGATTACCGCATCCTGTTGCACGGGGTGGAGATCGGGCGCGGCACCGCCACGCCCGGCCAGTGGCTGGCCATCGACCCCGGCGGCGTGACCGCCGAGCTGCCGGGCACGCCCACCACCGACCCGGCCTTCGGCCTGCCAGCCGTCTGGATCGACGCGAGCCAGCGCGACCAGGCGCAGGTGGCGGGCTATACCGTGGTCGATGCCAGCACCGTGGTGGCCACGCACCTGAATCACCTGATGCACCGCCACGGCGCCAAGCTGCTCGGCCGCCAGGAAGTCCAGAGCCTGCTGGATCGCATCGGTCGCGACGCGCCCAAGCTGGTGGAGGACCTGGTGCCCAAGACGGTCAGCCTCACCACTGTCCAGAAGGTGCTGCAGGGCCTGCTGGAGGAAGAAGTCCCCATCCGCGACATGCGCAGCATCGTCGATGTGCTGGCCGAGCATGGGCCACGCCTGACGGCGGCGGCCGCCGCGACCGGCGCCGGGCCCGACGTGCAGGAGCTGGTCGCCCTGGCGCGCCGCGCGCTAGGCCGCGCCATCACGCAGCAATGGTTCCCGGGCGAGGGCGACCTGCGCGTCATCGGTCTGGACGCCAAGCTCGAACGGGTGCTGACGCAGGCGTTGTCGACCAGCGGCGCGCTCGAGCCGGGTCTGGCCGAAACCTTGCTGCGCGAAGCCGCGGCCGCCGTCAAGCGCCAGGAGGCCAACGGCGATCCGCCGGTGCTGCTGGTCTCGCCGCCGCTGCGCGCGTCGCTGTCACGGTTCTTGCGCCATCACATTCCGCACATGGGCGTGCTGTCCAACGCAGAAATCCCTGACGAGCGCATCGTGCGCATCACTTCGCTGATCGGCGGAGGCGCGCCGTGAGCATCCGCCGCTTCGTGGCCAGTACCAACCGGGAAGTCATGCGCCTGGTCAGGATGGCGCTGGGCCCGGATGCGCTCATCGTATCCAGCCGCACGGTCGATGGCGGCGTCGAGGTGATTGCCACTGATGCCGATGCCTTCGATGAGCAAGGCGCCGCGCCTGCGGCGATGCCGGCCGTCCCGCCCGCACCCTCGGCCGTGGCCGCGGCGTATGCTGCGGCGTCCGCGGCTACGCCTGTCGTCGCACCTTCTGGCGAAGGTGCTGCAGTGGCGGCGATCGCGCCGGCGGCTTCGGTTGCGACGACAGCGAGGGCCGCGACGGTTGCGCCCGTGACTGCAGCCGCTGCGTCCGCGCCCGCGGCTTCAAGCACTTCGGATGCGTCAAGTATCCCCATTGCTCCAAGTATTCCCGCAGCATCGACGGCGACTGCCGCGGCAGGTGCCCCGGCTGCCGCGCGCACGATGCCGTCGCTATCGGCCGGTCCTGTGGCATCCGCGCAGCAGCCTGCGCGTGCCGGCTATTTGCCCGCGGAGCTCGCCGATGCCTTGACTGACCTGCGCGGCGCGCTCGAAAGCCGGTTGGACGCACTCGCCTGGAGCAAGAGCGAACGCCGCACGCCGGTGGCGATGGCGCTGTTCCGCCTGCTGTTGGGCGCGGGCTTTAGCACGGCGCTGGTACGCGCCATGCTTGAACGCCTGCCTCCCGAGTTGGACGGGGAGGGCGCGCGTGCATGGGCCCGCAATGAGCTGGTTACCCACCTGCCGGTGCTGCGCCACGAGGACGAGTTGCTTGCCGAAGCCGGCGTGCTGGCGCTGGTAGGGCCGACCGGCGTGGGCAAGACCACCACCATCGCCAAGCTGGCGGCGCGCTGTGTGTTGCGCGTGGGCGCCGACCAGGTCGCGTTGTTGACCACCGATACCTACCGCATCGGCGCGCACGAGCAGTTGCAAATCTACGGGCGGCTGATGGGCGTGCCGGTGTACTGCGTGCGCGACGTGCCCGAGCTGCGCCGCGTCCTGCACGAGGTGGGCGACCGCCGCATCGTGCTGATCGATAACGTGGGCATCAGCCAACGCGACCGCTACGTGGCCGAGCAGGCCGCGATGCTGTGTGCCGCGGGCAGGCCGGTGCGTCGCCTGCTGGTGCTCAACGCCGCCAGCCAGGGCGACACGCTCGACGAGGTGGCGCACGCCTATCGCACCGGTGGCAGCGAGGACGTGCTCGGCTGCATCATCACCAAGCTGGACGAAGCCTCGCACATCGGCGCGGCGCTCGACACCGCCATCCGGCACCGGCTGAAAATCCATTACGTGTCGCACGGCCAGAAAGTGCCCGAGCACCTGGCGTTGCCGCGCGCGGCGGACTTGGTCGACCAGGCGCTGGCCGGCGCACAAGGCACCCGTGCGCTCTATGCCCCCAGCGAGGCTGACCTGGCTGCCTTGTGCGAGGTCGCCCAGGGCGGAACCGGCGCGCCCGCCCAGGCCTTGCAGGATCCGGTACGCCGCCGCCAGCTGTTGATCTCGGCGATCGCCCGGCCGCAGCCGGCGGCGTCGCCCACTTCGGCTGCCTTCGAGCTCGATGCGGCGCTCGATTGGCTGGCGGGTGATGCGGGCTGTGCGCTCGCCCGGCAGTTGTGGAAGCGCCATGGCCAGGGGCAGCCGGCAACGCTGGATGAGTTGCTGCAGGCGTCGCTGGCGGCCGTGCGCGAGGCGTTTCCCAAGGCCTGCCACCGTTATCTGCTGGCCGTGCATGGCCGCGCGCCGTTCAAGGGCGAAGGCCTGCCCGGCGGCCATCTGTTGGCCTGCCTGCTGATGAGCGACCGCGGTGCGGCGCTGGCCGCGCCGGTGCAGCAGCTCGTGCTGGCGCAGGGCGTACTTTCCAGTTGCGGCGATTCCAGCGCGCAGGCGACCTGCCCGGCCGAGGCCATGCTGTCGCGCGCGCGCTGGCTGGCCGAGGGCCTGCCGCAGCTGCCCATGGTCCATGTGATGGAGTCAGGCACCGCGGCCTTGTGGCAAAGCCTGTCCGACGCCGGCATCGCGTGGCTGGCGCGTTGCCCGGGCGGGTTCAGGCTGGTGCACGAGGACTGCCCGACCACGTTGCAGGCCGTTGCCAAGTCGCTGCCGCATGCGCCGGTCCTGGGTGCGGCCAGCCTGTCGGGGCTGGACCAGCTTGCCGCGGGCGCGGGCACCGCGCTGGCGCTTTGGGCGGCCGATGCGCCGGTTGCGCTGTCGCTGCGCGGCGCGCCGGAGCCGGCCTTGCGCATGATTTCGGCGCGGCTGGTCAATGCCCGGACGGGCGAAACCGTCACCCAGCTGTGCGGCTTGTCCAACCTGCCGGCCGGGGACGCGTCGGCGTCGTTGCTGGCCGGATGGCTGGCCATGCACGAGCAGGCCAAGGGCAGCTTCAGGCAGATGGTCCACGCCTGGGCGCCGCTCGGCCAGCCCGATGGCGTGCAAGCCTTGCTGTGCCAGGCGGTGACCGCCGGGCACATTGGCGCCGCAGCCTGGCACATCGGCCGCAGCCCCGAGGCGAGCGGTCTGCGCAACCTGTTGACGGGATTGGTCGGCTGGGATCGCAAGGCGCCGGCGCGCGTCATGCCGGTGGCGTTGCAGCGCCTGTTCGCGCTGCTGGAAATCGCCGGCCAGGACCCGGGGGCTGGCGCTGCTTAAAGTGCGGGAAGTGTGGGTATCAGCCGGTGGCGATGGTCTTGCCGGCGTTGAGCGCCTGGGCGCGGCCGCTGGCGTCATAGACATTGCCCAGCCCCGCCACACTGCGCAACGCATCCAGCGACATTTGCGTGTGGCGCAAGTGGGTGTCGATCAGCGCGCCGTTGCGCTGGTTGAGCCGCCTCGCGTGCTCGGCCAAGTCTAGCAGTTCGTCCCAAGCCTCGCCGATGTCAGCGTGCTGGCGGGCCAGGCGTTGCATGGCGGCATGGCTGCCGTCGGACTCACCCAGCGCCACGGCGAGTGCCGCGCGCTGCTGACCGAGCGCTTCGAGCCGGGCCGCCTCGGCCTGCTTGGCCTCGATGGTGGCCAACAGGTCGTCGGGACTGTCGCTGTCGGTCAGCAAGGCGGCTTCGGTTTCCAGCAGCCCGATGAAGCGTTCCACCGATTCGGCCTCGGCGGCCAGGCAGTCGAGCAGTTCGGCGACGGCGGTCATGTTCTTGCGCGGGCGTCGATCGAAAAAGAGGGCGGGCCCTGGGTCACTTGAGCAGTTCGCGGGCGCTGGCGATCAGGCCGTCGGCGATGCGGCTGGCGTCGATCGGCAGCCGACCGGCGGCGATGGCCTCGCGCAGCTCGGCCACGCGCGCCAGGTCGATGTCGGACGCGCCGTCTTGCAGGGCGGCCAGCTTCAGCGACGTCGGGCTCAGCGCCACCTGGGCGCTGCCGGCGGCGGCGCGCCCGGCTTGCGCCGGCTGGCCGCTGCCGTCCGGGCGGGCGACGGGCCCGGCGGGGGTGTAGGGGGTCCGCGAGGACGTGGAATTGACTTTCAACATGATCTCCGTGGGCGGTGCCGTTCGCGCGGCGTCCCTATGACCGGTAACGGCAGGCTTGCCCCGGACTTTAACAAGCCGCAGTGCGTCCGGATACCGGGGCAGGGCGGCCGCTACATCGGCACCTCCACCGTGTGGGCGTCCTGGACGATGCCGCTGACGATCTGCCCGCTGGCTGTGCGCACCCGCACCGAGGCGCCCGGGGCGGCGTTGCCCATGGCCTCGCCTTCGCCGGTGACGACAAACCCCGGCCCCCGGGCCAGGATGCGCACCACGGTGCCGCGCTGGACCACGTCGGGCGCGCGCAGCGCCCGCATGCGGATGGGCTGCCCGGCGGCGATGCGCTGCGTGGCCACGCTGCCGATGACGGCGGCCGTGTCCACGGCGATCCCGGCAGCCAGTGTGATGAGTTCGCCCTGGCGTGCTTCGACGTCTTCCGGACCGATCGGCTCGCCAGGCCGGATGCTGCGCGCAGCCACGTAATAGCTGCCCTGGACGCTGATGGCAGCGGGCACGTAAAGCGTCCAGGGCTGCGGCGAGAGGCAGCGCAGCCCGACGGACAGGCGTGGCCGCAGCCGGGTGCCACCCGTCAGGAACGCGACGGGCTCATCGCAGGCGGGCAGCTCGCTTGCGCGCCCTGGCACATCGACCGAAATCGTCGCGTGCCCGCCCAGGTGGGCGACCTGCTCGAGCAGGAAGTCGCGCACGACGGCTTGCACGATGGCCGGATCCTGGCCGTCGGCCAGCGCCGGCGCGCTGGGCGCAAACCACGCGAGCAGGCTGGCCAACAAGGCAAGGATCGGGCGCGTCATGATGACAGCATTGTAGGAGCGCTGCGGCCGCGTCAATACCTGAATTGAATGGGGAATATAGGGTTATTTGGATGATTGTTGCGGCAGCCGCCCACCTAAGATGCCGGTCATGCGAAAAGGGCCGGGCAGGTGCCCGGCCATTGCCCGATAGGACCAGGCCCGATGATCGACCGGATAGGCGAGGACTTTCGTTTCTACCAGCAGGCGCTGGCGCTGCGCACGCAGCGCCACGAAGTGCTGTCTTCCAACATCGCCAACGCCGATACGCCGAACTACAAGGCCCGCGACTTCGATTTCCGCGCCGCGATGCAAGGCGCCATCGAAGGCCGCATGCGCCTGCCCGACACGCACCTGGCGATGACCTCGCCGCGGCACATCCCGGGCAAGGCGCACAGTCCCGGCCCCGACGTCGAGCTGCTGTATCGCCAGCCGCTGCAGCCCAGCATGGACGGCAACACCGTCGACATGGATGTCGAGCGCATGCATTTCGCCGACAACACCATGCGCTACCAAACCGGGCTGACCGTACTGTCCTCGCGCATCCGCACCCTGATGGCCGCGCTGCAACAGCAATAATGCGGGAGCTTCGAATATGTTCAACATTTTCAAGATCGCGGGTTCGGCCCTGACGGCGCAATCGCAGCGCATGAACGTCTCGGCCAGCAACCTGGCCAACGCCGACAGCGCCGTGGGCCCGGACGGGCAGCCCTACCGGGCCCGCCAGGTGGTGTTCCGTGTCGATCCGCTGGCCGGTCAGCTGCACGGCTCGGCCGTCGGCGGCGTGACGGTGGCCGGCGTCATCGAGGATCCCGCGCCGCCGCGCAGGGTCTACGACCCGGGCAATCCGCTGGCCGATGCCCAGGGCTACGTGACCATGCCCAATGTCGACGTGGTCGCCGAGACGGTCAACATGATCTCGGCGTCGCGCTCATACCAGGCCAACGTCGAGGTGGTCAATACCGCCAAGAGCCTGATACAGCAAACCCTCCGGCTGGGCCAATAGCGCCCGCAAGCATGCAACCCTAAGCCACGGAGCCGACCAGCATGGCCGTCAACGTACTTGCCGACAGCAGCACCCAATCCGTCAATCCCACCGGGTTGGCGTATGACTCCGCCAATGCTGCTGCGCGCAACCTGATCGACGAAACGCAGGAGCGCTTCCTGACGCTGCTGATTACGCAGCTCAAGAACCAGGACCCGCTCAACCCCCTGGACAACGCCGAGGTCACCTCGCAGATCGCCCAACTGTCCACGGTCAATGGCATCACCCAGCTGAACAACACGCTGCTGGCACTGTCCGGACAGCTGGACGTGTCGCAGTCCATGCAGGCCGCCGCGCTCATCGGAAAGGGCGTGCTGGTGCCGGGCGAAAAGATCAAGCTGGGTACCAGCACCGACGATCCGTCCGTGCGCGAGGCCACGCCGTTTGGCATCGACCTGATCAGCGGGGCGTCCGAGATCACCGTGACCATCGTCGATGCCAATGGCAAGGCCGTGCGCACGATCAAGGTCGACCCGCAGGACAGCGCGGGCGTGCTGTCGCTGACCTGGGACGGCAAGGACGACGCCGGCGCCGACGTGCCTGACGGGGCCTACCGCGTCAAGGTCTCGGCCGTCGACGCCGACGGCAAGGCGGTCCCGGCCGAGGCGCTGACCTACGGCAAGGTCCAGAGCGTGGCCTACACCGCCGAAGGGCTGCGGCTGGACCTGGGGCTCGCCGGGCCGGTCAGCCTGCTGGATATACGCAAAGTCATGTAATGCCTAGCCGGCTGCTCCTTGCGACAGCGGCGGGCGACGGACGACGAACACTTTCGACCTAAGAGGAAAGTCAATGGGCTTCGGACAAGGATTGAGCGGACTGAACGCCGCCTCCCAGAACCTGGACGTCATCGGCAACAACATCGCCAACGCCGGCACCGTGGGCTTCAAGGCCGGCTCGGCCACGTTCGCCGACGTCTACGCCAACTCGCGGGTCGGGCTGGGCGTGCAGGTCTCCGGCGTGAACCAGCGCTTCACCGTCGGCAACATCACGGTCACCGGCAACATGTTCGACATGGCCATCGACGGCGAAAAAGGGCTGTTCCGCCTGCTCGATCCCAGCGGGGCGGTGCTGTATTCGCGCAACGGCCAGTTCTTCGCCGACAAGAACAACTACATCGTCAACGCCCAAGGCCATCGCCTGACCGGCTACCCCGCCGGCGGCGTTGGCCTGAATCCCGTCCCGCTGATGGTGCCCTCGGGCAACATCCCGCCGCAGGCCAGCAGCGCCGGCAGCATCAAGGTCAACCTGGATGCCAATGAGGCGGTGATTTCGGAGACCGGGGCGCCAGAGCAGCTGGGGCAAGTGGACCTGGACAATGGCAGCGGGGTGACGACGTACTATTTCCGCATGGATGACCAGGGTCATATCACTTGGACCGACAACACCGGCGCCGTGGTGGCCCCGCCCGCAGATGGGGTGTATTCGGATCCCACTGATTCGTCGGTCCAAGTGACCATCAGCGGTGGTCAAGTGACGCTGGGTTCGCTGTCCAACGTGGATGGGTATCAACCTTATGAGCCCGCCATGATCGCCATGCCCTTCGATCCCAGCAACCCTGACACGTTCACGCATTCCTTCCCGTTGAACGTGTACGACTCCCTGGGCAACGAGCACCAACTGACGCAGTATTTCGTCAAGCGCGAGGGTACCGGCAGCACCAGCGTGTGGGACGTGTACTACCGGCTGGACGGCGCGCCGGTGGACGTACCGGCCGGCGGCGGTCCGGTGCAGATGGAGTTCGACACGAACGGGCGGCTGATCAGCGCACCCATCGTCAACCTGGCGTTCAACTCGCCGGGCGGTGTCAACTCGCCGGCCCAACCGCTGAACATCGCCTTCAACTATACGGGGTCGAGCTCGTTCGGCGGCGGCTTTACCAATGACTTCGACGTCAACGGCTATCCCACCGGCGAGTACGCCAGCATGTCGGTGGGCGCGGACGGCACGCTGGTGGCCAACTACACCAACGGCCAAACACAGGTGGTGGGCACCGTGGTGCTGGCGCACTTCCGCAACATGCAGGGGCTGCAGCCCGTGGGCGGCAATGCCTTCGTCGAGACCGCGACCTCGGGCCAGCCCATCTTGGGCCAGCCGGGCACCAATAGCCTAGCCACGATCAAGGGGCAGGCGGTCGAGGAATCGAACGTCAACATGAGCCAGGAGCTGGTCAACATGATCATTGCCCAGCGCACCTACCAAGCGAACGCCGAAACCATCCAGACGCAGGACCAGATCCTGCAGACGCTGATCAACCTGCGCTGACGTCAATGGACCGCATCGTCTACACCGCCATGAACGGCGCGGCGCGGACCTTGGAGCACCAGGCCGTGCTGACCAACAACATGGCCAACGTCAACACCACGGGCTTCCGGGCGCAGCTGGCCATGTACCGATCAGTTCCCGTGGTGGGCGACAACAGCCTGCCGACGCGGGTGGCGACCGCCGCGGCCACGCCGGGCAGCAACTTCCGGCAGGGCCAGGTGGTGACCACGGGCCGCGAACTGGACGTGGCCATCGCCGGCGATGGGTGGCTGGCGGTGCAAACGCCGCAGGGCGAAGCCTATACCCGCGCCGGCAACCTACAGGTTGGCGCCAACGGGCTGTTGCAGACCGCCACCGGCCTGCCGGTGCTGAGCGCCGACAACGCGGTGATCGAGATCCCGGAGCAGGCGTCGCTGACCTTTGCGCCGGACGGCGCGATCACGGCGCTGGGCGCGGGGGATCCGCCCAATGACGTGGTGTTGCTTGGCCAACTCAAGCTGGTCAACCCGCCGACCGGGCAGCTCGTGCGCGGCGACGATGGCCTGTTCCGCGTGCAGGCCCCCAACGGCCAGACGGGCTTGCCGCTGCCGGCCGACCCGGGCGTTCGCATCATTCCTGGTGCGATCGAGACCAGCAACGTCAGCCCGGTCGAGGCCATGGTGGGGATGATAGACAACGCGCGCCGCTTCGAAATGCAGATGCAGGTCATTCAGAACGCCGACGCCAACGCGCAGCGCGCCAACAGCATTCTGGGCCCGGTCAGCTGACGGCCCTTGACCGTGCGGCGCGGCCGCGCGAAGGAGTAGCAACATGATTCGATCGTTGTGGATTGCCAAGACGGGTCTGGAAACGCAGCAGACCAGCATGGACGTCATCTCCAACAACCTGGCCAACGTCAGCACCAATGGCTTCAAGCGCACGCGCGCGGTGTTCGAAGACCTGATGTACCAGACGCTGCGCCAGCCCGGCGCGCAGGTGGGCGACGCCAACCAGCTGCCCTCGGGCCTGCAGATCGGCACGGGCGCGCGCACGGTGGCCACCGAGCGCATCCATAGCCAGGGCAACCTGAACAACACCGGCGGCACGCTGGACGTGGCCATCCAGGGCCGCGGCTTCTTCCAGGTCGAGTTGCCCGACGGCACGCTGGCGTACACGCGCGACGGTGCGCTGCAGGTCGACCAGGACGGCCAGATCGTAACCGCCGGCGGCTACGTGGTGCAGCCCCCCATCAATGTGCCGGACAACGCGCTGGAGATCACCATCGGCCGTGACGGCGTGGTGTCGGTCACGCAGCCCGGCCAGGCGGGCGTGAGCGTGCAGATCGGCCAGCTGCAGCTGGCCACCTTCATCAACCCAACGGGCTTGCAGAGCATCGGCGAGAACCTGTACCTGGAAACCGACGCTTCGGGTCCGGCCAATCTGCTGCAGCCGGGCCTGGACGGTGCCGGCCAGGTGCTGCAAGGCTATGTGGAGACGTCCAACGTCAACGTGGCCGAAGAGCTGGTCAACATGATCACGACGCAGCGCGCCTACGAAATCAACAGCAAGGCCGTCCAGACGTCCGACCAGATGCTTGCGCGCCTGACCCAGCTGTAATCGATGGAGCGCGACACCATGCGCCTGGCGCTGTCCCTGTTGTTGACGCTGTTCATGGGCGGCTGCGCGCTGGTGCCCCCCGAGCCCATCGTCACCGGGCCGTTGACGGCACCGCCGCCTCCGCCGCCTGCGCCCGCGCCGGTGCCCAATGGCGCGATCTACCAGCCAACGGTCTACGGCAACTACCCCTTGTTCGAGGACCGACGCCCGCGCAACGTCGGCGATATCGTCACCATCGTGCTCAATGAGCGCACCAATGCCGCCAAGGGCGTGGCCACCAGCACCGACCGCCAGGGCAGCGCCTCGCTTGGGCTGGACCTGTTGCCGGCGCTGGCGCCGAGCTGGCTGGGCCGCCAGAGCACCGATGTGTCCGGCGCCAACCAGGCGCGGGGCCAGGGCAGCAGCAGCGCCAACAACATGTTCACCGGCACGATCACGACCACCGTCGTGGGCGTGCTGCCCAACGGCAACCTGCAGGTGGCAGGCGAAAAGCAGATCGCCATCAACCGTGGCAGCGAGTACATACGCTTCTCCGGCGTCATCGACCCGCGCTCGATCAGCGGCGCGGGCACCGTGTCGTCCACGCAGGTGGCCGACGCGCGCATCGAGTACCGCAGCAAGGGCACGATGGACGAGGTCCAGACCATGGGCTGGCTGCAGCGCTTTTTCCTGAACATTTCGCCTTTCTGACTGACATGTCCGGCCTGCTTCGCATTGCCCGCAACCTGTTGATGCGCTCGTGCGCGGTAGTGTGCCTGTCCGCGCTGGCCGCGCCCGCGCACGGCGAACGGATCAAGGACCTGGCCAGCATCCAGGGCGTGCGTGCCAACCAGCTGATCGGCTACGGCCTGGTCGTGGGTTTGGACGGCAGCGGCGACCAGGTGCGCCAGACGCCGTTCACCCAGCAAAGCCTGACCAATATGCTGGCGCAGCTGGGCATCACCGTTCCGCAGGGCTCGAACATGCAGCTCAAGAATGTGGCCGCGGTGATGGTGACTGCTGAGTTGCCGCCTTTCGCGCGGCCCGGCCAGAAACTGGACGTGGTCGTCTCGTCCATGGGCAACGCCAAGAGCTTGCGCGGCGGCACTTTGCTGATGACGCCGCTCAAGGGCGCCGACGGCCAGGTGTACGCCATCGCCCAGGGCAACCTGCTGGTGGGGGGAGCCGGCGCCGAGGCCGGCGGCTCCAGTGTGCAGGTCAACCAATTGAACGGCGGGCGGATCAACGGCGGCGCGATCGTCGAGCGCGCCGTGCCCACCTCGTTCGCGCACGACGGCACCATCTACCTGGAAATGGACGTGACCGATTTCGGCACGGCCCAGAACGTCGCCAACGCGCTCAACCGCCGTTTCGGCGCAGGCACCGCCGTGGCGCTGGATGGCAGGGTGGTGCGGGTGCGCGGTCCGGCCGACCCGGCCGCGCAGACGGCCTTCCTGTCCCAGGTGGAGAACCTGCCGGTCGAGCGCGCGCCGCTGCCGGCCAAGGTGATCATCAACGCGCGCACCGGCTCGGTGGTCATGAACCGTAACGTCATGATCGAGGAAGCCGCGGTCGCCCACGGCAACCTGTCGGTGGTCATCAACCGCCAGGCGGCGGTCAGCCAGCCCAACACGCCTTTCGGCGGCGGCCAGACCGTGGTGGTGCCCACGACGGATATCGAGATGCGCCAGGAAGGCGGCGGCCTGCAGCGCGTGCGCACCAGCGCCAGCCTGTCCGACGTGGTGCGCGCGCTCAATGCGCTGGGCGCCACGCCCCAGGATCTGCTGTCCATCTTGCAGGCCATGAAGAGCGCCGGCGCGCTGCGCGCCGAGTTGGAGATCATTTGAGTCCCGCCATGGCCATTCCATCCTATCCCTCCGGCGCCAGCGCGATCGCCTTCGACGTCCGCACCCTGGACAACCTGAAAGGCCGGGTGCAGCAGTCGCCTGATGCCGCTGCCGGCCACTATCGCGAGGTGGCCAAGCAATTCGAGGCCTTGTTCCTGCAGGTCATGCTCAAGGCCATGCGCGAGGCTACGCCGCAGAACGGCTTGTTCGACAGCGACCAGACACGGCTGGCGCGCTCGCTGGCCGACGAGCAGCTGGCGTTCGAGCTGGCCTCGCCAGGCATCGGGCTCGCCCAAGCGCTGCTGGACATGATCCAGCGCCAGCAGGGCGGCGCGGACCAAGGGCAGGGCACGGCCGCGTGGCATGCGCCCGAGGCGAATACGTCGCGCGTGCCGGGGCTGCGTTCGCACATCGGTGCCTACGACGGCCGCAGCGCGCCGTCGGTGCCGCCGGCGGTATCGGCGCTGCTGGACATGCTGGCCGGGGACCGCGCCGCTGGCAAGGCGGCGACCGCGCAAGGCGCGCCGCGCCATGTGGTGGAATTCGTCTCGCGCATGGCCGGCCCGGCCAAGGCAGCCGAGCGGGCGAGCGGCGTGCCGGCGCGGCTGATCCTTGGCCAGGCCGCGCTCGAATCCGGCTGGGGCCAGCGCGAGCTGCGCCATCCCGACGGGCGGCCCACCTACAACGTCTTCGGCATCAAGGCCACCGGCGGCTGGCAGGGCGAGGTGGTCGAGGTTACCACCACCGAGTACGAAAACGGCGTGCCGCGCAAGGTGGTCGAACCCTTCCGCGCGTACGGCTCGTACGCTGAAGCTTTTGCCGACTATGCCCGCCTGATCGGCAGCAGCCCGCGCTACCGCGCAGTCGTCCAGGCGCGCAACGAGGTCGAGGCGGCCCGGCATATCCAGTCGGCGGGCTATGCCACCGATCCGCGCTATGCCGAGAAGCTGATCGACGTCATGGCCAGCCTCGGCGGACTTATTTAGGGGCTGGCCATGGCGAACCGGGCGAAGTGTTTGCCAGCGGCCGCATCAGCGCGGGCCGCAGCTAAATATTGGCGCGAGAAAGCCGTTAACCCGACAAATTTCCATGTCGCGGCGCCAGATGGCGCCGATGCGCGCAACGGGTAACCGAGATGAACCTGTACAACCTCGCACTCACGGGCATGAACGCCGCACAGGCGCGGCTGACCGTCACCGGGCACAACATCAACAATGCCGACACGGAAGGCTACAACCGCCAAAGCGTGATCGTGTCCACCGCCGGTGCCACTGGGACGACCACCGGCTTCTACGGCCGCGGGGTCAAGGTCGACTCGGTGATGCGGGCCTATGACAGCTTCCTGTACAAGCAGTTGGTCAGCTCGCAAAGCGTGGGTGCGCAACTCGTGACCTACGGCGAACAGCTTGGCCAGATCAACAACCTGCTTGCGGACCGCACGGTAGGCGTGGCGCCTGCCATCATCAACTTCTTTGACGCAGTCGACGCGGTGGCCTCGGCGCCGGCCGACCCTGCCGCGCGCCAGGAGCTGATTGGCCGCGCGGGCAACCTGGTCACGCAGATCAACGAAGTCAGCCGCTTCCTGGACGACCAGCGCAACGACGTCAACGTCCAGATCGAGACCACGGTCGCGCAGATCAACAGCTACGTCGTTCGCATCAGCGAGCTCAACCAGCAGATTGCCGAAGCCAAGGCGGCCACCACCGGCCAGCCGCCCAACGACCTGTACGACCAGCGCGACCAGCTCGTCACGGAGCTGAACCAGCTGGTCAAGGTCAACGTCATGGAGCAAGGCGACAGCTTCAATATCTCGGTCGGCAATGGCCAGGTATTGCTATCGGGCAAGTCGGTCTTCCCGCTCAAGGCCGTGGCCTCGTCGTCGGACCCGACCCGCGTAGTGGTTGCGTACACGGCGCCCACCGGCGAACCGGGCAAGACGATGACGGTGGAGCTCGAAGACAAGGTCATCACCGGCGGCAAGCTCGGGGGGCTGCTGCAGTACCGTACCGAGTCCCTGGATGTCCTGCAAAATGACCTGGGCCGCATGGCGATCGGCCTGGCGCTGGCCTTCAACGCCCAACATACCCAGGGGGTGGACCTGAACGGCAACCCCGGCGGCGCCTTTTTCAACATGACCGCGCCCGCCGGCATCGCCAACAGCAAGAACGCCGGCACAGGCGTGGTCACCATCGCCTACGGCGACATCGACCAGCTGACCAATGCCGATTACGAGATCGTCTTCGACGGAGCGAACTACACCATCACGCGCGAGCCGGCCGGCACCGTGGTCTACCTCGGCGACGGCAGCGACCTGTCCGGCACGCCGCCGCGGCTGATCGACGGCATCCAGTTCAACCTGAGCGGCGCTCCGGTGGCGGGCGACAAGTGGCTGGTCCAGCCCACGCGCCATGCCGCCCGGGACCTCGGCCTGGCGATCACTGACCCCGGCGCGATCGCCGCGGCCGACGTCGCCGGCGGCTCGGCCAACGGTAACAATGCGCTGGAGCTGGCCAAGCTGCGCACCGCCAAGATCATGGGGCGCGGCACGCTCAGCATCAACGAAGCGTTCTCGCAGCTGGTCAACACCGCCGGCGTACAGATGCAGCAGATTTCGACGGCAAGCAAGGCGCAGGCCAACCTGATCGAGCAGAACCTCGCCGCCCAGCAGGCACTGTCGGGCGTCAACCTCAACGAGGAATACGTCTACCTGATGCGCTACCAGGAGCAGTTCTCCGCGGCCGCTCGGCTGATTGACGTCGGCTCGAAAGTGTTCGACACCCTCCTGGGCCTGCGCTAGGCCTGAACCGCCAGATTCGAACCGAGACAAGCGACCATGCGCATCAGCACTTCACTCATGTACGGCAGGGGCCTGTCGACGATCAATTCGCAGCAGGCCGACCTGGTGCACATCTTCCAGCAGGTCGGTACGGGAAGGCGCATCCTCACTCCGGCCGACGACCCTCTGGGCGCGGCCAAGTCCATCAACCTGGGCCAGACCGAGGCGCTGAACGCACGCTATGGCGCCAACCGCGCCATCGCGGCCCAGAACCTGGGACTGGAAGACAACGTCCTGAACACCATCATGCTGCGGGTGCAGGACATCAAGACCCGCATCGTCGAGGCGGGTAACGGCACGTATTCCGACGAAGAGCGGCGCACGCTGGCCAACGTGCTTCGCGCGGCCTACGACGACCTGTTCGCCCAAGCCAATGCGACCGATGGCAACGGCCAGTATTTGTTTTCGGGCTATACCGGGGATACGCCGGCCTACGTCAAGGATGGCGCCGGCAAGGTCGTCTGGAACGGCTCGCCCGGCGAGCGACTGATCCAGGTCGACCAGACCCGCCGACTGTCGTCGAGTGACATTGGCCTGGACATCTTCAACCGCGCCACGCCAGGCTCGCGTGACTACATCACCTCGGCCGACCCGGCCAATGCCGGCACGGCCCTAATCAAGACGCCTTCGATCAACGATCCCATCGGCCCGAACGTTGGCCACGACTTCACGATCACCTTCGCGGGCGATCCGCCGGCGTACACGGTTGATGTCACTGATGCCGACGGCAATCTGATCGAAACGCAAGGGCCGTTCCCCTATCAATCCGGCACCGCCATCGACATGGGCGGCGTGCAGGTCTTCATCGAAGGCGAGCCGCAGCCAGGCGACGTCTTCCAGGTCGAGAATGCGCAGTCGGCCGACCTGGACCTGTTCGCGACCCTGGATGCCGTGATCGCCGCGCTGGAGGTGCCGGCCGACGGTGACCCTGTGGCCATGGCCCGCGTGGTCAACATGCTGTCCACGGTCAACCAGAAGCTGGACATCAATCACGACAACATCCTGACCGTGCGCGCCTCGGTCGGCGCTCGCTTGAATGAGCTGGAGGCGTTGGACGCCAACGGCGAGGTGCGCAACCTCAACTACAAGGACCAGCTGTCCAAGCTGGAGGACGTCGATTACTACCAGGCCATCAGCAAGCTGCAGCTGCGCCAGATGGCGCTGCAGGCGGCCGTTTCGGCGTTCCAAAGCATCCAGACCACGACCAGCCTGTTCAACATGCGTCGATAGCCGCAGGTCGGCGGTGGCCGGGCTGGGTGCGGGCAGCGCCCGGGCAGGCCACCGCCGCGATGCCTTGCCACAGAACACGCCATGCTATCCAACCTGAAGATCCGAACCGGCCTGCTGCTGATGCTGCTGGCGTTGTCCGCCCTTGCCCTGGTGGCGACGCTGTTCGGCTTGCACAGCGTGCGCGAGGCCGACGATGCGATGCAGCGTCTCAACAGCCTGATCGCCGAGCAGGGGCGACACGTGCGCGCGGCCTACGATGCGTCCTCGCGCGCGGTGCTGCGCATCGAGACCGGCCGCGCGCTGGCCGAGGTCGGGCAGGCACGCGCGCAAATGGAGCTGGACCTGGCCGCCGCCCGCATCACCGATGCGCGCAACGCGTTTGCGCGCTATGCGGAGATCACGCCCGGCACGGATGAGGCCGCCGCGCTGCAAGGCAAGCTGCGCGAAGCCTTCAACCGCTACGTGGCCGCCGCCGATTCGGCGATCCAGGCCGCGCGCCAAGGCAAGGTCGCCCAGGGCGGCAGCGAGCTGATCACGGCGAGTGACGCCTTTGCTGCGGCCGTGGCCGAGTTCGACACGTTCATCCAAGACCTGACCACGGCCGCCGCTGCGGAGAGCGCCTCTGACGAGCGCTTCATGATGATCGCCACCGCCGTCCTGGTGCTGGCGGTGTTCGCCTTTGGGCTGACGTCCCACTGGTACGTCGGTCGCCAGGTGGTGCGTCCCTTGCGTGAAGCTGGCCAGGTATTTGACCGGATTGCGTCGGGGGATTTGACGCAGCGCATCGAGGTGAGGTCTGGCAACGAGATTGGCGCGCTGTTTACGGCGCTGCGCCGGATGCAGGAAAGCCTGACGCGCACGGTGTCGGCGGTGCGTGCCGGGGTGGATGAGATCAACGTGGGCGCACGCGAGATTGCGGCGGGCAATACGGACCTGTCGAGCCGCACCGAGGAGCAGGCAGCTTCGTTGGAAGAGACGGCTGCGTCGATGGAGGAGCTGGCCGGCACGGTCAAGCAAAACGCCGACAACGCGCGGCAGGCGAACCAGCTGGCGGCCAGCGCTTCGGACGTGGCCGAGCGCGGGGGAGCGGCGGTCTCGGAGGTGGTCAGCACGATGCAGGAGATTTCGGCCAGCTCGCGCAAGATCTCGGAGATCGTGTCGGTGATCGACGGGATCGCGTTCCAGACGAACATCCTGGCGCTGAATGCGGCGGTGGAGGCCGCGCGCGCGGGCGAGCAGGGCAAGGGGTTTGCGGTGGTGGCCGGGGAGGTTCGGTCGCTGGCGCAGCGCAGTGCCCAGGCGGCCAAGGAGATCAAGAGCCTGATCGAGGATTCGGTCTCGAAGGTCGATGCCGGTTCGCAGCAGGTGGAGCGGGCCGGGGCGACGATGCAGGAGATCGTGGCCTCGGTCAAGCGGGTGACGGACATCATGGGCGAGATCTCGGCGGCCTCGGAGGAGCAGTCCAGCGGGATCGAGCAGGTCAACCGGGCGGTGGCGCAGATGGACGAGGTCACGCAGCAGAACGCGGCGCTGGTCGAGCAGGCGGCGGCAGCGGCCGGTTCGCTGCAGGAGCAGGCGCAGAAGCTGGCGCAGGCCGTGGCGGTGTTCAAGATCAACGCCGGCGAGGTCATCGAAGTCCCCGCCCAACAACTGGCCGCAAAGCGCACGCCTGCGGTGCCGGCCGCGCCCGCGGCGGCATCCACGCCGCAAGCCGAGGCGGGCGCCGCGCCCAGGCTGCCGGCGACCCAGCCCGGCAACGAATCGCCCGCGCCCGCTGAACCGGCTGCGCCGGCCCGCCAAGGCAACGGCGCAGCGGTGTCTACCGGGCGCCGCGCCGGCCAGGCAGACACGGCAGGCCAGGGCGTTGGCGGTAATGGCGCCAACGGCTCGGCTGCCGCCCGCCGCCGTCCTGCGGTGTCGCGCGCGGCCGGCAAGCCTGCCGCGCCCCTGCAGCCGGTCGAGCCCAGGCTGACCCGGGCGAAGCAGGCCGTCGTCGAAGATGATTGGGAGTCCTTCTGATGCGCCGGGCGGATGCGTGGCCTCACTGGGTGCTGGCGGGGCTGGTGTGGCTCGCCTGCATCGCGCTGCCTGCGTGCACGACGACCGGCGGCAATTTCGACGAGACGGGCCTCAATCGCCTGGTACCGGGGCAAAGCACCTACGTCGAGGCGGTCGATGCGCTGGGCGCTTTGCCGGCCGTGACGTATCCGCAAAGCGACGGCACGATGCTGGCGCACTGGCGATACAAGGCGTCGGCCGCGACAGATGCCTTGTACTTCCGCAAGGAGGCGATGCTGCAGTTTGCGGGCGACGGGCGCTTCTTGCGCGTGATCGATACGACCAACATCCTCCTCGAGCCGTGGAAACGTCGCCAGCTGCTCGGCACTGGCGCATCCGTGCCGTGAACGCGGTTGCATCGCCGGGGTCGGGCCCGGCTCGGGTGGACGCAACGCCGTCCGGTTTGACCTACCCCCATTAGCACAGGATGAAAAGCGATATGGAAGCCACCATGGATAAGCCAGTGCAGCCGGCCACGGGCCGGAGGAAAAAGGCGGCGCGCGCGGGCGCGCCGAAAAAGCGCGGTTTGCGCGATGCCAAGGTCGGCACCATGCTGCTGGCCGTGTTGGGGTTCTTCGCGCTGATGATCGTCGCAGTGGGCGGACTGGCCGCTTACTTCCTATACGAAAACTCCAAGGCGATGACCGAGCTCGGTGGGCTGACCGCGCGCGCCAAGCAAGTCGAGAAAATCAATGTCGACATGCTGCGCGCGCGCGTGGCGCTGATGGTGTCGGCGCGCTACCTGCAGGAATCGGGCTGGGGCAACGGCGAGCAGGCGGGCCGCCTGGCCCAGGAAACGCTGAAGACGGCCACCGACCTGCTCGACGGGGTGCGTAACCGATTCAGCGAGTTCCAGCAGAACATGCTGGAGGACGATACCGGCCGCCAGCTGTCGATGAACCTGGTGCGGCGCTACCGCTCCTATATCGACGACGGCGTGGACACCATGGTCGAGGCCCTGCGCAGCGAAGACTACTCGACCTTCTATATGGTCAACAACGAGTACGGCACGCCGCGCAGCGCCGCCTTCATCGAAGCCATCGACGAGTTCACCGGCTACATCGCCGACCGCGAACGGCAGACCGAGGCACAGGCCGCCCGCAACTTCCAGCTGGCCATCATCGCTCTGAGCGTCGCGGTGGTGCTGTCCATCATCTTGATGATCCTGGCGCGCCTGGTGTTCGGCCGCGTGGTCGTGCGCCCGCTGGTCGAAGCTGGCCAGGTATTTGACCGGATTGCGTCGGGGGATTTGACGCAGCGCATCGAGGTGAGGTCTGGCAACGAGATTGGCGCGCTGTTTACGGCGCTGCGCCGGATGCAGGAAAGCCTGACGCGCACGGTGTCGGCGGTGCGTGCCGGGGTGGATGAGATCAACGTGGGCGCACGCGAGATTGCGGCGGGCAATACGGACCTGTCGAGCCGCACCGAGGAGCAGGCAGCTTCGTTGGAAGAGACGGCTGCGTCGATGGAGGAGCTGGCCGGCACGGTCAAGCAAAACGCCGACAACGCGCGGCAGGCGAACCAGCTGGCGGCCAGCGCTTCGGACGTGGCCGAGCGCGGGGGAGCGGCGGTCTCGGAGGTGGTCAGCACGATGCAGGAGATTTCGGCCAGCTCGCGCAAGATCTCGGAGATCGTGTCGGTGATCGACGGGATCGCGTTCCAGACGAACATCCTGGCGCTGAATGCGGCGGTGGAGGCCGCGCGCGCGGGCGAGCAGGGCAAGGGGTTTGCGGTGGTGGCCGGGGAGGTTCGGTCGCTGGCGCAGCGCAGTGCCCAGGCGGCCAAGGAGATCAAGAGCCTGATCGAGGATTCGGTCTCGAAGGTCGATGCCGGTTCGCAGCAGGTGGAGCGGGCCGGGGCGACGATGCAGGAGATCGTGGCCTCGGTCAAGCGGGTGACGGACATCATGGGCGAGATCTCGGCGGCCTCGGAGGAGCAGTCCAGCGGGATCGAGCAGGTCAACCGGGCGGTGGCGCAGATGGACGAGGTCACGCAGCAGAACGCGGCGCTGGTCGAGCAGGCGGCGGCAGCGGCCGGTTCGCTGCAGGAGCAGGCGCAGAAGCTGGCGCAGGCCGTGGCGGTGTTCAAGATCAACGCCGGCGAGGTCATCGAAGTCCCCGCCCAACAACTGGCCGCAAGGCAGGAACCCATTTCGCCGGCCCTGGCCGCGCAATGACACGCCTGAAGGCGTGCACATCGGCCGGCGCCGCCGGCCAAGCAGTACCGTAGGACGTGCCGAATGCGCAAAAACTTTCCCGTATATGATGTAGAAACCGTAGTGCGCGAAGATCAGTTCCTGATTTCGCGCACCGACACCAAGGGCCGCATCACCTACGCCAACCCGGCGTTCGTTACCATCAGCGGATTTTCCCGCGAGGAGTTGCTCGGGTCGCCGCACAACATCGTCCGCCACCCGGACATGCCGCCGCAGGCGTACGAAGATCTCTGGGATACGATCCAGTCTGGCCGCTCTTGGCTGGGCGTGGTCAAAAACCGGCGCAAGGACGGCGGCTACTACTGGGTGCTGGCCAACGTCACACCCATCATCGAAAATGGCCGAATCACCGGCTATACGTCGGTGCGCGTCAAGCCGAGCGAAGCGCAAATCGAGGCCGCCGAGCAGTTCTACAGCGACCTGCGCGAGGGGCGCGTGCGCGGGCGGCGCATCAAGCAGGGCCAGGTCGTTTATACCGGCTGGCGCAAGCTGGGACCGATGCTGGCCTATCCCTTTGGCCCAAATCTGGGCAGCCGCTTTTTGAGGCAGGCGATCTTCACCGGCGGGCTGCTGGCCGTGGCTGGCGGGCTGGGGCTGGCCCATGCCTGGCCGCAGCTTTCCACGGGTGCTGCGACAGGGCTGACCGGCGGGCTGGTGGCGGCTTGCGCGGCGGTTTTCGCCAACGGCTGGCGCCTGGCGGCGAGCATCGTCGGCCCGGTCGAGCAAGCGTGCGATGTCGCCCGCCAAGTCGCGGCGGGCAACCTGACCATGCAGTTCGACTTCGACGGCGACAGCGAACTCGGCCGCCTGCGCTTTTATTTGGAAGTCATGCGCAAGAGCCTGCTGACCATCGCGAACGAGGTGCGTGCCGGGATCGCAGGCACGGCTGCGGCGGCGGCCGACATCGAGCGCGGCAATGTCGATTTGTCCGGCCGGACCGAAGAGCAGGCCGCGTCACTGGAGCAGACCGCCGCCAGCATGGAGGAACTCACTTCCACGGTGCGGCAGAACGCCGAAAACGCCCAGCAGGCCAACCAGCTGGCCGCCAGCAGCATGGACGTGGCCAGGCGCGGCGGCGAGGCGGTGGGCCGCGTGGTCACGACCATGCAGGGGATTTCCGCCAGTTCGCAGAAGATTTCCGACATCGTTACCATCATCGAGGGCATTGCCTTCCAAACGAATATCCTGGCGCTGAATGCCGCGGTCGAAGCGGCGCGCGCCGGCGAATCGGGCAAGGGCTTCGCGGTGGTGGCGGGCGAAGTCCGGTCGCTGGCACAAAAGAGCGCGCAGGCCGCCAAGGAGATCAAGGACCTGATCGAGGAATCGGTCGCCCGGGTCAACGACGGTTCGACCCAGGCCGAGCAGGCCGGCGCGACCATGCAGGAAATCGTCGATTCGGTGCGGCGCGTCACCGACATCATGGGCGAGATTTCCGCGGCCTCGCAGGAGCAGTCCAGTGGCATCGAGCAGGTCAACCTGGCGATTTCACAGATGGACGGGGTCACCCAGCAAAACGCCGCGCTAGTGCAGCAGCTGGGCGGCGCGGTCCACCAGTTGGCGGCGCAGGCGGTGCACTTGCGCGACGCCATCTCGGTGTTCCGAACCGGCGCAAGCGAGGGTTGACGCAAACGGACGCCGGTTGGCCGGCGCAACGCAAGGACGGCCGGGGCGCGCACGCGGCGCACCCGCCGTTTTTCCATTCAGGTCCCGGACAAGCCGGTCAGGATCCGCCCCATGGCCTCGTAGGCCTGGACGAACAGCCGCTCCATGAAGGGCGTGATCTCCGGCAGGATGACCGTCAGCAGTACGATGCCCACGGTCAGGCTCAGCGGAAAGCCCACCGCGAACACCGACAGCTGCGGCGCCGTGCGGTTCAGTATCCCCATGGACAGGTTGATCGTCAGCAGTGCGATGATCAGGGGCAGCGCCAGCAGCAGGCCCATCACCATGAGCTGGGCGGTCCATTCCAGCAGCATGCCCCAGCCTGCGCCGGCCAGCGGCGCGGTTGAGATCGGCACCACCTCGAACGAGCGCACCAGGATGGACAGCAGCACCAGGTGGCCGTCCAGCGCCAGGAAGAGCAGCATGGCCACGATGTTGAGCAGCCGTGACAGCACGGCGGTATTGACGCCAGTGGCCGGGTCGAAGAATGAGGCGAACGACAGGCCCATTTGCAGGCCGATGAACTCGCCGGCCATTTGCACGGCCGCAAATGCAATGCGCATGGCATAGCCTAGCGCCAGTCCTACCCATACCTGCTGCATGGTGATGAACAGTCCGTCGAAGGACGCCGGCGGCACCTGCGGCAGCGGCGGCAGCGCAGGCGAGACGGCCACCGCCAGCAGCGCCGCCAGCCCGATTTTGGCGCGGCGCGGGGTGCTGGATTCGCCGAACACCGGCGCAGTGGCAATCAGCGCCAGCATGCGCACGAACGGCCAGACGAAGGCGTTGATCCAGCCGTAGAGTTGTTCGGCGGTAAAGGCGACCACGGCAGATGCGGGCGCTGGCCCTAGGCGACCAGGCCGGGAATCTGGCTGAACAGCTGGCGGATGTAGTCGGTCATGACGCCGATCAGCCAAGGCCCGACCAGCGCGAGCACGCCGCACATGGCCAGCAGCTTGGGAATGAAGGTCAGCGTCATTTCGTTGATCTGCGTGGCCGCCTGGAAGATGGCGATGACCAGCCCGACCAGCAGCATGGTCAGCAGCAGCGGCCCGGCCATGGTCAGCGCGACCTTCATCGCCTGGTAGGTCATGCCCATGATAGTGGACGAATTCATGCGGGCATCCTTACTGGTGGAAGCTTTGCGCCAGCGACCCCAGCAGCAGCTGCCAGCCGTCGGCAAGCACGAACAGCATGAGCTTGAAGGGCAGCGCGATGGTCACGGGCGGCACCATCATCATGCCGAGCGACATCAGCACGCTGGCAATGACGAGGTCGATGATGAGGAAGGGGATGAAAATGGTGAAGCCGATCTGGAACGCCGTTTTCAGCTCGCTGGTGACGAAGGCCGGGATCAGCACGCGCAGCGGCACTTGTTCGGGGCCCTGCATCTCAGGCAGGTCGGCCAGGTTGGCAAACAGCGCCAGGTCGGCCTCGCGCGTCTGCGCCAACATGAAGCCGCGAAACGGCTCGGCGCCGCGCTCGAGCGCGGTTTCGAACGCGATCTGGCCGTCGGCCAGCGGCCGATAGGCCTCCTGGTAGACCCGGTCGAACACCGGCGACATGGTGTAGAAAGTCAGGAACAGCGCCAGTCCCACCAGCACGGTGTTGGGCGGGGTGGTGCCCGTGCCCAGGGCGTTGCGCAGCAACCCCAGCACGATGATGATACGGGTAAAGCCGGTCATCATCAGCAGCATTGCCGGAAGGAAGGACAGCAATGTCAGCATCAGCATCGTCTGGATGCTGAGCGAATACGTCTGCGATCCGTTCGGTCCCGGCGTGGCGGTGATCGCCGGCAGCGCGGCCTGCGCCCAGGCATCGGCCGGCAGGGCCAGGGCAGCCAGCGCCAGCAACCAGGCCGCTGCGCCGCCGATCCGGCGCCAGGCAAGTCGTGCTAACAGTGCAACCATGTCGGGATGAAGGGGTCAGCCCCGCCGTTTCAGCATCTGGCCCAGGTGCGCGGCAAAGCTCGCCGCCGGGGCGACTGGCACGCCTTCCGGTGGCGGCTCGTCGGCGGGCAGGGTGTGCAGCAGCGTGACCTGTCCGGCCGTCACGCCCAGCACGAGCCAGGTTTGCTCGACCTGGACGACCACGACGCTGGCACGCGCGCCCAGGGGCAGATGGGCGACCTGCCGAAGCAGCCTGCCGGCGCCACGATGGACCAGGCCGGCGCGCCGGGCCAGCCAGGCGCAGGCCAGGATGGCGGCCAGGACGAACGCCAGCCCCAGGGCGACGCGCAGCAGGGCGGGTTCTGCCATGGGAAATCAGCGCCGGCTGTTGAGCCGGTGGATGCGTTCGGACGGCGTGATGATGTCGGTCAGCCGGATGCCGTAGCGGTCTTCGACCACCACGACTTCGCCCTGCGCGATCAGGTAGCCGTTGACGTAGATGTCCATGGGCTCGCCGGCAAGGTTGTCCAGCTCGACGACCGAGCCCTGGCCGAGCTGCAGCAGGTTCTTGATGGTCAGGCGGGTGCGGCCGAGCTCCACCGTGAGCTGGACCGGGACGTCCATGATCAGGTCGATGTCGCTGCCGATGCCGTTGCCTTGGTTGGCAAGCGGCTGAAAGACGCTCTTGCCGGCAGGCTGGGGGGCGGCACTGGCCTGCGGCGAGGCCGCGGCCGTCTGCTCGGCCAGGGCCGCGGCCCAATCGTCGGCGCTTTTTTTCAGCCCGTCGGCCTGCGTCTGGCTGCGGGCGTGGGCGGTTTGCTCGGCCAGCGCCGCGGCCCAATCATCCTGGGCCGGCGGGGCTTCGTGCGTTTGCGCGGCAGTGCCTCGGGCATCCGCCCCACCGCCCTGGGCGGGGGTCGGACCGTCGGGGCGCTCGTTGGTCGGGTCACTCATGGTTGGAAGCTCTCGCTGGATTCGGAATCAGGGGTGAGCAACTGCTGGACGCGCAGCGCATATTGGCCGTTGAAGGTGCCGTAGCTGCATTCCATCAGCGGCACTCCGTCGACCCGCGCCGTCACCGTTTGCGGGATTTCAAGGGGCAGCACGTCGCCGCGCTTCATGCGCATCAGCCCGCCTATGGTGGTCTGGATATGGGCGAATTCGGCCACCAGTTCGACTTCGGCGCTGCGCACCTGGCGCGACAGCTGGTGCATCCAGCGTTGGTCGACTTCTTCGAGTGCGGTTTCCTGCAGCGGTCGCGTCAGCAGGTCGCGCACGGGCTCGATCATCGAATAGGGCAGGCAGATGTGCAGGTCGCCGCCGGTGGCGCCGAACTCGATGTGAAAGGGCGTGACGACCACTGCCTCGTTGCTGCCGGTGACGCTGGCGAACTTGGTGTGCATCTCCGAGCGGATGTACTCGAAGGTCACGGGGTAGACCGGCTCCCACGAGCGGCCGTAACTTTCCAGGGTCAGGTTCAGCAGCCGGCGGATGATGCGCTGCTCGGTGGTGGTGAAGTCGCGGCCTTCGACGCGCGTGTGGTAACGCCCGTCGCCGCCGAACAGGCTGTCGATGACCAGGAACACCAGGTTCGGGTCGTAGGCGAACAGGGCCGTGCCGCGCAGCGGGCGCATGTGCACCATGTTGAGGTTGCTGGGCACCGGCAGGTTGCGCTCGAAGTCCGAATACTTTTGGATGCGGATGGAGCCGACGGTGATGTCGGCGCTGCGGCGCATGAAGTTCAGCAGCTGGTTGCGCAGGCTGCGCGCGAAGCGCTCGTTGATGAGCTCCAGCGTCTGCATCCGCCGGCGCACCACGCGGTCGGGCGAGCCGAGGTCGTACGGGCGGATACCGTCTTGCGGTTCGTGCTTTTGTTCCTGGCTGCCGCCGTTCTCGCCCGTGACGCCGGCCAGCAGGGCATCGACCTCGTCCTGCGAGAGGAACGCCTCGTAGGCCATGGTTTATTGCACCACGAAAGCGGTGAACAGGACGTCGGTCACGTACTGGCCGTCGGGCAGCGGGGAAAAGGGCTTGTTGACGCTGGCGGTGATGGCGCGCGCCAGATCCACCTTGCCTTGCGAGCCTTGCAGGTCGGACGGCCTGAGCGAACTGAGCAGCATCACGATGCGGCTGCGCACCTCAGGCATGAATTTTTCGATGCGGTCGCGCGACTGCTGGTCGGCCACGCGCAGGGTGATGCCCACATGCAGGATGCGTTCGGAGTCGGGGTCCTGCACGGTGACGGTAAAGGGCTCGAGCGCCACGAAGATGGGCGAGGGCACGGCCGGCGGCGTGGACGGCGGCGCGGTGTAAGTCACTGGCATGGCGCCCTGGGACACGGCGCTGGCGGGCGAGGCGGGCCCGGCCACTTGCCCCTGCTGCGTGCGGGTGGCGATCAGCCACGTGGCGGCCACGCTCGCACCGGCCACGATGATCAGCGCGAGCAGCGCGACGAGCGGCTTGAGGAAGCGGCCGCTGCCGCCGGTGCGCATCGGCAGCGTGCTGCGGGCAGGCATGGTGGTGTTCTTGAACGTGGCCATCAGGTATCAGTGCGTGCGTGTGCCGCGAGTGCACGGGTTCTTCGGATGCTCGGGGATTCTCGCGCAAATCGCTCCGGCCGATGGATGGAAAAAGCGGGGCGAAACTCGGTCAACTCCAGCTATTGCTGCGCGGCCGGACGAGAGCCGGCCGCGCGGTGTCGTTCAGGCGAAGGTATCGACCAGCGCGTCGCTGCGCACCGGGCGGGCGGCAAGCGCCGGTGTCTCGTCCGGCACATCGGCGGTCGTCGCACCGCCCGTTTCGGGCGCGCCGCCTGCCGGGCGGCCGTCCTGTTGCGCGGGCTGGTCACTGACGCTGGCCTGGCCAAGCGAAATGCCGGCCTGTGCGAGCGCCTGCTGCAGCTGGGCGAGCGACGATTCCACGGCCTGGCGCACCGCGGCATGCGGCGACACGAAGGCGGCTTGCGCCACGCCGTCGGACAGGCTGATCGACACCCGCAAGGGGCCGAGGTCCGGGGGATCCAGGCGCAGCTCTGCGGTGTGGCGCGCACCGTCGGCGGATTGGGTGATCATGACCAGTTGGCGGCCGAGCTCGGCACCCCATTGCGGGTGGCCGAGGGGCGCCGAAACATACGGGCCTTGGACGCCAGCCGTCTGCGCCGGCGCTGCGTGTCCGGCCGGCGCGCCGGGCGCCGGCGACGCGCCGCCGGCCAGGCTGGCGAGCGCGGCCGCCTCGTGCTGCGCGGCGAGCAGCGCGGAGTGGGTGGGCGCGATTGCCTGGGCCGCGGGCACGAGCGCGGCCGGGTCTTGCCCGGAAGAAGGCACCGGCCTGGACTCGGCTACGCCTTCGGCTTGCGCAACGGGCTGCCCGGCCAGGGACACGGTCGGCTGCGGCTGACGCGCGACGCCCAGGCCATGGGCGATGCGCGACAGGGACGGGACGGCTTCGCGGCCGGCCGCATCGACCGGGGCCGGCGCAGCGGGCTGTGCAGGCAAGATGCCGGTGTCGTCCCTCGCTTCGTGGGGCACGGCGGCTGGCATGTCGCCACGCAGCGCAGCGCCGAGCGCCAGGCCGGGCAGGCCATGGCCCGGCAGGTTGCCGCGTGCCGCAGGCAAAGCGGCTGCCAAGCCCCTTGGTGCTTGCGCGCCGTCCTCGTTCACCGCGTCACCCTTGTCCACCGCGCCGTCCGCCGGGCCGTCGGCGCCGGCTTCGGCCTTCAATCCGTGCAGCTGCGCGGCCGCTTGCATGGCGATGTCCAGCGCTTGGCGGGGCAGGTCCTGGGCGGCCGTGGCCAGGGCAGCGTCGCTTCGTGCAGCGTCGGCAAGCGCGGCTTGGGCGTCATCGGCTTGCTTGGCGGGACGATCACGTGCGGCGAGGCCGGCGGCCTTGCCCGGGGCCGATTCCTGCGCCGGTTTCGGACCGGCCGCGTCGGACTTCGATTCGGCCTGGCGGCCGCGCTCCTTGTCGAGGACTTTGGAAAAGCTGGCCTTGCCGTCGTCGGCAGCAACGTCCTGGGTGCCGCGCTCGGCGGCGCGCGGGACCGACGGCGGCGTGGCCAGGGCGGGCAGGGAAGCGGCGGGGGTGGTCATGAAGCCTCCAGACGGGATCTCAATGCATGCCGGCGTGGCGTCGGGTCAGCCGGTTGCTGTATTCGTCGTTGGCGCGCTGTTCGCGGCGCATGTCGCGCACGGCCTGCGCGCGCTGCTCGCGGCCAAGCAGCGTATCGAATGAGCTGAGCCGGCGTTTCTCGCGCTGCCAGGCCAGCCGGCCGTCGGCCAATTGCGCGTCGGCGCGTTCGAGCGCGACGAGCTGCTGCGCGATCGCCTCGTCCAGCGTGGCGATGAAGCGCTGGTAGTTGTGGCAGTCGGCCGCCGACAGTCCGCTTTGCAGCGCAGACTGCAGGCGCTGCAGGTAGTCCTGGCGATATTCGCGCAACATCTCGAGCTGGCGGGCCGCGTGCTGGCGCTGGGCGCTCAGTTCGCCCAGCACGCGCGCGGCCTTGTCGGTGCTGTCGCGCGCCATTTCGATGAGGGTATCCAGCGGCAGCTTGCTAGGCATGCGCCTCTCCTTGGCCGAAGATGCCCGCCAGCTCGGCGATGGCCGTCTCGTAGTCCACCTTCACGGGGATGTCCTGTTGCAGGTAACGCTCCAGCGCCGGATACCGGCCGATGGCCTCGTCCAGGCGCGGATCGGCACCGGCGACGTAGGCGCCGACGGCGATCAGGTCGCGATTGCGCTGGTAGCGGCTGAACATCTGCTTGAAGCTGCGCACCAGGGCGAACTGCTCGGGCGCAATGATCGCGTTCATCACCCGCGAAATGGAGGCCTCGATGTCGATGGCCGGATAGTGCCCGGCTTCGGCCAGCTCGCGCGACAGGACGATGTGGCCGTCCAGGATGGCGCGGGCGGCGTCGGCGATCGGATCCTGCTGGTCGTCGCCTTCGGTCAGCACCGTGTAGAAGGCGGTAATGGAGCCGGCGCGCCGCCCGTTGACCGGCGCGCCATTGCCCGCGCGCTCGACCAGCGCCGGCAGGCGCGCAAAGACCGACGGCGGATAGCCCTTGGTGGCCGGCGGCTCGCCGATGGCCAGCGCGATCTCGCGCTGCGCCATGGCGTAGCGTGTCAGCGAATCCATGATCAGCAGCACGTCCAGGCCCTGGTCGCGGAAATACTCCGCCAGCCGCGTCGCGTAGGTGGCGCCTTGCAGGCGCAGCAGCGGCGAGACGTCCGCGGGCGCGGCGACCACCACCGAGCGGGCCAAGCCCTCCGGCCCCAGGTTGTGCTCGATGAATTCCTTGACTTCTCGGCCGCGCTCGCCGATCAGCCCGACCACGATCACGTCGGCGCGCGTGTAGCGCGCCATCATGCCGAGCAGCACGCTCTTGCCTACGCCCGAGCCGGCGAACAGCCCCATGCGCTGGCCGCGTCCGACCGTCAACAGCCCGTTGATCGCGCGCACGCCGACGTCGAGCACCGTGTCTATCGGTGCGCGCGACAGGGGATTGATGGGCGCGGCCGTCAGCGGCGCCAGGTCCGCGCCGGTCAGCGGACCCAGTCCATCCAGGGGCCTGCCGGCGCCGTCGAGCACGCGCCCGAGCAGCGCATCGCCCACAGGCAGGTGATGGCCCCGGGCGGGCTTGGCGTTGCCGTTGACGATGGGCTTGCGCGGCAGCGGAATCGGCCGCTGTACGAGGGGTTCGGCGGGCACCACGCGCGCTCCCGGAGGCAGCCCGGAGGTGTCGCTTTGCGGCATGAGGTAAAGGGTGTGGCCGTCGAAGCCGACGACTTCGGCGTCGGCCCAATGGCTATGCTCGTCGTCGTGCCCGGCGGCAATTTCGATGCGGCAGGCTGCGCCCACGGGAAGGCGCAGGCCTGTGGCCTCCAGCACCAGGCCGGTGGCGCGGGTGATGCGGCCGGTGCTGTGCAGGGGATCGGTGGCGCCGGCGCGTATCGAGCCGATCTTGAGCTGCGTCAGCCAGCGGTCGATCGCTGGGACGGGCTCGTCCGCGGCGTGGGCGGGGGTGGGCGCGTCCTGCGCGTTCACCGCGCATCCTCCCACGGGTCGTTGCGTCCGAGCGAGGCGGCCACGCGCCGCCAGCGCGTCTGCAGTGTGGCGTCGATGGTGCCATAGGCGCTTTCGGCGCGGCATCCGCCCCGCGCCAACGCGGGGTCGGCCATGACGCGCCAGCGGCCCTCGGCGAGCTCATCGGCCAGATGCAGGCGAACGAGGTCGATGTCGTCGGGATGCACCCACAGTGTCAGCCTGGCGCCGTCCGGGGCTTCCACCCGCAGCACGTCGCGAACGGCAGCGGCGATGACCTCGCCCGGTTGTTCCACGAGCGTGGTGCGGACGACTTGCCGGGCAATGTCCAGCGCCAGCGTGATCAGGCCCTGGCCGACCGCTTCTTCGAGGGCGGCCAAGGACGCCGCGCAGGCCCCGGCCAGCTGCTCCAGGCGCAGGGCTTCCTGGCGAGCCTGCTCCCGGCCTTGCGCCAGACCGGCTTCGTAGCCTTCCTCGTAGCCCTGTTCCCGGCCTTGGGCCAGGCCTTCGGTGTGGCCGGCGCAAAGCCCTTCGCGGTGCCCCTGCTCGCGCCCTTCGGCCAGGCCCTGCGCATAGCCTTCGGCGCGGGCCTGCTGGCGGATTGCTTCTGGGTCGGGCTGCGGTTCGGGCGGTGCAGGCGCGGGTTCGACCACGACAGGCTCGGGCTCGTCGAACGAGGCCATGCGCCAGCGCCGCCAGACGGCGCCGTGGCCCTGGACCGCCAGGCCGGCGTAGGGCCCGTCAGACATAGGCGTCGTCCCCCTGGTTGCCCAGGACGATCTGGCCGCTTTCGGCAAGACGGCGGGCGATCTGCAGGATCTTCTTCTGTTCGGCCTCGACCTTGGACATGCGCACCGGCCCCTGCGCCTCCAGGTCTTCGCGCAGGATTTCGGCGGCGCGGCTGGACATGTTGCGCAGGAACTTGTCGCGTAGCTCATCGGGCACGCCCTTGAGCGCGACCATGAGGGTGTCGTGGTCGACTTCCTTGAGCAGCAGCTGGATGCCGCGGTCTTCGACGTCCATCAGGTTCTCGAACACGAACATTTCGTCGACGATGCGCTGGGCGAGCTCGGCGTCACGCTCGCGCAGGCTGGAGATGACCGCTTCCTCGTCGCTGCTGCTCATCATGTTGAGGATCTCGGCCGCCGTGCGCACCCCGCCCATCTTGCTGCGCTTGGCGCCCTGGCCGGCCAGCACGGAGTTGAGGGTCTCGGTCAATTCGGCCAGCGCCGTCGGCTGCACGCCGCCGAAGGTGGCGATGCGCAGCATGACGTCATTGCGCAGCCGTTCGCCGAGCAGCGCCAGTACGGCGGCGGCACGGTCGCGCTCCAAGTGCACCAGGATGGTGGCGATGATCTGGGGGTGCTCATCGCCGATGAGCTCGGCCACCGTGTTGGCGTCGAGCCAGTTCAGCGCGTCGATGCCGCTGCTGCCTTCGCTGGCTTCCAGGATGTCCTCGATCAGGCTGGCGGCCCGGTCGCTGCCCAGCGCCTTGGTCAGCACCGAGCGGATGTACTCGTCCGATCCCAGCGAGACGGCCATGAACTGGTCCGCCTCCTGGCGGAATTCTTCCAGCGCCGCGCTGACGTCGTCGCGGGTGACCTGCTTGAGCGACGCCATGGCCGAGCCCAGCAGTTGGACTTCACGTGCGGTCAGGTACTTGAAGACTTCGGCGGCGGCGTCCTCGCCCAGGGACATCATGAGCAGGGCCGCCCGCGTCAAGCCGCTTTGCTGGCTGGCTGGGCTATTGCTTTCCATCTTTCTCTATCCAAGAGCGGATGACCATGGCGACGGCGCGCGGATCCTTCTGCGCCATCTCGCGCGCGGTTTCGAGGTTTTCCTGGTAACGCGAGCGCTGGGCGGCGCGCTGCTGCGCGGCCGCCTCGCGCCGGGCTTCTTCTTCGGCCTCGGCCAGGGCTTCGTGGTCGATGATCGGGTCGATGTGGCGACGCACCAGCGGACGGACCACGGCGCGCCAGACCCAGAACAACACCAGGGCGAGTAGCAGGTAGCCGACCAGGTTCTTGCCCAGTTGGATGAATTCCGGATCGCGCCAGAACGGAATGCTGGGCTCGATGTCGGTGAACAGGCTGTTGGCCACGTTCAGTGTGTCGCCTCGCGCCTCGGAATAGCCCATCGCCTCGCGAACGAGCGCGGTGATTTTTTCCAGTTCTTCGGGCGGCAGCGGCTGCATTTCGCCGTCGGCGCCGGGGCGGTAGTTGACGACCACCGCCACCGACATGCGACGTAGTTCGCCCGCAGACTGCTTGACGTGGCTGATGGTGCGGTCGACTTCGTAATTGGTGGTCGTGTCGCGCCGCTCGCTGGTCGGCAGGGCGGCCGCCAATTGCTGCTGTTGTTGCTGCGATTGCGCCTGGGCGGTGCCTTCGGCGGCCTGCCCGGGCGGCACGACGGCGGGCGGATTGACGATAGGCGCGGCGGCATTGGCCGGCGGCTGGTTGGTCAGCGCGCCGGGCACGCCCTGCGGCGGCACGATGCCGCGCTGGGTCGAATCGCTGGTCTGCTGGCTGCGGATGGCCGCCTGCCCGGGCTCCTGGTTGGGCCGGTAGACTTCGGACGTTTGTTCGCGTTGCGAGAAATCGACCGTGGCCGTGGCCTGGGCGTGCACGTTGCCCGGGCCGAGCAGCGGGTTCAGTAGCGCCAGGATGCGCTCGACCGTGCGCTGTTCCAGCTCGCGCACGTAGCGCAGCTGGTTGGCGTCCAGGCCGCCGGCGCCTTCGCGCGGCGAAGAAAGTAGCCGCCCGTTCTGGTCGACGATGGAGACGTTTTCCGCGGTCAGGTCCGGCACGCTGGACGACACCAGCCAGGCGATGGCCGACACCTGGGAGTCGCTCAGCGTGCGTCCCGGATACAGGGTGAGCAGCACCGACGCCGTCGGCGGCCGGCGGTCGCGCACGAATAGCGTCTGGCGCGGGATCGCCAGGTGCACGCGCGCCTGCTGCACGGCGTGCATGGCCTCGATCGAACGGGCAAGCTCGCCTTCGAGCCCGCGCTGGTAGGTGACCTGCTCGGCGAACTGGCTGGCACCGAAGCGGGCGTTGTCCATCAGTTCGAAGCCGACGGCGCCGCCGCGCGGCAACCCCTGGCTGGCCAGCTGCAGCCGGGTTTCGTGCACGCGATCGGCCGGCACCATGAGCGCCCCGCCACTGTCGGCGAAGCGGTAGGGGACGTTCATCTGGTTGAGCGCGTTGACGATGGCTCCGCCGTCACGCTCGTCCAAGTTGGAAAACAGGACGCGGTACTCGGGACCGCGGCTCCACAGGATCACGACAATGACCAGGGCCACGCCCAAGGCGGCCGCGCCCAGCAGCACCGGCTTGGGCAATGCGCGCAGCTTTTCCAGGAAAGGGAAGCGGGCCAGGGTCGCCGACGCCAAAGTGGCCTGCTGGTTCATTGCAGGCCCCCGCAGGCCAGGTGGCGCGCCGGTTGTGGGACGGCTGTGCGAGAGGGCAGGTTACGCATGCAACGTGCTTCTTATGTGGGAGCGTGGATTATGGCCGGCGCCCCGGACAACCCAAGGCGAGAAAAGGCGCGGTTTTCACGCGTTATTTGGGCACTAGGGAAATCCATGGGCGCCCAGGGAAAAATGCCGGCCCGACGCCGTTTTCCAAATGGAAAAAAATCGGGTCTTTTGCCGCTATTTGCTTGCTATGGCCTCGGCCGTCGCAAGGTAACCTAAGGCCCGTTTCACGTTGCCACTCATTTCGAGGGTGTCGCCCAATGGCCGTACACAATTTGTCCGGAATCGAGACCATGCTCGCGCAGATGCGTGAGGTCGTGCGCAGCGCCGAAGCCAGGGCTGGCCTTGCCCAACCCGCGCCGGCGAGCGACGGCTTTGCCGCCGAGCTACGGCGCACGCTCGAGCGCGTCTCGGCCACCCAACATGCTGCCTACGAGCAGGCCAAGGCCTTCGAGCTGGGGGAACCGGGGATATCGCTCAACGACGTCATGATCGACCTGCAGAAGGCGGGCATTGCATTCCAGACTACACTGCAGGTACGCAACCGCCTGGTTGCCGCGTACCAGGAAATCGCCAACATGCCCGTCTAGGGGCGCAAGCAGGCCGTTCGCGGCTTGTTGGGGCGTATCCTGGAGTGCCGTCGACGGTTTTGGATCTTCGTCGCGGACGATTTCCGGGCGCGGCACGGAAAAGCGCACGAGCACCCCACCGTAGCCCTGGGCGACGAAGCGGAAGCGGTTGCCGGCGATCAGCCCTTGCGCGTCGCTGCCGGCGAAGTCGCTGCCTGCAAAGTCGCGCGGCCGCAATAGAAGCGGGGTGAATGGGTGTCGATCCCGGCCAGCTCGACGGCGAATTCGCGGTCGGCGGCGTTGCGCACGCCGATCAGGCTGTCGGCGTGCTGGAGTTCGAACAGGGCGGCGCGGATGTCGTCCGGCGAGGTCAGCGTGAACTCGGGTTCCGTCTCGGGCGCGTGCATGGAAGTTCCTAGATTGAAGGCGGTTCGGCCGGCGTTGAAGGCGGTTCGGCCGGCGCTTGGCCGGCTTCCAGCCGGTACAGCCAGGCCAGCAGCTCGGCCACGGCCAGGTAGAGCTGCGGCGGAATGTGGGCGTCGAGGTCGACCTGCATCAGCAGGCTGACCAGCTCGGGCGATTCGTGCACGTAAAGGCCATGCTCGCGCGCGGTGCGCACGATGGTGTCGGCCAGTATCCCGTAGCCCTTGGCCACGACGCGGGGCGCGACATCGCCAGTGCCGTACGATAGCGCCACGGCCGAGTGGCGGGGGCGGTTGCCGGGATCGTAGGGCGAGCCGGTGCAGGCGGGCGTGTTCATGGCTGTCCAGGGCGGTCGTCGCTGACCGAAAGCTGCTCGAGGGCGAAACCGGCCGCGCCGTAACGCTCGCGCAGTTCGCCGGCGTGCTCCTGCAGGACGTCGGCGCTGTCGGGCGCGGCTAGGCGCATGACGAGGCGGTTGCCGGCCAGGCTGATCGCGGCGCGGACTTCGCCCAGGCGCGGCAGCGTCAAGGTGAGCCGGGTCGCCCAGGCCGGGATCTCCGCGTCGCCGGCCGCGGCCTGGCCGCCGTCGCGTCCGACCTCCCACCACATGGGCGCGCCGGGCCAGGCTTCGCCGCGCCAGGCGAAGACTTGGTTGGCCAGCACTTCGAGTTGTTGGCGCACGAGCAGCGCTGCATCCGGATGCAGGCCGGCGCCGGCCAGTCCGTGCCATCCCGGCTGGCCGGCTGGCGCAGGGGTCGGCTGGGAGGCGGCGCCGGCCGACGCGCCAGTTGCGGGCGGGTTTGCTTCGCTGTCTGCGCCGGTCGGGTGCGAAGCCGACGGCGATGCCTGTTGTGACACGGATGCCGCCCGGGGCGGTTGCCCGGGATCCCCGGCCGCCAGCCGGGCCTGCGGCTCGTTGGCCAACTGGCCGGCCGTGCGCTTGCCGAAGGCCAGCCCCGCCAGGTGCGATTCGTAGAACATGCCGCTGGCATCGAGCGCGCTGGCCAGCGCGCGCGCAAGTAGCACCGGGGCGGGTGTCGGCCCGGCGGCCGGACCGGCTGCGTGCGCGGCCGCACCGGCGGCGGGGACATGGCTGCGCGCGGCCGCCGGGCCGAGCGAGGCCGCCTGCCCGGATGCGCCCGCCAGGGGGTGGCTGCGGGCCGCTTGCGCACCAGCGGCTTGTCCCGTGTCGGCCCGGGCAGCTGCAGGATGGTGCCCGGGCGGCGTCCACAGCGGCTGGCGTCCTTGGGCGGGCGGGGCCGGCTCCGGAAACCGGGCCAGCAGGGCGAGGATGATGCGGGCGGCCGGCCCCAGGCTGGTCGGCGCCGAGGCCGTCGATTCGGTCGAGACGAGCCGGCCGCGCGCGGCCAGCGCCAGCGCCGTTTCCATGCGGGCGTCCTTGACGGCACCGCGCGGATCGCGCGCAAGCTGCTGTCGGGCGCGCTCGACCGAATGGCGGGGATCGCGCACGGTCGACGTGTCGGTGGCATCGGTCGAAGGCGCCGGGCCGGCCTGCGTGACGGCGTTGGTGCGGGTGCGGGCGACCAGTTCGGCATGCTGTGCCATCGTCGTGCCCAGCACGGCGTCCAGGCGCTGGACCAGCAGGGTCCCGAGGGCGGACTGCCCCATGCTCATCGCCGGTCGTCAGGCATGCGGTAGGCCTGCAGCAGCGATTGCTGGCGTTTCATCCGTCCCAGCAGCTCGCCCAGGCGCGCCAATTGTGGGATGGCCAGGTCGCGGGTGGCCGCGTCGCTTTCGAGGATGCGCACCAGCAGATCGTGCTTGGCCACGCGTTCGGCCTGACCCAACGGCGCGGAGCCGGGATCGCGCGTGCGCAGCTGCTCGACCAGTTCGCAGTATTGCTGCCCCAGCAATAGCACTTCCCCCCAGTCGCCTTTGCGTGCCGCGCCCAGCATGGCCTCGGTCACCTCCGCGATCTGCTCGTAGTGGCGCAATTTGGTGGATGTCGGCATTCTAGGCTCGTTGGACGCTGCCTGGGCAAATAGGGATCATGCGACCGGGGAGGGCAGCGGGGCGGAGGGTTATGCGGGCGGGGACGTGACCGGATCGGCCGCTTCACGCCAGGCCGAACCGATCTCGGCCAACAGGCGGTCGGCAGGGTCCAGCCGCTGCGGGTCATTGTTGAGATTGGCGAGTAGCAGGTGGCGGATGACCAGGTCGTAGACTGCGGCAAGGTTGGCGGCCAGCTCGCCGCCGGCCTTCATGTCCAGGCTGGCCTTCAGGCCGGTTTCGACGATGTCTATGGCCTTGGAAATGGCCGCCCCGCGGGCGGCGGTATTGCCTTGCTCGAAATGCAGCCGCGCCTGGCCGATGGCCGCGCGGGCGCCGTCGAAAAGCAGGGAGATCAGCCGCTGCGGCGAGGCGCTCATGACCTGGGTTTCCAACCCGATCCTTGCATAGGAGCGCGCGGCCCCCATGCTACGGCGCGCGGCGTATGTCATGTCATTTGCCTTCTTTGCCGATGTTGCCCAACATCTGCAGTTGCTGCGTGAGATAGGAGCTCAGGCTGTTCATCTGGGCGACCATGCTGTCGAGCTGGATGAACTGCTTGCGATACATCTCGATGCTGGCCGCGATGCGGTCCTCGGCGCTGGCGTACTGCTCGTCCAGGGTCTTGAGCGTGGCTTGCTGGCCGGCCGTGGCGGTGTCGATCATGCCCTTGTTGCGCAGGATGGGGTCGGTCACCGACGCGATGCGCTCGGCCACGCCGCCTTCGGCGACAAAGAGGTTGGCCACCGCCTGCGGGTCGTTGGCCAGCGCGTCGTCCAGCTTGGCGGAATCGATCTTGAGCTGGCCGGTCTTGGGGTCGGTGGTGATACCCAGCTGCGACAGGGTGGCGATGCCGTTGCCGCCAACCACGGTATTCATGATGCTGCGCACGCTGCTCTGCACGGAGCGCGCGACGGCGTCGCCGCTGAGCACGCTGCCGACCTGGGTGTCGGCGTTGTAGGCGGTCGTCAGGTTTGCGATCGTGCTCTGGACGGCGTTGTAGGCGTCGACGAAGCCCTGGATGGCGGTGCGCGCAGCCGACGTATCGCGGCTGACGGTCAGCGTGGCGGGCTCACTGGTGACCTTGGTCAATGTCAGCGTCACGCCTTCGATCACGTCCTTGATGGTATTGCTGCCGCTGACGATTTGCACGCCGTTGATGGTCAGCTCGGCGTTCTTGGCGGCGGTGACGTCCAGGTTGGCAAAGCCGAGCAGGTCGGCCAGGTCGTCGTTGCCCTCGACGGTGATGTCCTGGACCGAAGCGGCTTCGCCACTTTCGGCGGCGGTCAGCATCAGCCGGTAGGGCGCATCCGGGTTGCCGTCGTTGATGATGGTGGCCTTGATCCCGAGATCGCTTTCGTTGATGGCCTCCATGATGCCGGAAAGCGACGTGTCCTTGCCGGTCAGGTCGATTTCGGTGACCTCGCCGTCGATCGTCACCTTGATGATGCCGCCCGAGCCGATGGCTTCGTCGCGGTCGGCCACGCCCTGGGCCACCATGGTCTGGTGGGTGGCCAGCTGCCCGACTTCGATGACATAGCTGCCGGCGATGGCCGAGGCGTTGGACGTCGCGGCCAGGGCGTCGCCCGTGACGGTGGCCTTGGTGGCGGTGTACGTCTGCGCCTCGGCAAGCTTCTTGCCCGCGGACTGCAGCTTTTCGACCGCGCTCTTGATCATGCCGTACGCGGAGATGCGGCTCTTGGCGAGCGTTTGCTTGTCCTCGATCAGGCCAAGCGGCACGCGCGCATTCGCTTCCAGGTCGGCGAGCAGTTGATCCAGCGGCAGGCCGCTGCCGACGCCGATGGCGGAAATGGGCATGAGATATCTCCTATACGACCGAATTATCGAAAATTCTTAGTTGTGGCTATCCGGCGGGCAGCGGGCACAATCCCGGCTATTTCGTCGATTCGCGTGTAGCGGCCGCCCGCACGCTGATCTTCTCAGGCGCTGGTGGTGACCGCCTGGCCCTGCAAGTTGACGAGCATCTTGGCGATCCGAAGGATGACCTCGTTGGGGATGGTGCGCACCACATCGCCAGTCTCGGTGTCGATGATGGATACCACCACGCGCTTGACTTCCGGGTCGATGTCAAAGCGCAGGCTGGTCGACCAGGCCTGCATACTGCGGTTGATTTCCTCGAGCGCCTTTTCCAGCGGCAGGGGGCTGCCCTGACGGGACTGTTCCGACGTGGCGCTGCCCGTGTCGCCCTGGCTGGCCGCTTGGGCCGCAGGGGTCACGGACACCGAGGGTTCCGGCAGGGGGGCGGCCGGAACGGCAATGGCCGCATGGGGGGCCGGATTCAGCGGGCTGATCGCCATGATTCGCTCCAGTTTCGTAGGCACGCGCCATGCCCGCGGCAGCGGACGCTGGGATTGGGATCTTCGGCTACCATAACGGCACGACCGGGGCTGGCTTTAGGGTGGGGCGCCCGGCGGCTTGCCGGGCCCTGCGGCGGGCTGGGCCGCTGGCTGCTACACTTTCGCGCCTTGCCGATCCGCGCCGTGCGGCGCGGCATGACCGGACCGTCCGCCATCCGCCTATGTCCATCCCCGCTACCCCGACCGACGAGGCCAGCCTGTCCGATTGGCTGCGCTACCTGGAAGCCCTGCATCCCCGTAACATCGAATTGGGCCTGGAGCGGGTCAAGGCGGTCGCCCAGCGGCTGGCGCTGGAACTGGATGGCGTCACCTTCGTCGTGGCGGGCACCAACGGCAAAGGGTCGACCTGCGCCATGCTGGAGGCCATCCTGCTGGCAGCCGGCTACAAGGTCGGCCTGTATACGTCGCCGCACCTGATCGATTTCAACGAGCGCGCCCGGATCAACGGCCAGCCCGCCGGCGACGCGGCGCTGGTCGAACAGCTGCGCGCCGTCGAGGCCGCGCGCGGCGACATTTCCCTGACGTATTTCGAATTCACCACCCTGGCCATCCTGCGCCTTTTTTCGCAATCGAACTTGGACGCGGTGGTGCTGGAGGTCGGCCTGGGCGGGCGGCTGGATGCGGTCAACATCGTCGACGCCGACTGCGCCATCGTCACCAGCGTGGACATCGACCACACCGACTGGTTGGGCGACACCCGCGAGAAAATCGGGCTGGAAAAGGCGCACGTGTTCCGGCCCGGCCGCCCGGCCATATGCGGCGATCCCATGCCCCCGCGCACGCTGGTGGATCATGCCGAGGCGATCGGCGCCGACCTGTGGCTGTTCGGCAGGGACTTCAACTATTCGGGCGACCGCCAGCAATGGGCGTACGGCGGACGCGCCCAGCGCCGCAACGCCCTGGCGTACCCGGCGTTGCGCGGGGCGAACCAGCTGCTCAATGCGTCGGCTGCGCTTGCCGCGCTCGAGGCGATGCGCGACCGCCTGGCCGTGCCGCAGCAGGCGGTGCGCCAGGGCCTGCTGCAAGCCACGCTGCCTGGGCGATTCCAGATCCTGCCCGGGCAGCCCATCGTCATCCTGGATGTGGCCCACAACCCACAGGCTGCCGCGGTGCTGGCGCAGAACTTGAGCAACATGGGGTTTCATCCCTACACGCACGCTGTGTTCGCGATGCTGGGCGATAAGGACGCCGACGGCGTGGCGGCCAAGCTCGCGGGCGTGGTGGACCACTGGTACTGCGCCGGGCTGGCCGGCGCGCGCGGCCGGTCGGGCCCGGAGCTGGCCGGGCGGGTGCGGGCGCTGTTGCCGGTGCCCGCGCCGGGTGACGAGCCGCGTACCGTCCAGGCCTTCGATGACGTGCTCCAGGCCTGGCAGGCGGCCCGGAAACGGGCGGGCGAGGGTGATAGAATCGTCGTGTTCGGTTCGTTCCTCACCGTGGCTGCCGTGCTTGAGGCCCTAGGGCGCAAGGCATAGCGGGTGGCGTCCGGCGCGGCCGGCCCGCTCTGAAAGCTTGGGATTCGTTTCCATGGGATTGTTCAGTCGCAAAGACCCGGCCTCGGCTGAAGGGCAGCAGGGCAGGGCACGCCCATCCGTGTCCAGCGAGGCCCAGGCCGCCGAGCTGCGGGCCCGCGCCCGGCGGCGCCTGGCCGGCGCCGTGGCCCTGGTGCTGGCAGCGGTGATCGTGCTGCCCATGGTGCTCGATTCCGAGCCCGTGCCGGTGGCCGCCGACATCCCCATCCGCATCCCAGACCGCGACACTCCCTTCCAACCCCAGGTTTCCGCCCCGGCGGCCACTGAGCCGGCCGCCGGCGCGCCGACTGACGCGCAGGCGCCCGCGGGCGACGTGCCCGAGCCACCGCCAGTGGCGGCCGCGACCCCGCCCGCCGAACCGGCTGCCGGTCGGCAGGCGCCGGCTGCCGAGCCGCCGCGCGCCGCGGCGGCCGCGCAGCCCGAGCGGCGCACCGATGACGGCTCGCGGGCGCTGGCCTTGCTCGAAGGCCGGGCCGGCCCGCCAGAACCCGGCAAGGGCGCCGCGCCGGCCGCCGGCAAGGGCAATTACGTACTGCAAATCGCGGCATATACCACCCAGGCCGACGCGCAGGCCAGGCGTGACAAGCTTCATGCGGCCGGCGTGACCAACGCCTACGTCGAGCCGGCCGATGTCGGCGGCAAGCGCAACTACCGACTTCGCGTCGGTCCCTTCCCGTCGCGCGAGGCCGCGCAGGCGGCCCAAGCCCGGCTGCGCACGCTGGGTTATGACAACGGATTCATCGCGCCGCGGTGACGGGTTTCGATTTCGTCGTGTTGGCCGTACTGGCCGCTTCTGCCGTGCTGGGACTGGTGCGCGGGCTGTTGCGCGAGCTGCTTTCCCTGATCGCCTATGCTGCGGCGTTTGCCGCCGCCATCTGGTGGGGGCCGGTCGTGTACGAGTGGCTCACGCGGTGGATAGACGCGGCGCTGCTGCGCATGGCCGTGGCCTACGCTGCGGTGTTCTTGACCGTGCTGCTGGGCATCGGGCTCGTCAACATGGCCGTGGGGGCGCTGGTGCGCAGCACGGGACTGAGCCCGGCCGACCACGGTTTGGGGGCGCTGTTCGGGCTGGCGCGCGGCTTGCTGATCGTGCTGGTGCTGGTGGCGCTTGCCGGCTATACGCCGCTGCCGCAACAAGACTGGTGGCAGCAGGCGATGTTCTCGGGCACGGCGGTGCGGGCGCTGCAGGCGATCAAGCTGCAGCTGGCACCGGACCTGGCCGCGCTGCTGCCTTATTGAAACTGGATTACGGAAACAGGAATTTATCATGTGCGGAATCGTCGGCGTCGTCGGCCGCAGCCCGGTCAACCAGCTGATCTATGACAGCTTGCTGCTGCTGCAGCACCGCGGCCAGGACGCTGCGGGCATCGCCACGCTGCATGGCAGCCACTTCAACATGTTCAAGGCGCACGGCATGGTGCGCGATGTCTTCCGCACGCGCAACATGCGCGCGCTGCCCGGCACCAGCGGCATCGGCCAGGTCCGCTATCCCACGGCCGGTTCGAGCGAAAACGCCGAGGAGGCACAACCGTTCTACGTCAACGCGCCGTTCGGGATCACCTTCGCCCACAACGGCAACCTGACCAACTGGCGCGAGCTGCGCGAGTCGCTGTTTCGCGTGGACCAGCGCCACATCAACACGAATTCCGATTCGGAAGTGTTGCTCAACGTGCTGGCGCATGAGCTGCAGCGCGCGGCCAACGGCGTGACGCTGGATGAGGACGCGATCTTCCGCGCGGTCGCGGCGGTGCACCGCCGCGTGCGTGGCGCCTATGCGGTGGTGGCCGAAATCGCCGGCTACGGCATGCTGGCCTTTCGCGACCCCAACGGCATCCGCCCGTTGTGCCTGGGCCGGCTGCAGACCGACAAGGGCGATGAATGGATGGTCGCCTCGGAATCGGTCGCGCTCGAGGGCAGCGGCTTTACCCTGGTGCGCGACATCCAACCCGGCGAAGCGGTGTTCATCGACCTGGACGGCAAGGTGTCGCAGCGCCAGTGCGCCGACAATCCGCAGTTGGTGCCGTGCATTTTCGAATATGTTTACTTCGCCCGTCCCGATTCGCTGATGGACGGGGTGTCTGTCTACGGCGCGCGCCTTCGCATGGGCGAATATCTTGGCGACAAGGTGGCCCGCACGCTGCGCCTGGGCGATATCGACGTGGTCATGCCGATACCGGATTCGTCGCGCCCGGCCGCGATGCAGCTAGCCGCGCGGTTGAACCTCAACTACCGCGAAGGCCTGATCAAGAACCGCTACGTCGGCCGCACCTTCATCATGCCCGGCCAGGCAGTGCGCAAGAAATCGGTGCGCCAAAAGCTGAACACCATCGGCATGGAGTTCAAGGGCAAGAACGTGCTATTGGTCGATGATTCCATCGTGCGCGGCACGACCAGCCGCGAGTTGGTGGAGATGGCGCGCGCCGCCGGCGCCAACAAGGTTTACATGGCCTCGGCCGCCCCGCCCGTGCGCTATCCCAACGTATACGGGATAGACATGCCCACGCAGGAGGAGCTCATCGCCCACAACCGCGATGAAGAAGAAATCGCGCGTTTGATCGGCGTCGATGCGCTCGTCTACCAGGACCTGGCCGACATGGAGCGCGCCATCACGGAATTGAACCCGGCGCTGACGAAGTTCGAGGCCTCGTGCTTCAACGGCATCTACGTCACCGGCGACATCACGCCGGAATACCTGGAGCGCCTGAGCCGCAGCCGCGGCCAGGCGAGCGAGCCCGGCGGCCTGCAATTCAACATGGGCTACGCGGCCAACGACGTCCTGTGACGGGCAGGGGCCAGGCGGGCGCTTGGCGCGCCCGGCGGCTCGAGGGTTTCAACGGCGCTGCAGCAGCGCCGCAAGCGACAGCAGGCCCAGCAGCACATATAGCGCCAGGCTCCACAGCGCGTATTCGATGCCGAGGATGTGGGTCACGGCATCCATGCACGAGGCATAGATGCCGAACAGCCAAGGCACCGCCGCATCCAGCCCCAGCCCGCTCATGAAGCGGTCGGCAAAGGTCATGTCGCATGAAAACAATCCTGCGGCCACGTCGTATTGATACCAGGCCGCGGCCGCGCCGGCCGCCGACAGCGCCAGGGCCGCCAGGGCTGACAGGCGGCGCAGCCATTTCGAGCGCCGTGCCGCGACGCCGAGCAAGGCGATCACGCCCGCAGCCAGGTAGATCAGGCGTTGCAGCGAGCACCAGGCGCACGGCAGCAGCCCGAAAACGTATTGGGAAACCAGGGCGATGGCAATCGCAAGCGCGCAAAGCAGGGCGATCGATGCCAGGAGATATCGGGAAGTCGTCATGGTGCACTCAGACCGCGGCCGGGGCGTCGGGTTCCCCGCATTACGCGGCGCGCCCTTGCTGCGATTCGGACAATACGTCCAGGATGCTGCGCTCGAACTGCATCTGGCTGCGCGGCCACTCCAAGGCGGCGCCGTCGATGACGAAGACGTCTTCGACGCGGTCGCCCAAGGTCATGATCTTGGCCGTCTGCAGGTTGATTTCATGGGCGGCGAATACGCGCGCGATGTCGAACAGCAATCCCGGCCGGTCGGTGGCCACCAGCGACAGCCGCCAGGATTTGCTGCGCTCGTCGGGCTGCAGCTCGACGTGCGGCGCAACGGGGAAGATGCGTGCCAGGCGCGAGCGGCGCGGCCCGGCGTGACCCGGTGCGGGCGCCGGCTGGGCGTCAGGACGGGCCAGGCGCTCGGCCAGCTCGTGCTCGACCAGGGTGGCCTGGGCACGCAGGTCGCCGGACAGGTGCGGCACCAGCACGATGAAGCTGTCCAGTGCCCAGCCGTGCCGGGTCGTGTGGATGCGCGCATCCTGGATGTTCATGCCGCGCCCGCCGAAATAGCCGCAGATGGTGGCGAACAGGTCGGGGGCGTCGCGCGTGTAGACCATCACCTGCAGGCCTTCGCTGTGCTCGGTCGGGCGCGCCTTGACCACCGGCTGGTCGGGTTGCGGCCGATGGTACAGGTGGCGGGTATGCCAGGCGATGTCCGACGCTTCGTGGCGCAGGAAGTAGGCCACGTCGAGTTGTTGCCAGAACGCTTCGCGCGCGTCGTCGCGCAACCCCGCCAGGCGGGTCAGCCGCGCGGCTTCTTCCTTGCGCTGGCTCAGCACCGTGCCGGCATCCGGCGCCTGGCCGCCCAGCACGTTGAGCGTGAGCCGGTACAGGTCCTCCAGCAGTTTGCCTTTCCAGGCGTTCCACACATGGGGACTGGTGCCGCGGATGTCGGCCACCGTCAGCAGGTAAAGCGCGGTCAGCCGCCGCGCGTCGCCCACTTCGGCGGCGAATTCACGGATGACGTCCGGGTCGGACAGGTCGCGCTTTTGCGCCACCGTCGACATGAGCAAATGGCGTCGGACGAGAAACTCGACCAGGTCGGCGTCGGCAGGCTCCAATCCGTGATCGCGGGCGAAGCGCCGTACGTCGCGCGCGCCCAGTTCGGAATGGTCGCCGCCGCGCCCCTTGGCGATGTCATGGAACAGCGCCGCGACGTAAAGCAGCCAATGGCGGTCGAAGTCGGCGATCAGCTGGCTGGCCAGGGGGTATTCCTGGGCGTGCTCCGGCATGGTGAAGCGGCGCAGGTTGCGGATCACGGCCAGCGTATGCTGGTCCACGGTGTAGACGTGGAAGAGGTCGTGCTGCATCTGCCCGACGATGCGCCGGAACACCGGCAGATAGCGGGGCAAGATGTTGAGCATGGTCATGCGGCGCAGCGCATGCACGATGCCGCGCGGTTGCTGCAGGATTTGCAGGAACAGCTTGCGGTTGACCGGATTGCGCCGGAACTGCGTGTCGATGCGGTGGCGGGCATGCCACATGGCGCGCAGCGTGCGCGCGGACATCCCCGTCAGGTGGGCGTGCTGCTGCATGACCAGGAAAGCGCGCAGCAGCAGCGTGGGATTGCGCTCGAACGCGTCGTCGCGGACGATGTCGAGCCGGTCGTGTAGGCTGCGGAAGTCCTCGTCCAGCGCCACGGCCTGGTCCTGCGGCCGCGGGAAGAGCCGCTCCTCGATGTTCTGCACGAGGATGGTGTTGAGCTGGGTGACCAGTCGTGCCGCCCAGTAGTAGCGCTGCATCAGGATCTCGCTGGCACGGCGCGTGCCGCTGTCCTGGATGCCGTAGACCTTGGCCAGGGCCGGCTGCAGGTCGAACAGCACGCGGTCCTCGCGTCGGCCGGCCAGCAGGTGCAGTTCGATGCGCAGGCGCTTGAATGCCTGCTCGGCGCGGCGCAGGTCGCGCGCCTCGGAGGCGGTCAGCAGTCCGGCGCGGGCCACCTGGCGCCAGTTGTCGCCAAAGCCGGCTGCGCGCGCCATCCACAGGATGACCTGCAGGTCCCGCAGCCCGCCGGGGGATTCCTTGCAATTGGGCTCGAGCGCGTACGGTGTGTCCTGGTGGCGCGCGTGGCGTTGCTGCATCTCGACGCGCTTGGCCTGGAAAAAGCTGCGGGCGTCCAGGCGCTTCTTGACCGCGGCCTCGAACTGGCGCATCAGCGTGCGGCTGCCGGCCAGCCAGCGCGATTCCAGCAGCGCGGTTTCCACGGTGATGTCAGCCTCGGCCTCGCGCTCGCAGTCGGCGATGGTGCGCACGCTGTGACCGGGCTCCAGCCCCAGGTCCCACAGGGCGGCGACCAGCCGTTCGATCGCCGCCTCGTCCTCGGCGCCGGGCGGGGCGGGCAGCAGGATGAGCAGGTCGACGTCCGAGCAGGGGTAAAGCTCGCCGCGACCGTAGCCGCCGACGGCGGCCAGCGTCGCGCCGGCCGGCAGGGGACAGGCGCGCACCAGGTCGCGCAGGGCCTGGTCGGTGTGGCGGCGCAACTCGGCCAGCAGGGTGTCCGGCCGCAGGTGCCGGCGGAACTCGGCAATCGCGGCGCTGCGCCGCTCCTGCAGGCGGGATCGCAGCGTGGCCAGGTCGATCGCCGTCATGGCCGTGGGCCGTCAGGCAGCCGCGCGGGCGGTGATGAACGACGGCGGCGCGGGCATGTCGGGCGAGATGGTGAGCACTTCGTAGCCGTCATCGGTGACCAGCACCGTATGCTCCCATTGCGCCGAAAGGCTGCGGTCGCGCGTGACCACGGTCCAGCCGTCGGGCAACTGGCGGATTTCGCGGCGGCCGGCGTTGATCATGGGTTCGATGGTGAAGATCATGCCTGGCTCGAGCCTGACCCCGGAACCCGGCTTGCCATAGTGCAGCACCTGCGGGTCTTGGTGGAAGCGCCGGCCGATGCCGTGCCCGCAGAATTCCCTCACCACCGAAAACCCGTGGCTTTCGGCGTATTTCTGGATGGCGTGGCCAACGTCGCCCAGCGTGTTGCCCGGGCGCACCTGGGCGATGCCCAGCCACATGCATTCGTAGGTGACGTCGACCAGGCGGCGCGCCAGGATGGACGGCTCGCCGACGTAATACATGCGGCTGGTGTCGCCGAACCAGCCATCCTTGATGATGGTGACGTCGATGTTCAGGATGTCGCCGTTCTTTAGCACCTTGTCACCCGGGATGCCGTGGCAGACCTGATGGTTGACCGAGGTGCAGATCGCGCCCGGAAACGGCGGGTAGCCGGGCGGGGCGTAGCCGATGGTGGCCGATTTCACCTTGAGCTCGTCGGTCAAATATTCCAGGCACAGGCGGTCGAGCTCGCCGGTGGTGACCCCGGGCTTGACGTAGGGCGTGATGAAATCAAGGATGCGTGCCGCATCGCGGCAAGCCGCGCGCATCTTGTCGAGGTCGGCGGGGTCGGTGACTAGGCCCATGTAACTTGAACGGTTTGAGTGGTCGCGTCAAAAAATAGTAGAATTATAGGCTTACCCAAAAATCTTGCTTTCCGTTGCCAGGGGCGCGGGGGCCTTTGCGGCTGGCTTTGGCCGGGGTTTCCGGGCTTTTTGCCGGGTGGCGGGGTGCGGGTAAGCTTGGCGCCTGCAGTGTGGTAGGGTGGTTGGCCACCGGCATTTTCCGCGTTGCGGGCAACTTTGACTATTCCATTGCAGTAAATCGCGCGTTGCGCCCCCCAGGGTGCCGTAGCGGGCCTTGCGGCCCGGCGGTCCAGGACGCAATGCAAGACCCAACCCTAGGAGAACGATCATGTCCGTGTCCATGCGCGAAATGCTGGAAGCCGGCGTCCACTTCGGCCACCAGACCCGCTACTGGAACCCCAAGATGGCCCCCTATATCTTCGGCCATCGTAACAAGATTCACATCATCAACCTGGAGCACACCGTTGCCAAGCTCCAGGAAGCCGTCAAGTTCGTGCGCAGCGTGGCCGCCAAGGGTGGCACGGTGCTATTCGTGGGCACCAAGCGGGCCGCCCGCGAGCTGGTGGCCGCCGAAGCCGCACGCGCGGGCGTGCCCTACGTGGACAACCGCTGGCTGGGCGGCATGCTGACCAACTTCAAGACGGTCAAGAGCTCGATCAAGCGCCTGAAGGACATGGAAGCCCTGGCCGCCGAAGGCGGGCTGGAGCGCATGAGCAAGAAGGAAGCCCTGCTGTTCCAGCGCGAGATGGAAAAGCTGAACAAGTCCATCGGCGGCATCAAGGACATGAACAACCTGCCCGACGCGATTTTCGTGATCGACGTCGGCTATCACAAGATCGCCGTGGCCGAGGCCCGCTCTCTCGGCATCCCCGTGGTGGCCGTGGTCGACACCAACCACTCGCCCGAAGGGATCGCCCACGTCATCCCGGGCAACGATGACTCGGCCAAGGCCATCGCGCTGTACGCCAAGGTCATGGCCGACGCCGTGATCGAAGGCCGCGAGCAAAGCGTCAATGGTCTGGTCGAGCAGATCGCCGAAGGCGGCGAAGAGTTCGTCGAGGTCGAGGAAGACAAGCAGTGATCCGGGCGGGCGCGGGCGCAAGCCGCGTCCTCTTTGACGGGGCCTCGACCTGGGGCTTCGCACAGATCCGCACGCCCCGGCACGCCCGGGGCATGTTTTAGCGAATTACGGAGCGAATATGGCTGAAATTACCGCCTCGATGGTGAAAGAACTGCGCGAGAAGACCGACGCGCCCATGATGGAGTGCAAGAAGGCGTTGACCGAGGCCGGCGGCGACATGGCCCGTGCCGAGGAAATCCTGCGCGTCAAGCTGGGCAGCAAGGCCAGCAAGGCCGCCGCGCGCGTGACCGCCGAAGGCCTGGTCGGCCTGCACATCTCGGCCGATGGCAAGCTGGGCGCCATCATCGAGGTCAACTGCGAGACCGACTTCGTCGCCAAGAACGAGGACTTCGTGGCCTTCGTCAACCGGTTGGCCGAAGTCGTGGCCGTGAACGACCCGACCGACGTGGCCGCCCTGGGTGAAGTCTCGCTGGGAGAGGCCACGGTCGAAGCTACCCGCACCGCGCTGATCGGCAAGATCGGCGAGAACATCACCATCCGCCGCTTCCAGCGCATCCAGACCGACAAGCGCCTGGCTAGCTACGTGCATGGCGGCAAGATCGGCGTGCTGGTCGAGTTCGAAGGTGCCGACGAAGTCGGCAAGGACCTGGCCATGCACATCGCCGCGACCAAGCCCAAGGCGCTGGACGCGGCCGGCGTGCCCCAGGCCGACATCGACGCCGAGCGCTCGGTGGCCGAGCAAAAGGCGGCCGAATCGGGCAAGCCCGCCGAGATCGTGGCCAAGATGGTCGAGGGCTCGGTGCAGAAGTTCCTGAAGGAAGTCACGCTGCTGTCGCAGCCCTTCGTCAAGAACGACAAGCAATCTGTCGCCCAAATGCTCAAGGAAAAGGGCGCCTCGGTCTCGCAATTCGTCCTGTACGTGGTCGGCGAAGGCATCGAGAAGAAGGCCACCGACTTCGCCGCCGAAGTCGCCGCCGCGGCTGCCGGGCGCGGCTAAGGCCTGCCTGTGCTGGCGCCGGACCGCCCATGACGGGCGGGGCCCGGCCCGGCTGCCTGCGCGCCGTCCACCGGACGGCGCGTGTCTGGCTTACACTTTTCGTCGGCCTCCACTCCAGGATATCCGCATGAGCGGCAGATCATACAAACGGGTTCTTCTGAAGCTTTCCGGCGAAGCGCTGATGGGCGAGGATGCCTACGGCATCAACCGTGCCACCATCGTGCGCATGACCGAGGAAATCGCCGACGTCGTCGCGCTGGGCGTGGGCCTGGCGATCGTCATCGGCGGCGGCAACATCTTCCGCGGGGTCGCGCCCGGTGCGCAGGGCATGGACCGCGCCACCGCCGACTACATGGGCATGATGGCCACCATCATGAATGCGCTCGCCCTGCAGGATGCGCTCAAGCACCGCGGCGTCGACACGCGGGTGCAATCGGCGCTGAACATCGAGCAGGTGGTCGAGCCCTACATTCGGCCCAAGGCGCTGCGCTACCTGGACGAAGGCAAGGTGGTGATCTTCGCCGCCGGCACGGGCAACCCGTTCTTTACTACCGACACCGCCGCTGCGCTGCGCGGCGCCGAGGTGGGCGCCGAGATCGTGCTCAAGGCCACCAAGGTCGATGGCATTTACTCGGCCGACCCGAACAAGGATCCGACGGCCACGCGCTATTCGCGCATCAGCTTCGACGAAGCCATCATGCGCCGCCTGGAAGTCATGGATGCCACGGCGTTCGCACTGTGCCGCGACCAGAAACTGCCCATCAAGGTGTTTTCGATCAATAAGCCCGGCGCGCTCAAGCGCGTGGTCAGCGGCGAGGACGAAGGCACCTTGGTACACGTCTGATAAGGAACTGTCATGAGCGTTGCTGACATCAGGAAATCCGCCGAAACACGGATGGCCAAGTCGATCGAGACCCTGAAGGTCAATCTCGCCAAGATACGCACCGGGCGCGCCCATGCCGGTATCCTGGATCACGTCCAGGTCGAGTACTACGGCTCGCCGGTGCCGATCAGCCAGGTCGCCAACGTCAGCGTGGTCGACGCCCGCACGCTGAGCGTGCAGCCCTGGGAAAAGAACATGGTCGGCCCGATCGACAAGGCGATCCGCGAATCCGACCTCGGGCTGAATCCACAATCGATGGGCGACAGCATCCGCGTGCCCATGCCGCCGCTGACCGAAGAGCGCCGCCGCGACCTGACCAAGGTGGTCAAGGCCGAGGGCGAAGAAGCCAAGGTGGCGGTGCGCAACCTGCGCCGCGATGCCAATGACGGGCTGAAGAAGCTGGTCAAGGAAAAGGCCATTTCCGAGGATGAAGAGCGCCGCGCCCAGGACGACATCCAGAAGCTGACTGACCGCTTCGTCGCCGAGATCGACAAGCTGGTGGCCCAGAAAGAAGCCGAAATCATGAAGGTGTAGGACGTGGGCGGACCATTTGGTCCGCTTCGTCCATGCCCCAGGCGCAGCCATGATGCCCAGTTCCACGCAAGCCATTCCCGAGACGGGCCCGATCCCGCGGCACGTTGCCATCATCATGGATGGCAATGGCCGTTGGGCGACCGCGCGCCACCTGCCGCGCACGGCCGGGCACGCCAAGGGCGTGCAGGCGGTGCGCCGCGTGGTGGAGTTTTGCGGCCGGCAGGGCGTGCAGTACCTGACGCTGTTTGCGTTCAGCTCCGAGAACTGGCGCCGTCCGGTCGACGAGGTCTCGCTGCTGATGCGGCTGTTCGTGCAGGCGCTCGAGCGCGAGGTGGACAAACTGGTGGAGCAGGGCGTGCGGCTGCACGTCATCGGCGACCTGTCGGCGTTCGAACCACGGTTGCAGGAGCTGATCGACCAGGCGCAGGCGCGCACGGCCGCCAATGACAAGCTGCACCTGACGATCGCGGCCAATTACGGTGGCCGCTGGGACATCCTGCAGGCCATCCGGCGCCTGCTGCGCGAGCGCCCGGACCTGGCCGAGCGACCGGACGAGGTGGACGAGTCGGTGTATGCGCCGTACCTGTCCATGGCCTGGGCGCCCGAGCCGGACCTGTTCATCCGTACCGGCGGCGAGCAGCGCATTTCCAACTTCCTGATCTGGCAGCTGGCGTACACCGAGCTGTATTTCAGCGACCATTACTGGCCCGACATGGGGCCCGAGCAAATGGCCGAGGCGTTTGCCTGGTACGGCGGGCGCGAGCGGCGCTTTGGCCGGACCAGCGCCCAGGTCGCCCAGCGCTCGCCCTAGGGCAGGCGCCTGTCCGATAGCCGCACCGACGAGGAGACCGGCCCTTGCTGCGCCAGCGCATATTGACCGCCACCGTATTGTTGGCCGTGATCGCCGCGGCGCTGTCGGCCGCGTCGCCGTGGCCCTTCCTGGCGCTGTTGTCGGTGGCGGCTGGCTGCGCGCTCTGGGAATGGCTGAGGCTGACGGCATCGGCTGGGCCTGCCGCCGCGCTGGCCGGTGCCGCACTTGCTGCCCTGACCCTGGTCCAAGGCCATCTCTGGACGGGTGCCTCGGATCCGGGCACGGCCCTGGCCTCGTACGGATTGGCGATGCGCGTGCTGTTGCCGCTGGTGTGCGCGGCCTGGCTGCTGGGCGGACCGGCGCTGCTGGTTTTCGGCCGCACTGGAGCGCCGGCGCGCAGCCCCGTGCTGTCATTGGCCGCGCTGCCGGCGCTGTATTGCACGTGGGCCGCGTTGGCGCTGCTTTTCCTGGGGCGGGGGGCCGTTTTCGTCGTCTCGCTGCTGGCGTTGGTTTGGGTCGCCGATATCGCCGCCTACTTCGTCGGGCGCGCCATCGGCCGCCGCAAGCTCGCGCCGCGCATCAGCCCGGGCAAGAGCGTGGAAGGCGCCGTTGCCGGCATTGCGGCGGCCGTGGCCTGGGTGATGCTCTCGGCACAGTGGCCGGGCAGCTATGGCCACGCGCTGGTCGCCGCCTGGGGCGGCGCGCTGGCTGCGGCGCTGGCCGCGCTGCTGGGCGCCGTCTCCATCGTCGGGGACCTCTTCGAATCCATGCTCAAGCGCCGTGCCGGGCGCAAGGATTCGAGCAACCTGCTGCCCGGGCACGGCGGCGTGCTGGACCGCATCGACGCGGTGCTCCCCGTGGCGCCGCTGGGGCTATTGCTGGTGGGGGTGGCGTTTTGAGCGGGATCATGCACGTGACCGTGTTGGGCTCGACCGGCTCGATCGGTGTGAGCACGCTGGACGTGATCGCCCGCCATCCGGACCGGCTGGCCGTGCACGCCCTGACCGCGCGCAGCCGCATGGAGCTGCTGGCCCAGCAGGCTGCGCGGCATCGCGCGCCGGTGGTCGTGGTGCCCGACGATGCGGCGCGCGCCCGCTTCGTGGCCGCGTGGCCGGACGGCGCCGGCCAGCTGCCCGAGATCCGCGTCGGGGCCGAGGCGCTGGCGCAGACGGCCGCCGACCCGGACAGCCAGGCCGTAATGGCCGCCATCGTCGGCGCTGCGGGGCTGCCGTCGGCATTGGCGGCCGCGCGCGCCGGCAAGCGCGTGCTGCTGGCCAACAAAGAGGCGCTGGTGGCCGCCGGCCCGGTGTTCATGCGCGCCGTGCGCGAGTCCAAGGCCGAGCTGCTGCCCATAGACAGCGAGCACAACGCCATTTTCCAGTGCCTGCCACACGGCTCGCGCGCCAGCGCGCCGCAGGCGCCGGCCCCTGGCGTGCGTCGCCTGGTGCTGACCGCTTCGGGCGGACCCTTCCGCACCCGCGACTGGGAGGAGCTGCACGCGGTCACGCCTGACCAGGCCTGCGCCCATCCCAACTGGAGCATGGGGCGCAAAATTTCGGTGGATTCGGCCACGATGTTCAACAAAGGCCTGGAGGTGATCGAGGCGCATTGGCTGTTTGCCATGCCGCCGGCCCGCATCGAGGTCCTGGTGCATCCGCAAAGCGTCGTGCATTCCATGGTCGAGTATGAAGACGGCTCGGTGCTCGCGCAGCTCGGTCAGCCGGACATGCGCACGCCCATCGCCTATGGACTGGGCTTTCCGCACCGCTTGGACAGCGGGGTGGGGCCGCTGGATTTGGCGCGCCACGGCAGGCTGGATTTCGAGGCGCCGGATCCGCGCCGCTTCCCCTGCCTGGGGCTGGCATTCGCGGCCTTGCACGCCGGCCAGGCCGCCTGCATCGCATTGAACGCAGCCAACGAAGTCGCGGTCGAAGCCTTTTTGCAGGGCCGCCTGGGCTACACGCGCATTCCGGCGCTGGTCGACGCGGTGTTGCAGTGGCAGGCCGGCAGGCCCTCTGCTACGCTGGAGACGCTCGACGACGTGCTTGCGCTGGACGCCGAGGCCCGGGCGCGCGCCCACGACGTCGCCGCCGCTGCCGCCTGAGGCCCGTACCCAGCGCGGTCGCAGCCCAACAACCGGGACACCCATGCTCTATACGCTGCTTGCCTTTGCCGTCGCACTGGGCCTGCTGATCACATTCCACGAACTCGGCCATTACTGGGTGGCGCGTGCCTGCGGGGTGCGGGTGCTGCGCTTTTCCGTGGGCTTTGGCCGCGTGCTGGTTCGCCGCGTGGACCGGCACGGCACCGAATGGGCGCTGTCGGCGATCCCCTTGGGCGGCTACGTCAAGATGCTGGATGACCCCGAGCCCGGCGCCAGCCCTGTAGAGGCCGCGCGCGCATTCAACCGGCAGCCGGTGGGCCGGCGAATGGCGATCGTCGCTGCCGGTCCGGTCTTCAATTTGGCGCTCGCCGCCTTGCTGTACGCGGGACTGAACGTCGCTGGCACCGAGGAGCCCGCGGCGGTGCTAGCCGAGCCCGCCGAAGGCACGCCGGCGGCGCGGGCCGGGCTGCGCCAGGGTGACCGCATCACCGCGGTAGGCGGTCGTGCCGTGGCTTCCTGGAACCAGGTGCGCTGGACGCTGCTCGATGCCGTCTCCGGCGGGGGCAGGGCGGTGCTGACGGTCCAGGGCGAGGACGGCCGCACGGCGCGCCGCGAGCTGGAGGTGCCGGCCGGCTTCGATCCGGCCGACGGGGATCCGCTTGCCGCGGCGGGATTGCGGCTGCGCGCGCCCAGCCCGGTCGTGCGTGAAGTGCTGCCGGGCGGTGCCGGGCAAGCGGCGGGCCTGGCCGCGGGCGATCGCATCCTGGCAGCCCAGGGCCGCGCCGGCCTGGATACGGCTGCCTTGGTCGAGCTCATCCGGCAGCATCCCGGCGAGCCCGTGACGTTGTCGCTGGCGCGCGGGGACAGGCCGGTGTCGGTGACGCTCATCCCGCGCGCCGAGCCCGGGCCGGACGGCGCGGTCGTCGGCCGCATCGGCGTGCAACTGGGCAGCGAGCTCGAAATGGTCGAGATCAGGCATGGCCTGGCCGAAAGCCTTTGGCTGGGCGTGCAGCGCACCGCCGACACCGCGTGGTTTTCGCTGCGCATGATGGGCCGCATGCTGGTCGGGCAGGCGTCCTGGCGCAACATCAGCGGGCCGGTGACGATTGCCGATTACGCCGGCCAGACCGCGCGCATCGGCCTAGCCGCATACGTCGCGTTCCTGGCGCTTGTCAGCGTCAGCCTGGGCGTACTCAACCTGCTGCCGATCCCGCTGCTCGACGGCGGGCACCTGCTGTACTATCTGGTCGAAATCGTGCGGGGCAGCCCGCCGCCCGAGCGCTGGCTCGAAATCGGCCAGCGGGCAGGCCTGGGCATCCTCGCCGGCCTGATGGGATTGGCGCTCTTTAACGACGTGGCTCGCCTTTTCACCTAAAGGCCTTGTGCCTTAAAATCCCCCGCCATTTGGTCCCCTCCAAGGAATAGTCCAGGATGACTTTCAGCCGGATGTTTTCGCGCAGCATGCGCGTTTTGCCCGGGTTCGTCGCCGCATTGACGATGCCCGTGGCCGCCCAGGCATTCGAGCCTTTCGTCGTCCGGGACATCCGGGTCGAAGGCATCCAGCGCACCGACCCCGGCACGATCTTCAGCTACCTCCCGGTCAAGGTCGGCGATACGTTCACCGAAGACGATGCGTCGCAAGCCATCCGGCGCCTGTACGGCACCGGTTTTTTCCATGACGTGCGCATCCAGACCGAGGACAACGTGTTGGTCGTCGCGGTCCAGGAACGTCCCACCATCGCCTCGATCACCTTCAACGGCATGCGGGAGTTCGACGCCAAGACCATCACCGATTCGCTGCGCCAGGTGGGCTTTGCCGAAGGGCGGATCTTCGACCGCTCCATGCTCGAGCAGGCCGAGTTCGAGCTCAAGCAGCAATACCTGTCGCGTGGCAACTACGGCGTGGAGGTCACCTCCACCGTCACGCCGCTGCCGCGCAACCGGGTCGGCGTGGCCTTCGACATCTTCGAAGGTGAGGTGGCCAAGATCCGCGAAATCCGCATCGTTGGCACCAAGGCGTTTTCCGAGGATGAGCTGCTCGACGAGATGCAGCTGACCACCCCCGGCTGGCTGACCTGGTACACGAATTCGGACAAGTACTCGCGCGAAAAGCTCGAGGGCGACATCGAGCGGCTACGCTCGTTCTACCTTGACCGCGGCTATCTCGAGGTGTCGATCGAGCCGCCGCAGGTGACGATTTCGCCGGACCGCCAGGACATCCACATCACGATCACGATCAACGAGGGCCAGCCCTACAAGGTCAAGAGCGTGAAGCTCGCTGGCGAGCTTCTCGGCCTGGACAAGGAAATCAGCGAACTCATCCAGGTCAAGCCCGGCGAAACGTTCTCGGCCGCTGCGGCCAACGCCACGTCCACGGCGATCACCGATTACCTGGGCGAACTCGGCTACGCGTTCGCCAACGTCAACCCCAATCCGGTGCTCAACCGCGAAACCGGCGAGGCGGACCTGACCTTCTACGTCGACCCCAGCCGGCGCGTGTACGTGCGCCGCATCCAGATCGGCGGCAATACGCGCACCCGTGACGAGGTGGTCCGCCGCGAGATGCGGCAGCAGGAAGCCGCGTGGTACAACGCCGGTGACATCAAGGCCTCGCGCGACCGCATCGACCGCCTGGGCTATTTCAACGACGTCAATGTCAGCACCGAGCCGGTGCCGGGCTCACCCGACCAGGTCGACATCAACGTCGACGTCAAGGAAAAACCCACCGGGGTCATCAACCTCGGGGTGGGCTACGGCTCGACCGAAAGGGCGATCCTGTCGGCCGGCATCAGCGAGGACAACGTCTTCGGCAGCGGCACCAACCTGACGCTGCAGGTCAACACCAGCCGCACCAACCGTGCGGCGGTGTTGTCGCATACCGATCCGTATTGGACCCGCGACGGCGTCAGCCGCACCACGTCACTGTACTACCGGCAGACCGAGCCGTTCCTGAACAACGACGGTGACTACCGGGTCAAGACCATGGGCCTGGGGATGAACTTCGGCGTGCCGATCTCCGAGCACGACCGGATCTTCCTGGGCGCCAACCTCGAGCGCAACGACATCACCACCTATCGCGATTCGCCGCTGGCCTACGAGGAATTCGTCGAAGAGTACGGCCGCAAGACCAATGCGGTGATCTTTTCGGCCGGCTGGTCCAAGGACACGCGCGACAGCGCGCTGGCGCCCACCCGCGGGTCGTACACGCGCCTGAAGGCCGACGTCTCGACCCTGGACCTCAAGTACTACATGCTGACCGCCCAGCAGCAGTACTACTGGCCCGTCGGCCGCGACTACACGCTGGCGCTCAACGGCATGATCGACTATGGCAAAGGCTACGGCGGCCGCGAGTACCCGGTGATCAAGAACGTCTATGGCGGCGGCATGGGCACGGTGCGCGGCTATGATGGCGCCTCGCTCGGCCCGCGCGACGCGCGCACGGGCGACTACCTGGGCGGCTCCAAGCGCGTGGTCGGCAATGTCCAGTTCTACCTGCCCATCCCCGGCGCCAACCAGGACCGCACGCTGCGCTGGTTCACCTTCGTCGACGCCGGGCAGGTGTACGGCAACCACGAGAACATCGACCTGGGTGACCTGCGCTATTCTGCCGGTGTCGGCTTGTCGTGGAACTCGCCGTTGGGGCCGCTGCAGATTTCCTACGCGCGTGCGCTCAACAAGAAGCCCGGCGACGACACACAAGCGTTCCAGTTCCAGATCGGGACCGGGTTCTGAGGCCATGCGCCGTTTGATGGCACAATATAAACCTTTGCCGTGACCAATTTCCCAGGTGAGATTTCATGATGTCTGATTACGCACGCAAACCCTCCGCACGCCGGCAGGACAGGCGCGGTGCATGGCGCGGTCTGGGAACGGGCCTGCTGTCCGCTTTGGCGCTGGCCGGCGTGCTGGCGGCAGGGCCGGTACACGCGCAGGGCGCCAAGATCGGGTTCGTCAACACCGAGCGCATCCTGCGCGACTCGGGCCCGGCCCGGGCGGCGCAGGCCAAGATCGAGTCCGAATTCAAGCGCCGCGACGAGGAACTGCAGCGCCTGGCCAACAACCTGCGTGCGCAGGCAGAGAAGTTCGACAAGGACGCGCCGGTGCTGTCCGAATCCGAGCGCATCAAGCGCCAGCGCGAACTGTCGGCCCTGGACACCGAATTGCAACGCAAGCGCCGCGAATTCCAGGAAGACTTCAACCGTCGCCGCAACGAAGAATTCTCGGCCATCGTCGAGCGCGCCAACGCCGCGATCCAGCGCATCGCCGAGCAAGGCAATTACGACCTGATCGTGCAGGACGCCGTGACGGTCAGCCCGCGCGTGGACATCACCGACCAGGTGATACAGGCGCTGGGCAAGTAAGGCCGCGGTTGCGATGCCAGTGTTGCTGGAGCCGGACAGCGCCCTGACGCTGGACCGGCTGCTTGACGAGACCGATACCCATGGCCTGCAGTGGCGAATCGAGCTGTCGCCTGGCGCGCAGGCGCCCCGGGTGGCCGGCATCGGGACGCTGGCCCATGCCGGGCCGACCGAGCTGACCTTCCTGGCCAATCCCCGCTACCAGGCGCAGCTGGGCGAGACCGCGGCGTGCGCGGTCATCCTGTCGCAGCAAGCCGCCCAGTCGCTTGCGCAGTCCGGCAAGGCGCCTGCCTTCGCGCAGGTGGTCTGTGACCAGCCCTACCTGCTGTATGCCCGGGTGGCGCAATGGTTCGAGCGCGCCAGCCGACCGGCGCGTGTCGCCGGCGTGCATCCGAGCGCGGTGGTCGCGCCCGATGCGGTGCTCGAGGACGGCGTCAGCGTGGGGCCGCATTGCGTGGTCGAGGCCGGCGCCCGGATCGGCCGCGGCACCGTGCTTGGCCCGGGGTGCGTGGTCGGCCGGGGGGTGCAGATCGGCCCCGATGGGCTGCTGCACGCGCGCGTCACGCTCTATCATGGGGTGCGGATCGGCGCGCGGGCCATCATCCACAGCGGCGCCGTGCTGGGCGCCGATGGCTTCGGCTTCGCGCCGGACCCGTCGCTCGGGCGCGGCGCGTGGGGCAAGATCCCGCAGCTGGGCGGCGTCCTGGTGGGCGACGACGTGGAGATCGGCGCCAACACCACCATAGACCGCGGCGCCCTGGACGATACCCGCATCGGCAACGGCGTGAAGCTGGACAACCAGATCATGATCGCGCATAACGTGCAGATCGGGGATCACACCGCCATCGCCGCCTGCGTGGGGGTGGCCGGCTCGACCTCCATCGGCGCGCGCTGCACCATAGGCGGCGCGTCCATGCTGTCGGGCCACCTGAAATTGGCCGATGACGTGCACATCTCGGGCGGCACGGCGGTGACCTCGGACATCGCCAAGCCCGGACGCTACACGGGCGTGTATCCTTACGCCGAGCATGGCCAATGGCAGCGCAATGCAGCGGTCATCCAGCAGCTCTCGCAGCTGCGCCAGCGAGTGCGGGCCCTGGAAAAGGGCTGAGCCGCAAGCGGCCGACGCCCGCCGGCTGCGTTGCGGCGCGCGCCTGCCGATCCAGAATCAAGCAGGAAACATCAATCACATGGAAATCGACATCAAAGGGATACTCGAGCGCCTGCCGCACCGCTATCCCATGCTGCTGATCGACCGCGTGGTCGAGCACGTTCCGGGCAAGTCCATCGTCGCGCTCAAGAACGTTTCCATCAACGAGCCGTTCTTCACGGGGCACTTCCCGCACCACCCGGTCATGCCCGGGGTGCTCATCCTGGAAGCCATGGCCCAGGCCGCAGCGCTGTTTTCGTTTTCCGACGAAACCGGCCTGAAAAGCGACGACAGCCAGACGGTCTATTACTTCGTGGGCATAGACGGGGCGCGGTTCAGGCGGCCGGTCGTGCCGGGCGACCAGCTGCGCGTGGAAGTCGTCGCCGAGCGCCTGAGCCGCACCATCTGCAAGTACCAGGGCCAGGCCCTGGTCGACGGCCAGCTGGTGGCCGAAGCCAAGCTGATGTGCGCGATCCGTACACTGGAGGCCTGAATGCCGCGCATCCACCCCACTGCGATCGTCGACCCCGCCGCGCAGCTCGACGAGGGCGTCGTCATCGGCGCCTACAGTGTGGTTGGCCCTGACGTGCGCATCGGCGCGGGCACCGAGATCGGCCCGCATTGCGTGATCGACGGCTGCACCACCATCGGGCGGGACAACCGCTTTTACCGTTTTTGCTCCATCGGGGGCATGCCGCAGGACAAGAAGTACGGCGGCGAGCCGACCCGGCTGGTGATCGGCGACCGCAATACGGTGCGCGAATTCGTCACCTTCAACACCGGCACCGTGCAAGATGGCGGGGTCACCACCGTCGGCAACGACAACTGGATCATGGCGTACGTGCACGTGGCCCATGACTGCCACATCGGCAACAACGTGATCCTGGCCAATGGCGTGCAGCTGGGCGGCCACGTGCGCGTGGGCGATTGGGCCATCCTCGGCGGGCTGACAGGCGTGCACCAGTTCAGCCGCATCGGCGCGCACAGCATGACCGGCGGCAACAGCTCGCTGATGCAGGACATGCCGCCGTACGTGCTCGGCGCGGGCAATCCCTGCCGGCCGCACGGCATCAACACCGAGGGCCTGAAGCGGCGCGGCTTCAGCCCGGCGGCGATTTCGGCGCTGCGCGACGCCTATAAGCTGATCTACCGCCGCGGCCTGACCCTGGAGCAGGCGCGCGCGCAGATGCGCGAACGCCAGCAGGCCGAGCCCGAGGTCGCCGAGCACCTGCAAGTGCTGATCGACTTTCTCGAAGCGCCCGGACGCGGCATCATTCGCGCGTAGGCCACGGGCGTCTGCGCGTCTGGCATGGCGATGGCCTTTTTGCGGAGACGGCATGGACCTGGAAATCGGCATGGTGGCCGGTGAACCGTCGGGTGACCTGCTCGCTGCGCGGGTCATCGCGGGGCTGCGCGCCGGCGCGCCTGGCGTGGCCTGCCGGGGCATCGGCGGGCCACAGATGCTCGCCCAGGGATTCGACGCCTGGCATCCCATGCATGCGCTGACCGTGTTCGGCTACGTGGATGCCTTGCGGCGGCTGCCACGGCTGCTATCCACGTACGGCGACGTCAAGCGGCGCTGGCTGGCGCGCCCGCCGGCGGCCTTCGTGGGCGTGGACGCGCCGGACTTCAACCTGCGGCTGGAAATGCAGCTGCGCGCCGCCGGCGTGCCGACCGTGCACTTCGTCGGGCCGTCGATCTGGGCCTGGCGCTACGACCGCATCCACACGATACGGCAGGCCGTCTCGCACATGCTGGTGCTCTTTCCTTTCGAGGTGGAGATCTACCGCAAGGAGAACATCCCGGTCACCTACGTCGGCCATCCACTGGCCGGCGCCATCCCGATGCAGCCGGATCGCGCCGCGGCACGCACCCGGCTGGGGCTGGACGGACAGGCGCGCGTGCTGGCCATTTTGCCGGGCAGCCGCAGCTCCGAAATCCGGCTGCTCGCCCCACGTTTTTTACAGGCGGCGCAGCAGTTGGTGCGCCGCGATCCGGCACTGCAATGCGTCGTGCCCATGGTCAACGCCCAGCGGCGGGCGGAATTCGAAGCCGTCCTCAAGCAGTTTCCAGTGCCCGGGCTGCGTTGCATCGGCGCGCAAGCCGGCGAGGCCGCCGCGCCCGATGGGCAGGGCCAGGCCCGGCCGCCCGCATGGCTGGCGATGGAGGCCGCCGACGCCGTCCTCGTGGCCAGCGGCACCGCCACGCTGGAGGCGGCGCTCTTTAAGCGGCCGATGGTGATTTCTTACGTGCTCTCGCCCTGGATGCGGCGGATCATGGCATGGAAATCCGGCCAGCAGCGGCCCTATCTGCCCTGGGTGGGCCTGCCCAACGTGCTGGCGCGTGATTTCGTCGTGCCCGAACTCCTGCAGGATGACGCCACGCCCGACAAGCTCGCGCAGGCGACGTGGGCCGCCTTGACCGACGAGGCCGGCGCGGCCCGCATTGCGGCACGCTTTGCCGACATGCACCACGAATTGTTGCGGGATACGCCGGCATTGGCGGCCGGGACCATCCTCGAGGTGGCCGATGGAGCAGGTTGAACTTTTCGCTACGGACCCGATGACCGGCCTGCTGGTGGCCGGCGTGGACGAGGCCGGGCGCGGGCCGCTGGCCGGCGCCGTCTATGCCGCGGCGGTCATCCTGGACGACGCACGCCCCATCGACGGGTTGGCCGACTCCAAGGCCTTGTCCGCCGAGCGGCGCGCCGAACTGGCCGAGCAGATCCGCGCCCAGGCGCTGGCCTGGAGCGTGGCCAGCGCCAGCGTCGAGGAAATCGACCGCCTGAACATCCTGGGCGCGACCATGCTGGCCATGCGCCGCGCGGTCGAGGGCCTGGCGCTGGCCCCGCAGCTGGCGCTGGTCGACGGCAATTGCGCGCCGCCGCTGCCGTGCGCGGTGCAGACCGTGGTCAGGGGCGATGTCCTGGTGGCGGCCATCTCGGCGGCGTCCATCCTGGCCAAGACCGCCCGCGACGCCCACCTGCTGGCGCTGCACGAGCGCTATCCGCAGTACGGGTTCGACCAGCACAAGGGCTACTGCACGCCCCAGCACCTGGAGCAGCTGCGCCGCCATGGGCCCTGCCCGGAGCATCGCCGCAGCTTCGCTCCCGTGCGCGATTGGCAGCCTGCGCCGTGAAGCACGTCGCCTCACGCGAGAATCCGCTGTTCAAGTCGCTGGTGCGCACGGCGCGGCACGCCGGCCGGCGCGGCGCGCAAGCCTTGCTCGAGGGCGTGCACGTGTGCCAGGCCTGGCTGCAGCACGCCGGCGCGCCGGCGCTCGCGGTCTTCGACGCCGAGCGTTGGGAGCGCCGGGCGGAGCTGGCGGCGCTGGCGCGCGCGCTGCCGGCCGGGCGCATCGTGCTGCTCGAGCCGCGCCTGCTGCACAGCCTGGAATCGGTCGAAGCGGGGCAGGGGGTGCTGTTCGTGGTCGATCCACCGCGACCGGCGCTGCCGGATCGCCTGGACCGGACCAGCGTGTGGCTGGATCGCGTCCAGGACCCCGGCAATGTCGGCACGCTGTTGCGCACCTGCGCGGCGGCCGGCATCGGCAGGGTGCTGCTTGGCGAGGGCTGCGCGGCGGCCTGGTCGCCCAAGGTGCTGCGCAGCGGGCAGGGCGCGCATTTCGCGCTGGCCGTGCACGAGCACGTCGACCTGGGCCAGGCGCTGCGCCGGCTGGACGTCCCGCTGGTCGTCACGGCGGTGGACGGCGCCAAGCCGCTCTACGGGACGCGGCTGCCGGCCGAGTGCGCGTGGGTGTTCGGCCATGAGGGGCAGGGCGTGGCGCCGGCCCTGCAGCAGGCCGCGGCGCTGAAGGTGCGCATCGACCACGAGCCAGCCGTGCAATCGCTCAACGTCGCCGTGGCCGCCGCCCTATGCCTGTTCGAGCAGCGGCGCCAGCGGGCGTCGGCGGCGCGCCCAGACGGGCCGTGCGCGCGGCATCGCTAGTACATCGTCTGGCGGTTCAGCCCCACCTCCTGCAGGACGGTGGTGGAGATTTCCTCGATCGATTTGGTGGTGGTCGACAGCCACGAGATGCCTTCGCGGCGCATCATCCGCTCGGCTTCGGCCACCTCGTAGCGGCATTGCTCCAAGGATGCGTAGCGGCTGTCGGGGCGGCGCTCGTTGCGCACCTCCGCCAGGCGCTCCGGATGGATGGACAGGCCGAAGAGCTTGTCGCGGTACGGCAGCAGCGCCGAGGGCAGCGTGCCGCGCTCGAAGTCGTCGGGCACCAGCGGGTAATTGGCCGCCTTGACCGCGTACTGCATGGCCAGGTAGAGGCTGGTCGGGGTCTTGCCGCAGCGGGACACGCCGATGAGGATCACGTCGGCCTGGGCCAGGCCGCTGACGTACTGCCCGTCGTCGTGCGCCAGGCTGAAGTTGATGGCTTCGATGCGGTGGCGGTATTGCTGGCTGGTCGCCCCCATGTGGGAGCGGCCGATGGAATGGCTGGACTTGACGCCCAGCGCCTGCTCGATGGGTTCGACGAAAGTGCCGAACAGGTCCAGGAAGATGGCGTTGGCCTGCCGGACGCGGGCCATGATCTCGGGATTGACCAGCGTGCTGAAGACGATGGGCGGCTGGTTTTGCTCCTTGGCGCAGCGATCGATGCGCTGGGCGGCGATTTCGGCCTTCTGCAGCGTGTCGATGAAGGGCACGCGCACTTGGTTGAACTTGACCTGCTCGAATTGGGACAGCACCGAGTGGCTGAAGGTTTCGGCGGTGATGCCCGTGCCGTCGGAGACGATGAATACGGTGCGTTCTATGGAGGGGGACATATCTCTTGCCAGGTAAAAAGACGAGCCGACAGGCGCGGCGGTACAATCGCCTTCCGCGAAAGTCACCCCAAGGGCGGCCCAAGGCCAGTTTGGTCAGCGTCTGGCTCAGATCCTGACCAAACTCGCTTTCTTCCATTGTAAAAGGTGACTTTCATGTCGTATGTCGTTTCGTTCGAGCAGCTCCGCATGGCGGACGTGGACTCGGTAGGAGGTAAGAACGCATCGCTAGGTGAAATGATCAGCCAGCTGTCCGGCGCCGGCGTGCGGGTGCCTGGCGGCTTTGCCACGACCGCCGAGGCCTTCCGCCATTTCCTGCGCAAAGCCGGGCTGGACAAGCGCATCGCCCAACGGCTGGTCGACCTCAATCCCGAAGACGTCCGCGAGCTGGCCGCAGCCGGCGCCGAGATCCGCCAATGGGTCATCGAGGCGCCGTTTCCCGCCGAGTTCGAGGCCGAGGTGCGCGCCGCGTTCGCCAAGCTCGATGCCGACGGCAACGGGTCGTTCGCCGTGCGCTCGTCGGCCACGGCCGAAGACCTGCCCGACGCGTCTTTCGCCGGCCAGCAGGAAACCTTCCTGAACGTGGTGGGCATCGACGATGTGCTGGACAAGATCCGCCACGTTTTCGCTTCGCTTTACAACGACCGCGCCATTTCCTATCGCGTGCACAAGGGCTATGCGCATGCCGACGTCGCCTTGTCGGCCGGCGTGCAGCGCATGGTGCGCTCGGACAAGGGCAGCGCCGGCGTGATGTTCACGCTCGATACCGAATCGGGCTTTCGCGACGTGGTGTTCATCACCTCGTCCTACGGCCTGGGCGAAACGGTCGTGCAGGGCGCGGTCAACCCGGACGAGTTCTACGTCTTCAAGCCGACGCTGGAGTCGGGCCATTACCCCATCGTCAGCCGGCGCATCGGCTCCAAGCTCATCAAGATGGAGTTCGATCCCGACCGCACGCAGGGCCGCTCGGTGCGCACCGTGGAGGTGCCGGTGTCCGAACGCAACCGCTACAGCCTGACCGATGAGGAAATCATCGAGCTTGCCCGCTACGCGGTCATCATCGAGAAGCACTACGGCCGGCCCATGGACATCGAATGGGGCCGCGACGGCGTGGACGGCAAGATCTACATCCTGCAGGCGCGCCCGGAGACGGTCAAGTCGCAGCAGGCCGGCGCCGACGTGCAGCAGCGCTACCGCCTGAAGGCCACGGGCCAAGTGCTGGTCACCGGCCGCGCCATCGGCCAGAAGATCGGCTCGGGCGCCGTGCGCGTGGTGGCCGACGTCTCGGAAATGGACAAAGTCCAGCCCGGCGACGTGCTGGTCACCGACATGACCGACCCGAATTGGGAGCCGGTCATGAAGCGGGCGGCTGCCATCGTGACCAACCGCGGCGGGCGCACCTGCCATGCCGCCATCATCGCGCGCGAGCTGGGCATCCCGGCGGTCGTCGGCTGCGGCAACGCGACCGACGTGCTGACCGAAGGCATGCCGGTGACGGTGTCCTGCGCCGAGGGAGACGAGGGCCGCATCTATGACGGCCTGATCGAGACCGAGGTCGAGGAAGTGCGCCGTGGCGAGATGCCGCCCATCGACGTCAAGATCATGATGAACGTGGGCAACCCGCAGCTGGCCTTCGATTTCGCGCAGATCCCGAACGCCGGCGTGGGCCTGGCGCGGCTGGAATTCATCATCAACAACAACATCGGCATCCACCCCAAGGCGGTGCTGGACTATCCCAACGTGGATGGCGACCTGAAGAAGGCGGTGGAATCGGCCGCGCGCGGCTACGCCAGCCCGCGCGCCTTCTTCGTCGAGAAGCTGGCCGAGGGCATCGCCACCATCGGCGCGGCTTTCTATCCCAAGCCGGTGATCGTGCGCCTGTCGGACTTCAAGTCCAACGAATACCGCAAGCTGGTCGGCGGCTCGCGCTACGAGCCCGAGGAAGAAAACCCCATGCTGGGCTTTCGCGGCGCGTCGCGCTACATCGCGGACGATTTCGCCGAGTGCTTCAAGATGGAGTGCGAGGCGCTCAAGCGCGTGCGCGACGAGATGGGGCTGACCAACGTCGAGATCATGGTGCCTTTCGTGCGCACGCTCGGCCAGGCTGCCAAGGTCGTGGACCTGCTTGCGCGCAACGGCCTGAAGCGGGGCGAGAATGGCCTGCGCCTGATCATGATGTGCGAAGTACCGTCCAATGCCATCTTGGCCGAACAGTTCCTGCAGTACTTCGACGGGTTCTCGATCGGCTCGAACGACATGACCCAGCTCACCCTGGGCCTGGACCGCGATTCGGGCATGGAGCTGCTGGCGGCCGACTTCGACGAGCGCGACGAAGCGGTCAAGTTCATGCTGCGCCGGGCCATCCGCGCCTGCCTGGACGCCGGCAAGTACGTCGGTATCTGCGGCCAAGGCCCCAGCGACCATCCGGACTTCGCCCAGTGGCTCAAGGACGAGGGCATCCTGTCGATGTCGCTCAACCCGGACACGGTGGTCGATACCTGGCGCCGCCTGGCAGGCGCCTGAGCGCGTCGGGCGCGGCCGCGGCTTACGCGGCCGCGCGCGCGTGCAGCTGCAAGAAGCGGCGTACCAGCTGCGCCGCGTAAGGGCTGGGGCGCACCGAGCGGGCCAGCGCCTCGATGTCCATGCCCATTGCGCGGTAGCGCCCGGCGTGGCGCTGCAGGTCGGCGCGCGTGACCGCCTCGTCGAATTCCGGATGGAACTGCACCGAGACGGCGTGTGGCCCGTAGCGCAGCATTTGGTGTGGGTCCATCGCCGAGGCGGCGAGCACGCGCGCCCCGGGCGGCGGCGCGATCACCGACTGCGCATGCTGCATTTGGCCGGGGAAGGCATCGGGTGCGTCGGCCAGCAACGGATCCTGGCGCGCACCGGGCGCCAGCGTCACGGTCTGGGTGCCGACTTCGCGGCCGCGCGGGTTGTCGGCGACGACGCCGCCCAATGCATGGGCAAGCAATTGGTGTCCGTAGCAAACGCCGAACACCGGCAATCCCCGGGGCACGGCGTCGGCGAGCCACCGCGCGGCGTCCTCGCTCCACGGCGCGCGGTCGGTGACCATGGCGGGTGATCCAGTGATGAGCGCGGCGGCGTACCGGTCGGCGTCAGGCAAGGTTTCGCCCCGGTGGACGGCAACGGTGTGCACGGCCTGCGCAGCCAAGCCGGCTGCGCGCCGCAACTGCTCGGCGTAGCTGCCGAAGCGGGCCAGTCCTTCGGCGTCGGGGTCGCCGGTATGGATGATGAGGACGGGCAGGGCGGTCATCGTTGGATGCTGGTCCATCAGGGATCGGACAGGGGTGCTGCGTTGCCGCATGATAGCAACCGGCAGCAGCGGCCCGCAGGCGGCGCCGGTTGCGTACAATCGCCGGTCAACGACAACGGGGGATTGCGCCATGTGGTATTGGTTCGGGCTGGCGGCGATCGCGCTGATGGGCGAGGTGGCCAGCGGCACGTTCTACCTCTTGCTGGTGGCGCTGGGCCTTGCCGCCGGCGGCGTGGCCGCGGCGCTGGGCGCCAGCCTGGCTTGGCAGCTCGTCGCCTGCGGCGCTGCGGCGCTGGCCGGCCTGGTCGCGCTGCGCGCCACGCGGGTGCTGAAAAAGCGCGAGGTGCACGCGGGCAGCAATGCCGACGTCAACCTGGACATCGGCCAGGTCGTTCAGGTGCAGGCCTGGTCGCCGCAAGGCACTGCCCGCGTCTGGTACCGCGGGGCGCACTGGCAGGCGGTGCTGGCGCCAGGTGCCGAGCCCGCACCGGGGCCCCACGTCATCACCGAACTGCGCGGCGTGCAGCTGGTGCTCGCGCCGCACCGCCCGCAATCCTGATCGTGCCATTCCCCTTCACACAAGGCCCTGCGAGGTAGCCCATGTTCCTGGATACGTCCATCATCGTCCTGATCGCCGTCGTGGCGCTCGCCCTGCTGATCGTGATCAAGGCGATCGCCATCGTGCCGCAGCAGCACGCCTGGGTCGTGGAACGCCTGGGCAAGTTCGACCGGGTGCTGTCTCCCGGGGCGGGGTTCGTCATCCCCTTCATCGAGCGCATTGCCTACAAGCATTCGCTCAAGGAAATCCCGCTGGACGTGCCCAGCCAGGTCTGCATCACGCGCGACAATACCCAACTGCAGGTCGACGGCGTGCTGTATTTCCAGGTCACCGATCCCATGCGGGCGTCCTACGGGTCGTCGAACTACATCCTGGCCATCACGCAACTGGCGCAGACCACGCTGCGTTCGGTCATCGGCAAGCTGGAGCTGGACCGCACCTTCGAAGAGCGCGAATTCATCAATAGCACCATCGTGTCGGCGCTGGACGAAGCGGCGCTGAACTGGGGCGTGAAGGTGTTGCGCTATGAGATCAAGGACTTGACCCCGCCCAATGAGATCCTGCGCGCGATGCAGGCGCAGATCACCGCCGAGCGCGAAAAGCGCGCGCTGATCGCGGCTTCCGAAGGCCGGCGCCAGGAGCAGATCAACATCGCCACGGGCGAGCGCGAAGCGGCCATCGCCCGCTCCGAAGGCGAAAAGCAGGCGCAGATCAACCAGGCCCAAGGCGAGGCGGCGGCCGTGCTGGCCATCGCCGAAGCCACCGCCAAGGCGATTTCGCTGGTGGCCGAAGCGATCCGCCAGCCGGGCGGCAGCGACGCGGTCAACCTCAAGGTGGCCGAGCGCTACGTCGATGCCTTCGGCAACATTGCCAAGGAAGGCAATACGCTGATCCTGCCCGCCAACCTGGCCGACCTGGGCGGCCTGGTCGCGTCGGCGCTGACGGCGGCCAAGGCTTCGCAGCGAAGCTGACGGCGCCTACCCCTGGCGCCGGGCGTCGCGGGGTAGGCGATGCAGCACGCCGCAACATTCGGCCCGCAGATGATGACCGACCCCGTCAACCTGCTGCTGCTGACCTCGCTGGCCGGGCTCGTCTCGCTGCTGGTGCTGGGGTCGCTTGCGCGCAGCGGCATCCCGGGCATCGCGGACTGCCTGTGCAGCACGATGCTGCTGATCGTGGCCACGCTGCTCTTTTCCTTGCGTGGCAGGGCACCCGATTTCTTTAGCCTGGTGCTGGCCAACGCCTGCATGCTGGGGGCCATCTGCGCGCTATACGGCGGCTGCCGGCGGCTGTTCGGCCTGCCGGTGCGCTACGCCAAGTTGGGCGTGGCGTCTGCCTTGATCTTGGCCGGGGTGTCGTATTTCCATTACGTGCACCAGGACATCAGCCTGGCGACGTGGCGGCCCGGTGAGTCGCTCGACCGGCTGCTGGCACGCGCCGACCAGGGTCTTTATGTGGCCAAGCAGGCCGGACGCAACCGCATCGTTTCCGTCGGCGAACAGGAGGCCGGGCTGCCGGGGTTCATTTCTGGCGGGTATCGTGCTTCATGATGCGCTCGTGCTCGCGCCGCCAGTCGCGGTCGCGGGCGGCGTCGCGCTTGTCGTGCAGCTTCTTGCCGCGGCCCAGGCCGAATTCCAGCTTGATGCGCCCGTTCTTGTAGTGCAGGTCGATGGGCACCAGCGCGTAGCCGCGCTGCTGGACCTTGCCGATCAGCTTGCGGATCTCCGCCGCGTTGAGTAGCAGCTTGCGGGTGCGCGTGGCGTCCGGATGGATGTGGGTCGACGCCGTGGGCAGGGGGCTGACGTGCATGCCGAGCAGCCATAGCTCCCCGTCGCGCACGATGACGTAGCTTTCCTTGAGCTGTGCGCGGCCGGCACGGATGGATTTGACCTCCCATCCCTGCAGGACGAGGCCTCCTTCGAAGCGCTCTTCGATGAAGTAGTCGTGAAAGGCCTTGCGGTTCTCGACGATGCTCATGGACCTGTGCCAAAGGCCGCCTATGCGGCAAGCCGGTAAAATCTTGCCATTCTAGCGATTTACGATAGCCGATGCATAACGTCCAGCGTTCCGTCCTGGTGCCCTACAGCGCCGCCCAGATGTTCGACCTGGTTGCCGCGGTGGACAAGTACCCGGAGTTCATGCCCTGGTGCGGCGGCGCCGAAATCCACGCCCGCGACGAGCACGGCATGCAGGCATCGATCACCATCGCGCTGGCCGGCATCCGGCAGACCTTCACCACCCGCAACCGCCACCAGTACCCGCACCGCATCGACTTGGAACTGGTCGACGGGCCGTTCTCGGCGCTGGCGGGGCACTGGGTGTTCCAGGAACTGGCCGAAGACGCCTGCAAGGTGGTGTTCACCATGGAATACGCCTTCTCCAGCCGCACGCTCGAGGCGCTGGTCGGGCCGGTATTCAACCGCATCGCCAGCAGCTTCATCGATTCCTTCACCAAGCGCGCGCAGGCCTGCTATGGCGGATGAGCCGGCGCTGCTGCGCGTGTCGGTGTGCTATGCCTTGCCGGGGCGCGCTTGGATGCGCGAGTTGACGCTCGCGCCCGGCGCGACGGTGGCCGACGCGCTCGCCGCAAGCGGCTTTGGTCAAGCCTTTCCGGACGTGGACGTGGCCGCCTCGGGCGTCGGCGTCTATGGCAAGCGCTGCGATCCGGCGCGCAAACTGGAGGACGGCGACCGCGTGGAAGTCTACCGGCCGCTGGTTTTCGATCCCATGGAATCTCGCCGCCGCCGCGCGGCCAAGCGCAAGTAGCCGGCGCGCGCCCGTGCACGGTCCGATCGGCGAGCCACCGGCGCCCGCCAGGGCAGGGGACGCAGGGGCGCTGCCCTGCCACCACCCGGGGCGATCCGCACTTGCACGCAGCCGTTTCTTTGATTTACGTTTACGTAAACGTAAGAGGGCGCGCCACCGGCTGCGCCGTGGAGGAGACGTTGCCGTGGACATGGAGCTGAACGACGAGCAGCGCGCCTACGCCGAGGCGGCGCGCGACTATGCGCAGGGCGTGCTGGCTGCCGGCGCAGCGCGCTGGGATGCCGAGGGGACGTTTCCGCGCGATGCCTTCGAGCAGGCGGGCAAGCTGGGCTTTTGCGGCATCTATGCCAGCCCCGAGATCGGCGGCCTGGGGCTGACACGCCTGGACGCGACCCTGATGTTCGAGGAAATGGCCGCGGTCGATCCGTCGACCACGGCCTTTTTGACCATCCACAACATGGCTGCCTGGATGGTGGGGCAATGGGGCAGCGCCGCGGTGCGCGAACAGTGGGGCCCGGCGCTGACCAGCGGCGAGCGCCTGGCATCCTATTGCCTGACCGAGCCCGGATCCGGCTCGGACGCGGCCTCGCTGTCGACCCGCGCGGTGCGTGACGGCGAGGCCTATGTGATCGACGGCGCCAAGGCCTTTATCTCCGGCGGCGGCGACACCGACCTGCTGGTGGTGATGGCGCGCACCGGCGGCCCCGGCGCGGGTGGCGTGTCGGCCTTCGCCGTCCCGGCCGATACCCCCGGCATTTCGTATGGCCGCAAGGAACAGAAGATGGGCTGGAACAGCCAGTCCACACGGCCGATCAGCTTTTCGGGCGTGCGGGTGCCGGCGGAAAACCTGCTCGGCGAAGAGGGCGAGGGCTTTCGCATCGCCATGCGCGGCCTGGACGGCGGGCGCATCAACATCGCCGCATGCTCGGTGGGCGCGGCCCAGGGTGCCCTCGATGCCGCGCGCCATTACATGGCCGAGCGCCGCCAGTTCGGCCAGTACCTGGCGCAATTCCAGGCCCTGCAGTTCAAGTTCGCCGACATGGCCACGCACGTGGTGGCCGCGCGCCAGATGGTGCGGCTGGCCGCGTGCAAGCTGGACGCGGGCGACCCGCAGGCCACGGTCTATTGCGCCATGGCCAAGCGCCTGGCCACGGACCTGGGGTTCCAGGTGTGCCTGGACGCACAACAGATCCACGGCGGCTACGGCTACCTGAAGGATTATCCTTTGGAACGGCTGGTGCGCGACACCCGCGTGCACCAGATACTGGAAGGCACCAACGAGATCATGCGGGTCATCGTCGCCCGCCACATGCTGGAAAAAGGAGCCGACGTCCGATGACCGATACGGTCCTGTTCGAGGAGCTGCCCTGCCGCAACGGCACACGCATCGGGGTGGCCACGCTCAACGCCCCGAAATCGCTCAACAGCTTGACGCTGGCCATGTGCGAGGCGCTGGACGCGCGGCTGCGGCAATGGGCCGATGACCCGGGCGTGGCCGTCGTGCTGCTGCAAGGCGCGGGCGAAAAGGCTTTTTGCGCGGGCGGCGACTTGCAGGCCCTGTACCGCAGCATGCAGGCGCATCGCGGTGCCGATCCGCGCGAAAACGACTACGCCAGTCGTTTCTTCGCCACCGAATACCGCCTGGACTACCTCATCCATACCTATCCCAAGCCGGTGATCGTGCGCGGCGCGGGCATCGTCATGGGTGGCGGCGTGGGCCTGATGATGGGCGCCTCACACCGGGTGGTCTTCGAAGACACGCGGCTGGCCATGCCGGAGATTTCCATCGGCCTGTTCCCGGACGTTGGCGGCAGCTGGCTGCTGAACCAGGCGCCGGGCCGCACCGGGCTGTTCATGGGGCTGACCGGCGCGCAATTGGGGGCAGCCGACGCGCTGTTCGTCGGTGCGGCCGACTACCACATGGCCAGCCGTGACTGGCCGGCACTCATGGACAGGCTGCTGGAGTTGCCCTGGACCGAGGGCGAGGAAGCCCCGGCCGCGCCGCGCACGCACGCCAATGCCGCGCGCACGGGCAACGACATGCTGCTGCATCGCACGCTGCTCGAGGCGGCGTCGGCGCAGCCTGCCGAGCATGGGCCGCTGCGCCGACACCAGCAACTGATCAACAACGTCTGCGGCCAGGACACGCTGGAAGAAATCCATGCCCGTATCCTGGCGCTCGAAGGCCACGAGGATCCGTGGCTGGCGCGCGCGGCGGCCACGCTCAAGGCGGGCTGCCCCGGCTCGGCACGGCTGACCTATGCGCTGCATCGGCACACGCGCATGATGGCGCTGGCCGAAGTGTTCCGCACGGAATACTGGGCGGCGCTGGCCTGCACCGCCCATGGCGACCTGGCCGAAGGCATACGGGCGCTGATCATCGACAAGGACAGGCAGCCGCGCTGGAACCCCGCGACGCTGGCGCAGGCCGACGAACAATGGGTGGCAAAGTTCCTGCAGCCGCCCTGGCCGCGCGGGCAGCATCCGCTGGCCGACCTCGGGCAGGACCGGGGCGGCTAGTCCTGCGCCCGCGCGCTAAGACACCCCATCGAAGAGCGGTGACAAGGAGACGACATGAGTACTATCGCATTCATCGGCCTGGGCAATATGGGGGCGCCGATGGCGCAGAACCTGTTGCGTGCCGGGCATGACCTGCGCGTCCATGACATCGTGCCCGAGGCCGTGGGCAAGCTGGCCGAGGCCGGCGCCCATGCCGCGCGTGATGCGCGCGATGCGGTCGCCGGCGTCGAGGTGGTCATTTCCATGCTACCGGCGGGCCAGCACGTCGAGGATCTGTACCTGGGCCGCGACGACCTGCTCGCCCACATCGACGGCAAAGCGCTGGTCATCGACTGCAGCACGATCGCCCCGGAATCGGCGCGGCGCGTGGCCGATGCGGCGCAGCGCCGCGGCATCGCCATGCTGGATGCACCTGTGTCGGGCGGCACGGGCGGGGCGGCGGCCGGCACGCTGACCTTCATCGTGGGCGGACCGGCCGAAGCCTTGGAGCGCGCAAAGCCCGTGCTGTCCTGCATGGGCAAGAACATCTTCCATGCCGGCGCGGCCGGCGCCGGCCAGGTGGCCAAGATTTGCAACAACATGCTGCTCGGCATCCTGATGGCCGGCACAGCCGAGGCGCTGGCGCTGGGCGTGGCCAACGGGCTGGACCCGGCGGTGCTGTCGGGCATCATCGCCAAGAGTTCGGGCCGCAACTGGGCGACCGAGGTCTACAACCCCTGGCCGGGCGTCATGCCCGACGTGCCTGCCTCCAAGGGCTACGCGGGCGGCTTTGGCGTGGACCTGATGCTCAAGGACCTGGGGCTGGCGGCCGAAGCGGCGCTGCAGACGCGCTCGTCCATCCCGCTCGGCGAGCTGGCGCGCAACCTCTACAGCCTGCACAGTGCGGCCGGCAACGGCAAGCGGGACTTTTCCAGCATCCTGGAACTGGTGCGCCGTCCTCAGGCGGGTGCAGGCACCTCGTAGGGCAGCGCGGCCGGCGTGATCGCCGGCCCATCGGCCGACCCCAGGCGCAGCGCCCCGCGCGCCAGCGCCTCGAAGGCCGCCTCGAACAGCAGCGCCACGCCTTGTGGCGCCGGCGCGGCGTTGACCACCCGCCCGCAGGGTTCGGGACGGCCGGCTTCGTAAACGTCCGAGCCAGGCTGCACCGGGCCGGCCGCCGCGGGCGCCGTGCCGTACGCCATGCGCCGCTTGAGCGTGCCGCGGTAATGGCTGCGGGCGACGACTTCCTGTCCTGGGTAGCAGCCTTTGGTGAAGCTGACCCCGCCGATCAGGTCGAGGTTGACGGTTTGGGGGATGAACATGTCCTGGGTGGCGGCCTGCACCCAGGGCAGGCCGGCGGCGATGTCGTCGGCGGCCCAGGCCGCTGCATCGGCCTGACCGAAGAGGCCGGCCAGCGCGCCGGCAGGATCCTGCTGCGCGGCCGGTGCCATCCACCACCAACGCTTGGTTTCGCCAGCCGAGGGTGCGGCGATCCACGTGCCGCAAGGCAGGTCGGCGCGCTGCCACGGTTGGCCGGGCAGGTCGCCACCCGCGGCGGCCGATAGTGCCGCAAGGGCATCGGCGCCGCCGCCGCACCAGACGCCGGCCACGCGCAGCGGCGCCAGCGCGAGCTTGACCTTGGCGCGCAGCACGAACATCGACAGCCGCTTGACCAGGGTGTCGGCGATGTCCCGGCGCACCAGCAGCCAGACGGTTTGGTCGGCCGGAGCATCCCAGGCCACCATGGTTGCCAGCAGTCGGCCCTTGGCCGTGCAATAGCCGGCCGGGCGGGCCTGGCCGGCCAGGCCGAGGATGTCCTGGGTCAGTTGTCCGTGCAGGAAGGCCGTCGCATCTGGGCCTTGGGCGGCGATGACGGCATGGTCGTCGAGCATCGTGGCGCGCGCCGACGGCGCGCCACGGCTTAAGGATGGGGCCAGGGCATGCATGGTTGGGAACTCCGGGCGCGCCGCAACGATCCAGGCGCGCGATCGTCCAATGATATACCCCGCGGCCGCGGGGGCGCGGACCGATCCATTACACTGTCGCACACTCATGAAAAAAGCATTGCGGTGGTTTCTTCTTTGCTGCTTGGCCGTGGCCGCGCTGGTTGCCGCGGCCGGCTGGGCGGCGTGGCAATGGGTGGAGCGCCCGCTGGACATGCGCGCGGACAAAATCGAATACATCGTCGAGCCGGGCAGCAGTCCGGCGGCGATCGCCCGCACGCTGTCGGCCGCCGGTGTCGCGGTCAACGAGCGGGCGTTTGCCTGGCTTGCGCGCCTGAAAGGGCAGGACCGGCTCATCAAGGCTGGCGCCTACGAAGCGGCGCGCGGCGACAACATGGCCAGCTTGCTCGAGCGCATGGCGCGCGGCCAGACGAGCCAACGCCAGATCACCTTCGTGGAGGGCTGGACGTGGAAGCAGATCCGCGCCGTGCTGGCCGGCCACGCCGATATCCGGCAGACGTTGCAAGGCGTGGCAGACGAGGAGATCCTGCGCGCACTGGGCGCCGACGCGCCCAGCCTGGAGGGCTTGTTCTTTCCCGACACCTACGTGTTCACGCCGGGTACGTCCGACCTGGAGATCCTGCGCCAGGCCTACCAGGCGCAGCAGCGCGAGCTGGCCAAGGCCTGGGCGTCGCGCTCGCCGCAGTTGCCGCTGTCGACGCCATACGAAGCCTTGATCCTGGCTTCCATCATTGAGAAGGAAACCGGCCACGGGCCCGAGCGCGCCCGCATCAGCGGCGTATTCGCCAACCGGCTGCGCATCGGCATGCCCTTGCAAACCGATCCCACCGTCATTTACGGCATGGGCGATGCCTACCAGGGGCGCATCGGCAAGCGCGACTTGCAGACCGATACGCCCTGGAACACCTACACGCGCGTCGGGCTGCCGCCCACGCCGATCGCCGCGCCGGGGCGCGAGGCGCTGATGGCAGCGGTGCAGCCGGAATCGCACGGGTATCTTTACTTCGTGTCTCGCGGCGACGGCACGAGCCAGTTTGCCCAGACGCTGGCCGAGCACAACCGCAACGTCGGCCGCTACATCTTGGGGCGCAAGCAATGACCAGCAAGCAACGCGGACGCTTCCTGACCCTGGAAGGCGTCGATGGCGCGGGCAAGAGCACGCACGGGCCCTGGATCGCCGAGCGCCTGCAGGCGCTGGGCTGCGAGGTGCTGGTCACGCGCGAGCCGGGCGGCACGCCGCTGGGAGAGAAACTGCGCGGGCTGCTGCTGGCCGAGCCGATGTCGCTGGAAACCGAGGCGCTGCTGATGTTCGCCGCGCGCAGCGAGCACCTGGACAAGGTGATCCGGCCGGCGTTGGCGGCCGGCACCTGGGTGGTGTGTGACCGTTTCACCGACGCGAGCTACGCCTACCAGGGCGGCGGCCGCGGCCTGGGGGTGGCCCGGGTGGCCGCGCTCGAGCAATGGCTGCATCCTGACCTGCAGCCGGACTTGACCTGGCTGTTCGACGTGCCGTTGGACGTGGCACGCCAGCGCCTAGCCGATGCGCGCCAGCCCGACCGCTTCGAGCGCGAGGCGCAGGCGTTTTTCGAACGTACCCGTGCGGCCTACCACGAGCTGGCCGCCGCCCACCCCGGGCGCATCCGCCTGGTCGACGCCACGCAAAGCGTCGAGGCCGTGCGCGCCCAGCTGGACCAGCACCTGCGCGCTCTGGTCGGAGCGGTGCGATGAGGCGGATGCAGGAGCCTGATCGATGAGCGCCGGCGTGCCGACCTTCCTGCCCTGGCAGCTGGACGTGGCACGCGCCTGGCTCGGCCGGCGTGAGCGCTTTGCCCATGCCTGGCTGATCCACGGGTTGGCCGGGATAGGCAAAGCGCGGTTCGCGGCCGCTGCCGCGGCCAGCCTATTGTGCGAGGCGCCGCGCGAAGGCTTGGCCTGCGGCCAGTGCCCGGCCTGCACCTGGGTGGCTTCGGGCAATCATCCGGACCTGCGGCGCGTGCGTCCGGACGCCGTGGCCCTGGAAGAGGACGGCGACCTGGCAGCGCCGGATGATGTTGCGGGCGAAGCCAGCGCAGCCGGCACGGCCAAGAAGGCGCCGTCGCGCGAGATCCGCATCGACCAGCTGCGCGCGCTCGAGCCGTGGTTCAATACCGCCACCCACCGGGGCGGCTGGCGCGTGGCGTTGCTCTACCCGGCGCAGGCGATGAACGTGGTCTCGGCCAACGCCTTGCTCAAGGTGCTGGAGGAACCGCCGCCCAATACCGTGTTTCTGCTGGTCACGGATGCGCCCGACCGCTTGTTGCCGACCCTGGTGTCGCGCTGCCGGCGCCTGCCGCTGGCGGTGCCGGATGCGGCGCAGGCCGAAGCCTGGTTGCGCGGGCAGGGCGTGGACGCGCCGGGCGATTGGCTGGCGGCAGCCGGCGGCGCGCCCTTGGCCGCGCTGTCGCTCGCGCAGGCGCGCGCACAGCCATGCCCGCCCTGGCTGCAGCAATTGGCGCAGGCGTTGGCGGCCGGACAGGTACCTGATGCAGGCGAGTTTGCCGAGGCGCTCGAAAAGCAACCCGTGCTCAACTGGATAGACGCCCTGCAGCGCCTGTTCGTGGACCTGATGCTCGCGGCCGGGGCAGGCGCCGGCCCGCGCTACTACCCGGCGCTGGCGCAAGCGTCGCGGCGCGTGGCCGCCCGCGCCGATCCCGCCGCTTTGTCCGAGACCGCGCGCTGGCTGGCCAGCCAGCGCGCCGTGGCCAACCACCCCTTGAACCCCAGGCTGTTCGCCCACGCCGCGCTGCAGCGGGTGGTGCTATCCTGCCAAGGCTAAAGGCGCCCCAGCGCGCCCCTTGTCCGAGTCTTGTCGATGTACGTCGATTCCCATTGCCATTTGGATTTCCCCGAGCTCAAAGCGCAACTGCCCGAGGTACTGGCGCGCATGCGCGACAACCAGGTCACGCATGCGCTGTGCGTCAGCGTCAATTTGCCGGCCTGGCCCGCGCTGATCGACATGGTCGAGCAGCACGACAACCTCTGGGCCTCTGTCGGAGTACATCCCGACTATGAAGACACGCCCGAACCCACTGTGGACGAGCTCGAACGCCTGGCCGCGCACCCAAAAGTGGTGGCCATCGGCGAGACGGGGCTGGATTACTACCGCCTGACCGACGCGCCGGCATGGCAGCGCGAACGTTTCCGCACCCACATCCGCGCGGCGCGGCGCACCGGGCTGCCACTCATTATCCACACGCGCGCCGCGGCCGAGGACACGCTACGCATCCTGCGCGAGGAAAATGCCCAGGAGGTCGGCGGCGTCATGCACTGCTTTACCGAAAGCTGGGAGGTCGCGCAGACCGCCATTGAGCTAGGGTTCTACATTTCGCTGTCGGGCATCGTCACCTTCAAGAATGCGGCGCAACTGCATGACGTGGCCACGCGCGTGCCGCTGGAGCGGCTGCTCATCGAAACCGATTCGCCTTACCTGGCGCCGGTGCCGCACCGCGGCAAGCTCAACGATCCGTCCAAAGTCGTGCACGTCGCCCGAAAGATCGCTGACCTGCGTGGCATTCCCGTCTCGGTGGTGGCGACGGCGTCTTTCGAGAATTTTTTCAATCTTTTCAATAAGATAAAACGATAATTTGATGTAGATTATTTTAAGTAATTTCTAGATTGGCTACGCGAAGAGGAGGTATAGAAAATGTTTTATTTTCAACTTCTTAACGCAAATTTCTAATTTCAAGTCGAGAAATACTTAAAGTGATTTCTAAGCCATTGCGCCACCCCCGGCCCGGGGGCTTCTCATGTGCGATCGTGTCGGTCGCCGCTGGTCGCGTGCGGCACTGGGCGAGCTTGGCCCGACGGGGCGGGCCCCGGCAGGCCGATCGGGATGGGCCAATGGGGCCAGCCGGCCGGGCTGCACTACGGCCCTCCGCGTGGACGGCCTGGCTGCTGGCCGCAGCCGCCTGGCTGTTCGCGCTTGGTGCGCAGGCGGCCGGGCAGGCCTTCGCCTCCCCGGACTGGTGGGTTGCCGTGCGCAACGATGACGCCGCGACGGTCAAGCGCATGCTGGCCGCAGGGGTGGACCCCAATGTGCGCAACGAACGGGGACAGCCGGCCTTGATGCAGGCTGTGCGCGATGATGCCTGGGCGGTCTATGACGTGTTGGCTGCCGACCCGCGCACCGACGTGGAGGTGCTCAACCCCGCCCAGGAGACGCCGCTCATGTATGTGGCGTTGGTCGGGCAGTACGAGCGGGCCAAGGCGCTGCTGGCGCGCGGCGCGGCCGTCAACCGGCTGGGGTGGACGCCGTTGCATTACGCGGCGGCCAAGGGCCACGCCGAGGTGGCGCGGCTTTTGCTGGACCATGGCGCCATGCCCAACGCGCCGGCACCCGATGGCACCTCGCCGCTGATGATGGCCGTGCGCGCCAACAGCGTGCCCACGGTGCAGGTGCTGCTTGATGCGGGTGCAGACCCTTCGGCGCGCAATCTGGCGGGGCAGGACGCCATAGATGTGGCGCGCACTCATGGCAACAGCGCCTTGGCCGATGCGCTGGAGCGGCTGATGAAAGCCAGGCGGGCGCGGCTGGGGCAGGAGTAAAATGGGGACGTATTAATTATATTCTGTCCCTATTATTTGGTGTCCCCATAAATAATGGGGACACTATAGGCTGTCGCGGGGATTTCTGCCTACAATCCTGGGCATCGCTTACTTGGAGAGCCGTATGCAGCCTGTACCCAGCCACGACCTGCCTTCCTTTCTCAATCCCAACGATCTCGGCCCCTGGGGCATTTACCTGCAGCAGGTCGACCGCGTCACGCCCTATCTGGGCAGCCTGGCGCGCTGGGTGGAGACGCTCAAGCGGCCCAAGCGCACGCTGATCGTAGACGTGCCCATCGAGACGGACGACGGGCGCATCGCCCACTTCGAGGGCTACCGCGTGCAGCACAACACGTCCCGCGGCCCGGGCAAGGGCGGGGTGCGCTTCCACCAGGACGTGACCTTGTCCGAGGTGATGGCGCTGGCTGCCTGGATGTCGATCAAGAATGCCGCGCTGAACCTGCCCTACGGGGGCGCCAAGGGCGGGGTGCGCGTCGATCCCCGCAAGTACTCGCAGGCCGAGCTCGAACGGATCACGCGCCGCTATACCAGCGAAATCGGGTTCATCATCGGGCCGTCCAAGGACATCCCGGCGCCGGACGTCAACACCAACGCCCAGATCATGGCTTGGATGATGGACACCTATTCCATGAACGAAGGGGCAACGTCCACGGGCGTGGTCACCGGCAAACCGGTGTCGCTGGGCGGCAGCCTGGGCCGCACCGAAGCGACTGGGCGCGGCGTGTTCGTCGTGGCCTGTGAGGCCGCGCGCGACCAGGGCGTGGACCTGAACGGCGCGCGCGTGGTGATCCAGGGCTTCGGCAACGTGGGCGGAACGGCGGCGCGGCTGTTTGCCGGCACGGGCGCCAAGGTGATCGCGGTGCAGGACCACACGGGCACCGTGTACAAGGAGCAAGGCCTGGACATCCCCGACCTGCTGCGCCATGCCTCCGAGAACGGCGGCGTGGCTGGCTTTGTCGGCGGCACGGCGATCACCGCCGACGAGTTCTGGGGCCTGGAGACGGAATTCCTGATACCGGCCGCCCTGGAAGGGCAGATCACCGAAGCCAATGCCGGCAAGATCCGTGCGCGCATCGTGGTCGAGGGCGCCAACGGGCCGACCACGCCGGAAGCCGACGACATCCTGACCGACAAGGGCGTGCTGGTCGTGCCCGACGTGCTGGCCAACGCCGGCGGCGTGACGGTCAGTTATTTCGAGTGGGTCCAAGACTTCTCCAGCTTCTTCTGGACCGAGGAAGAAATCAACCTGCGGCTAGAGCGCATCATGCGCGAGGCCTACGCGTCGGTCTCGCAAGTGGCGCGCGAGCACCGCGTCTCGCTGCGCACGGCGGCGTTCATCGTGGCCTGCACGCGCATCCTGCAGGCGCGCGAGGTGCGCGGGCTTTATCCCTGAAGCACGCCGGCGACGGGCCGCTTCGCGCAGCGGCCAGGCAGGCATGCCCGGGCCAAAGGGCTGGCGCGCCGCCTTTGCGCCGGGCGCGATGCGGGCCTGGCTCGGTCAGGGATTTTCCCGCAAGAAGGCGGCGACCGCGTCGTTGAAGGCGCGCGGGTGTGCGAGGTTCATGCCATGGGAGGCGCCGGCGATGCCAAGCGTGTGCGCCTGCGGCAGCCATTGCGCCAATGCCTGGACCACTTGGCGAAAGCGCGGCGGGCTGCGCTCGCCGTAAATCAGCAGCACCGGCGCGCGCAGCTGCGCGGCCTGGCCTGCCTCGTGGGCGGGCAGCGGATTGGCGAGTTGGCCGGGCAGGGTGTGGGCGTTGTCCAGGGCCATGCGGCGAAACGCCGGCGGACTTTGCCGCCAGGTGCCGGGGCGGCTGACGCCGTCGACGAAGCGCTGGACGGCTTCTTCGGTCTTGTTTGCAGCAAGCAGGGCGGCCAGCTCCTGGCTCCAGGCGCGCAGCGGCGCGGCCGAATCGCCGGGCAAGCGCCCGCCGGGCTCGGCCAGGACCACTCGGCGCACCCGCTGCGGGTGGCGCAGCGCCAGCTGGTAGGCGATGTAGCCGCCGCGTGAGTGACCCACCACGTCGATGGGCCCGGCGTCCAGGGCGTCGATGAGCGCAGCCAAGTCGTCCACGTCGGCCTGCCAATCCAGCGCGGGCGGTGCGCCGTCGGGCGGCCAGTTCGGAAAGTAATGGCGCAGGCTGGGCGCGTAGACGCGGCGGCCATGGGCCAGGACCGGCAACTGCGGCGCCCAGTAGCGCGCGTCGGACAGCGAGCCGTGCACCAGCAGCAGCGGCGGCCCGTCGCCCTGGACGAGCGCATGCAGGTTGCCGCCCGACGCGCCGGCCAGGGGCAGCCGTACGAAGCCGTCGGCACCCTGGGGCATGCGCGCGAGGCCGGGCGCTTCTTCCGGTTGCGCGGCGGTCATGGCTGCGGCAGGTATTGCGGCTTGACGACGCCTTGCAGGCTGGCGTAGGGAATGGTCAGCTCGGGCTGTCCGTGCGAATACGGCGCGATGGTATAGGCGTCGTACTTGATCCGGACCCCGTCGGCGAGCAGCGCATAGTTGTCGCTTTCCTGAAAGGGCCACAGCTGATCGTAGCGGGCCGGATCCTCTTTGGCGTCGGGGTTGTCACGCAGCCAGGCGGCATGCGCTTGGCGCAGCGCCGCCATGAACGCCGGGCGCTGGCCCGGGACGAGGATGTCGTCCAGCGACAGCAGGCGGCCTGGCTCGACCTGCCAGTTCAGGTATTGCGTGGCGGGAATGCCATGCGCGCCGCCCGTGTACTGGTAGGAATCGAGCTGCAGCACGACCAGGTCCGGCGTCTGGCGCAGCACTGCGGCCTTCAGCACGGTTTCATACCCTGGCTGCGCGGTCTGCCAGAAGTCTTCCTCGAAGCCGGCCAGATCGACATAGGGCAGCTGCCGCGAGGCGGTATCCAGGCCAGTCATCATGGCTAGCGCATGGTCGACGAGCTGGGTCAGGCGAGGCGCCTGCGCAAAGGCGACGGATTGGACCGAGATCGTCGGGCAGTCGGTGCGGCAGCCGGGCCGGGCGCGCTTCCACTCGATGCGTTCGACGGCCAGCCCGCCTACCGGCGCGGCCACGGGCGCGGCAGGCTTGGCCAGGCTGATGTCAGACGGCGCGCTGGCGCAGCCGGCCAGTGCGGCGAGAACCGCCAGCGCGCCCGTAGCTCGGGCGAGCCGGCGCCACACCGCCGACGCGCCTGGCGCGCGTGGTTCTGAAGCGATCGAAGGGCAACCGGCGGGCCGGTCCGGCCGAAAGACGGATGCGGACGCGTGCATGCGTGGACTCCTTGCGCGCACGGCGATCACGACCCGATGGTCTTGGCCGTCTGTCCGAACAGCACGCGCCGCGCCTGCTCGTCGTTGATCGTGGGCTGGACGTTGATTTCCTTGGCGCGCGCGTAGGCCTGCTGCGTGGCCGGCCGCGCGGCGATGGCTTCGAACCAGCGCTTCAGGTGGGGGAAGTCCTCGAGCTTTTGGCCCTGCCTTTCGTACGGAACGATCCACGGATAGCAGGCCATGTCGGCGATGGTGTAGTCCGCGCCGGCTACGAAGGGACGGTCGGCCAGGCGCTTGTTGAGCACCCCGTAGAGCCGGTTGGTCTCGTTGACGTAGCGTTCGATGGCGTAAGGGATCTTTTCCGGGGCGTACACGGAGAAGTGGTGATTCTGCCCGGCCATGGGCCCCAGGCCGCCCATTTGCCAGAACAGCCATTGCAGGGTCTCGGTGCGCCCGCGCAGGTCCTGCGGCAGGAAGCGGCCGGTCTTTTCGGCCAGGTACAGCAGGATGGCGCCGGACTCGAACACCGAGATGGGGTCACCACCGCCGGCCGGCTCGTGGTCGACGATGGCCGGGATGCGGTTGTTCGGCGAGATTTTCAGGAATTCGGGCTTGAATTGCTCGCCGCGGCCGATGTTGACCGGGACGATGCGGTAGGGCAGCTGGGCCTCTTCGAGGAACAGCGTGATCTTGTGGCCGTTGGGCGTGGTCCAGTAATACAGGTCGATCATGAGGCTTCCTTCCGATGGCAGGCGGTGCATCGGGCGCACCGAGGGCCCGGGGGTCGATCATAGCGGCATGCCGGCGCGCGGGGCGGCATACACCCGCGCCGGGCAGGGGATTGGACGCGAGGGCCTAGCCGCAGGCCGCCGCGATGCGGCCGGCCAGCGCCTGCGGCTTGACGATGGGGGCAAAGCGGGCGATGACATGGCCGTCTCGCCCGACCAGGAACTTGGTGAAATTCCACTTGATCGCGCGCGTGCCTAGCAGGCCTGGCCGTTCGCGGGTCAGCCACTGGTACAGCGGATGTGCGCCCGGGCCATTGACCTCGATCTTCGCAAACATGGGGAAGTTCACGCCATAGCGGGTCGTGCAGAATTGCCGGATCTGCGCTGCGTCGCCGGGCTCCTGGCGGCCGAACTGGTTGCAGGGAAACCCGAGCACCGTCAGGCCGCGTTCGCCGTAGGTGTCCTGCAGTGCCTGCAGGCCGGCGTATTGGGGCGTGAAGCCGCATTGCGAGGCCACGTTGACGATGAGCAGGACGCGGCCGCGGAACTGTGCAAGCGGCTGCTCGCGGCCATCCAGATCCAAGGCGGTGAAATCGTAGGCGGTGGTCATGCATGCTCCGGCAAATGCTTGGGCCCAGCTTATGCCCATCCCCGCCGGCCGTCCACGGCAGGGTGCATGGGCCGCGCCGCAGGCCGGCGGCGGCCATGCGATCATGGTGGCATCGATGGCCGCCGGAGGTCTGTATGCCTACGATGATGGAAAGACTGGAAGCGATGCTTGCCCGCGGGCAGGACAACATGCTGCTGCGCTATACGCTGGGCAAGGCGTACGCCGAGGCGCAGCGTTACGACCTTGCCTGCACGCACCTGCGCGCCGCGCTCGCCTTCGACGAGCACTACTCGGTGGCGTGGAAGTGGCTAGGCAAGGCGTTGCTCGGGCTGGGCCAGCGCGAGCAGGCGCGGCAAGCCTGGGAGCGCGGCCTTGCCTGCGCGAGCGAACGCGGCGACCAGCAGGTCGTGCGCGAGCTGCAAGTGTTCCTCAAGCGCCTGGACAAGGACACGCAAGCCGACGGCTAAATTTGCGCCGCGGGCGCGACACAGCACGCCAAAAGCGCAAGGAGTTGTGTCCTTTGTTGGGGTCGCGTTCGCCGAGCGCCGGGGGCGTCCTGCAGCAGACAAACTGTGACACAAGCGCTTGCGCCTGCGTGGTTGACGCTTGCCGCCGCAGGGGCATGTAATGCACCGTGCACGGCAACGGCCGGCGCTGCGGACAAGCACGGAGGCTGCAATCGCGCGTATGGACATTAGACCGCCCTTTTTTCGCAAGGATGCGGGACCGCACAACACACCGGCATCCCGGTCGCTGTCCGAGCTATGGCTGAACGCCGGCATGCCCGAGCAGGCGCTCGAGCACGTCGATTTGCGCGGGGTCGACCCGGTCTTGCCGTCGAGCTTCGCGGTCGGGGCCGCCGCACAGGCCAGCGTGGCCGCCGCAGCCTTGGCCGCCGCCGAGATCGGCTACTTGCGGCGCGCCGGCCGGCAGGATGTCTTCGTGGACATGACGCATGCGGCGCTGGAGTGCCGCAACCACTTCCTGCTCGATGGGCGCGTGGTCGATTCGCGCGACAAGCTCACCGGCATGTATCGCTGCGGCGATGGCGGCTGGGTGCGCATACACGCCAATTTCGCCCACCATCGCGACGGCGCGCTGCGGCTGCTGGGTTGCGCGCCCGGCCCGCAAACGCAGCGCGCCGACGTCGAGCGGGCGCTCCAACGCTGGGGCGCGCTGGAATTCGAGCAGGCGGCGGCCGAGGCGGGGCTGGTTGTGGCCGCTGCGCGCAGTTTCGCGCATTGGGATGCGATGGAGCAGGCCAGGGCCGTGGCCAGGCAGCCTTTGGTCGCGATCTCGCGCATCGGCGAGGCGGACCCGCGGCCGCTCGGCCGCATCGTTGCCGGCAACCGGCCGCTGGCGGGACTTCGCGTGCTGGACCTGACGCGCATCCTGGCCGGCCCCGTGTGCGGGCGCACGCTGGCTGCCTATGGGGCGGACGTGATGCTGGTCAACTCGCCGCACCTGCCCAACATCGAGGCGATTGCCGAGACCAGCCGTGGCAAGCTGTCGGCGCTTGCGGACTTGGATACATCCGACGGACGCATCGGGCTGCGCAACGTGCTGCGCAGCGCCAACGTATTCATCCAGGGCTATCGGCCAGGCGCCTTGGCCGGATTGGGCTTCGGTCCGCAGGAGGTGGCGGCGATGCGCCCCGGCATCGTCTATGTGTCCTTGTCGGCGTACGGTGGACAAGGACCGTGGTCGCACCTGCGCGGCTTCGATTCGCTGGTGCAAATGGCCTGCGGCCTGAACGTCGCCGAAGGCGAGGCCGACGGCATCGACCGTCCGCGGCCGCTGCCGATGCAAATCCTCGACTACGCGTCCGGTTTTCTGATGGCTTTCGGTGCGTTGGCCGCGCTGGCGCGCCAGGCCGTCGAAGGCGGCAGCTGGCACGTCGAGGTGTCGCTGGCGCGCACCGCGCACTGGCTGCGCAGCCTGGGCCGCGTGGCTGGCGGGCTGTCCCATCCGGAGCCGTCCTATGACGGCTTCCTGGAGACGACGCACTCAGGGTTCGGGCGCCTGACGGCGGTGCGCCACGCGGCGCGGTTTTCGCGCTCCCCGTCCGACTATGTGCGCATGTCGGTGCCGCCCGGCACCCATCCGCTGGCCTGGCCTTGAGCGCAAGGCAGGTCCGACCCGGTTGCTTGCGCGACTCGCTACACTAGCGGCGTCGGCGCCGGCCGTGCGCCAGTCCATGCTTTTCCGAGATGAGCACAACGATCTATCACAATCCCCGCTGCGGCACTTCGCGCACCGTCTTGCAAATCCTTCGGGAGACGGGCATCGAACCCGTCGTCGTGGAATACCTTCGCGATCCGCCTTCGCGGCAGGCGCTGCAGGACCTGATCCGGCGATCCGGGCTGACCGTGCGCGAGGCGGTGCGGGCCAAGGAGCCGCTGTACAAGGAACTCGGCTTGGATGCGCCCGACGTCAGTGATCAGGCACTACTCGATGCCATGGTCGCCAACCCGATCCTGATCAACCGGCCGTTCGTGTCGACGCCCAAGGGCGCGCGCCTGTGCCGGCCGGCCGAGGTCGTGCGCGAGATCCTATAGCGCGCGGCCTGCCGTGTGCGCACGGCGCGCGTCCACGGCAAGGCGCCAGGCCCGTGGCGGGCAGGTGTGCGCGGGCCTTACTGCGCCTGGCGCCAGCGCCGCACGGCTTCGAGCGTCTTGGCCACGTGCTCGTGCGGGCTGGGGCTGTCGTGGACGAACAGCACTTTGCCGTCAGGTGTGACGACGTAGGAAATTCGCGCCGCCTTGCCTGGCTGCACGGCGCGGTAGGCGTCGTACGCCTTCATGATCGAATGGTCGTGGTCTGAGGCGACGGGAAACTTGCCGCCGCAGGCGCTGACGGAGAACTGGGCAAGCGTCTGCATGTCGTCGCCGGATACGCCGATGATGCTTGCGCCCAGCGCCCGGTAATCGTCGGCGGCTTCGGCGAAGTTGTGGGCCTCGATGGTGCAGCCCGAGGTGAAGGCGGCCGGATAGAAATAGACCACGACCGGTCCCCGGCGCAGGGCGTCGGCCATGTCGAAGGTGAAGGATTTGCCGGCCAGCGCCGCCGGAGCGGAAAACGCCGGCGCGGGGGCGCCGACTTCGAGGGCGGCGGCCGCGAGCCGGGGCGCGGCCAGGCAAGCGAGCAGCAATGGGATGAGCAGGCGTTTCATGGCGTTCTCCGGGCGCGTGTCCGCTTGGCGCACGCGCCATGCCTGGCGGCCTGCGGCCTGCCGCTTGCGCGAAAGCCGCGTGCCGTCAGTTGTAGCGGCCGCCGGCGCCGGTCAGGCTATAGCGGCCGGCGCCCAGCAGGGCGATGGCGACGGCGCCAAACAAATATAGCCCCTGCAGCTCCAGGCGCCAGCCCCCATTCTGGGTGATTTGGCCGAGCTGGTCGGCGTGGGCCAGGATGATGGCCACGACCATGTTGATGGCCACGAGCAGGGCGGCGGGACGGGTGAACAGCCCCAGGATCAGCAGGATGGGGGCGAGCACTTCGCCCACATACACGCCGTAGGCGATGAAGGCGGGCCAGCCCTTGGCGGTGACCATGCCCACGATGGGGGCGATCCCGTTGGTCAGCTTGAACAGGCCGTGCATGAGCATCAGGATGCCCACGGTCAGTCGCAGAATCAGTTTGCCGGCGTCGTCGCTCATCTGTGCAATACGTCCTATTCAGTGGGTTGAAGGGACCGGCCTGGGTGCGCCCGCGGGCAGCGCCGGCGACCTGGCCCGCAAGGCGGCACCAAGTCTACGCTATTTATCAAATTTTTATAACGACGGACTGCCTACGGACTTTAACCGGGTGCGGTCGGTGCGGCCGGGCGCTGTGCGCCGGGACGGCGCATGGGCCTGCCGCCGTCGCGCACGGCCCAGGGCCAATTCTGCCCGATTTTGGTGCGCATGCTCTATCTTGAACGCCTGCCGCGTACCGGGTTGGGGCCGGCGCGCATCGCATCGGGCGCGCCGCGGTGAGCAGCCGGCGCGGGCCAAGCGGAGCCAGGCGCGAACGGAGCCGGCAGCGGGCAGGGGCGCCCATGGGCCGCCCGCCTGCTGTCCGCGCGATGGTGTCGGCGGGCGCGGCAAGCGCCTTGGGCGGCATGGATTTCATGTTGGCATGCCGTTTGCTTTTGAGGGACATGCACCGCCCGGGTGGCCGGGGCACGAGCAGCGGCCGCCTTCAGACAGACCGCCGGCCTGCAGGCCGGCCTCACTCCCGAGGACCAACATGAATCGCAGACTCGTACTCAAGCAATTGACCGCGGCAACCGTGCTGGCTTGCGCCGGATGGATGCCGCAGGTGGCGTCGGCGCAGGACACGATCAAGGTCGGCATCCTGCATTCGCTGTCGGGCACGATGGCGATTTCCGAGACATCGCTCAAGGACGTGGCCCTGATGACCATCGAGGAGATCAACGCCAACGGCGGCGTGCTGGGCAAGAAGCTCGAGCCGGTGGTGGTGGATCCAGCGTCGAACTGGCCGCTGTTTGCCGAACGCGCGCGCCAGCTGCTGTCGCAGGACAAGGTCGCCGTGGTCTTCGGCTGCTGGACCTCGGTGTCGCGCAAGTCGGTGCTGCCAGTGTTCAAGGAACTGAACGGCCTGCTTTTCTACCCGGTCCAATATGAAGGCGAGGAGCTCGAGCGCAACGTCTTCTATACGGGCGCCGCGCCCAACCAGCAGGCCATCCCGGCGGTGGAATACCTGATGAGCGAGGAGGGCGGCGGCGCGCGCCGCTTCGTGCTGCTGGGCACCGACTACGTCTATCCGCGCACGACCAACAAGATCCTGCGCGCTTTCCTGAACGCCAAGGGCATCAAGGACAGCGACATCGAAGAGATCTACACGCCCTTTGGTCATTCTGACTACCAGACCATCGTCGCCAATATCAAGAAGTTCGCCGCGGGCGGGCGCACGGCCGTGGTCTCGACGATCAACGGCGATTCCAACGTGCCCTTCTACAAGGAACTGGGCAACGCGGGGCTGAAGGCCACCGACGTGCCGGTGGTGGCGTTCTCCGTGGGCGAAGAAGAATTGCGCGGCATCGACACGGCACCTCTGGTCGGGCACCTGGCCGCATGGAACTACTTCCAGTCCATCGACAACCCCGTCAATGAGGCCTTCATCAGCAAGTGGAAGGCGTACGCCAAGGCCAAGAACCTGCCCAATTCCGATACCGTCGTGACCAATGACCCGATGGAAGCCACCTATATCGGCATTCACATGTGGAAGCAGGCGGTCGAAAAGGCCGGCACGGTCGACGTCGACAAGGTGATCGAGGCCATGGGCGGACAAACCTTCCGGGCGCCCAGCGGCTTTACCGTCAAGATGGACGAGACCAACCACCACCTGCACAAGCCGGTCTACATCGGCGAAATCCGCGATGACGGGCAGTTCGACGTCGTCTGGAAGACCGAAGGCCCGATCCGCGCCCAGCCGTGGAGCCCGTTCATCCCCGGCAACGAAGGCAAGCAGAACCTGTAAGGGCAGGGCGGCCATGCGCGTGATCGCGGTATTGTTGCGCGCGCTGGCGCTGGCCGGGGTCTTGGCCCTGGCCACGCCCGCGTGGGCTGCGAGCGTCGACCCGGCGTTGCTGACGCCGCTTGCCAGCACCAAGATGGACGAGCGGCTCGATGCGGTCGCCGCGTTGGGCAGGCTGCCTGACCCGCTGGCCGCCGAGGTGTTGCAGGCCTTGGCCGGCGGCCGGCTGTACGCCGCGGGCGATGGGCGGGTGCTGATCGACACCGGCGCTGGCGCGATCGATCCTGCCAGCGGACAGGCGCTGCCCATGCCGGGCGATGCCAAGCGCATCGTCATCAACAACCGGTTGCGCCGCGCGATACAGGACGCGCTGGCCGTCTCGCAATTGTTTGCCGCCGAAGCCGGCCAGCGGCTGGCTGCGGCACGGCGCCTGCAGGAAGGCGCCAACGAATCCTTCCGTCCCGTCTTGGAAAAGGCGCTGCAGCAGGAAAGCAGCGGCGAGGTGAAGGCCGCGCTGGAAGTGGCGCTGGCCAACATCGACTTATCCAGCGACGATCCCGCGCGGCGACGGGCCGCCGTCGCCGCGCTGGGCCAGACGGGGCGGTCTTCCTACCGTCCCGTGCTACAGGCCTTGCTCGCGCAGGACGAGCAGGGGGCTTACGCGGAGCCCGATGAAAGCGTGCGGGAAGCCGCCCGGGCGGCGCTGCGCGCCATCGACCGGCGCGCGGCCGCGGTCGAATGGAGCGGCAACCTGTTCTACGGGCTGAGCCTGGGCAGCGTGCTGCTGCTGGCCGCGCTCGGCCTGGCCATCACGTTCGGTCTGATGGGGGTGATCAACATGGCGCACGGTGAGCTGCTGATGATCGGTGCCTACGCCACCTATGTCGTGCAGTCCGCGTTTCGCGCCTGGGCGCCGGGGTGGCTCGATTGGTACGTGATCGCCGCGCTGCCGGTGGCCTTCGTGGTCACCGCGCTGGTCGGCATGGCGCTGGAGCGTACGGTGATCCGCTGGCTGTACGGCCGCCCGCTGGAGACGCTGCTGGCCACCTGGGGCATCAGCCTGATGTTGATGCAGGCGGTGCGCAGCCTGTTCGGGGCGCAAAACGTCGAAGTCGGCAACCCTAGCTGGATGAGCGGCGGGTTGGCGGTGTTCGACGGTGGCCTGGTGCTGACCTACAACCGCATGGCCATCATCGTCTTTTCGCTGCTGGTGGTGGCGCTGGTGTGGCTGCTGCTCAACCACACGCGGTTGGGGCTGTTCGTGCGCGCGATCACGCAAAACCGCCGCATGGCCGACTGCGTGGGCGTGCCCACCGGGCGCGTGGACATGCTGGCCTTCGGACTGGGCGCTGGCATCGCCGGGCTGGCCGGCGTGGCGCTGTCGCAGTTGGGCAATGTCGGGCCCGACCTGGGCCGGGCTTACCTGGTCGATTCGTTCATGGTGGTGGTGCTCGGCGGGGTGGGGCAGCTGGCCGGCACCGTCGTGGCCGCGCTCGGCCTGGGCGGCATCAATAAATTCCTCGAACCTTACGCGGGCGCCGTGATGGCCAAGATCGCCATCCTGGCGCTGATCGTCCTGTTCGTCCAGAAACGTCCCCAAGGCCTGTTCGCCCCGCGCGGCAGGAGCGTCGAATGAACGGAGCATCTGTCACCGACCTGGCGGCGCTGGCCAGGCGACCGCTGTTTTCCCCCCGCGCCTGGGCCGGCCTGGCCGCAGCCTGTGTGGCGCTCGCGCTGCTGCCCGGGCTCAACCTCGTGTTCGAGCCCGGCCATCCGCTGCATGTGTCGTCGTACGCAGTGGCGCTGCTGGGCAAGTTCATGTGCTATGCCCTTGCCGCGCTGGCCTTGGACCTGGTCTGGGGCTATGCCGGTATCCTGTCGCTGGGCCACGGGCTGTTCTTCGCGCTGGGCGGCTACGCCCACGGCATGTACCTGATGCGCGCCATCGGCCGCGACGGCGTGTACCAGAGCGACTTGCCGGACTTCATGGTTTTCCTGAATTGGAAGGCGTACCCCTGGTATTGGGCGTTCACGGAGCATTTTTGGTATGCGGCGCTGCTGGCTGTGCTGGTGCCGGGGTTGCTTGCCTTCGTGTTCGGCTATTTCGCGTTCCGCTCGCGCATCACCGGCGTGTACTTCTCCATCATCACGCAGGCGCTGACCTTCGCGGCCATGCTGCTGTTCTTTCGCAACGACACGGGTTTTGGCGGCAACAACGGGTTCACGGACTTTCGCCGCATCCTGGGCTTTCCCATCACCGCCCCAGGCACCCGCGCGGCGCTGTACTGGTGCACGCTGGCCGCGCTCGCTGGCTGCCTGGTGCTGGCGCGCGCGGTAACGCAGTCGCGGCTGGGGCGCGTGCTGACCGCGGTGCGCGACGCCGAGGCCCGCGTGCGCTTCCTGGGCTACGAGCCGCTGGGGTTCAAGCTGTTCGTCTGGACGCTGTCGGCGGTGATGTGCGGCGTGGCCGGTGCCCTTTACGTGCCGCAGGTCGGCATCATCAATCCCAGCGAAATGTCGCCGGAAAACTCCATCGAGATGGTGATCTGGGTGGCCACCGGCGGGCGGGGTACGCTGGTCGGCCCCATCGTGGGCGCCGGCGCGGTCAACGGGCTGAAGACCTGGTTTACCAGTGTGCTGCCCGAACTCTGGCTGTATGTCCTGGGGCTGATTTTCGTACTGGTCACGCTGTTGCTGCCGCAGGGCATCGTGGGGCTGGTGCGCCAGGCGTGCGAGCGCATCGGCCGGCGCCGCGGGGCAGGAGCAGGGCAATGAACAAGCTTGCAGACATCGAAGGGCCGGTCGACGCTGCCGGCGAGGAATACGCCGGCCCGGGCGGCGAGGCGAGCTATGGCCGCGTCAAGCCGGCGGGCGTGGACACCAGCCATGGCGCCATCCTTTACCTGGACGGCATCACGGTCAGCTTCGACGGTTTCAAGGCGCTGAACGACCTGACCCTGGACATCGGGGTGGGGGAGCTGCGCTGCATCATCGGCCCGAACGGCGCCGGCAAGACGACCATGATGGACGTGATCACCGGCAAGACGCGCCCCACGTCAGGCACGGCGTTTTTCGGGCAAAGCATAGACTTGACCAAGCTGAACGAAGCCGAAATCGCCCGCGCCGGCATTGGCCGCAAGTTCCAGCGGCCCACGGTTTTCGAACACCACACCGTGTTGGAAAACCTGGAACTGGCGATGAAGGCCGACAAGCGCGTGCGGCCGACGCTGTTCGCGCGGCTCGACAGCGAGGCGGCCGACCGTATCGCCCAGACCCTGGACCTGATCCGGCTGGGCAACCAGGCCGGGCGCCTGGCCGGGCTGTTGTCACACGGCCAGAAACAATGGCTGGAAATCGGCATGCTGCTGATGCAACAGCCGCAATTGCTGCTGCTGGACGAGCCGGTGGCAGGCATGACGGACGCGGAGACCGAGCGCACCGGCGAGTTGCTCAACGACCTGCGCGGCAAGCATTCGCTGGTGGTGGTCGAGCATGACATGGATTTCGTCGCGCAGATCGCCGACGGCGGCAAGGTCACCGTGCTGCACGAAGGCTCGGTGCTGGCAGAAGGCACCATGGCCGAGGTACAGGCCGACCCGCGCGTCATCGAAGTCTACCTGGGGCGCTGAACGGAGGCGGAAGACGGCGATGCTGCAAGCTGAATCGATCAACCAATACTATGGTGGCAGCCACACCCTGCGCGGCGTGTCGCTTGCAGTGCGCAAGGGCCAATGCCTGGCGCTGCTGGGCCGCAACGGCGTGGGCAAGACCACGCTGCTCAAGTGCCTGATGGGCGTGCTGCCGCTGGCAAGCGGCCGGATCACCCTGGACGGGCAGGACATCTCGCGCCTGCCGCCGCACCGGCGCGCAGCGCTCGGCATGGCCTACGTGCCGCAGGGGCGCGACATCTTCGCCCGGCTCACGGTCGAGGAAAACATCCTGATGGGCATGGCCGCCAAGCCGGCCGCGCAGGCCAGGCGGATCCGCGACGAAATCTACGAGCTCTTTCCCGTGCTCAAGTCCATGCTCAGGCGCCGCGGCGGCGACCTGTCTGGCGGCCAGCAGCAGCAGCTGGCGATTGCCCGGGCGCTGGCTGCCGAGCCGCGGCTCATCATCTTCGACGAGCCGACCGAGGGCATACAGCCGTCCATCATCAAGGACATCGGCCGGGTCATTGCCATGCTGCGCGAACGCGGCGACGTCGGCATCTTGCTGTGCGAGCAGTACTTCGACTTTGCGCGCGAGCTGGCTGATGAGTTCGTGGTGCTGTCGCGCGGCGAAGTCGTCGCGCGCGGTGACCGCGCGCAGATGGACGGCGAGGATGTCCGGCGGCATTTGTCGGTCTAGTGGTGGATTTCGGGTCGGCTAGGCATGACGGCCAGGGTCCGGCCGGTGCTGGCAAGCTCAAGCCGCCGGGATGCCTCCGTAATGCGCATAATGTGTATTATGTAAAGTCATGGATGGGCGGCGCCAGCTTCAACACCCAAAAAGCTTTCCCTTTTATTCAATGAATGATGTATTATTGAATCATGAATGAAGATCAAGCTATCTCTGCGCTCGGTGCCTTGGCACACAACCAACGGTTGCGCACATTTCGCGCCCTGGTCGTTGCGGGTACGTCTGGCCTCACGCCCAGCGTCCTGGCCGACCAACTCGGCGTCGCCCGCAATGCCCTGTCCTTTCACCTAAAGGAGCTTTCGCATGCCGGGTTAGTCACGGTGGAACAACAGGGCCGCAACCTGATCTACCGCGCCGATTTTTCCCAGATGAACGGGCTGCTCGGCTATCTCACCGAGCACTGCTGTCAAGGTGCGCCATGTGAGGCGTCCGATCCCGGCGCCTGCAGTTCCTGCTGATGAGGAGTTGTCCATGAAGCGTTTTCATGTCCATTTGCACGTCGATGATCTCGCCAAGAACATCGGCTTTTACTCCCAGTTATTCTCCCGGGATCCTGCTCGGGTTGAGTCAGATTACGCGAAGTGGATGCTCGACGATCCCCCCGTGAATTTCGCGATATCCACCAGAGGGTCGGGCTACGGAGTGGATCACTTCGGGATACAGGCTGAGAGCGCGGACGAACTCGCTGAGCTGAAGTCTCAGGCAGAGGCGGCGAGTCTTGTTCTGGAAGACCAGGGAACGGCGTCATGTTGCTACGCCCGTAGTGATAAATACTGGGTCACTGATCCCCAGGGCCTGGCGTGGGAACATTTCCACACGCTCAGCACTATCCCTGTGTATGGCCAGTCGCGCGACGAGTCCGCAGGCACACCGACAACAAGTGCCTGTTGTCCGACGCCTGCCCAAACCCCGGCACCAACCAGTTGCTGCTCTCCGATGGTCAATTCCTCCACCCGCTGCTGCTAGGACCTCCCATGTCACACGCCCCATTCAACGTCCTCTTTCTTTGTACAGGTAACTCGGCACGATCCATTCTTGCCGAGGGGCTTCTCAAGGGTATGAGTAATGGCCGTTTTCAGGCCTACTCGGCAGGCAGCACACCCAAAGGCGAAGTTCATCCATTGGCGCTCGCGACCTTGCGTTCCTACTCGCTGCCGATCGACGGTTACCGAAGCAAGAGTTGGGACGAATTCGCAGTCTCTGACGCACCGAAAATGGATTTCATCATTACGGTCTGTGACAACGCTGCTGGCGAAGTCTGTCCCGTCTGGCCCGGTCAGCCAATGACGGCACACTGGGGTGTGCCAGATCCTGCCGCATACGTAGGAACAGAGGCGGAATGCCTCAAAGCATTTCATGACACCGCCCGCGTATTGAAGCGCCGCATTGAACTATTCCTCTCCCTGCCCTTTGAGCGCCTGGACGCCATGTCACTCCAGTCCCAACTGCGTGGCATCGGCAAAACCCAGGAATAAGTCGATGTCTTCCAGTGCACAAGCAGCAATCGCTTCACGCCAGCCTTCCCACATGAACGCCTTCGAACGCTACCTCACGCTGTGGGTTTTTCTGTGCATCGTGTTGGGCGTCGTCCTTGGGCAGTTCATGCCCACGGTGTTCCAAGCGATAGGGAGTCTCGAAGTCGCCCAAGTCAATCTGCCGGTCGGAATTCTGATCTGGGTCATGATTATTCCCATGCTGTTGAAAGTGGACTTCGGCGCGCTGGGACAGGTCAAACAACACTGGCGTGGCATCGGCGTGACACTGTTCATCAACTGGGCCGTAAAGCCGTTTTCCATGGCTTTTTTGGGCTGGCTGTTCATCCGGCAGATCTTTTCCCCGTGGTTGCCTGCCGACCAGCTGGATAGCTACATCGCAGGTCTGATCCTCCTGGCTGCTGCGCCTTGCACGGCCATGGTCTTCGTCTGGAGCCGATTAACGGGTGGCGATCCAGTCTTTACGTTGTCCCAGGTTGCCCTCAATGACACCATCATGGTGTTTGCCTTTGCGCCGGTTGTCGGGCTGTTGCTGGGCCTGTCGGCCATCACGGTGCCATGGGACACGCTGCTCGTGTCGGTGGGGCTGTACATTGTGATTCCCGTCATCCTTGCCCAATGGTGGCGCCGTGCGCTACTGCGTCGAGGGCAAGCCTCTTTTGAGGCAGCATTGGCACGCATCGGACCGTTCTCGATGGGTGCCTTGCTACTGACGCTGGTCCTGTTGTTTGCGTTCCAGGGCGAGGCGATCATTGGCCAGCCGTTGGTGATCGCGATGCTGGCTGTGCCCATCCTCATCCAGGTATTCTTTAACTCGGGCCTGGCGTACTGGCTCAACCGCCGCGTCGGAGAGCAGCACAGCATCGCGTGTCCATCCGCGTTGATCGGAGCGTCCAACTTCTTCGAGCTGGCCGTTGCTGCTGCGATCAGCCTGTTCGGATTCCAGTCCGGTGCCGCCCTGGCGACCGTCGTGGGCGTGCTGATCGAGGTTCCTGTCATGTTGCTCGTCGTGCGGATCGTCAACCAAAGTAAAGGCTGGTACGACGCCGGCGCGAAGCGGAACTGATTTGTGCCCAGTGCTCCTCTTCGTGTCGTTGGCACCCTGGGCACAGCCCAAACACTGGCCTGGGCGTCATCTTATTATCTGCCAGCGATGCTGGCCGCCCCGATGGCTCGCGAGCTGGGATTGCCCACGCCAGCCGTCTATGCCGCTTTCTCTGGCGCTTTGATTGCATCGGCACTAGTCGGCCCCTGGGCGGGACAAGCGATTGATCGCCATGGCGGACGTGTGGTGCTCGTCGGCACCAGTCTGCTATTTGCCCTGGGCTTGGCAATGCTGGGAATGTCTCAGGGGCTGTGGACGATGGTAATCGCCTGGCTCGTTTTGGGCGTGGCGATGGGATCTGGCCTCTACGAAGCCGCCTTTTCCAGTCTGGTCCGTCTGTATGGTCACCATGCTCGGGGTGCGATCACAGGCATCACATTGATTGCGGGGTTTGCCAGCACGGTGGGATGGCCGATATCGGCCTGGATGGAAACACAGTTCAGTTGGCGCGGCGCGTGCTTTGGATGGGCCATCATGCATGTGCTGATCGGCCTGCCGTTAAACTCACTGCTACCGCGAGCGGCCGTTGCCGCCAAGATAGAGAAACCGCCCGTAGACGATCAAACGCAGGCCGAGACCTCCTCGACGTCAGCGCCCGCACGACAAGGGCTTACGGCCGCCCTCCTCGCGTTTGTTTTCGCTGCGACGTGGTTCATTAGCACGGCGATGGCCACACATCTGCCACGAATGTTGGAAGCCGCCGGTTCCAGTCTTGCAGCGGCGGTCGCGATCGGTGCTCTCATCGGCCCAGCACAAGTGGCAGGACGCTTGTTGGAGTTCGGTTTGCTGCGTAATGTGCATCCCTTGCTGTCGGCTCGCTTGGCGGCGTTGGCACACCCTCTCGGCGTCTCGGTGTTGCTGATCGCGGGTCCGGCATTGGCCCCAGCATTCGCCATCCTGCATGGTGCGGGCAACGGCATCCTCACCATCGCAAAGGGCACGTTGCCGCTGGCGCTCTTCGGAACACAAGGCTATGGCGCTCGCCAGGGTTGGCTGATGATGCCGGCGCGAGTCGCGCAAGCACTGGCACCGTTTCTCTTTGGATTGGCGTTGGACGCCTGGGGAGCGAACGCCTTATTGCTGTCAGGCGCAATCGGTTTGATGGCGTTTGGCGCGTTGATGAAATGCGGGAAATGTGAACGCTTTATCTTGAAAAGTTTGCAAGATAAAGTGATTTCGGAGAACCGCTGAAATTCTAAGACTTAAAAATAAATAGCCTTAAAAATCAATATATAAAGGAGGGGTTCTCATGTGGAGAAAGAACATATAGGGTGTGAACGATTTTTCTTGAACAAACGCCGGCCACCGGCCCGGGTACTTCTCGTCGACCGGCCATGGCCACGCGTTTGACGGCGCGGTGACCCGCTTGGCTGCGATTCTTGGGCCCCTCTGATTAGCCGGACTAATGGCGCACCCGGAAAAAATTTGGTTTGCCTGCCCGGACATCCATGCGTAGTCTGGCATGCATGCCGGACGATGAATCCGGCGAGACAACGAAATTACCAAGGGGAAGTTTCATGCATCGTTTTCGTTTCGCGCGTCGCGCGGTCTTTGCTGTTTGCGCCTCGGCAGCCCTGGTTGCGGCCTTGTCCGGCACCGCTGCCTGGGCGGCCTATCCGGAGCGGCCGATCACCGTGGTGGTCCCGTTTCCCGCCGGTGGCATCAACGACACCATCGCCCGGCCGGTGCTGCAGAAGATGGGCGAAGTCCTGGGCACGAATGTCGTCGTCGAGAACCGCCCAGGTGCCAGCGGCATGATTGGCAGCAGCGTGGTCGCACGCGCCGCGCCGGACGGCTATACGCTGCTGCTGGGTGCGGCCAGCACCATGGCCGTGGTGCCGCAGATGAATGCCAACGCCGGGTATCAGCCGTTGCAGGATCTTGTGCCCGTGGGCGGTATCGCATCGGTGGCGAGCATCCTGGTGACAGGCAAGAAGGACAAGTATCCCGACTTGAAGGCCGTGCACGCGGCCGCGCAGGCACGGCCGGGTGAACTCACCTACGGCTCGGCGGGTACGGGAACGTCGCAGCACATGCAGATGGCGCAATACAACCTGGAGCGCGGGCTGTCGATGATGCACGTGCCGTATCGAGGCGGCGCGCCCGCCATGACGGATTTGGTCGGCGGCCAGATCGACCTCATGATGGAGCCCGTGGCCACGGCATTGCCGCAGATCCGCGGCGGCAAGGTGCATCCGCTGGCGATTTCGCAGAAGACGCGCTCGCCGCTTGCCCCCGAGGTGCCGACTTTTGCCGAGGCCGGCGTGCCAGAGTTCCTGGCCAGCACGTGGTTCGTGCTGATGGCGCCGGCCGGCATCGATGCGGCCAATCTGCGCGCGCTGGGCGACGCGCTGGCCAAGGCGCTGGCCGATCCGGCCATCGCCAAGGCATTGAGCGAGCGGGGCGTCGATCCCCTGCCCTTGCCCTCGCAGGAAATGGCGCAGTACATGCGCGACGAATATGCGCTGTGGGGCAAGGTGATCAAGGAGGCCAAGATACCCACCCAGTAGAATGGGGGCGTTGTCCGTGACTGCGCCCGCAATGCGTCGCCGCCTGCCGCCACTCAGTACCCTGCGCCCCTTTGAAGCCGCGGCCCGCTTGGGGTCGTTTACGCTGGCCGCGCAAGAGCTGTCGCTGACGCAGGGCGCGGTCAGCCAGCAGGTGCGCAACCTCGAGGACTACCTCGGGGTGCGCCTGTTCGAGCGGCATGCGCGGCGCTTGGAATTGTCCAACGAGGGCAGGCAGTTCTTTGCAGCGGCGCAGCGCGCGCTGGATGACCTGGAACGCACGGCTGCGCGCATCGTTGCGCGGGGCTCACGTGAAACGGTGACCCTCAGCGCGATGCCTTCCCTGGCGACTTTCTGGGTGATGCCGCGGCTTGCGGCGTTCACCGCCACCCGGCCGGACATCGACCTGCGCCTGACCACGTCCATCGAGCCGGCCGATTTGCACGGCGGCACCGTCGATATCGCCGTGCGCGTAGGCAAGCTGCCGGGCCGGGTCTACCGACGTGACCGGCCGCGCATCGATCTGGTGATGACCGAGCGTTGGGACGGGCTGGTCGCAGATTATCTTTTTCCGGACGCCTTGGTGCCGGTGGCCGCGCGTAGCCTGCTCGAAAAGGGGCCGCCGATCGCTGCGCCGGCCGACCTGCTCGCCTACCCGCTCATCCACACCATCAGCCGCCATCGCGCGTGGCAGGATTGGTTCCTGGCCCATGAGGTGGTGTTCCAGCCGCGCAGCCATGACCTGGAGTTCGGCCACTTGTTCATCTCGCTGCAGGCCGCGCAGGAAGGGCGCGGCATCGCAGTGCTGCCGGAGCTGATCTACCGCTGTGCCAGTGCGCAACTGCCCGGGCTGGCGGCGGCCTGGATGCCGGCGATCCGCAGTTCGGGCGAGTACTATGTGCTGACCCACGAATCGCAGGATACGTCGCCTGCCGTGCAGGCCGTGCGCCAGTGGCTGATCGAACAGGCCGAGCAAACCCGCCGGCAGTGCCAACTGGACGATTGCATCTGAGGCAGCCCGCGCAAGCCATTACTGGCGCTAATGCATCGGGCCAAAATAATTCTTTTGCCAGGATGCCCCCGCATGCGTAGGCTTGTCGCCTGCATGCGGCCATCTGGCCCAATTGGAGACGTTATGCCAGCAAGAGAACTACGTGTCGGTATCGCCGGATTCGGCGCGATCGGCAAAGCCATCGCCCGCAAATTGGATGCGGGCATTCCGGGGCTGCGCCTGGCGGCGCTGGGGGTGCGCGACGTCGAGCGTGCGCGCGCTGCCCATGCCTTTGCGGTCGAGCCGGTCTACACCGACGTCGATCACTTGGCCGAGCATTGCGACGTGGTGGTCGAGTGCGCCCCGGCCGCCCTGCTGCCGCGCATCGCCACGCCTGTGCTGCAGGCGGGCAAGACACTGCTGGTGCTCAGTTCGGGCGCGCTGCTGATGAACGAGAACTTGGTGGACGTGGCGCGCGCGCATGGCGGGCAGATCGTGGTCGCCACCGGCGCCCTGCTCGGCCTGGATGCGGTGACGGCCGCCGCCGAAGGCACGATCCGCGAAGTGCGCATGGTCAGCCGCAAGCCGCCCATCGGGTTCGCTGGCGCGCCCTACGTGGTCAAGCATGGCATCGACCTGGACGCGATCAAGGAGCCGACGCGCATCTATACGGGCACGGCACGCGAAGCGGCCAGCGGCTTTCCTGCCAATTTGAATGTGGCGGTGTCGCTGTCGTTGGCAGGCGTCGGGCCGGACAAGACGATATTGGAGATCTGGGCCGACCCCACCGTGACGCGCAACATCCACCGCATCGAGGTCGATGCCGAGGAAGCCAGCTTCAGCATGGAAATCCGTAACGTGCCCAGCGAAAACCCCAAGACGGGGCGCATCACCGCCCTGTCGGCGATTGCGGCGTTGCGCAAGATGACCGCGCCGCTGCGCATCGGCACGTGAGGGCGGCCGCCATGCCGTTGTGTGTGATCGCCCAACCCATCCACGAGGCGGGCGTGGCGGCGTTGCGCGCCGCCGGCGTGGACGTGCGCGTGGCCGACGCGCCGGATTTGGACACGCTGGCCGCGCAGATTGGCCCGGCGCAGGCCGTGCTGATCCGCGACGCGCTGCCCGCTTGGGTCATGGACGAGGCGCCGGACTTGAAGGTAATCGCCAACCACGGTACAGGCACCGACGCCGTCGACGTGGCGCACGCCACGGCCCGGGGCATTCCGGTGGTGTACACGCCCCAATCCAATGTGCAGGCAGTGGCCGAGCACGCCCTGATGCTGATGCTGGCCACAGCCCGCAAGGCGGCCGCCGCCGACGCTGCCACGCGTTCGGCAGACTGGGGGTTCAAGTACCGGTACGACTTGTTTTCGCTGTGGGGCAAGACGCTCGGCATCATCGGCTACGGACATACCGGCCGGTGGCTGGCGCGCATGGCCGCCGGCGGTTTGGGCATGCGCGTGCGCGTCTGGTCGCCGAGTGCACCGCCCGGTTCGGTCGATGGCGTCGAACGGGTGGATACCCTGCGCGAGCTGCTCGAAAGCGCCGATGTGGTCAGCCTGCACCGGCCGCTGCGTGCCGATACGCGGCACACGCTGGATGCGCAGTCGCTGGCCTGGCTGCGTCCCCACGCGCTGGTCATCAACACGTCACGCGGCGGGCTGATCGAGGAGCAGGCGCTGGTCGCGGCCTTGCGCCAAGGCAGGATCGCCGGCGCGGGCCTGGACGTCTTCGAACAGGAGCCGCTGCCGCAAGGCCATGCGCTTGCCGAATTGCCCAACGTGGTGCTGACCCCGCACATTGCAGGCTCGACGGTCGAGGCATTGCGCGAAACGGCCTTGCAGTGCGCGCAAGGCATCATAGACGTGCTGGTGCATGGGCGCCGCCCGCAGACGCTGCGCAATCCGGAGGTTTGGCCGTCGGGCAGCTGATCGCCGGGTGTGGCCCGATGCCGGAGGTGCCGGTGGCATCGCGGTCAGTCGTCGCGATCCGGCCCCGGGCTGCGCGGATCGAATCCCAGCCGCTTCATGGCCCGGCCGATCGCCTGCGGGGCGTAGTCCTGCCACGGGTCGTTACCGGTGTCCAGCCGCCGGTCGACGTCGGCCAAGGTCCACTGTGCGCCGCGCTTGAGTTGGCCGAGTTCGTCCCAGCCCACCGGTACCGATATGCCCAGGCCCGGACGGGCGCGCAACGACCAGGCCGATACAGTGGTGGCGCCAAAGCCGTTGCGCAGATAGTCCACGAACACCCGCCCCACCCTATTCTTGGGGCCGCTTTTGGCCACGAAGACCTGCGGGACGGTGGTGGCCAGGTGTCGGGCGATGGCGCGTGAAAACCCCTTGACCTCATCCCAGCCGTAATGGCGCCGCACGGGAACGATCACGTGCAAGCCTTTGCCGCCGCTGGTTTTCAGCCAGGCGCGTAGCCCCAACTGTTCGAGGAAGGTGCACAGGAGCTCGGCAGCCTGGAGCATCGTCTTCCAGGCCACGCCTTTGCCGGGATCCAGGTCGAAGGTCATGCGGTCGGGTTTGGCGATGGCATGCTTGGTCGCGTTCCACGTATGGAACTCCAGCACGTTGGCCTGGGCCGCCGAAACCAGCGCATGGGCGGTCGGCACCTCCAGCAGCGGCGGATGGCCGGGATCGAGCTTGCGGTCGAGCAGCTTGACGCCGGGCATGGCGCTTTCCAGGTGCTTCTGGAAAAACTGCTCGCCGTCGATGCCGTCGGGCGCGCGCACGAGCGATACCGGGCGATGCTTCAAGTGTTCGAGCATCAGCGGCGCGACGCGGGCGTAGTAGCGGACCACGTCGAGCTTGGTCGTGCCGGTGGACGGGTCGACGACCCTGTCCGGGTGGGTGACACGCATGGTCTTGGCCGATTCTGGCGAATGTTTCATTGCCCTGCCCTGTTTGCCGGTCGCTTTGGTGGGCCCCCCATCCGGCCGCTCGCGCACGATGGCCGCTGCGGCCTTGTCCTGGCGCAGCCCGCGAAAGACTGCGTGCCGGACGTGGCCGGACCGGGTCCATTCGCTGAAAGAAACTTCCGCGACCCATTCCGGCCGCACCCAGTGCGCACCGCGGTCGCGCGGGGTGCGGCCGGCCAGGGGGCTTTGCGGCGTTTCCAGCGTCTTTAGCCGGCCGGCCAAGTCGCGCAGCGCGGCTTGGTCGAAGCCGCTGCCGACATTGCCGGCGTACTGCAGCCGGCCGGCATCGTCGTGCACCGCCAGCAAGAGCGATCCCAGGCCGGACCGGGTGCCTTTCGGGTCGGTGTAGCCGGCGATGACGAACTCCTGCCGGTGCGCACACTTGAGTTTGATCCAGGCGCCGGAGCGGCGCGACGCGTAGATCGAATCGCGCCGCTTGCCGATCAGCCCTTCCAGCCCCATCTTGCACGCTGATGCCGCCAGCTGCCCGGGCGGCGCATCGAAGTCCTCGCTAAAGCGCAACCCCTTGGGCGGGCGCGCGCCCAGCACCTGCCGCAGCAGGTCGCGGCGCAATTGCAGTGGCTCCCGGCGCAAGTCGCGGCCAGCAAGGAAAGGCGCGTCGAACAGGCAATAGGCAATGTCGCCCGTGCGGCGGCTGTCGAAGGCGTTCTGCAGCGCTTGGAAGCTGGGGATGCCATCGTCGGTCAAGACCACGATTTCGCCATCCAGCCAGCCCGAGCCCAGATCCAGCTTGGCGACGGCGCGGGCCAGGTGCGGCATCCGCTCCGTCCAGTCGTGGCCATTGCGGGTAAACAGCCGCACGTCGTCGCCGTCGATGCGTGCCAGGATCCGGTAGCCGTCCCACTTGATCTCGAACAGCCAATCGCCGGCCTGTCCCGGCACGTCCTTGACCAGGGTGGCAAGCTGGGGGCTGAGCTTGGCCGGCAACTTGGCCGCCCGGCCGGGTACACGCACGGCCGGGCGCGCCGCTTTTCCGGACGACGAGCTCGTGGCGCGCGAGGCGCCGTGCTTTGGTTTTGGCCGGGCGGCTGGCGCCGCGACGCTATCGGGCAACTCGTCGACGACGCTGAACTCGCGCGCCGGGCGGGCGAATGCATCCCGCTCTTTGATCAACAGCCAAGGCGGCTGCTTCTCGTCACGGCCCTTCATCCGCACCAGCGTCCAGTGCCCGCGCATCTTGACGCCGTCCAGGGCGAACTTGAGCTTGCCTTCGCGGTAAGCGCGCCGGGGGTCTCCCAGGGGTGTCCAAATGCCCTTGTCCCAAATGATGACCTTGCCCGCGCCGTACTGGCCGGCAGGAATCTCGCCTTCGAACTGGTTGTAGGCGATTGGGTGGTCCTCGACCTGCACGGCCATGCGCTTGTCCTGGGGATCGTAGCTGGGACCCTTGGGCACGGCCCAGCTCTTCATCACGCCGCCCAGCTCCAGGCGCAAGTCGTAGTGCAGGCGGCGCGCCCAATGCTTTTGGATCACGAAGACGCGCGCATCCCCTGTTGGGCCGCGGGTCCCGGCGGGTTCGGCGGTGACGGCGAAGTTGCGCTTGGCGCGATAGGGCTTGAGCGGGTCGGCCATGTCAGGCGGCCTTGCGCGAGCCGCCCTTCTTGGCGGCTGCACGCTTGCGTGGCGGCGTCTTGCGCGCGGTGCCCTTGCCGGCCTTGGCGCCGCCCTTGAGGCTGCGCGCCAGCAGCTCGGTCAGGTCGATGACGTTGTCGCCCGTCTCCGGTGCCTGCTCGGCCGGTTCGATCACGGCCTTGGCCTTGCCCGCCTTGGCCTTTTTCTCGACCAGCTTCATGATGACTTCGCGGAATTCGTCCTTGAATGCCTGTGGATCCCAAGGCCCGGTCATTTCCTTGACCAGCTGTTCGGCCATGCGGGTTTCGGTGGCGGTGAACTTCGGTCCCTTGGACCCGACGCCGGGCAAGTCCAGCCCGTCCAAGGGCTTGACCTCGTCGCCCCAGCGCAGCAGGTCGAGCACCAGCGCGGGCCCGGACGGCACCACGGCGGCCAGGTGCTGCTTGGTCTGGATGACGACCTTGGCCAGGCCGATCTTGCCGGTCCTGGCCAGCGTATCGCGAAGCAGCGCATAGACCTTTTGCCCCTTGTTGATGGGCTCCAAGTAGTAAGGCCGCTCCAGGTAGACGAACGGCAGCTCCGAGGCCTGTACGAAGCGCACGATTTCTATGGTCTGCGTCGTGCGTGGATAGGCCGCCTCGATTTCGTCGGGTGTCAGCACGACGTATTCGCCTTCGCCATATTCGACGCCCTTGACGATGTCGTCACGGTCGATTTCCCTGCCGGTGCGCTTGTTCACGCGCTTGTAGCCGACCCGGTCCATGGTGCGCCGGTCCAGCCAATCGAAATCTATCCCCTGCTCCCGCGCCGCGGTGTGAAGCCCGACGGGGATGAGCACCAAGCCGAAAGAGATCGCCCCCTTCCAGATGACGCGCGTCTCGCTTGCCATGCTGCCCTCCTGGTGTCGCTGCGCGGCGCGGCCGCGACTGCGGCGGTAGCCAACGGCCGGTGGCGTGCAGCCGGCCCGGGCGCGGCCGTGCCGCTTGGTCTTGTTTGTAGCCGGTCGGCGTGCGCCCAGGCGCGTCAAACTGTGAGCCCCTGTTGCGTGCAGGCACCGGGCTGCGGGGCTGTCCCGGCGGCGGCCCCGGCCAATCTTGCCAGCAGGAAGCAGGCCCATCGGTAAGGTTTGCAGCCTGCGCGTGGCTGCCTTGCCGCGCTACTTGGCTGCGCCGGGCTGTGCGGTCCCCGCGGCGCCTTGCTTGTCGGCGTCGCCGTCGTCGCCGCCGACTTTCTGGTGCAGCGCGCGGGCCATTTCCAGGTGCTTCTCCAGCGAGGGCAGCATCTTCTGGGCGAAGGCCTTGATGTCGGGATCCTTGGCCTTCTCGGCGGCGTCCCGGAACAGTTCGATGGCGTCTTCGTGTGCGCTGACGCCGATCTGGCCCATGTAGTTGCGGTCGAAGCTATCGTCGGTCATGCCCAGCACCTTGAGCTTCGCCGACTGCACGAGCGACGGGTCGGTGGGCGGGGTGTAGCCCTTTTGCTTGGCCAGCGCGGCAAGCTCCTCGTTGGCCTTGGTGTGTTCCTGGATCATTTGCTCGGCGAACGCCTTGACCTCGGGGTCGGACGCTTTTCCCTGGGCGAGTTTGGAGCCTTCCACTTCGGTGAATCCGGCGTGCGCGGCCTTCTCCAGGAAGTCCTTGTCGTCGCCTTCCAACTGGCTGTTGCCGGCAGCCTGGTTGGCTGGTGGTTGGCCGGCTGCGCCTGGCGCCGCGGGCGTCGGCGCCGTCTGCGGCGAGCCAGGCGATGCCGGGGCGGCGGGCGAAGCGGGCTGGGGTTGGGCCATGCCTGCGCCGCCCAGCGCGAGCGAGCTGGCGGCGAGCATGCCGGCGGTAATGTGACGCAGCTTCATGAGGATCTCCTTGCAGCGGGTGCTTGCGCTTGGGTTCACGGACGCCGCCCTGCCCGTATCGGCAGGACGTGCGGCTTGGCTGCGTGCATGCAAGCCGCGTGCCTACGGGCAAGGTCAGCGCCCGTGCAGCAGCCCGGCGCCCTGGATTTCGTCGGCGATGGCCGACAGCGGTACCACCCGGTCGACCGCACCTCGCCGGATGGCTTCGCGCGGCATGCCGTAGACGACGCAGCTTTCCTCGTCCTGGGCCAGCGTGCGGGCGCCGGCGTTGCGCATCTCCAGCAGTCCGGCGGCGCCGTCGTCGCCCATGCCGGTCATGATGATGCCCAGCGCGTTGGGCCCAGCGTGGCGTGCGACCGAGCGGAACAGCACGTCTACCGACGGGCGGTGCCGGTTGACCAGGGGGCCGTCCAAGATCTCCACGTAGTACTGCGCGCCGCTGCGCTTGAGCGCCATGTGCCGACCGCCTGGGGCAATCAGCGCGCGACCGGGCAGCACCCGGTCGTTATGCTCAGCCTCCTTGACGGCAATGCGGCAAATGCCGTCCAGCCGCGCGGCGAAGGCCGCGGTGAACTTTTCCGGCATGTGCTGGACGATGACTAGCCCGGGACAGACGCGCGGCAGACTCGTCAGCACGGCTTCGAGTGCCTGCGTGCCGCCCGTGGACGTGCCGATGGCCACGACGCGCTCGGTGGTCTGGACCATGGCCTTGCCGTCGACCGGCGGCAGGACCGCGTCAGCGCTGCGCTTGGGCGCGGCCGCCGTGCGAGAGGCGGCGGCGAGGCGGTGGCGGTTGGCCTTGGCGGCCGCCCGCACCGTGGCCAGCAAGTCGGTGCTAGCATCGAACAGAAACTGCTTCAATCCTAGCTTGGGCTTTTCGACCACCGCGAAGGCGCCCGCGGCAAGCGCCTCCAGCGTGGTCTTTGCGCCCTTTTCCGTCAGCGTCGAGCAAATGACCACCGGCGTCGGGCGCTCGCGCATGATCCTGCGCAGGAAGGTCAGCCCGTCCATGCGCGGCATTTCGATGTCCAGGATGATGACGTCGGGCCAGGACGCCTTCATGCGTTCGATGGCCAGTATGGGGTCGGATACGGCGTGCAGTACCGCTATGTCGGGCGCTTCGTTGAGCAGGCCGGCCAGCACTTGGCGGACGACGGCTGAGTCGTCCACGACCATGACTTTGATGGCGGGCATGAAACTTCCTGGGTAATGGGTAATGGGAAGCGATCCGATGGCCTAGCGGCGCGACCCACCGCAGGCAGGTTGGACTTGGCGGACCCAGACTTCCCCCGTGCCGATGTGAAAAACCATTTGGCGATGTCCCGCGCCGAAGAGGTGCTCCGCGTACACGGGGATGCCGCGCGCGCGCAGCAGCGCCCGCGCCGCTTCGCCGTTGCGCCGGCCGATGTCGATGGTTGCCGGTCCCGACGCGCGGTCGGGGAACATGTTGCCGCCGCCGAAAATCTTGGCCTGGCACTGTTCCGGGCGCACGCCGCGCCGGGCCAGCGCAGAGAGCATGAGTTCGAGCACTTCCTCCCCGTAGCGCCCGTCCAGTGCCTGGTGAGGGCCGCGCGCGCGCGAAGCGAGCAGGAAGTGAGACATTGCGCCCACGCGCAGCCCCGGATGCCACAGCGTGATCGATACGCACGAGCCGAGCAGCGTGCGCAGCTGATAGCGCGCATCGCCGACGAAGTACTGGCCTGGCTGCAGGTATACGTCCACCGGCGTGGACGCGCGCTCGGCCGGGGATTGGCGGATAACGGCGTTCACGATTTGCGATAGACCGAGGGAGTGATGGCAGCAAGCGGCGCCGAAATGCCATGCAGGCTTTCGGAATGACCGATGAACAGCAGGCCGCCCGGCCGCAGCCGTTGCGCGACGCGAGCCACGACCTGCTGCTTGGTTGCCGCGTCGAAATAGATCATAACGTTGCGCAGGAACACCGCATCGAACAGGCCGATGTCGGGCAGTGGCGCGTTCAGGTTGGCGTGTATGAAAGTGACATGTTGGCGGACGCTGCGATCGACGAGTAGCGTGCCCGCATGTGGTCCTCTGCCCTTTAGGCAGTAGCGCTTGAGGTAATCCTGGGGGATGTGGTGGGTGCGCGTCTCCGGATAGTGTCCGGTGCGGGCGCGCTGGAGCACACGTGTACTGATGTCGGTGCCGAGCACTTCGAATGGGCGACCTTGCAGCACGTCCATGAGGACCATGGCGATGGAATAGGCCTCTTCGCCGCTGGAGCATGCCGCGCTCCAGGCGCGGTAGGGCTGCCCCGCCCTTTCCTGTGCGGTGGCTTCGGTCGCTGCCTTACGCAGCCATTCGAAGTGTTTGGGCTCGCGAAAGAAGTAGGTCTCGTTGGTGGTGAGCAGGTCGATGGCCATCTGGATCTCGCCTGCGTCCTCGCCGCTTTCTAGCAGCGAGAAATAGTCGTCGTAGCTGGCCACCCCCCTTGCCTGCAGGCGTTTGGCCAGGCGTCCGCAAACCAGGGCTTTCTTGGCCGGCGACAGGCTGATACCGGCGGCTTCGTAGATAAAGCGCTGGAAGTGGCTAAATGCTTTGTCGGTGATGGGGTACATGGCGGCATTCCTGCCTGGTTACTGCTGTCCGGGCGATAAAGCGGCGTGCGCTGGCCGCACCGCGGCGGCATCTTCGGGCGCGCGCAGCAGCGCGGCCCGGTCGCGCTGTTGCCTGATCCATTTGGGTATGTCCGCGCCGGGCATGGGCCTGGCGACGAAATAGCCTTGTCCGGCGGTGCAACCCAGACGCTGGACCAACCGCCATTCGTCCAGAGTCTCTATTCCTTCGGCGGTGCAGGTCAGGTTCAACTGCCTGGCCATGTCGATGGCGCTGTGAAGCATGACGCGCAAGTCCTTGCGTTCGGTTGATCCGTGCACGAAGCTGCGGTCGATCTTCAATTCGGTAAACGGCACGCGTGCCAGCTGCTGCATGGAAGAAAACCCAGTGCCGTAATCGTCGATCGCCAGCCCAAAGCCGCGCAGCCGCAGCTTTGCCAGCAGCCCACGCGCCGCGCCCAGGCTGTCGCCGACCGAGCATTCGGTGATCTCGAAGGTGACCTGCTCGGCCGGCACGCCGTGGCGATCGATGGCGGTGAAAATGTCCTGGGCCAGGCTGGGCCAGTGCAGCAGCAGCGGCGACAGGTTCACCGACAGTCCGAGGCGCAGGCCACGGCTGTTCCACTTGGCCGTCTGTTCCAGGGCTTGCTCCAGTACGCTGAAGGTCAATGGGTGGATCAAGCCGTACTGCTCGGCCAGCGCGACGAATTGGGCTGGCGGCACGGCACCGCGCGTTGGGCACTCCCATCGTGCCAGCGTCTCGACCCCGCGCGTCAGGCCGGTGCGCATGTCCGCCTTGGGTTGGTACGCCACGCGGATCTGGCGCTGCGCGAGCGCCCGTTCCAGCTCGGCCGGGGGGATCGTCGGCGCGCTGTCCGGAATCGTGCCGCCGGACGGCGAGAACGGGCCATCGCGTGCATTCAGCGCCAAGCCCAGCGATTCCAGCGTCAGCGGCTTTTCCAGCCCTGCAAGCATGTTCAGGCCCATGCCGGCGCCCACGGCCATGACCGAATCGATGAGCGCGCTTTCCCGCCCGGAGGCGACGATCAGGTCCATCCGTATGCCGCGGATGCGCATTTCTTCAAGCAGGTCCATGCCGTTCATGCGCGGCATCTCGATATCGATGATCATCACCGTCGGCGTGGGGCTGAGCCGCGCCAGCAGCGTCAACGCCTCGGCGCCGTCGCTGGCCTGATGCACTTCGGCTACGCCCAATGCCCGGCACAGCCGCACGGCGTGGTCGCGCTGGCTGGGACTGTCGTCGACGACCAACACCGATTCGACGGTGCGCGATACCGGCGGGTTCATTCGAACGGACGGCGAATCACAACTGGCCCTGCCCTTCGTCGATGGCACCCTCGCCTGACGGCAGGTGCGCGTGCAGTGCCTCCAACCCGTCCAGCGACAGGGCACGGTTGACGGCCAGCAGCAGCACGAAGCGGCTGCGTACCTTGCCGACGCCGGAAATGAAGTCGGTGCGCACGCCCACGCCAAAGGACGGCGGTGGCTCGATTTCCGACGGCGAGATTTCGATGACTTCGTTGACGGCGTCGACGATGACGCCAAGCACCTGCTGATTGCCGTCTGCGTCCTGGACCTCGACGATGACGATGCAGGTGCGCTTGGTTACCGGCGACGGTTCGCGGCCGAAGCGCACCTGCAGGTCCATGACCGGCACCACCGCGCCGCGCAGGTTGATCACGCCGCGCACGGCGGCAGGCATCATCGGCACGATGGTCATTTCCTGGTATTCGATGATCTCCTTGATCGACAGGATGCCGATGGCGAAGGTTTCGCCGCCGAGCATGAAGGTCAGGTACTGGGCGGGGTCGGACGATGGCGCGCTGGATGAGGCCAGCTTGGCGTTCGGGGCGTTCATGGCGGCTTCCCCGCTCAGTAGCGGCCGAACAGCGACTCGTCGGGCGCGTCCGCGCCGGCCAAGGCGAGCTTGCCGGCGCCGGCCGGTGCGGACGACTCATCACTGGCCGATTCGGCCTGGGACTTGGACTCGGCGTGCGCCGGCGCGGCCGCCGGCTTGCGCTGCGCCGCCCGGCCGCGGGCATGGCCGCCGGCGCCCAGCTTGAAATAGGACATGGCCTGTTGCAGCTGCTCGGCTTGCGAGCTCATTTCCTCGGCGGTGGCGGCCAGTTCCTCGGAGCTGGAGGCGTTTTGCTGGGTGGTCTGGCTCAGCTGTACCACTGCCGCGTTGATTTGGTTCACGCCAGAGGACTGCTCCTCGGACGCTGCGGTGATCTCCTGGACCAGCTCGGAGGTCTTGCGGATGTTGGGCACCATTTGCTGCAGCAGCTGCCCAGCACGTTCGGCCAGGTCGACGCTTGAGCCGGCCACTTCGCTGATTTCCTGCGCCGCGACCTGGCTGCGCTCGGCGAGCTTGCGCACTTCGGCGGCCACCACGGCAAAGCCCTTGCCATGTTCGCCGGCGCGGGCCGCCTCGATGGCGGCGTTCAGCGCCAGCAGGTTGGTCTGGTAGGCGATGTCGTCGATGATGCTGATCTTCTGCGCGATCTGCTTCATCGCGGACACCGTGGAGGTGACGGCTTCGCCGCCTTCGGCTGCTTCCGCGGCAGCCTTGGTGGCCATGCCATCGGTGACCTTGGCGTTTTCGGTATTCTGCGCGATGGAGGCGGTCATCTGCTCCAGCGAGGCGCTGGTTTCCTCCACGCCCGCGGCCTGTTCGCTGGCGGCCTGGCTCAGCGACTGGGCGGTGGCGCTGACCTCCTCGGCCGCCCCGGCCAGCGCTTCGGCGCTGGCGTTGACTTCTCCGACGACCTGTGCCAGGCGTGCCACCATGTTGCGCACGGCGGCCATCATGCTGGCGTTGTCGCCCTTCTTGGTCAGGACCTTGACCGTCAGGTCGCCGGCGGCCACCTGCTGCAGTACTTCAGCCGCGTAGGCGGGTTCGCCGCCCAACAGCTTGAGCAGGCCGCGCGTGATCAGGAAGGCCACGATCACCGCGATCGCCAGCGCTGCCGCGGCCAAGCCGAGCACGATCGAGCGCGTTTCTTGGTAGATCTCGTCGCCCTGGCGGTTGGATTCTGCCATCAAATCACCTTGCAGGCGCACGAGCGATTCGGCAAGTTCCTCCATCTTGTCGTTCAGCGGCGAGATCTGCGTGCGCAGCATGTCGCGGCCCTGGATCATGTCCAGCGCAGCCCGCGCATAGAACGGCTCGATCAATGCCTCAATGGCGTTACGAGTCTCGTTCAGTTGCCTGAGGATGTCGCGCGCCTGCGGGTTGGCGATGGTCTTGTCCAGCTCCTGCAGGGCGTTGCGCACGGACACGGCGTTGTCGGCGATGCGCTTCTTGGCGCGTTCGACGCCTTCTTGCGTGGTCGATAGCAGCACCGCACGCAGCTGCCGCCCGTCATCGATCGCACGCACGCGCAATTCGGCCGCGTGCACGGTCTTGGGATAGCGATCATCGGCGACCTCGGTCAGGGCGTCGTTGACGCGTTCCAGGCGCGTGATGCTGATCACGGACAGGGCGCACAGGAGCACCACGACGATGCCGAAGCCAAGCGCAAGCCTGGTGGCGACTTTCATATTGCCGAACATGATTGACTCCTTGGTAATTGTCGTTATTCGATGCGGGGTGGCTGCCCGCGCATCGCATCCGGCGACGGGTATGGGGTTTGGGGGCCGTCCGTTTCGGGCGGGTGTTCTTTGGGGTCGCTTGCGGCCTGCTCCATCAGGGCGGGCACGTCCAGGATGAGCGCGACTTCGCCGCTGCCCAGGATGCTCGAGCCGGCGATGCCGCGTAGTCCCTTGAAGATGCGCGACAGCGGCTTGATGACCACCTGGGTTTCGCCCAGCAGCGCATCGACGACCAGGCCGATCCGCAGTCCGGCATGGTTGACGACGACGATGTTCTCGCGCGAGGCCGGCGAGCCGGGCAGGTCGAACATTTCGCGCAGGCGGATAAACGGCAGCACCTTGCCGCGCAGGTCCATGTAGTTGTGGCCGTTTTCGTTGGCATAGGCCACGCATTCATCGACCATGTCCAACGGCAGGACGAAGCGGGATTTGCCCACGCCGACGAGGAATCCGTCGATGATGGCCAGCGTCAGCGGCAGCCTGACGGTGACCGTCGTGCCCTGCCCGGGCGTGCTGGCCACGTGCACGCTGCCACGCAAGGCCTCGATGTTGCGCCTGACCACGTCCATGCCGACGCCGCGGCCGGACAGGTCGGTGACCTGCGCGGCGGTGGAAAAGCCTGGTTCGAAGATCAGTTTGTAGACGTCGGCATCGCTCATGTCCCGGCCGTCTTCGATCAGGCCGCGCTCGCGCGCTTTGGCCAAGATGCGTTCGCGGTCCAGCCCGCCGCCGTCGTCGCTGACTTCGATGACGATGTGGCCCGAATCGTGGCGGGCATCCAGGGTGATGGTGCCGTGGGCCGGCTTGCCGCGTGTGGCGCGCACGTGGGCGGGCTCAATGCCGTGGTCCATGGCGTTGCGCACCAGGTGGGTCAGCGGATCGGCGATCTTCTCCACCACGGTCTTGTCCAGCTCGGTGTCTTCACCTCGCACCACCAGCGAGATGTCCTTGCCCAGCGCGCGCGAAACGTCGTGCACGACGCGGCGAAACCGGTTGAACGTCGCGCCTATCTTGACCATGCGCAATTGCAAGGTGCTGTGGCGCACCGACTCCACCAGGGACTCGACCTGGAAGGTGCACTCTTGCAGCTCGGCGTTGCCGCTGCGCGCTGCCGCGAGGCTGGCACCGGCCGCGGCGGTGATGAGCTCACCTACCAGATCGATGAGATGGTCCAGCTTGGCCGCGTCGATGCGTATGGACTGCCCTTCCTGGGATTTTTGCTCCCTGCGCTGGCGCGGCTTGTCCGAAGCCGCGTCGGAAACGGGCCCGCACGCCGCCTCGGGCGTCACCGGATGGCCGTCCGAAGAGCCGGGTGCCCGCCCTTGGGCCCGGCACACGGCAGCGTCGATATCCTGGCGCGTCACCGAGCCGCATTGCACGAGCATTTCGCTTGCCCGCATGGGGTCTTCACCCAGCGCGTCGATCAGCGCGAGATAGTCGGCCGCGCTGCTGCCGGGCGGCAGGATCCGTATCGCGCAGTCATCCCTGACGAATTCGAAAGTGCCTTCTATGGTCGCCCTATCGGCGCTGCTGTCCAGGCCGATCTCCAAGCCCAGGTAGCAGGCCTCGGGATCCATGTCTGCTAGCGCAGGCAGTTGGTCGGTCTGGCATGCCACGCCGGTGATGCGGCCCAGCCGCTGCAGGTAGCGCAGGAAGGACAGCGGGTCCATGCCGTTGCGCAGCACCCCTTCCTGAAAGCGCAGCGAGATATGCCAATGGCCGGCAGCGCCCGGCGTGGCAGCAGGCCGTGAGTCCGGTGCAGCCGCCTGGGTCGATGTCACACCTTGCGGCAGGTAGGCCTCGAGCCGTTTGACCAGCGCTTGCGCCTGCGCGGCGAGCGCCGCGTCCGGCTCGCCGCTGGCGACGACTTGCTCGACCAGCCGGCCAATGCAGTCGTTGCACGACAGCATGAGCGCCACCAGCTCGGCGTCGAGCGCAATGGTGCCTTCGCGCACGCGTTCGAGCACGCTTTCGACCACGTGCGTGAAATCGACGATCGGGACCAGGCCAAACAGGCCGGCCGAACCCTTGATGGTGTGGGCGGCTCGGAAGATCGCGTGCACCGCGTCGGCCGGGTCGTCGGCGTGCCCGACGTTGAGCAGCGCCTCTTCCATTTCTGCGAGCAGTTCGCGGCTTTCACCGACGAAGGTCTCCAGTGCTTGGTCCAGGCTCATGCGCCCTCCTCGTGGCCGCCGCGATCGGCTGCCGGCTCGGCGAAATGCGGCGCTAGGCCGAGCAGGCCGATGACTTCGCCGGCCGCGGCGCTGCATCGCGCAAGCGTCGCGCACCGTCCCTCGGACCAGGCCTGGCGACAGGCTGCCAGCACGACCTGCATGCCCGCGGTGTCGGCCTCGGTCACCCCGTCCAAGTCGATTTCCAGCCCGCTGGCTGAGGCTTCGCGCATGTCTTGCAGCGCTTGCAGCAGGCGCTGGCGGATCTCCTGGGCGCGGTAAATCGTCAGTTCGCCATCGAACCGCACCGTGAGTGTTTCGTTCATCCCCCTTCCCTATCGTGTCGGCGTGGGCAAGTTCAAGGCAGCACCAGCTTTTCGACTGCAGCGAGCAGCTGCGCGGGCTGGAAGGGCTTGACCATCCAGGCCTTGGCGCCGGCCAGCTGGCCTTCGCGTTTTTTTTCTTCCTGGCTCTCCGTGGTGAGCATGATGACCGGCGTAAACCGATACGCCGGCAGCTGCTTGACTGCCTTCAGGAAGGCGATGCCGTCCATCTGCGGCATGTTCACGTCGCTGATGATCAGGTGCACCTTGCGGCCGTCGAGCCGGCTGAGCGCGTCCTGCCCGTCGCGGCCTTCTATGACGTCGTAGCCTGCCCCCCGCAAGGCGATGCCCACCACCTGGCGCACCGAGGCCGAGTCATCGACGATCATGATGGTCTTTGCCATTTCCAGTCCTCAAAAGAAGGTGATATCCCCGCCGGCTGCGGCTGCGCCCGCTGCCGCCGGCTGGCCGCCGCGATGGACCGCCCGCTCGTCGGCCATCGCGTAGGTTTTCTCCAGTTCGGCAAGCAGCCCGTCTGCCGATAAGGGTTCGAGCCTGCCGGATTCGCGGCATTGCTCGCCGTATTCGCGGATGACTCGGGGAAGCCGTAGGATGTTGGCGCTGACGTGGCTCATGACCTGGCTAACCCGGTCCTGGAACTGCAGCTGCACCAGCGCGTCGTCTACGTCACCCTTGATGCCCTGGCTTTCCTGGCGTAGCAGCTCGGTGGCGCCGGCCAGTGACTCGGCCAAGTTGCGGAAATCGTCGAGCACGCCGCGGATGGCCGCCTCGGACGCGGCGATCGCCTCTTGCTCGCGGCGGGTGGATTCCCTGGCTGCCGTGCAAGTCGCGACGATGGCCGCGCCGATCGAATCGATCTTCTCGGCGATGCGCGCACCGGTTTCGCCCGATTGCTTCGAGAGCATGCGCACTTCCTGCGCGACGGTGGCAAAACCCCGGCCCAGGCTGCCGGCGTGCGCCGCTTCGATGGTGGCGTTGATCGCCAAGAGATTGGTCTGCTGGGTAACCTGGGCGATGGCCGCCACCATGTCGTGCAGCTCGTCGACGAAGCCTTGCAACCCCTGCACCTTGGCCATCATCTCGGCCTTGGTCTGCATGCTGTTGCGCAGCTGCTGCAGCACGCCGTCGAGCTGGCGCTGGCTGCGCGCCGATACGTCCGCAGCCGCGCCGCTTCCGACGCCTTGCCCTGACAAGCCGAGCGCGCGGTCCAGCCGTGCCGCGATCTCGGCAAAGCGCACGGTCAGCGTGGTGACCGCTTCTTCCATTTGGCGCCGGGAAGATTCGATCTGCCCTGCCCACACGGGCGCCAGCCGCGTGCCGAAAGTGTGCAGGTCCTCGACGTGGCGGGCGATGTCCGGCCCGGTCTGGGCGTTGCTGCGCGCGCCGCCGCCCCATGCGGCGACCGCGCCCGCCGTGACCAGTGCGACCGCTGCGGCCAGTCCGGCAGGGCTGCCTTGGGCGAAGTAGGCGCAACCGAGCGCGCCGGCCAGGCCGATAATGAAGCTAGTGCGAGCCTGCAGGGCTTGCAGGACGGAAGACGAGGCGTTCAAAGCGGGTTTTTCCAGCTAATGATTCGTAACGTGTTGTGCGATATCGTTAACGTCCGACATGTAGTTACCTTATGTGGCCTTGCCGGCCAATCAACGGCACCTTGCCGGCCATTGCACGCAAACAAAGCAGGATCTGTTCTCCTTCATGCCGATCAACCCTGACCATGTCGTCGATCTGCCGCCCGTCACGCTCAGGCAACTGTTGCGCGCTGCGCCACGATACGGGCTGGATCCTGCCGTGCTGTGCGACGGCCTGGGTTTTTCGCAAGACGATTTGATGGATCCGGATTTCCGGGTTTCGTCGGCGCGCTGCGGGCAGTTCGTCCAGCGCTTCCTGGCGCGCGTGCAGCGCCCCGCCCTGGGACTGAAGCTCGGATCCGAGGTGAATCTCGTTTCCTGGGGTCTGGTGGCGCTGGGCTGCATGGCGTGCGCCTCCTCGCGGGATCTGCTGGATTTCGCGGTGGAGTTCCAGCGCGAGGCCGGCCGCCTGGCGCAATTGCGCACGCAGGCGGCGGGGCGCAGTTATTGCATCATTGCGCAAGGTGCATTCGTCGATTGCGATGTGTCGGCTTTCGTCGTCGAAGAGACGTTTGCCGCGCTGGTTCAGATCTGCCGCCAGGTGGTGGGCAGGCACTTCAACCCGAGCCGGGTGGATTTGGTGATGGAGCGACCCGTGTACGGCGCGATCTACGAGGAAACCTCCTTATGTCCGGTGCGCTTCGGGCAGGTGGAAAACCGCGTGCATTTCCCCGCCGACCCGTACGCAGTGGTGTCGGCCGATGCCTCGGTGTTGCGCGAGGTGCGCGCCAAGCTGGCCGGTGCGCGCGCGCAACCAGCCGCCACCGAGTTGGAGGCGGCCGTGCTGCAGGCCATACGACGCGATCTGGCTCGCCCGCCCAGCCTAGCGGACCTGGCAACGGCACTGCATACGAGCGAACGCACCCTGCGCCGCCGCCTCGGGGCGCTTGGCCATCGCTACGTGAACCTGGTCAACGAAGAGCGCCGGTCGCGCGCGCTGTCGCTGATCGCACATTCGGCGCGGCCCTTGCGGCAAATCGCATCAGAATGTGGCTTTGCCGATGTGCGTACACTGCAGCGCGCGGTCAAGCGCTGGACGGGCAGTTCGCCCACGCAGTTGCGCCGGACCGCCAAGCCGGGCAAATCTTGAGCGAGCGGCGGTGCGCCGGCAGCCAGGGTCAGCCGGCCGCCAAGTACAACCCTGCCCCGGCGCGCGCGGTGCGGCGCAGGTCCGCCAGGAACCGGTCGCGCCAGCGGCCCAGGTCGTTGGCGCGCAGCCTTTCCATCATGCGCGCATGGCGCTGCTGGCGTTCCTGCAGTGGCATGGCCAGGGCGCGATCCAGCGCCTGCGCCAGCTCCTCGATGTCGTAAGGATTGACGATCAGCGCACCGTCTTCGAGTTCGCGTGCCGCGCCGGCAAAGCACGACAGCACCAGCACGCCCGGGTCTTCGGGCGGTTGGGCGGCCACGTATTCCTTGGCCACGAGGTTCATGCCGTCGCGCAGCGGGGTGACGTAGCCGACGTGCGAGGCGCCGTACAGCGCCATGAGGGTGCTGCGCTCGTAGTGCTTGGCGATGTAGCGCAGCGGCGTCCATTCCAGGTCCGACCAGCGGCCGTTGATGTGGCCGGCCTCGCGTTCGAGCTGCTGACGGATGCCCTGGTAGGTGGCGATGTCCGAGCGCGACGGCGGCGCGATCTGCACGAAGGTGACCTGGCGCTGGTGCTGCGGGGCGAGTTCGAGCATGCGCCCGAAGGCGCGGAAGCGCTCGACCAGGCCCTTGGTGTAGTCCAGCCTGTCCACGCTCATGATCAGCTTGCGATCGTGCAGGCCCTGCTTCAGGTTCAGAATGTGGCGCGGCGTCGGGCGGCGCACGAACTGCTGGCGGATTTCATCGGGGTAAATGCCGATCGGATAGACGCCGGTGCGTACGCGCCGGCCGGCGACGTCCAGTTCATGCGCGCCGATGCGCCGGGCGCCCAGGCGATGGCAGGCGTAATCGACGAAGGCCCACTCGTCCAGGTCGGTCTGGAAGCCCAGCAGGTCATACTCGCACATGGCCTGGACGAGTTCGCGGTGCGGCGGCACCGTCATGAGCACCTGCTCGCAGGGAAACGGGATGTGCAGGAAAAAGCCGATCCGGTTGCGCATGCCCAGCCGGCGACAGGCGCGCGCGAAGGGCAGCAGGTGATAGTCGTGCACCCATATCAGGTCCGCCGGTTGCACCAGCGGTTGCAGCTGCCTGGCCAGGGTGTCGTTGACGCGCAGGTAGCCCGCGTACTCCTTGCGGTCGTAGCGGCTCAGGTCGGTGCGGTAATGGAAGATGGGCCAGAGGGTGGCGTTGGAAAAACCGCGGTAGTACTGGTCGTAATCTTGGCGGGCCAGCCCTACGGTGGCGTAGGTGATGGCGCCCTGCTGGTGCAGCGTGGCAGCCTCGGGCGGCTCGTTGACGATTTCGCCGTTCCAGCCGAACCATATCCCGCCGGTGTGCTTCAGGGCGTCATGCACCCCGACCGCCAGGCCGCCCGCGCTGGATTTTCCCTCCGGCACGGCGGCGACCCGGTTCGAGACGATGATCAGTCTGCTCATTGGCTTTTCCTCTTCTGCTTACCAACAACTTGCGCGTCGGACAGGGAGGCGCCGGGGCTTCAATGCCAGCCGGACAGCCAGCGCAGGAAAGCCTGCGTGCCGGGCAGCGCCAGCTGCGCAGCGGTGTCACCCTGCCCTATCTTGATCGAAACTCCTCCCATGGCATTGACGGCGAGAAACCCCGCCTCGTCGGTCAAATCGTCGCCGGCGTACACCGGAATGCGCCCGGCAAACGGCGGCAGCTGCATGAAGCGACGGATCGCTTCTCCCTTGTTGGCGGCACGCGGCTTGATTTCAAGCACCATCTTGCCGGCCTGTAGGCAGAACGCGTCCGCGTATTGGGCGCAGGTCGACTCGACCAGGCGGCGGACATCTGCAGCGAGCGCCGGCGCGCCGCGGTAATGCACGGCCACGGCCAGGGGCTTGCGCTCGACCAGCACACCGGGATGCGCGTCGGCATAGGCCTGCAAGGACCGTGCCATCTCCTCGACCGGCGCGGCGTCGACCGGCAAGATCCCCTCGCGTCCCTGCGCGTCGCGCCATTGGGCGCCGTGCAGCCCGGCCGCCGGCAGCCGCAGCGGCGCCATGCGCGCGTCCAAGTCGGGCAGGCTACGCCCGGTCACGATGGCCAGCGCCCCGCCGGTGGCCCGGTAAAGGCGTTGCAGCTGCGTGGCGGCCTCGGGCGGCAGGGTCGCCAGCGCCGGATGCGCGACGATGGGCGCAAGCGTTCCGTCGAAATCGATGAAGACCGCCGCCTGGGCCAGCGGCGGTGCCTGCATGGCGCCATCAGCCAGGCTTGGCGCGGGGCTGGCGGTCACGCAGCCTCCTTGCGATGCAACATGCGTCCGATCTTAGTGCCCGGACCGCACCGCGTATTTTGCGAACCGGTTCGCATCATGATACAAAATGAAAGTATAGTAACAATTAGTTGATGCTTTGCCGGTTGCCCTCTTGAATAGCCCAGCCGCCCGCGCGGCCGCTCCGGCCCCAGGGGCGGACGGCCGGTATTCCACCCGGCATGCCCGTCGATGCTTATAAATCGTGCCGAAATACGCCGTTTCAATACCGGATTGTGGATGCGGCCGGCTGGGCTCGCTCTCGGCTGCGCGCGAGAAAGGCGGCCACTACCAGGCTGTGGACACGGGCCAGGCCATGCAGGACATCGCCGGGCTGGTATGGCGCGTCCCGATGCCCGCCTTGCCCATGTCGCAGGGCGTGGCGGGCGGCACTTCAATCGCTATTCGATCCGTATGCCGGCACGGCGGATCACGCGGTCCCACTTCTTGATTTCGTTGGCGACCAATTCCTTGAATTGCTGGGGTGAACTGGCCACGATTTCGACCCCTTGCTTGCCGAATTTGTCGACGACGACCGGTTCACGCAGCATGCGCACCAGGTCGCCATTAATCTTGGCGACAACCTCGGCGGGCGTGCCTGCCGGCGCTTGAATGCCGAACCAGACGTACACCTCGTAACCTGGCACGCCGGACTCCGTTACCGTGGGCACATCGGGCAGCAGCGGTGCGCGTTTGGTACCGGTCGCGGCCACGGCATGCAATTTTCCGGCCTGGATATGGGGGTAAACGTTAGGCAGGTTGTCGAAAAGCAAATCAATGTCGCCGGCAAGCAAAGCGGCAACTGCGGGCGCACTGCCCTTGTATGGGATGTGCGTCATCTTTGTGCCGGTCATTTCCAGGAAGAGTTCCATGGAAAGATGATTCGACGACCCAGATCCGGTCGAACCATAATTGAGCCGGCCTGGATTCTTGCGCGCGTAGTCCAGGATGTCCTTGACCGTCTTGTGCGGGAAATCGGCGCGCACCGCGAGGATATTTTGCGTGCTGCCAGCCCAGATCACGGGCTCGAAGTCGCGGACGGCATCGTAGGGCATCTTGTCCCCATATAACCAGGGCAACGCGGAAAACGGCAGTGGTGTCACCAGCAGCGTATACCCGTCGGGATCAGATTTGGCTACGGCGGTGTTGCCGATCAGCGTATTGCCGCCGGGCCGATTGTCCACGACGACCGGCTGTTGCCAGAACTTGGTCAGGTATTCGCTTGCGGTACGTGCCAGTGTGTCGTTGAAGCCGCCCGGTGGGTACGGCACGACGATGCGCACCTGGCGGTCAGGATAATCGGCCAATGCAACTCCTGCGGCCACCGAAGCGGCCAGCCCAAGGCCGGCGGCGATCGTTTGGAACCATTTCTTGTCCATCATTTGTCTCCTCCTTTTCTTACGCTCGAGCGTTTCGCTTCAGAACTTCACGACATACCCTGGTCCGTCTATGGGCGGGAATTCGTTGAAGATCGCTTCGTCGACCTCTACACCCAGCCCCGGACCCGCTGGCGGTTCCACGCATCCGTCGGCCCCTACGGTGAATGTTTTCCCGAACATGTCGCGCATGGGGTTGAACTTGGACACGCAAGCTTCAAAGTAGCCTGCGTTTTCGATGGCGGCCAGGAAATGCAACGTGGCCGCGTGGTTTAGGCCGGTGGCCGAGCTGTGCGCATGGATGGGAATGCGGAAAGCCGAAGCTAGCGCGGCGATCCGCAGGCCTTCGGTAATCCCTCCGGTCTTGGACAAGTCCGGTTGCCAAACCTGCACGGCACCGGCTTCAAGCATTTGCGCGAACTCGAAGCGCGTGAAATGGTTCTCGCCAGCAGCCAACGGAACAAGCCGCGTTATGCGGGCGGCCTCGCGATAAGAGGCGAAGTCGTTGCAAGCGAAAGGCTCTTCAAGCCAACCGGCCTGGATGTCCGCCAGTACGGGTAGTACCCGGCGAACCTGGGCGATCGTATAGGCGGTATTGGCGTCGGTCAGAATGTCGATGTCGGGGCCGAGCGCCTTCCGTACAGTCGTCACTCTTTCGATATCGGCTGCGACGCTGTCGCCGATGCGCAGTTTGACGGCCCGGTACCCTTGTTCGACGTATTGGCGTGCTTCGTCGGCGAGTGATGCAGCCGGCTGGTAGCCCAATGCGATGCCGCCTGCATAGGCCGGGATGCGCCGCCGCGATCCACCCAACAGTTCATACAGGGGCATGCCCGCCGCCTTGCCACGGATATCCCACAGCGCCATGTCTATGCCGGACAGCGCCATCGCCGCCCCCGCGCCCAGGCCGTGACTGGACAACTGCATGCGATGCACGCGTTGCCAAGCGCCGATGACGTCCGTGGCATCCATGCCCTGCAAGAGCGGTGCCAACGTATTGTGGATAAGGCTGGCGATGGCGCCGGGACTGCGTCCAGGATGCGCCTCGCCGTAGCCGGTCACGCCTTCGGAAGTTTCGACGCGCACGACAATGGCATCACGCTTGAGCGTACTACCTACCCCCATGGTTACGGTCTTGCCTTCCGGCAGACGGTAGGACAAGGGGATGGCGGTAATGCTGGTGATTTTCATTGTTCCTCCTCTCTTGTGGTGGTTGATAGTGCCGGCGATGCCGGAATTTCCTATGCTCACCCCCGGGGCGGCCGCTCATCCCCGGCGCGGTGACCGCTTGCGTCGCGAGCCGTTGCCTTCGCGCACCACTGCGCTGAGGTCGGTCCTGGCCAGCCTGCGCGCTGCTTCCCTGCTGGCGCCCGCCCAGTAGCTGCGGTCTGCCTGCTCGATACGCACGGCGGTGTTCTGCATGTGCCGGAAGGCCGCCGCGCGTGCAGCGTCTGCATCGCGCGCCTGGATGGCCGCGCGTAGCGCCTCATGCTCGGCGCGCACTTGGTCGGCCAAGTCGTCGCGCCTGGCCTCGTTGCCGCGCGTCAGGCGAATGGCATCCTGCAAGGCGCGCGTCAGCAGCCCCAGCAGATCGGTGTAGTGCGGGTTGCCGGTGGCGCGCGAGATCGCCGTATGGAAGGCAAGGTCCTCGGCCACGCCGTCGCCGCCCGCCTTGACCGCCTTGTCGATGGCCTTCAGCGCGGCATTGATTTGCGCCATTTGCGCCTCGCTGCGCCGCTCGGCCGCCAGGGCGGCCATTTCCGCTTCGATGCCGCGCCTGAGCTCCAGGATGCGCAGCACCCCGCGCGCGGGATTGTCTTCGTCGCGGCCCAGGCGGAAGGCTTCCGAGGCGGCTGGGTCGAGCACGATGGTGCCGCTGCCTTGGCGGGTCTCGACCAAGCCTTCGGATTTCAGCCGGGAAATGGCTTCGCGTATGACCGTGCGGCTGACGCCGTATTGCTCGGTCATGAACTTTTCGGTCGGCAACCGGGCGTTGACCGGGTAGGCGCCGCTGCGGATCTGCGCGGCCAGCATTTCGGTGATGCGGTCGGCCAGCGTCGGTTCGGCGGACCGGGGCGTAGCGTTGCCGGCGGAACGTGCCATGGGGCTTTCGTGTAGTGCGGACGCGCCGATCATAGCATCGGATGGCGGTTTGCTTGACAAACTTATATGATGAATTGGTAATATGAATTTGCCATCCGCACGCGGCGTCGCGTGTCGCCGTCCACTGCCGACCATGAATCCTGCCCTGCCCAAGGCCTATCTGTGCCGCCGTTTTCCCGCCTCCATAGAAGCTGCCCTGCGCGAGCGCTTTGTGCTGGCCGTCAACGAATCGGACGCCATCTTGCCGCCCGATGAGCTCGTGCGCCGCGCCGCCGGTTCGCAAACGCTGTTCGTGACGGCTACCGAAACGGTCAATGCGCATGTGCTGCGCGCGCTGTCGCCGCAGCTGCGCCACGTGGCCACGCTGTCGGTCGGGTTCGACCACATCGACCTGGATGCCGCGCGCGAACTGGGCGTCAAGGTCCTGCACACGCCCGACGTGCTCAGCGCGGCCTGCGCCGAGATCGCCATGCTGCTGGTGCTGGCCGCATGCCGCCGCGGCTACGAGGCCGATCGGATGGTGCGCAGCGGCCAATGGCCGGGGTGGGCGCCGACGCAGTTGCTCGGCCTGGGGCTGGTCGGCCGGCGCATGGGCATCTTCGGCATGGGGCGTATCGGCCGCGAGATCGCCGCGCGTGCGCGTGCGTTCGGCATGACCATCCACTACCACAACCGGCGGCGCCTGGCGCCGCAGGACGAGGCCGGCGCCTGCTACCACGACACGCTGGAATCGCTCATGGCCGAGTCCGACGTGCTGGTGGTGGCCGCGCCTGGCGCGCCGGCGCTGCGCGGCGTCATCAATACCGAGCGCCTGGCGCTGCTGCCGTCGCAGGCGGTCGTGGTGAACATTTCCCGCGGCGACCTGATCGACGACGATGCGCTGGTGGTCGCGCTCGAAAGCGGCCGGTTGTTTGCCGCCGGCCTGGACGTCTTTGCTAACGAACCCAACATCGACCCGCGCTACCGCGCGCTGGACAATGTATTCCTGACCCCGCACATCGGCAGCGCCACGCTGCAGACGCGCGAGGCCATGGGCTGGCTCCTCATCCATGGACTGGAGGCGCTGGACCAGGGCCGCCGACCCGACAACCTGCTCGAATGACTTTTACGAGGTATTTCCCATGAAACTGCAACGCCCCGAACTCTTCCGGCAGCAGTGCCACATCGGCGGGCGCTGGGTCGACTCGGCCGACGGCAAGACCATCGCCGTGACCAATCCCGCCGACGGCAGCTTGATCGGCACGGTGCCCAGCCTGACCGCCGAAGACGTGCGTAGCGCCATCACCGCCGCGCACGATGCCCTGCCAGCCTGGCGTGACATGGCCGCGAAGGATCGGTCGCGCCTGATTCGCCGGTGGTACGACCTGTGTATGCAGCACCAGGAGGACTTGGCCACGCTGCTGACGCTCGAACAAGGCAAGCCGATGAAGGAGTCGCGCGGCGAGATCGCCTACGGTTCGTCGTTCTTGGAGTGGTTTGCCGAAGAAGCCAAGCGCGCCTACGGCGACGTGATCCCGGCAGCCAGCAATGACCGTCGCATCGTCGTCATCAAGCAGCCGGTGGGCGTGGTGGCGGCCATCACCCCCTGGAACTTCCCCAACGCGATGATCACCCGCAAGGCAGGCGCCGCGCTGGCCGCTGGCTGCACCATCGTGATCAAGCCGGCCAGCGCGACGCCCTACTCCGCCCTGGCGTTGGCCGACCTGGCGATCGAGGCCGGCATTCCGGCCGGCGTGCTCAACGTGGTGACCGGTGCCTCTTCGGTCGTCGGCGGCGAGTTGACCGCCAACCCACTGGTGCGCAAGCTGTCGTTCACCGGCTCGACCGAAGTCGGCAAGAAGCTGCTCGAGCAGTGTGCCGGCACGGTCAAGAAGGTGTCCATGGAATTGGGCGGTAACGCGCCGTTCATCGTGTTCGACGACGCCGACCTGGACATGGCCGTGGCCGGCGTCATGGCCTCGAAGTTCCGCAACGCGGGCCAAACCTGCGTCTGCGCCAACCGGATCTTCGTGCAGAACGGCATCTACGATGCGTTTGCCGAGAAGCTGCGCAAGGCGGTCGAGGCGCAGAAGGTCGGCAACGGCTTGACCGAGGGCGTGGACCTGGGGCCGCTGATCGACCAGGCCGCCGTCGACAAGGTGCGCGAGCACATCGACGACGCCTTGGCCGGCGGCGCGCGCGTACTGACCGGCGGCCAACCGCACCCGTTGGGCGGGCTGTTCTTCCAGCCCACGATTTTGGTCGACGTGGCGCCCACTGCGCTGTTGATGAAGGAAGAAACCTTCGGTCCGGTCGCGCCGCTGATCCGCTTCGATACCGAGGAGCAGGCCGTGGCGATGGCCAACGACACGCCCTTCGGGCTGGCGGCGTACTTCTATACGCAGGACTATGCGCGCGCCTGGCGGGTCGCCGAGGCGCTGGAATGCGGCATCGTCGGCCTGAACGAGGGCATCATTTCGACCGAGCTGGCGCCCTTCGGCGGCATCAAGGAATCCGGCCTGGGCCGGGAAGGCTCCAAGTACGGCATCGACGACTACCTGGAAATCAAATACATCTGCGCCGGCGGCCTGCGCGCCAAGGCCGCCTGATGGCAATGGGAGACGACATGGACAAGCAGGGCATTCGCATCGGCATCATCGGCGTGGGGCTGATGGGCCACGGCATCGCCAGCAATATCGTGCGCCACGGCTATCGGCTAGCCTTTCTCGACCACCCGGGCAACCAGCCGGTGGACGACCTGCTTGCCGCCGGGGCGACCAAGGTGGCCACCGCGGCGGCGCTGGCCGGGCAGTCCGACGTGGTCATCCTGTGTGTGACCGGTACGCCTCAGGTCGAGGACGTGCTGCACCGGCCCGACGGTGTGCTGGCCGGCATGCGCGCGGGCACGGTCGTCATCGACTGCTCCACCGCCATTCCGTCGGCTACGCTCAAGGCAGCCGCCGCGGTCCAGGCCGCCGGGGGCCAGTTCCTGGACGCGCCCATGACGCGCACGCCCAAGGAAGCCGCCGAAGGCCGGCTCAACCTCATCGTCGGGGGCGATGCGGCGCTTTTTGCGCGCTGCCTGCCGTTGCTGCAGTGCTTCGCCGAGCAGATCGTGCACGCCGGGCCGCTCGGCTCGGGCCACCGGCTGAAGCTGCTGCACAACTTCGTGTCGCTGGGCTTTTCCGCGGTGCTCGCCGAGGCAGCCGCATGCGCCAAGCGGGCAGGCCTGGATCCGGCGGTGTTCACCGGCATCCTGGCCGCTGGCGGCGGCGGCGGGGTCGTGCTCGAGCGCCTGCGGCCTTACATCGAGGCTGGCGATCCCTCGGGTTTTCGCTTTTCGATTGCCAATGCCCTCAAGGACATGACCTACTACACGGCCATGGCCGAGGAAGCCGGCGCTGCCCATGGCACGGCCGATGCCGTGCGCCAGGCGTACGAGGCGGCCAGCCGAGCCGGGTTGGAGCAGGCGCCGGTGCCTGAACTCGTCAGCCATTTGGCCGATGCGTCGACGACGCCCGCTTAACTAAAACCTAAGAACGAGCCGATCACGCCGGGCGCCAGCCGCCCGGCCGGCGCTTACCCCTCCTAGCTGCCACGCGTTTCGCGGGCCGGATCCAGCATCCGGCCCGCGTTCTTTTTTGTGGCCCTGCTTTTTGCCCTTTATCGGCTTCGACCCGGGACTGGCCAGTGCCGGCACGGCCAGGCACGGCGCTTGCTCTACAGGACCCGGCAGGCAGGCTTATCAGCCACACGCAGGTGCCAAACCCCTCCCCCTCCTGCATAACTTGCCGGTCGGTAAAGCTTACCGGTCGGCGCGAGGGGCGCAGGGGCCCATGCGCGTGGCAGGCATACCAGCCTTTTGTCCCTTCTCTTTTTCAGGGCCTGTTCCCCAAGGAGTCCCCATCGTGCCGATCAAAATCCTAGTTGTCACTGCTGAAGCCTTTCCGTTGGCTAAAACCGGCGGACTGGGAGATGCCGTCAGTGGGTTGGTGCTGGCGCTGCGCAAATCCGGCCAGGACGTTACGCTGATGCTGCCTGCTTATCGCGGCGTGGCCGGGCAGTTGTCAAACGTGCGCGCCATCGGCGAGCTGGCCCGCCTGCCGGGCGGACCAGCCACGCTGCTGCAGGGGCACAGCACGGCGCTTGGCGTCTCCGTGCTGCTGCTCAAGAACGACGCGCTGTTCGATCGCGATGGTTTATACCAGGACGGCGACGGCAACGAATACGCCGATAACGCGGTGCGCTTTGCCGCGCTGTCGCACGCCGCGGCGCGCGTGGCTTCTGGTGCCACCGTGGCGCAGCCGCCCGAGATCGTCCATGCCCATGATTGGCACACCGCCTTGGTGCCCATGCTGCTGCGCGCGCGCGGCATCACCCGCGTCAAGAGCGTGCTGACGTTGCACAACCTGGCATTCCAGGGCGTATGTCCGATGGAGCTGGCGCCGCAGCTGGGCATACCGGCGGACTCTTGCTCCGACGGCGAATTCTGGGGACGCCTGAACTTTCTCAAGCTGGGATTGCGCCACGCCGACCGCATCACCGTGGTCAGCGGCACTTACGCCAGCGAAATACTGACGCCGCGGTTCGGTTGCGGACTGCAAGGGGTGCTGCTCGAAAGGCGCAGCGACCTAGTCGCCATCCCCAATGGCATCGACACCGATCTATGGAATCCTGCCCAGGACCGGCTGCTTGCGCGCCCCGGTTTCGATGCGGCCGATTTGGGCAACAAGGCGCTGTTCAAGCGCGATTTGCAGCGCGCCTTCGGCTTGAACCCGGACGCCGGCGCGACGGTCATGGCCATGGGCAGCAGGCTGACGCACCAGAAGATGGCAGACGTGGCTGCCGATGCCATTGCGGCGGCGCTCGATGCGCATCCCACGCTGCAGGCGGCGGTGATCGGCCGCGGCGACAAGGCGCTGGAAGAACGCCTCGCGCAAATGGCCCGCCTTTATCCGGGCCGCTGCAGCGTGCGCATCGGGTTCGACGAAGCAAGCTCGCACCTGCTGCACGCAGGGGCCGACTTGCTCCTGCACGGCAGCCGCTTCGAACCGTTCGGCTTGACGCCGCTGTATGCCATGCGCTACGGCACGGTGCCGATCGGGTCGCGTGTCGGCGGCATGGTCGACACCATCCTGGATCCCGGCCCGGCCGCCGATACGCGCGCGATGCGACAGGCACGCGGCATCCTGTTCGACGGTGATACGGCCGCCGATATGACCGCCGCCATCGACCGCGCCATGGCGCTGCGCCGCGACAGCTTGTTGTGGCGTGCCATGCAACGCAATGGCATGACGGCGCGGTTCGGCTGGGAGCCGATCGTGCCGCAGTACGTGCGGCTGTTCGCTGACTTGCTGCCCGCCCGCGCGCGCGTAGCCGGTCGGCCGGCGGCCGCGCCGTCGCCCAAGCGACGTCCGGCAGCTGCGCTACAGGGCGCGCGCGCCGCGCTGCGCGAGGCCGAACCGACGATAGACCGAGGGTACGCCGTCTGACGTCCGGGCCGGGCCATTCATCACGGAGAGGAGCAGCGTGATTGCGTCGAATCGGGCCGCCGGGCGTTGCCATCCCGCATCGATTTACTTCGCCGAGGCGCTGCATGTCGGGCCGCTGCCGGCCGCAGGCGTAGCGTCCGATTCACCCTGGGACGCGGCGTGCCGCCGGGCCCGGGCCGTGGGCGCGCACACGTTGATGATTCCCCTTCCCTGCCCGGCCGATCCGCAGGCCCCTTTCGCACCGCGGGATTTGGATCACAGCGCACCGGGCGACGCCGGTGCGCCCGCGCTTGCACAGGGCGTGGCCGGCCTGGCCGCTTTGTGCGAGCGCCATGGGCTGGACCTCGTGCTCGCGTTGTCGCTGCGGCGTGTCCATCGCGCTTGCCCACTTGCCGCATCGCATCCCGAATGGTTCGTGGGGCCGGACGAGGCGCGCGCCCATGGGCTGGATCCACGCCTGGATGCCATGCATCGCATCACCGTGCATGTGCGCACGGACCCGTCCGGGCGCGCCCCTTCGGCATTCATTGCCGACTGGGCTGACCGGCTGCTGGGATGGGCCTTGGCCGGCGCGGCCGGGTTCTGCGTGGCTGACCTGGATGCCCTGGCCGCGCCAGACTGGCGAGACTTGATCGGACAGGTGCGCGCCGGCGCGCCAGGAGCGCGCTTTTTTGGCTGGACGCCGGGCCTGTCGCCGGCGCACGTGTCCGACCTGGCCGGCGTTGGCCTGGATGCGGTGTTCGCGTCGCTGCCTTGGTGGGACTACCGGTCGCCATGGCTGGCCGAGGAACATATGCGCCTGTCGGCCGTGGCTGCGGTGATCGCGCCGCTTGCCGACGCGTTTTCAGGCGGCGGTGATGTACCGCCCGGTCGACAGCGGCTGCGCGCGGCGGCGGCCGCCGAGGTGGCCGGCGACGCTGTCATGATTCCGATGGGGTGGGAGGCGTCACAGCCGGACGCCCACGAGGAGCAGCGAACGCTCCAGGCGCTGCGCGATGCCGTGCATGCGCTGCAGTCCGCGCCGCTGCGCGGCCGCCTGCATTGCCTGCCGCTGCCCGGCGCGGCGGGTGCGGCCTTGCTGCGCGGCGATGGGTGGCCCTATCCGCCGCCGCCTGACGAGCCGACCGCATCCCCGGCCCGGGCGGTGATCGTCAACGCGGATGCGTCTGCCGCGCTCGTGCCGGACTGGGACGCGCTGCGCACCCACCTGCCCGACGGTTACGCCATCCTGCGCGGCGACGGGCCGCAGGGCGAATTGCCTGGAAGCGTTCCGCCGGCCGGTTCTGCGCGACTGGCCGCAGCCAGGGCGCCGGCCGTGCTTGCGCCGCCTGGCGGACGGGAAAGCGCGCGCCGCGCCCTGGTGCGCGCGCTTGCCGCGCCGCGCGTGGTCATCGCCGCCGTGTCGCCAGCGGTGGACGACGGCCTCTTTGCGCTGAAGGCGGTGGTCGGCCGGCCGGTGCAGATCGAGGCGGACATTTTCATGGACGGGCACGACCGGCTGGCCGCGGCGCTGCTGTGGCGGGCCGCTGACGAGGCGACCTGGCGCGAGGTGCCCATGCGTCCGCTGGGCAACGATCGATGGCAAGGCCGCTTCGTACCCGAGCGCATCGGCCAGCACTATTGCGCCATACGCGCCTGGCGCGACGCCTGGCGCAGCTATGCCGACGACCTGGCCAAAAAGCACGCCGCGGGCGTGGACCTGACGCTGGACATCGAAGAAGGCCGGCAAAGGATAGATGCCGCCCTGGCCGGGCTGGACCGCAGTCGCGCGGCGGCGGCGCGGCGTCTGGCCGCCGTGCAAAGCATCCTGGGGCCGGCGCGCCAGGTGCGTCCGCGCCGGGGCCGCCCGGACCCGCTGACCGAGCCATTGCCCAGGCCGACGCCCGAGCAGATCGCCGCGCTGCTTGCCGAAAGCACCGCCGCCGCCATGGATGCGGCCGGCAACCGGACATTCGAGACGACGACCGCAGATGCGGCCTACCCGGTTTGGGTGGATCGTCCCGCGGCGGCATTTGCCAGCTGGTATGAGCTTTTCCCGCGCTCGCAAAGCGGCGATCCCGGCCGCCACGGCACCTTCGACGATGTCATCGCACGCCTGCCCGCGATCCGCGACATGGGCTTCGATGTATTGTATTTCCCGCCCATTCATCCCATCGGCCGCACGCACCGCAAGGGACGCAATAACAGCCTGCGCGCCGGGCCGGGCGACCCGGGCAGCCCATACGCCATCGGCGCGGCCGAAGGCGGCCATGACGCCCTGCACCCGGGATTGGGCACGCTGGACGATTTCCACCGGTTGGTGGCCGCTGCGCGCCTGCACGGGTTGGAAATCGCGCTGGACTTTGCCATCCAGTGTTCGCCCGACCATCCGTGGCTGTCGGCGCATCCGGAGTGGTTCGACTGGCGCCCGGACGGGTCGATCCGCTACGCCGAGAACCCCCCAAAGAAGTACGAGGACATCGTCAACGTGGACTTCTACGGCGTGCGTGGCACGGCTGCGCGCCAGGCTGCCTTGTGGCGTGCGCTGCGCGACGTGGTGCTGTTTTGGATCGACCAGGGCGTGCGCACCTTTCGCGTGGACAACCCGCACACCAAGCCACTGCCCTTCTGGCAGTGGCTGATCGCGGATGTGCGCGCGCGCCATCCGGAAGCGATCTTCCTGTCCGAGGCATTTACCCGGCCCAAGATGATGTACCGGCTCGCCAAGCTGGGTTTTACGCAGTCCTACACCTATTTCACCTGGCGCGAAACCAAGGCCGAGTTCATCGCGTACATGACCGAGCTGACCGGCGATCCGGTGGCCCGTTTTTTCCGCCCAAACTTTTTCGTCAACACGCCGGACATCAACCCGCGCCATTTGCAATCGGGCGGCCGCCCGGCGTTCTTGATACGGGCGGCGCTGGCCGCCACGCTATCCGGGCTGTGGGGCGTCTACAACGGCTTTGAGCTGTGCGAGGCGGCGGCGGTACCCGGCAAGGAGGAATACCTGGACGCCGAGAAGTATGAGATCCGTGCCTGGGATTGGAACCGTCCCGGCAACATCGTGGCGGAAATCGCGCAGCTCAACCGCATCCGGCGCACCAACCCCGCGCTGCACAGTCACCTCGGACTGCGCTTTCACCACGCCGACGACGATAGCGTGCTGTTCTTTTCCAAGGCAGCGGCCGACGGGTCCAACGTCGTGCTGGCGGCGATCAACCTGGACCCGCATGCCGACCACGGCACCCATATCGAATTGCCCATGTGGCTGGCTGGGCAGCCCGACGACGGGGTGATGCAGGCGCACGACCTGCTGCATGACCACCGGCAGGCCTGGCACGGCAAGCACCAGTACCTGGACTTGCCCGCCGAACGGCCTTACCGCCTGTGGCGCATCCCGGCCTAGGGCGGCGCCGCATGGCTGACGGAAACGTCCGCGAACAGGAGACACGGATGGCCGGCTCCAATACCGACAATCTGCGCAACCCGGACGACCCGTTCTGGTACAAGGATGCGGTCATCTACCAGCTGCACGTCAAGTCTTTCTTCGATGCCAACGACGACGGCGTGGGCGATTTCGCCGGCCTGATCCAGAAGCTGGACTACATCGCATCGCTGGGCGTGGACACGGTCTGGCTGCTGCCCTTCTATCCATCGCCGCGCCGGGACGACGGCTACGACATCGCCAACTACCGCGGCGTGCATCCAGACTACGGGACGCTGGCCGACGTGCGGCGCTTCATTCGGGCCGCGCATGCGCGCGGGCTGCGCGTGATCACCGAGCTGGTGGTCAATCACACGTCCGACCAGCATCCCTGGTTCCAGCGGGCGCGCCGCGCCCGGCCTGGCTCGGCCGCGCGCAACTTCTACGTGTGGTCCGACGACGACCAGCGCTACGCGGGCACCCGCATCATTTTCCTGGATACGGAAAAGTCCAACTGGACCTGGGATCCGGTGGCCGGCGCCTACTTCTGGCACCGCTTCTATTCCCACCAGCCGGACTTGAACTACGACAATCCGCGCGTGCTCAAGGAAGTGCTTGCGGTCATGCATTTCTGGCTCGACCTCGGCGTCGACGGATTGCGGCTGGATGCAGTGCCCTACTTGGTCGAGCGCGACGGCACCCACAACGAAAACCTGCCCGAAACCCACGACATCCTGCGCAGGATCCGTGCCGACCTGGACGCCTCTTACGACCATCGCATGCTGTTGGCCGAAGCCAACCAATGGCCGGAGGACGCGCAGGAATACTTCGGCCGCGGTGACGAATGCCACATGTGCTTCCACTTTCCGCTGATGCCGCGCATGTACATGGCCATCGCCAGCGAGGACCGCTATCCCATCACCGACATCATGAGGCAGACACCGGACATCCCGGACAACTGCCAATGGGCCGTGTTCCTGCGCAACCATGACGAACTGACATTGGAAATGGTCACCAGCAGCGAGCGCGACTACCTGTGGAACGTCTACGCCGCCGACCGGCGCGCGCGCATCAATCTCGGCATACGCCGGCGGCTCGCGCCGTTGCTCGAGCGCGACCGCCGCCGCATCGAATTGATGAACAGCCTGCTGCTGTCCATGCCGGGCACCCCCGTCATCTACTACGGCGACGAGCTGGGCATGGGCGACAACATCCACCTGGGCGACCGTGATGGGGTGCGCACGCCCATGCAATGGTCGCCCGATCGCAACGGGGGCTTTTCACGCGCCGACCCCGAGCGGCTGCCGCTGCCGCCCCTGCTCGGCCCCCTGTACGGCTATGAAACCATCAATGTCGAAGCCCAGCAGCGCGACCCGCACTCGCTGCTCAATTGGACGCGCCGCATGCTGGACAAGCGCCGCCAGACACGCGCCTTCGGGCGCGGCTCGCTGCGCTTCCTGTATCCGGGCAACCGCAAGATATTGGCCTATCTGCGCGAATACGAAGGCAGCGCCATCCTCTGCGTGGCCAATCTTTCGCGTAGCCACCAGCCGGTGGAGCTGGACTTGAGCGAGATGGCCGGACGCGTGCCCGTGGAGATGCTGGGCGATTCGTCCTTTCCGACCATCGGCCAGCTGCCCTACCTACTGACCCTGCCGCCCTATGGCTTTTACTGGTTCGAGTTGAGCGCGACCGCCGCGCCGCCAGCCTGGCACGCGGCGTTTCCGGAGCAAATGACCGGCTATGCCACGCTGGTCCTGCGCGGACGGGCGGGTTACCAGCTCACCGAAGGATCGCTGCGCGCCTTGCGCAAGGAAGTCCTGCCGCATTACCTGGCGCGCCAGCGCTGGTTCGCCCGCAGGCAGGCCCAGCGCATCTCGGCCGATCCGGTTTATGCCGTGCCGCTTCCGGGCGCGGCCCAGGAATGCTTCCTGGCCGAGATCCAGGCCGACCCCGGCTCGGGCGAACCAACCAACCATTTCCTGCCGCTTGCCCTGATATGGAGCGAAACGCTGCCGCCGGCGATGCAGCCCTACGCCATGGCACGCGTGCGCCGCGGCCCCGAGGTGGGCATGGCGGTCGACGCCTTCGGCGTGGAGGCTTGCGCGCGCGCCATGCTCGATCACATGCGCCGGGGCACCACGCTGAACATGAGTGGTGCGTTGGCGGGCGCCAGCCTGCGCTTTTTGCCGGAACCGGCGCTTGCCGGCCTGGACCTGCCTGGCGACGCACCCATCGAATGGCCGATGGGCGAACAGTCCAACAGCTCGCTCATCATCGGCTCGGCCGTCGTCCTGAAGTTCGTGCGCCGCGTCGCCGACGGCATTCACCCCGAGGCGGAGATGTCGCGCAAGCTCTCGCGCGCCGGCTACGCCAATACTGCGCCCCTGCTGGGCGAGCTGGTGCGGATGGACGCCGACGGCACGCCGCACACGCTTGCGCTGCTGCACGGCTATGTCGCCAACCAGGGCGACGCATGGGGGTGGAGCCTGCAGTACCTGAAAAGCTGGTTGGACGAGGCGGCATTGCCCAGCGAGCCCGCGCCGGACGAAAAGGATGCCCTGCTCGGCTACGAAGCGCTTGCCGCGGCGATCGGGCGGCGATTGGCGCAGTTCCACGACACCGTCGCGCAAGCGACCGACGATCCGGACTTCGCGCCAGAAGTCGCGCGCGCGGCCCAGGCCAAGCGCTGGGGCGCAGACGTGATGCGCATGCTGGACCAGGCCGTGCAGGCGCTGGCACGCCAGGATGACGCCGCGCTGGCTGGCCGCGGCCGCTGGCTGGCCGGGCATCGCGACGTCCTGGCCCAGGCCGTGGCCGAACGCGCCGCGCGCCTGCGCGGCACCCAACTGCTGCGCATACACGGCGATTTCCATCTTGGACAGGTACTCGTGTCCCAGGGCGACGCCTACCTGATCGACTTCGAAGGCGAACCGGCCCGCCCGCTTGCCGAGCGCCGCGCCCACGCCTGCCCCACGCGCGATGTGGCTGGACTGCTGCGGTCGTTCGACTATGCCGCGGCTGCTGCCGCAGGCGCAGGTGCGCCCGTGCGCGAGACACCAGCCGAACCCGCCATGCCCGCCGAACAGGCGCAGCAACAGCGGCGCGAACGGCTGCTCGCGCAATTCCGCCGCAGCGCCGGCCGAGCGTTCCTGGACGCCTACCACGAACAGGCCCTGCGCGACGGCGCACGCTGGTTGGACGAAGAAGCGTTCGCGCCGCTGCTGGAATTGGCCATGCTGGAGAAGGCCGCCTACGAAGTTTGCTACGAAGCTGCGCACCGCCCGACATGGATGGCCGTGCCTGCCGGGGCATTGTGCGCGCTGGCTTCACAGGTGCTGGGCCTGGATCGAACGGACGAGCAGCCATGACGAACACCGTGTCCCGCCAGCCACCACCGATCCAGTCGGCGTTGCCCGCGGCGCTGACCGGCGCGGCCACGGCCGATCCCTTCGCCGTGCTGGGCCCGCACCGGGATCCCGTGCACGGCAAGGCGGTGCTGCGCGCCTGGCTGCCGGGCGCGCAGGCCGTGCAGGCGCGGCTGGCCGACGGCAGCGCCGTCGACTACGTCGAGGCGGCAGACGGATTCTTCGTCGCCGAACTCGCCGGCGGCGAACTGCCCGGCGGGCCGGACGCCTATCGCCTTCGCATCACTTGGCCGCAAGGCGTGCAGGAAACGGCAGACCCCTATGCCTTCGGTCCGCTGCTTGGCGAACTCGACCTGCACCTGCTGCGCGAGGGCCGGCACTTCGACCTGGGCGATTGCCTGGGCGCGCATGCCTGCACGGCACAGGGCATAGCCGGCGTGCGCTTTGCAGTGTGGGCGCCCAATGCGCGCCGCGTATCCGTGGTGGGCGGCTTCAATGGGTGGGACGGACGCCGGCACATCATGCGCTTGCGTCATGACGCCGGCGTATGGGAACTGTTCGTGCCGCACTTGGAACCGGGTGAGCGCTACAAGTACGAAATCGCCGGCCCGGACGGCAGGCTGCTTGCGCTGAAAGCCGATCCGGTGGCCTGGCGCAGCGAAGCGGCGCCGGCGACGGCCTCGATCGTGGCGAGCCCCGACCCCTTTGCCTGGACCGACCAGGCATGGATGCGCGAGCGCGCAGCCCGGCAAACGCCGCGTTCACCGATGTGCATTTACGAAGTCCATGCCGGATCGTGGCTGGGGCCGGACCGTGGCAACGGCATTTGGCGCCAGCTGCGCGAGCGGCTCGTGCCCTACGCTGCCGGCCTGGGCTTTACGCACGTCGAATTGCTACCCGTCATGGAGCACCCCTTCGGCGGATCGTGGGGATATCAGCCGCTGGGCATGTACGCGCCGGCCGCGCGCTACGGCACGCCAGAGGAATTTGCCGCCTTCGTCGATGCGTGCCATGGCGCCGGGCTGGGCGTGATCCTCGATTGGGTGCCGGCGCATTTCCCCGACGACGTGCACGGCCTGGCGCGGTTCGACGGTACTGCCCTATACGAGTACGAGGATCCGCGAGAGGGCTACCACCCCGATTGGAACACGCTGATCTACAACCTGGGGCGCACCGAAGTGCGCAACTTCATGGTCGCGAGCGCGCTGTACTGGCTGCGCCGCTACCACGTCGACGGGCTGCGCGTGGACGCCGTTGCTTCCATGCTCTATCGCGACTACAGCCGCGGTCCCGGCCAATGGCTGCCCAATCGCCACGGCGGCCGCGAGAACCTCGAATCGATCGAGTTCCTGCGTGAATTCAACGCCATCGTGGCGCAGGAATGCCCGGGCACGGTGACCATCGCGGAGGAATCCACCGCATGGCCCGGCGTGACTGCGCCGGTGGCGACTGGCGGCCTGGGATTCACGTACAAGTGGAACATGGGCTGGATGCATGACACGCTGCGCTATATGCAGAAGGACCCCGTGCACCGCGGCTACCATCACCACGACTTGACCTTCGGCATGGTCTACGCCTATTCGGAACGCTTCGTGCTGCCGCTCTCTCACGACGAGGTGGTGCACGGCAAGCGGTCGCTGGCCGGCCGCATGCCGGGCGATCCCTGGCAGCGCCTGGCCAACCTGCGTGCGTACTTTGGCTTCATGTGGGCGCATCCAGGCAAGAAGTTGCTATTCATGGGCGGCGAGATCGGCCAGCTGGTCGAATGGAACCACGACGGCGAACTCGATTGGGGCGCGTTGGACCACCCCTTGCACGCCGGGCTGCAGCGGCTGGTGCGCGACCTGAACCGCGCCTACCGGGACATCCCCGCCTTGCACGAAACCGACTGCGAGCCGTCTGGCTTTGCCTGGGTGATCGGCGATGACCGCCGCAACAGCGTGTTCGCCTTCCTGCGCACCCACGGCGCGCAGGCCTTGCTCGTCGTCAGCAACATGACCCCCGTGCCGCGCCACGACTACCGCGTCGGCGTGCCGCGCGGCGGCGTGTGGCGTGAGCGCATCAACACCGATGCGGCCGAATACGGCGGCTCAGGGATGGGCAACGCCGGACGCGTACATGCGCTGCCGGTGCCTGCCCATGGCCAGCCGCAGTCCTTGTCGCTGACCCTGCCGCCACTGTCTACGCTGCTACTCGAAGCAGAAGGATGATCGCCATGGCCCCTACCCTGTCCGACGGGCTGCAGCCCGGCCTGCCCTACCCGCTTGGCGCCACCAGCGACGGACTGGGCGTGAACTTCGCCGTATTTTCAGCCAACGCCACGGGCATCGACCTGTGCATCTTCGATGCACGCGGACGCAAGGAACTGCGCCGCCTGCCGCTGCCCGAATGCACCGATGAAATCTGGCACGGCTACCTGCCCGATGCGGGCCCTGGATTGGTCTACGGCTTTCGCGCCCATGGTCCGTACGACCCGCGCCGCGGCCACCGCTTCAATCCGAACAAACTGCTGCTCGATCCTTACGCGCGCCAGCTGCGTGGCGCACTGCGCTGGTCCGACGCGCTGTTCGGCTACCGGGTCCAGCACGCGCGCGCCGACCTCAGCATGGATCGGCGCGATAGCGCGCCAGCCATGCCCAAGTGCGTCGTCGTGGACGACACCTTCAACTGGGGCTCGGTGCAGCGCCCGGAGACGACTTGGCGCGACACGGTCATCTACGAGGCCCACGTGCGCGGCGTGTCCATGGGCCGCGAAGACCTGCGCCCGACGCAGCGCGGCACCTTCGCCGCGCTGGGCGACCCGCGCCTGATCTACCACCTGCACCGCATCGGTGTGACCGCGGTGGAACTGATGCCGGTGCACGCCTTCCTGCAAGACCACTTCCTCGTCGAACGGGGCCTGCGCAACTACTGGGGCTACAGCACGCTGTCGTTCTTCGCCCCCGAGCCGTCCTACCTCGCGGCCGAAGGTGACAATCCGCTGCGCGCGGCCATCCGTCGCCTGCACGCGGCGGGCATACAGGTGATCCTGGACGTGGTCTACAACCACACCTGCGAGGGCAACGAGCTCGGACCCACCTTGTCCTGGCGCGGACTGGACAACGCCAGCTATTACCGGCTGGTGCCGGGCCAAGAGCGCCACTTCATCAACGACACCGGTTGCGGCAACACGCTGAACCTGTCGCATCCCCGCGTGCTGCAAATGGTCATGGACTCGCTGCGCCACTGGGCGCAGTCCTATCACGTGGATGGCTTTCGCTTCGACCTGGGCACCACGATTGGCCGCGAAGGCACAGGCTTTGATCCGGGGTCGGGGTTTTTCGACGCCATTTTGCAGGACCCGGTGCTGTCGCGCCTGAAACTGATTTCCGAACCCTGGGACATCGGGCCGGACGGCTATCAACTGGGCAACCACCCGCCTGGTTTTGCGGAATGGAACGACCGTTTCCGCGACGGCGTGCGCCGCTATTGGCGCGGCGACCCGGGCCTGCGCGGCGAGCTTGCTGCCCGTTTGGCCGGCTCGCCCGAATTGTTCGACCGCCGGCACAGGCGGCCGTGGGCAAGCGTCAACTTCGTCGCTTCCCATGACGGGTTCACCCTTGACGATGTCGTCAGCTACAACGACAAGCACAACGAGGCCAATGGCGAGGACAGCCAGGACGGCCATGGCGAGAACTTCAGCAACAACTGGGGCGCCGAAGGACCGACCGACGACGCGGATATCGCCGATGTCCGCGCCTGCGTCAAGCGCGCCATGCTGGCCACGGTGTTTTTCTCCTACGGCACACCCATGCTGCTGGCCGGTGATGAATTCGGCAACAGCCAACAGGGCAACAACAACGCCTATTGCCAGGACAACGAGCTGTCCTGGCTGGACTGGAGCCAGGCCACCTCCCCGGAGGGTCGCGCGCTTGCCGGCTTCGTCGCCAGGCTGGCGGCACTGCGGCGCGACCACTCGTCGCTGTGCGGTGTACGCTTCCAGGATCCGGCCCGTGAGGTGGCGCCGGGATTGGTTGCTTTGGCTTGGTTCGACGTCGACGGCTCGCCCATGGCCGCAGACGCCTGGGCCGACGAGGCCAGCAGTGCGCTGGCGCTGCGGCGTGCCATCGAAGATGCGGACGGCGTGGACGCGACGTTGATGCTGGCCAATGGCGGCGGGGACCCGGTGCGCTTTCGCCTGCCGCAGCCGGCGCTGGATTGGGAGCGCCTGTTGGATACTTCCTCGCCGGACGAACCGCCCGGCCAGCCGGTGGAGGCGGACGAAGTCGAAGTGGCCGCGCACGCCGTGGTGCTCCTGGGCGCCCGGGCCGATCCGCATCCACCCGGAGACACGCCATGAGCCCGGGTCAGCAGGTGCGGGACGTCGGTGCCTGGCAGCCCTACTTCGGCGCCACTTACCTGGGCGGCGGACGCGCCCGCTTTCGCGTCTGGGCGCCAGCCATGCAATCAGTGTCGGTCGACATCGAGGGACGCGGCTCGGTGGCCATGGCGCGCGGCCAAGGCGGCGTGTTCGAGGCCGAAGCGGCGTGCATGCCCGGCGACTGCTACCGCTATCGCATCGACGCGGACCTACAGGTGCCGGACCCCGCTTCGCGCTTGCAGGCCGGCGATGTCCACGATGCCAGTGTCGTGGTGCCGTCCGGTGGCGACTATGTCTGGCGCCATCCGGCATGGCGGGGGCTGCCGTGGACCGATACGGTGCTCTACGAAATCCATGCCGGCCTGGCCGGCGGTTATGCCGGCATCGAGCAACGGTTGCCCGATCTCGCCGAACTGGGCGTCACGGCGCTGGAGCTGATGCCCATTGCCGATTTCCCCGGCCCGCGTAATTGGGGCTACGACGGCGTCTTGCCTTACGCGCCGGACCTCGCCTATGGACGGCGCGAAGAATTGAAGCGCCTGGTCGACACCGCCCACGGCTTGGGGCTGATGGTGTTTCTGGACGTGGTCTATAACCACTTCGGGCCTGACGGCAACTACCTTCATCGCTACGCGCCCCAATTTTTTCGCGAGGACATGCCCACGCCCTGGGGGCCGGCCATCGATTACCGCCGTCCGCAGGTGCGCCGCTTCTTCGCCGAGAACGCCCTGTACTGGCTCGAAGAGTTTCGCTTCGACGGGCTAAGGCTCGATGCCGTGCACGCCATCAGCGATCCCAACTGGTTGGACGAAATGGCCGCCATGGTGCGTGAGCGATTTGCCGGCAGGCGCCATGTCCACCTGGTGCTGGAAAACGACCGCAATGCCGCGTCTCACCTGACGAAAGGCTACGACGCGCAATGGAACGACGACATCCATCACGTCCTGCACCACCTGCTGACCGGTGAATCCGACGGCTACTACCGTGACTACGCCCGCGCGCCGGCGGCGGCGCTGGCGCGCGCCCTGTCACAAGGCTTCGTCTACCAAGGGGAAATTTCTCCCACGAGCGGCCGCCGCCGCGGCGAACCGAGTGGTCATTTGCCACCGAGCGCCTTCGTCGCCTTCCTGCAAAACCACGACCAGGTCGGCAACCGCGCCTTGGGCGAACGGTTGGCGGCGCTGGTCAGCCACCCGGACGCGCTGCGCGCGGCCGTCGCGCTGCAGCTGCTCGCGCCGCAAGTCCCCTTGATTTTCATGGGCGAGGAATGCGGCAGCACCACACCATTCTTCTACTTCACCAGCCATGCCGACCCGCAGCTGGCGCGCGCCGTCCGAGAAGGCCGGCGCAACGAATTCTCCGGGTTCGCCGGCCACGCCGATGCGGCGCTGCGCGAGCGCATTCCCGATCCGAACGATGCGTGCACCTACCTCGCCTCGCGGCCAACGGCCGACAGCGAGCAGGCGCAAGCCTGGCGCAACGCATACCGGTGCCTGCTCGGCTTGCGGCGCCGGCTGCTCGCGCCGCGGCTGCCCGGCAGCCACGCTGATACGTCCCGTCCGCTGGGCAGCCACGCGGTGCAGGCGGCTTGGATCCTGGGCGACGGCGCGCGCTGGACGATCTACGCCAACCTCGGGCAGGCGGAGGTGACCGTCAGCGCCCCGGCGCTTGCCGCCGACGGGTGCGCGGTGGTCTTCGAAAGCCGCCCGGGTTGCACAGAGGCGCTACGTCACGGCAGCTTGCCGCCGTGCTGCACGATCGCCCTGATGGAGGCAGCGCCATGAACGCAGACGACGCGCTGGCCGAACTGGCCGCGGCAGCTGGCGTGCAACTCGAATGGACCGATGCGCATGGCCGGCCAAGGCGCGTCAGCCCCGATACGCTGCGCCGCGTGCTGGATGCGCTACAGCTGCCTGCGCGCACGCCTGTGCAGGCCGCCGACAGCCTGGCCCGGCTGCGGGCCGACGGCGGCGCCCGGGCGGCGGCGCTGCTGACAGGGGACGGCGGCAAGCCTTTGCGCCTGCCCTGCCCGCCGGGCGCCTACCGGTTGCTTGACGAGGCGGGCGCGGTCTGCGCCAGCGGCCACCTGGCGCCGGATGCCGACGGCGGCTCGCTGCTGCCTGCGATCGGCCGGCCCGGCTACTACCGTGTCGAATCGGGCGCGTCGGGCCATGCGCTGGCCATCGCCCCGGCCGCGCCGCACGGACTGGCCCGGACGCGGCGCTGGGGCGTCGCTGCGCAGCTATACAGCCTGCGGCGCACGCGCCCATCCATGATGGGCGGTTGCGGGGACTTCTCCGCGTTGGGCGAGCTCGCCCAGGCCGCCGCCGCCCAAGGCGCCGACGCCGTGGCCATCAGCCCCGTACATGCCCTGTTCAGCGCCGATCCGGCACGCTACAGCCCTTACTCGCCCTCGAGCCGGTTGTTCCTGAATGCGTGGTACATCGATCCCGACCAGGTTGCCGGCCCCCACGCGACGGCCGCGGCGCTGGACGAATTGGGCCTGGCCGGCCAGGCATGCAAGCTGGAGGCGGCCGCGCGCATCGATTGGCCGCGCGTGGCAATGTTGCGCATGGCCGTGCTGCGCAAGCTCTTCGACGGCTTCGTGCGCTGGGGCGGGCCACGCATGCAGCAGGCCTTCGAGCGATACCGGCGCAATGCCGGCCAGGCACTCGAAAGCCACGCCTGCTTCGAAGCGCTGCACGCGCACCTGCGCGATCCGTCCGAACCCGACCGGGGTTGGCTGGACTGGCCCCAAGCCCTGCGCCGGCCGGGCAGTCCCGGAGTCAGGACGTTTGCCGCACGCCATGCCGACGAAGTGTCCTTTCACGCCTTCCTGCAATGGCAGGCTGCAGAGGGCCTGGCCCATGCGGGACGTTGCGCCAGGCAGGCCGGCATGGCAATCGGCCTGATCACCGACCTGGCCGTGGGCGCCGACCCGGGCGGCAGCCACGCCTGGAGCCGGCAGGACGAAATCGTGACAGGCCTGTGCGCGGGTGCGCCGCCCGACATCTACAACCCCTTGGGCCAAAACTGGAACCTGACCGCGTTTTCGCCGGTCGCGCTACGCCGCCACGGCTACCGCGCCTTCATCGAAATGTTGCGCGCGGCGCTGGCCGGCGCGGGCGGCATACGAGTGGACCACGCGCTGGGCTTGGCTCGCATGTGGCTGGTGCCCGACGGCTGCGCGCCCGGCGAAGGGGCGTATTTGACCTATCCCTTCGACGACCTGCTGCGGCTGATTGCGCTCGAGGCCTGGCGGCACGGCGCGATCGCCATCGGCGAGAACCTGGGCACGGTCCCGGCCGGTTTCGACGAGCGCATCGGCCAAGCCGGCATGTTGGGCATGAGTGTGCTGTGGTTCGAGCACGAAGCTGATCCGGCGCCGGATGCGCCCCAGCAGCGGGTGCCAGGTTTCCGGGCACCGTCTGCGTGGCGGGTCGCCAACGTGGCCATGACGACCACCCACGACCTGCCTACCTGCGCTGGCTGGTGGCAAGCCAGCGATCTGCGCAGGCGCGACCAGCTGGGGCTGCTGGGCGGCCTGGCGCTTGGCCAGGCCGAATCGGACCGGGCAGCCGAGCGCGCCGCCTTATGGCAGGCCATGCGGCTGGCCGGCTGCGCCGACGGTCAGCCCCCTGGCGCCCAAGACCCGCCGGTCGCACAGATGATGGGCTTCGTCGCGGCAAGCGCCTGTCCCTTGGCGCTGCTGCCCTTGGAGGATGTGTTGGCCATGCAGGAACAACCCAACCTGCCCGGCACGTGCCACGAGCATCCGAACTGGGTGCAACGCCTGCCCGTCCCGGCCGGCATGCTGTTCGACGAGGCGCTCGTGCAGGCGAGGATTGCGGCGGTGCGGCGCGCACGTGCGCAAGGCGGCACGCCATGAACGTGCCCCGCGCCACCGCCCGGCTGCAACTGCACGCGCAATTCGACCTGCGCGCCGCCCTGGCGCAAGTGCCCTATTACGCCCGCCTGGGCGTGAGCCATTTGTATGTTTCGCCGCTGACCCGGGCGCGCAGCGGGTCCCGCCACGGCTACGACGTCGTCGACCACGGCATGGTCAGCCCTGAGCTGGGCGGCGAACCTGCGCTGCGCGAGCTGTCCGAGGCGCTGCACCGCCACGGCATGGGGCTGATCGCAGACATCGTCCCCAACCATATGGCGGCCAGCCACGAGAATTCCTGGTGGCACGATGTGCTGCGCAACGGACGGGGCAGTGCCCATGCCGGCTTTTTCGACATAGACTGGCAGGCGCCCGGGGCCCTGCATGGCAAGGTCCTGGCGCCTTTCCTGGCCAAACCGTATGGCCAGGCGCTGGTCGACGGCGACATCGTGTTGAGCCGCGACGGCGGCCCGGGCGGTTTCCGGATCGACGTCCATGGCCAGCCGTATCCGCTGGCGCCGGGCTCGCTCGTTTCCGGCGGCGATGCCGCAGCTATCCTGGCCGCGCACGATCCATCCCGCCCGGACGGCCGCGCGCGGCTGCATGCGCTGCTCGAGCGGCAGCATTACCGGCTGGCGTGGTGGCGCTGCGCGCCGGAGGAAATCAACTGGCGCCGCTTTTTCGAAATCAGCGAACTGGTTGGCGTGCGCGTGGAGGTTGCGGCGGTTTTCGACGCCGTTCATGCCTGCATGCTGCGCCTGTACGAAGATGGCGTCATCGACGGTTTCCGCGTCGACCACATCGACGGCCTGGCCGACCCGGCAGCGTATTGCCGCCGCCTGCGGCAGGCGTTGGATGTGCGCACCCCGCGCCGGCCGGCGCAGCGGCCCGGCGGGCCGGCCTACCTCGTCGTGGAAAAAATCCTTTGCGGCGACGAGCGCCTGGACTCGCGCTGGCCAGTGCACGGCACGACGGGTTATGACTTCATGGACCAGTCCTGCGCGGTCCTGCACGCGGCCGACGGGCAGGCCACGCTGACCCGCCTCTGGGAACATGTGGCCGGCGACGGCCTGGATTATGCCGGCCACGTGGCGCAGGCGCGCGCGCTCATGCTACGCCGGCATTTCCCCGCTGAGCGAGCCGCCGCCGTGCGCGCGCTGCATCGGCTGGCTGCCGGCGACCCGGCCACGCGCGACTGGAGCGCCGCCGCCATCGGCCGCGTCCTGGACGAGGTGCTCCTAGCCTTTGCCCGCTATCGCACGTACGCCGACCGCGACGGCTGCGCCGCCGACGACGCGGCGATCGCGCAGGCCGCCCTGCAGGCGGCCCGCCGTCGCCTGCAGGCCGAAGGCGACGGCGACGACGCGCATTGGCTGCCCGTGCTGCAGCAATGGTGGACGGGTTCGCCGCTGTCGGACGAAAAGCGCGAAGCGCTGCGCCTGGCCGCGCTGGCGCGCATCCAGCAACTGACGCCGCCGCTGACGGCCAAATCGATGGAGGACACCGCCTTTTATCGCTACGGCAGGTTGCTGTCGCGTTGCGAAGTGGGTTCGGACCCGGATGCGCTGTGCCTACCCACGGCGCAGTTTTTCAAGGCCGCCGCCGCGCGCGGCGCGCACGCCATGCTTGCCACGGCTACCCACGACCACAAGCGCGGCGAGGATGTGCGCGCGCGCCTGGCCGTGCTGACCGAGATCGCGCCTTACTGGGACAGCACCGTGCGGCTGTGGCTGGATGAGCATGCGCGCGTTTCGGCCGATCCGCCCCACCCGGCCGACCGCTACATGCTGTACCAGACCCTGGTGGGCGCCTGGCCGCCGGGTCTGCTGGCCGACGACGCGGCTGGCCTGGATGCCTACGCCGAGCGTATCGCCGCGTGGCAAGTCAAGGCGCTGCGCGAAGCCAAGCGCCGCAGCAGCTGGATGTCCCCCGACGAAGCCTACGAGCGCCGCTGCACGCAACACGCGCGGGCATTGCTTGCGCCCGGATCGGCTGCCGCGCGCGCCATCGCCGACATGGCCGGCTACATCGCGCCGGCCGGTGCCGTCAACGGTTTGGCGATGGCCGCCTTGCGCTGTACCCTGCCCGGCGTGCCGGACCTGTACCAGGGGACGGAGTTTTGGGACCTCAGCCTGGTCGATCCCGATAATCGCCGCGAGGTGGATTACGCGGCCCGCGCCGCCAGCCTCGAAGGGCTGGACCGCGCGCCGGCGCGCGAGCTGCTCGCGCAATGGCGCAGCGGCCGGGTCAAGCAGGCATTGGTGCATCGCCTGTTGCGCCTGCGCGTGCGCCTGCCGCAGGTGTGGGAGACCGGTGCGCTCACGCCCCTGCCGGTCACCGGAGACGGCGCCGGCCGCGTGCTCGCCTACCTGCGGCGCGCCGAATCGGGGTGCGCGATTGCGGTGGTTCCCAGGTGTTGCGCGCCGTGGATACTGGGCGAGGAAGGCGCGCGGGCGCCGGTCATCCCGGCGCAGGCCTGGCAGGACACGGCGCTGGTGTTGCCGCGCTTTTGCGCGGGCCGGCCGCTCTATGACGCGGTCAATCTTCGCGAACATCGCGCCGACGCCGACGGTACCCTGGCGCTGGAGCCGCTATTGCGGGACCTGCCTGTGGCGGTGCTGTGCGCTGCCTTGGGCTAAGCGCAGCATGCCATGCCGCGCAGGCGCACGCGCTCAGTCCGGACGCGCCTCGCCATCGGGCTCGTGCCCGGTCGCGGCGTATTCGGACAGGCGGTTGTAGAGGGTTTTCAGGCTGATGCCCAGCACTTCGGCGGTATGTTTCTTGACGCCGCCGCATTGTTGCAACGTGGCGAATATCAACCGGCGATCGGCCTCGGCCAGGGATACGCCCACCGGTATGCTGACCTGCGCGCCTGCGCCCGGGCCTGTGCGGCTGGCGCGGCTTGCCTGGTCGGGCAGCAGCGGCAGGTCGATGGCCGATGCTTCGATGCGGTCGCCGTCGGCCATGATGTAGGCGCGTTGCACGTAGTTGCGCAGCTCGCGCACGTTGCCGGGCCAATCGTAGCGGCGCATGGCCGCCAACGCTTCCGGCGTGAAAACCTTTTCGGTGCGCGACTGGGCATTGAGCTGGGCGAGGAAACCCTGCGCGATCAGCTCCACGTCGCGGCCACGTTCGCGCAGCGGCGGCAGGCGCAGCGGGATGACGTTGAGCCGGTGGTATAGGTCTTCGCGCAACCGGCCGGCGGCCACGGCCCGCTCGGGATCGCGGTTGGTCGCGGCCAGCACCCTGACGTCGCAGGCGATTTCCCGGTTGGTGCCGACCCGCATGAACAGGCCCGTTTCCAGCACGCGCAGCAGCTTGACCTGCAGGTCAAGCGGCATCTCGGTGATCTCGTCCAAGAACAGCGTGCCGCCGTCGGCGCGCTCGAAGTAGCCTTTGTGCTGGCGTTCGGCGCCGGTGAAGCTTCCCTTCTCATGACCGAACATTTCGCTTTCGATCAGATTGGGGGAAATGGCGCCGCAGTTGACCGCCAAAAAAGGCCCCTTGCGGCGGCGGCTGAAATCGTGGATGGCCTGGGCGGCGAGCTCCTTGCCCGTGCCGCTTTCGCCGATGAGCAGGACGGTCACTTCGGTGGGCGCCACCTTGGAGATCTGCTCATAGAGCTGCTGCATGGCTGGGGAATTGCCCACCATCGCGCCAAACCTTCCGGCGCTGCGCAGTTGGCTACGCAGCTCGCCAATCTCGGCCTTGAGGTCGCCCACGCGGGGGATGCGGTCCAGGATGGCCTGCAGCCGCTGCACCGACAGCGGCTTGGTCAGGTAATCGACCGCGCCACAGCGCAGCGCATGCACGGCGCTTTCGACGCTGGCATGGCCGGTGATGACGATCACGTCCGCAGGCGCCTCCGACTGCAACGCTTCGAACACGTCCATGCCGTTGCCGTCGGGAAGCTGCAAATCGGTGAACACCACGTCCGGCGCCTGGCGCAGTATCTGCAGCTTGGCTTCGCGAAGGCTGGCCGCAACCGCGGTGGTGAACCCCGCATGCTTGACTATCTCGGCGAGCATCGCGCGGGTGCGCGGATCGTCGTCGATGATGAGTATGTGTGCCATGTCCGCCGAGCTGGAAAGCCAGTAGGCATTCTACGCCGCGGCTGCACGCATGCCAGCGCAGCCATGGGCGCACGCGTTACAGGCGATGCCGGATGCAACCGTGCGCGCGGCCGCGTCGGCACTGGCTTGCGCGCGTGCGGGCACATCAGCGCGGGCACGCCGCGACTTGCTCATTTTTGCCAATGTTCACACATTTGTTGCACCGCCCTCCCTATCATGGGTCGCAACCCCTGCACGAGCGGATGCCGCCTGCCGCGCCGTTTGGCGGGCCTTGCCGCACCATTGCCCGTTCACCGAGGATACGCCGCATGCAGCACCCACGCCCTCAGGTCGACGCCGCGGCCACTTCCCGCGCAAGCCAGCCACGCGTCGCTGGCGGCGGCGGCCAGGATGATCCTGCCCCCCCTTTTGCCGACAGCTTGTGCGCCGAGATGCGAGCGCTGGGCCGCCAGATCGCCAAGGTTGCTGCCACGCCGGCCGCGGTGCTGATCATCGGCGAGAGCGGCACGGGCAAGGACGTGATCGCGCGCCTGCTGCACGAACGCAGCGCCCGCGCACGCGGGCCTTTCGTGCCGGTCAATTGCGGGGCGATCGCCCCGGCCCTGATCGAGACCCAGCTCTTTGGCCATGAGCCCGGCAGCTATACCGGCGCGACAGGCAGGCGCGCCGGCTATTTCGAGGCGGCTCACGGCGGCACCCTGTTCCTGGACGAGGTCACCGAGATGCCGCTGGACATGCAGGTCAAGCTGCTGCGCGTGCTGGAAAACGGTTCGTACGCGCGCGTCGGCGGCACCGAACTGCTGCACACCGATGCGCGCGTGATCGCCGCGACCAACCGCGACCCGCAGGTTGCCGTGGCCAGCGGCAGGCTGCGCGAGGACCTGCTTTACCGGTTGGCGGTCGTACCGCTGCAGGTGCCGCCTTTGCGCCGGCGCGGCCAGGACGTGCTGCGCCTGGCGCACCTTTTCCTTGCCGAGTTCAACGCCCGCGAGGGCATGGAAAAAACGTTTTCGCGCCGCTCGCTCGAAGCGATCGCCGCGTACGATTGGCCGGGCAATGTGCGCGAACTGCGCAACGCCGTGCACCGCGCCCATATCCTGTCCGGCGCAGTCGTCGAGATCGGCCCGCTGGCCCGGCCGGCCCCGCCCCAAGGCGCCACGGGCGCATCGGACGAGGCGGCTGCACCGCATCCCGGCGCCAGCGGCCCGAGCCTGACCATGGGCGTGGGCACGCCGCTGCAGCAGGCGCAGCGCGCATTCATCGCCGCCACCCTGGACATGTACCAAGGCGACAAGCGGCGTGCCGCGCGCACGCTGGGCATCAGCCTGAAGACTCTACGCAACCGCATGGATGCGCGGCGCGAACAGGCGCACACGGTGCGTGCCCCGTAGCGCCGATGGCGCATGCGCCTGCGTCGCTTTTCCCTAAGGAGCAGGCATTGACCGAGCTTGTCCAGCAACTGACCATGCGGCAGCAGACCGTGCTGTCGCCGCGGCTGCAGCAATCGGTCCGAATCCTGCAGATGTCTGCGTTCGAATTCGCGCAGGAGCTGCAGCAGGCGCTGTCCTCCAACCCCTTCCTGGAGGAGGCCGACCCCGAGGCCGCGGACGACGAGGGTGCGATTGCCGCACACGGCGCCTCACAGCCGCGCGTCGATGCGGCACCTGCCGCGCCCATCCCCCGCGAATATTCCGGCGACTACCCCGTGGCCGCAGGCCGGCGCGCTGACGCATACGGGGCGTCGGCCGACGTCGGCGCCTGGGCGGAGCAGCCCGTCACCCTGGCCGAGCGCCTGCGCGCAGACCTGTGCGGCTATCGCCTGGGCCCGCGCGACCGCGTGTTGGCCGAGTTCATCATCGATGCATTGGACGATGACGGTTACCTGCGCCAAGACCTCGCCACGCTGGCCGGCGAGGCCGCATTCGATCCGCCGCCCGCCGACCGGGAATGGAACGTGGCATTAAAGCTCGTGCAGCAGCTGGACGGCTCCGGCATCGGTGCGCGCAACCTGGCCGAATGCCTGACGCTGCAGCTGAACGCGGCCGATTGCGCGCCCGGGCTGCGCCGGATGGCCATCGACATCGTCAACGGCCACCTGGAAAAGCTGGCGCGCTGCGACTACGCGGGGCTGCGGCGGCTAGTCGGCGGCACCGAGGCCGAGCTGCGCGCCGCGTGCGCCCTTATCAGGACGCTCGATCCCAAGCCGGGGCGGCGCCACGCCGGCAAGGGCGCAGACTACGTCGTGCCCGACGTGATCGTGCGCAAGGAAAACGGCAAATGGACGGTGGTGCCCAACCGCAGCTTCCTACCCCGGGCGCGGCTGCACCAGGAGTACGCTGCCCTGTTCCAGCGCGCGCGCGGCGGCGACCGATCGCCCATGGCGCAGGAGTTGCAAGAGGCACGATGGCTGATCCAGAATATCGAGCAGCGCTTCCAGACCATACAGCGCGTGGCCGAAGCCATCGTCGCGCGCCAGCGCACGTTCTTCGAGTACGGTGAGATCGCGCTGCGCCCGCTGATGCTGCGCGAAGTGGCCGACGAGCTGTCCATCCACGAATCGACGGTTTCGCGCGCAACGGGCAACAAATACATGGCCACGCCGCGCGGCGTCTTCGAGTTTCGGCACTTTTTCTCGCGCGAGCTGGGCACCGAGACCGGCGGCGTCTGCTCGGCCGCCGCCGTGCGCGCCCTGATGGAAGAGTTCATCGCGCAGGAAAATCCCGCCAGCCCGCTGTCGGACGTTGCGCTGGCCCACATGCTGGGCGACCAGGGACTGAAGGTGGCGCGGCGCACGGTGTCGAAATACCGCCTGCAGATGCGCGTGCCGCCGGCGGAGCTGCGCCGGCGGGCTTGATGGCAGGCCTCGGGCGAGCCGGCGCTAGGCCATGTCCGAGCTGCGGCAGTCGTTGACCGAGCTGGCCTGCGTGACGTTGCTGTAGGGCGGGACGCTGGTGGTCAGCCACACGTTGCCGCCGATCACCGACGCCTTGCCCACCGTGATGCGGCCAAGGATGGTCGCGCCGGCGTAGATCACTACGTCGTCCTCGATGATGGGATGGCGCGCCAGGCCCTTCTTGAGTTCGCCGTTCTCGGATGCTGGGAAGCGCTTGGCACCGAGCGTCACGGCCTGGTACAGGCGCACGCGCTCGCCGATGATGGTGGTCTCGCCGATCACCACGCCGGTACCGTGGTCGATGAAGAAGCTACCGCCGATGCGCGCCCCGGGGTGGATGTCTATGCCCGTGTCGGCATGCGCGATCTCGGCGATGATGCGCGCCACCAGCGGCACGCCCAGGCGGTAAAGCACGTGCGCCAGGCGGTGGTGAATGATCGCGGTCACGCCCGGATAGCACAGCAGCACCTCGTCGACGCTCCTGGCGGCCGGGTCCCCCTGGTAGGCGGCCACCACGTCCGAATCGAGCATGCGGCGCACCCCGGGCAGCTCGGCGGCGAAGCTGCGCACGATTTCCGTCGCCTTGCGGTCGACGTCGCCCATGTCGCCGCCCTGCGACAGCGCGGAATAACCCAGCTCCAGGCGCACCTGCCGGCGCAGCTGCTCCAGCGCGCGGGCCAGCGTCAGCTGCACGTAGGCATCTTCGTTCTCTTCGCGCAGGTCAGCCGGCCCGAGGCGCATGGGAAACAGTGCGCCGCATAGGTCCTGCACCACTTTGCGGACCTGCTCGACGGAGGGAAACTGCCGCTCGCCGGACTGGCGCACCCGGCCGCGCTGGCTGCGCCACTGCATGCGGGCGGCGCGCAGGTCGGCGACGATGTCGTCGAGCTTCCAGTCGGCGGGGTCGGTCTGGGGCAAAGCACTCATTTTCTGGCGAAACTCCTGATGCAATGATTGCCGCGCCGCAGCGCAGCCTAGCCTGCCCTCCAATGTACGCCCGCCGGTGCAGGTGCGCCACAAAAACCCCGGCGTGCGAGGCAGTATTGGCCGGCATGCGGACGCTGGCGCCGGGTCGGCACAGGGCTGGCCCGACGCTAGACGATATCCAACGGCACGGCATGCGTGGGCGGCGCAAACGCCCGGTCCAGGGTCGCCAGGTCGGCTTCGTCCAGCGCCAGGCCGCCGGCGGCGGCATTTTGGCGCACATGCTCGGGCGATACCGCCTTCGGGATGGCGATGACGTCGCCGCCGCGCAGCGTCCAGGCCAGCGCCACCTGCGCGGGCGTGGCGCCGTGCCGGGCGGCCACCTCGCGCAGGGCCGGGTGCCCCAACATGCCCTTGGACAGGCGTCCGCCCTGGGCCAGCGGGCAATAGGCCATTGCCGGCATGCCCGCACCGCGCATCAGCGGCAGCAGGTCGTACTCGATGCCGCGCGAAGCCAGGTGATAAAGCACCTGGTTGACTGCGCACCCGCGCCCGCCCGGCTCGCGCATCAGGTCTTCGAGCAGCGCCGCGTCGAAGTTGGATACGCCCCAGCGCAGGATCTTGCCGTCGCGCTGCAGGCGCTGCATCGCCTCGATCGTCTCGGCCAGCGGGATGCGGCCTGGCCAGTGCAGCAGGTACAAGTCCAGGCGGTCGGTGCCCAGGCGCCTTAAGCTGGCTTCGCAGGCGGACGCGGCCTGGCGCAGCCCGGCGCGATGCGGGTACACCTTGGATACCAGGAAGACCTCGTCGCGGCGCCCGGCGATGGCCTTGCCCACCACCGATTCCGCGCCGCCGTCGGCATACATCTCGGCGGTGTCGATCAGGGTCATGCCCAAATCCACGCCCAATTGCAGGGCGCGAATTTCGGCGCCGGCGTGCTCGGCGCGCTCGCCCATGAACCACGTGCCTTGGCCGAGGGCGGGCACGGTGCTCCCGTCGGGCAGCGTGACGGTGGGGATGGCGGACATGGCGATCAACCCCTAAAGTCAATCGGGCATGGGCAATAGCTTACTTGCTGCGCCTGACCATGGCCACGATCGTTTCCTGTAGTTCGTCACAGGCCTGCTGCGGCGTCAGGTCGCCGGCCAGCGCCGCTTGCGACAGCGCGTCGGCCGCCCCGAGCATCGCCCACAGGCTGGCTCGGGATACCCCTTGGGGACCAGCATACGGCGCCAGCACTGCCCGGCATTTCTCCAAGAATGCCTGCTGGTATTGGCGCTTGACCGCGGCCAGTTCAGGCGAACCGCTTAGCGCGGCCAGCACATCCGGAATCTCCCGCCCCTGCGTGAGCACGCAATCCACGTAGCTGGTCGCGATCACCCGCGCCTTGTCCTCGAGCGTCGGCTTGCCCGCCGCGATGGCCGCGTCCATCAGCGCCGTCTGGCGGGCATCGAAGTCCTGGTACAGCGCCGCAAGCAAACCGTTACGCGTGCCGAAGTGGTCGTAGACCACCGGCTTGGTCACGCCGGCGGCCTCGGCCAGGCGCCCCAAGGTCAGCGCGTCCGTGCCCTCTTCGCGGACCAGCGTCCAGGACACGTCCAGCAGCTGGCGCAGCCGCTCGCCGCGAGACAGCCTGCGACGTGGCGCCGCCGTCGCGGCAGCGGTACGGGTCATCGGGGTTGACATCGTTTATATACCAATAGTAAGTTACTGATAGTAGGTTACCAACAGTATATTGGGCGTGCCGCTGAGCGGCAATCGGCAGCGGCCCGCCACGCGTAAACGACCATGACGACTGCTTCCCTTTCCCATCCCCAATCGGCCGGCCGCAAGGCGTGGTTCGGCCTGACCGCCGTGCTCGCCCTCGTCCTCTTGGTGGCGATGGACGGCTCCGTACTGTACCTGGCCATGCCACGGGTGACATCGACACTGCTGCCGACGGCGGACCAGGCGCTGTGGATGCTAGACATCTACGGATTCGTCGTGGGGTCGCTGCTGATCACCTTCGGCAACATCGGCGACCGCCATGGCCGGCTGAAACTGATCATGGCCGGCGCCACGGTGTTTGGCCTGGGTTCGCTCGGCGTCGCGTATTCGACGAGCGCCGAGGCCATGATCGCCTGCCGGGCGCTGATGGGCCTGGGCGGCGCCACGCTGCTGCCCTCCGGCCTTGCCATCGTCAGCGCGCTCTTTCCCGATCCGCGCCAGCGCGCCCAGACGATCGGCATTTTTGCCGCGACTTTTGCGGCCGGGTTTGCCATAGGGCCTGTCATCGGCGGGCTGCTGCTACAGCGCTATGACTGGGGCGTGGTTTTCCTGATCAACGTGCCCGTCGTGGCCGCCTTCTTGCTGGCCGCGCCTGTCCTGCTGCGGGAGGTGCGCGCCGGCAGCACCGGCCGCATCGACGCCGCCAGCCTGCTGCTTTCGTTTGCCGGCATCCTATTGTCGACCTACGCCATCAAGAGCGCCGCGGCTGCGGGACTGGGCAGGCAACAACTGGTTGCCGGTATCGCCGGCGCCACTGCGCTGGCGCTGTTCCTGCGGCGGCAGCGGCGCATCCCCCTTCCCTTGCTGGATCTGTCGCTGTTCAAGGACCCGGTGTTCTCGATTGCCATTTTGACCGGCCTGCTGTCGCTGGTCGTCTGGTCCGCCGCCGGTTATCTGTCGGGCATGTACCTGCAATCGGTGCTGGGCCTGGACGTCTTCGACGCGGCCCTGCTGACCCTGCCGGGTGCCGCAGTTCTGACCGCCACCTGCGTCGGCACGAGCCGCATCGTCGAGCGCATCGGCCGCAAGCGGGCGTTGGTGGCCACCCATGCCCTGATCGGAGCCGGCCTGTTGCCGATGCTGCTGACGACGGTCGATTCGGGTGCCGTCGCCTTCGTCGCCTCGACCCTCCTGGCCGGCGTGGGGTACGGCTTGTCCTTTAGCCTGGTCGCCGAGATCGCCGTGTCTGCCGTGCCGGCCGAACGTGCCGGCGCCGCGGGGTCCATTGCCGAAACCAGCAACGAAATCGGCAACGCCCTGGGCATCACCCTGCTTGGGTCGCTGGCAACGCTGGTGTTCCGCCTACAGGGTCCTGGCTTGGCCAGCACCTTGAACGAGACACTCAGCCTGGCCGGGCTGGAGGCGTCGGCCGCCATCCAGGCCAAGCAGGCCTTCGTTGCGGGCATGCACCTGGCGGTTGGCGCGGGCGCTGCCCTGGCCTTGCTTGCCGCGGTAGCCGCATGGCGCTGGCTGCCGGATAAGCTGCCCGAGTGACATGCCGGCGGCCGCGCTGCTCGGCCTAGCCGCCGGCTGCCCGCGGCAAGGGGTAAGATCTGGGTTTGACTGTTGCAAAGGCCCAGAGCCGGTTTGGCGGCGCCCGATCCGGGCGCGCGAGCCGGCCTTTTTTCTTTTTGCACCCATCTGTGTCGACCCCACCCCATGCGCGCGCCTCGGCGGCGGGCGGCATCGCCTGCATCCTGGGCGGCATGCTTTGCCTGACGATCAGCGACAGCCTGGCCAAATGGCTGGGCGCACACTATGCGCCCATCCAGCTGCTGTTCCTGCGCGGTTCGATCGCCCTGACCGTGATCGCCACCGCAGTGCTGGCGGTGGCCGGCCGCCCGGCGCTGCGTACGCGTTACCTGCGCCTGCACATGCTGCGCGGGGCCATCAACGTCGCCTCGGCCAGCTGCTTTTACCTGGGGTTGACGCTGTTGCCCTTGGCCGAAGTGACGGCCATCGCGTTTGCCGCCCCGCTGTTCGTCATCAGCCTATCGGCGCTTTTGTTGCGCGAACCCGTGGGCGCGGGCCGATGGGCGGCGGTGCTGGTCGGTTTCCTGGGGGTGCTGGTCGTCGTGCGCCCGGGCGTATCGGGCTTTCAGCCGGCCGGGCTGCTGCCGCTGGCCACGGCGCTGTGCTATGCCTTCATGATGCTGACGGCCCGCCGCATCGGCCCGGACGAGAAGATGCCGACGATGATGTTCTACATCGCACTCGGCCAGGTGGTGTTCAGCGCCGCGCTTCAGCCATGGTTCTGGCAACCGGTGCAGGCGCCGCACTGGCCCGGCATTGCCGGCATCGCCGTGTTCAGCACGCTGGGCCTGGGGCTGATCACGCAGGCGTTTCGGATTGCCCCGGCCTCGACCGTGGCGCCCTTCGATTATTCGGGCATCGTGTGGGCCGTGCTCTTCGGCTGGCTATTCTGGGACGAACTGCCCGACGCCTGGGCCTGGGTCGGCAGCGCGCTGATCATGGGCAGCGGCCTATACGTCGCCATCAGCGAAGCCCGCCGCGGCCGTGCCGCGCGCGGGCGACAAGCACCGCCTTCTCGCGGCTAGCGCGGCAGCGGCTCGCCCGGCCCCGTGCGCTCGACGATCAGCCGATAGTGCTCCGGCCGGCGGTGGCGCGCGAAGTTGAACACGTGCCGGCGGAAGGTTTCGGCCAAGTCTAGGTCGGCGTTGACCGCGATCACCTCGTCGTCCTCGGTACTGGCCTGCGCCACGATTTCACCTGTCGGGGCCACGATGACCGAGCCGCCGATCATGTGGTGGCCGTCTTCATAGCCGCACTTGGCCGCCGCTGCGGCCCAGACGCAGTTCTGGTAGGCGCTGGCCTGCAAGGTGATCAAGTGGTGGTGCATGCGCAGGTGGACGGGCTCGGGCCAGTGAATGTTGACCGACGGCGTGTTATAGCCGAGCAGCACCAGGTCGGCACTTTGCAGCGACATGACCCGCCAGGTCTCCGGCCAGCGGCGGTCGTTGCACAGGCACATGCCTATCTTGGCGCCCATGGCGTCCCAGACGCCGAACGGCTGATCGCCGACGCGGAAGAACTTCTTTTCCAAATGCTGGAACGGCGCGTCCGGCTTGTGGTCGTCGTGGCCGGGAAGATGAATCTTGCGGTACTTGCCGACGATGCGCGCGCTGCGGTCGACCAGGATGGCCGTGTTGTACGGCGTGCCTTCGGGCGTGAGCTCGGCATAGCCGAGGTAGAAACCCACCTCCAGGCGCCGGGCCTCGTCGAAAAGCGGCTGCACATCGGCGTTGAGCATCTGTTTCTCGAAAAAGCGCGCCTGCGCCTCTTCTTCGCTCATCCAATAGCGCGGAAAGAACGTGGTCAACGCCAGTTCCGGGAACACCACCAGTTGCGCGCCCCGGGCGTGCGCCTCGCGCAGCATCTCCACCAGCCGCGCCACGACGGCCTTGCGGGTATCGGCCAGGTGAACCGGTCCCATCTGCGCAACTGCTAGGCCGATCTTTCGTTTGCCCTTGCTCATGCTTGGACGCTCCTTTGCTGGATACGGAAAGGCGCTAAGCATGCCGCTGGCCGCGGGGGCGGGCAAACCTGTCGGCCGGGGCGCGGCCGCCAATGGCCCGGATGCGAAAACCCTGCATAAATCAAGGTCTTGCGCGGGATCGCAGCGTTTTTTCCAGGCCGCGCGATAGCCCGAGGTTATGGCGGGCCGACAAAATTCGATGCCTCGTCCAGCACCTCGGAGAGCGCGGCCAGGAAGCGGCGGGCCAGCAGCGGCGGCGGCGCCAGGTTCGAGTGCGTGGCCCAGATTTCCACCTTCGCCGCCGGGTCGATGGGACGCTGCACCACGTCCGAGCCCGGTGGGATGCTCCAGCGATCCAGCAACGCAGGCCCGAGCCCCTGCTGCACGAAAGCATGCGCGGTGACGGGCGAATGCACTTCGATGGCCGCGGGATACACCGGTCCCGTGCCGAAGAAATCCTGCAAGGCCCAACCCAGCGGGGAGTCGGCCGGATAGCCGATCCAGGCCGCCGAGGAAAAATCCTGCGCACGGATCACCTCGCGCGCCGCCAGCCGGTGGCCGGGCGGCAGCGCGCAGACGATGCGGTCTTCGCCCATGCGCACCGAATCCAGGTTGGGATGGTCCGGCGCGTGCATCGAGATGCCGATATCGGCACGGCCGCTCAGGAAGTAACCCACCAGCTCATCGAAGGTCACGCTGCGGAAATCCACACGGGCGCTGTGGTTGCGGGCACGAAAGCGGCGAAGCGCCAGGGGGATGAGCGCCTGGCCGAAGCTTGCGCTGGCCACCACGCGCAGCATGCCCGCACCGTTTCGGCCCAGGCTGGCAGCCAGGTCGTTGACGCGCTGGATGCCGCCGTATACGTGCTCGACTTCCTGGTACAGGGGGCGCGCCTCGGGCGTCGGCAGCAAGCGTCCCTTGGCGCGCTCGAACAGCGGGTAGCCCAGGCGGGTTTCGGTCAGCGCCAGCACCCGGCTGACCGCCGGCTGCGAAACGTGCAGCATGCGCCCGGCGCCGCTGATGGAGCCGGCCATCATGATGGCGCGGAAGACCTCGATCTGCCGCAGGCTCAGCGGCGGCCCCTGCCGGGCCTCGTGCCCGCAGAACTCGGGCGAAAGGTCTTGAAATTCCTCGCTATCGGTCATCTGGCGCCCCCGCGCGATAACGGCCGATTATAGGGTCGGGACATTTTTCGATGAGGGCATGCGGCGGGGCCGGTGATAACCTGCCCCGGCTTTGCCAACACCGTCTCAAGGGGAAAAGACATGCATCGCACATTCGTCCGCTGCCTCGCCGCCCTGTCGCTGGCCGCCGGTATGACCGCCGTGGCGCACGCCTGGCCGGAGCGGCCCATCACCTTCGTCGTGCCGTCGGCCGCTGGCGGCTCGCCTGACGTGCTCTCGCGCGTGGTCACCACGCAGCTGTCCAAGGACCTGAATACGCCGGTCGTGGTGGAAAACCGGCCCGGCGCGGCCGGCAACATCGGCATCGAGCTGATCAAGCGCGCCGCGCCCGACGGCTACACGATCGGCTACGGCAACATCAACACACTGGCGGTCAACCGGTCGCTGTTCAACAAACTGCCCTACGACGTCGACCAGCACCTCGAACCCGTCGCCCACTTATTCAACCTCTACAACGTCTTGATCGTGCCGGCGAACGCGCCGGACAAGTCGCTGCAGGACCTGATCGACCGCGCGCGCGCCAATCCGGGCAAGTTGTCGTATGGCGCATCGGGCGTCGGCACCACCGGCCATATGGGCGGTGAGCTGTTCAAGGCCATGGCCAAGCTCGATCTGCACTTCATCCCCTACAACGGCGGTCCTGCCGCCATCCAGGATTTGCTGGGCAACCGGCTGGATTTCATCTTCGTGAACTCGTCCGAGGCGGTGCCGCTCATCCAGGCCGGCCGCGTCCGCGCACTGGGCGTCAGCAGCCGGCATCGCCTGCCGCTGCTGCCCGACGTCGCCACGCTGGACGAGCAAGGCATCGCGGGATACGAGACCGTGTCCTGGGGCGGCGTGGTCGCGCCCAAGGGCACGCCGGCGGACGTGATCGAAAAACTCAACGCGTCGATCAACGCTGCCTTGCGCGAGCCGTCGGTCGTCGAAGGGTTGGCCAAGCTCGGCGCCGAGCCGGCCCAGGGATCGCCCGCCGACTTCAAGCGGCTGATCGACGATGAGACGCTCAAGTGGCGCCGCATCATCGAAGACGCCGGCATCGAGAAGCTCTGAACCGGCGGCCAGGCATGCGCGCAGACCTCATCTTCGCCGATGCGACCGTCGTCGACGGCAGCGGCCAGGCGCGGTTTCGCGCCCACATCGCCGTGCAGGGCGATCGCATCGTGCAAGTCGGCGACTTCGCCATCCCGCCGCAAACGCCCGTGGTGGACGCTTCGGGCTTGGTCGCCGCCCCGGGTTTCATCGACTCGCACACCCACGACGACGGGTATTTGCTCGCCCACCCGGACATGACGCCCAAGGTATCCCAGGGCGTGACGACCGTGGTGACCGGCAACTGCGGCATCAGCCTCGCCCCATGGACGGGCGGCGGCGACATCCCGCAACCGCTGGATTTGCTCGGTCCGGCGCAGTTGTTCCGGTTTGCGACGTTTGCCGAGTGGATCGCCGCGCTGCGCGCCGCACCGGCGGCAGTCAACGTGGTGCCGCTGGTGGGCCACACCACGCTGCGCGTGGTGACGATGTCCGACGTCTCGCGCCCCGCCGACGCGCAAGAGATCGCACACATGCAGGCCCTGGTGGACCAGGCGCTGCAAGCTGGTGCGTTCGGCGTATCGACCGGGACCTTCTATCCGCCGGCGGCAGCCGCACCCACCGAGGAAATCATCCAGGCCTGCGAGCCGCTGCGCGTGCGAGGCGGGGTGTATGCCACCCACTTGCGCGACGAGGGCGACCATATCCTGCCCGCCATGCACGAAGCCTTGGAGATCGGCCGCGCCTTGGGCTGCCGCGTGGTGTTCTCGCACCACAAGGTGGTCGGCGCGCGCAACCATGGCCGCACGCGCGAAACGCTGGCACTGATCACGCAGGCAGCCGAGCATCAGCCGGTTTGCCTGGACTGCCATCCTTATCCGGCGACCTCGACCATGTTGCGGCTGGATCGCGTGCGCCTGGCCGAACGCACGCTGGTGACCTGGTCCAAAGGCTATCCGGCCGCCACCGGGCGCGACTTCGCCGAGGTCATGTGCGAACTCGGCACGGACGACGCCGGCGCCGTGCAGCGGTTGTCGCCCGCCGGCGCGATTTACTTCCTCATGGATCCCGAAGACGTCAAGCGCATCTTCCGCCATCCCCTAACCATGGTCGGTTCCGACGGCCTGCCATTCGACCCGCATCCGCACCCGCGGCAGTGGGGCACGTTCACCAACGTGCTGCGCGCCATGGTGCGCGAGCAGAACTTGCTGACGCTGGAGACGGCCATCCATCGCATGACCGGCCTGGCGGCCAGCCAGTACGGACTTTCCGGGCGGGGGCTGCTGCGCCCCGGGCACTACGCCGACATCGTGCTATTCGACCCGCAAGCCGTGACGGATACCGCCACCTTCGACGAGCCGCGCCAAGTCAGCCGCGGCATACATGGCGTCTGGGTCAACGGCCAGCAGGTATGGGACGGGCGGCAGGCCGGCACGGCACGCCCCGGGCGGGTGCTGGAGCGTGCCTGGCGATGAAGGCCGATGTTGGCGGGTACTTGGGCGTGCTCGGCGGCATGGGACCGCTGGCCGGTGCGGCCTTCGCGATGCGGCTGGTGGCGCTGACGCCCGCAACGCGCGACCAGGACCACATCCCTACGCTGCTACACAATGATCCGCGCATCCCCGACCGCAGCGATGCGCGCATGCGCGGCGGGCCGGATCCCCTGCCCTACATGCTGGCCGGATTGCGACGGCTGCAAGCCGCCGGCGCGAGCCTGGTCGCGATCCCGTGCAACACCGCCCACCTGTGGTACGACCAGCTCGCGGCCGCGGCATCGGTGCCCGTGCTGCACATCGTCGATGCGGTCGTGCAGGATTTGCGCGGGATGGGCATTGTGCGCGGCTGCATCGGACTGATGGGCACGCCCGCCACGCTGGCGCTGGGCCTGTACCAGGACAGGCTGCGGCGCCATGGCTACCGCTGCATCGTCCCGGACGAAGACGACATCGAACGCGGTTGCGTGGCGCCGATCCGCGCGGTCAAGGCGAACCAGCCGGCCGCAGCGCTGGCACCCGCAGCCGAATGCGCACGGCGCTTGCGCGCGCGCGGCGCCGACGCCGTCGTGCTGGGCTGCACGGAATTGCCCTTGGCCCTGCCCCACGGCCACCGGGCGCAGCTGGACGTGCCGCTGACCGATTCCATCGACGCGCTGGCGCGCGCAGCCATCCAGGCCTACGGCCGCACGCCATTGCTGCAGGCAGCCTGACCGCGCGTGGCCCCTGCGCGACTAGCGCGGCGACACGCGCAGCAGCTTCCCGTTCGCCGCGTCGGTCAGCACGTACAAGTGCCCGTCGGGACCGACGCGGACATCCCGGATCCGTTCGCGCCGGTCGGCCAGCAGGCGCTCCTCGGCCGTCACGCGCTCGCCATCGAGCGACAGGCGGATCAATGCGGCGCCGGCCAGGGCGCCGACGAAAAGCGACCCGCGCCATTGTGGGTGGCGGTCCGCGTCGTAAAACGCCATGCCGCTGATCGCGGGGGACTGGGGCCAGTAGTACACCGGCGGCTCGATGCCCGGCGCCTCGGCGCCGCGCGCTTCCGGGATGGGCCGCCCGGAATAGTCCATGCCGTAGGTGACGATGGGCCAACCATAATTGCCGCCAGGCTTGGGGATGTTGATCTCGTCACCGCCGCGCGGGCCGTGTTCGTGCAGCCACACCGCGCCGGTGCGGGGATGCACGGCCAGGCCTTGCGGATTGCGGTGGCCGTAGGACCATATCTCGGGACGGGCACCCGCGCGGCCCACGAAGGGGTTGCCGGCCGGCACGCTGCCGTCGGCGTGAATGCGCACCAGCTTGCCCTGCAGCTTGCCCAGGTCCTGCGCCGCCGGGCGTTGGTTGTTTTCGCCCAGGGCGATGAAAAGATGGCCGTCGCGGTCGAAGGCCAACCGGGAGCCGAAATGCATGCCGGTCGACAGTTTGGGCTGCTGCTGGAAAATGCGTGCAAAGCCTTCCAGGCGGGACATATCCTCGGCCAGCCGGCCGCGCCCGACGGCCGTGCTCAACCGCCCGTCTCGCCCCGCCTCGGCATACGCCAGGTAAACGAGGCGGTCGCGCGCAAACGACGGCGATAGCGCCACATCGAGCAGCCCGCCCTGCCCCTGGGCGGCCACGCGCGGTACGCCCGCCAGGGGTTCGGACAGGCCCGTGCCGGCACGCCAGCGGCGCAGCGCGCCCGTCCGCTCGGTGATGAGCAGGGATCCATCCGGCAGGAAGGCCAGCGCCCACGGATGCGACAGCCCCGCGGCCAACGCTTCCACCCGCGCCTGGCCAACCGAGGCGGCTTGCGCCCGGTTGGGCGGCGCATCCTGGCCCGCGGCCCGGGCTGGCGGCCCGGCAAGCGTCGCGGCGGCCAATCCGATTGCAACGCCGAGACCTGCCAATGCGCGCCCCCGCCCACCGTGCGAGCGGCTGGCCTGTCCGCGATCAAGGCAATGCTGCATGGCCGGTTCCTTGTCGAAAACGCGCGCCGCTGCAACCGGCACGCCGCGCTTTGCGTACCATATGTCTTTTTGGCGCAGTGCGCCTGCATTCGGAGGAAGCCATTCCATGAAACTGTACTACCTGCCTGGCGCGTGCTCGCTGGCCCCGCACATCGTGCTCGAATGGCTGGGCAAACCCTACCAAACCGAAGAGGTCGCCCGTGACGCGCTAAAGTCCCCGGCCTACCTGGCGATCAACCCGCTGGGCGCCGTGCCGGCGCTGGCCGACGGCGACTGGGTGCTGACGCAAAACGTCGCCATCCTGGAATACCTGGCCGAACAAGCACCCGAATCCGGCCTGCTGGGCGACGGCAGCCCGCGCTCGCGCGCCGAAGTCCGCCGCTGGCTGGGATTCGTCAATTCCGACGTGCACAGGACCTACGGCATGGTGTTCCGTGCCGCCGAGATGGTGCCGGGCGAGGCGGCGCAACACGCCCTGCAGGCCAACGCCGCCGCGCGCTTGCGCCAGCTGTACGAAGTGGCCGACCGCCAGTTGGCCAAGGGCACGTACCTGACCGGGGACCGTCCCTCCGTCGCCGATCCCTACCTGTACGTGACACTTCGCTGGGCCCGCGCCAAGTCGATCGATTTGTCCGGGCTGGATAACTTGGCGCGCTTTTTTGCGACGATGGGCGCCGATCCCGGCGTGCAGGCCGCGCTCAAGGCCGAAGGCCTGGAGCCCTGAAAAGATGCGCCGCCGATGCGGCGCCTCCAGGAAGCGAAACACGAAGAGATTGAACCGAGCCGCTGCGGGCGGCGGCCCATGACGGTACGAGCCCGTGCCGTCATGGGCCGTTGCGCCCGCCCGGCAAGTCAACGAAGCTCATGGTGCACGGCCTGCGGCGTTGTGCGATCGCCAACCGGAAGGGCGGGAGGCCTGTCAACGTGGTCCAGGCGATGTCGGCTTGAACCGGGAAAGCAGGACAAGAACAATCGTCGTAGCCAGCGAGACAGACAGCGCGAGGATAAAGGCCGCGGCGACCGGCATGCGGGGGATCGCGACTGCGAGCATGGCGCAAAACGCGGCTAGGCTAATGGTGCCGAAGATCGCTGAGTGCAGTGTGGTAGCGGCCACTTGCGCACCGAACTGCTCGTGGATGGTGACCGACAGTACGGTGTATCCAATCGGGAATGCCAGCAGCAATCCCGAAGCGGTTGGCCCGAGCCGGTTCGCTGCCGCCGTGATGGCGGCCACGAGTAGACCCGCCAGGGCACCACGCAGGAAAAGCAGGCCCAAGTTGTCTGCGCGCGGGTGGTTGACCGCTCTTTGTACGAACGTCGCGCCCAGCTTGCGCGTAACCGCCGTGACGCCCGCGAACAGGGCAATGCCGAGCAATGCTTGCGGCGGCAACATCCGGATGAGCGCGATGGCCGTGCCCCATGCAGCCAACGCCGCAAGCAGTGAAACCGCCGGGCCCGCGCGTCGCGCAGCGACGATGTACGCGAGCAGAAAGAGCTGCGTCGCGCACAGCGACAGCAGCGAATAGGCCGCCGCACTTGCCGCGAAATCAGGCGGCGCCTGCATGGCCAGGAAGAGAAAACCCGGCCCGAGAACGATAGGCAATCCTGCCAGCGCACCGCCGACGATCGGCCCGAGCCGGCCGACCGCGACCGCAACGCCGATCACGACGAACGCCGTTGCCGCCATCCGGATCAAAAGCGAGACGACGGGTAGATCCAGGAGGGACAAAGACATGATTGCTCGTCGTGAATCTGGTGGACGCCCTTGGCGAAACGACCCGCCGGGCGAAATTGCTGCAGCGATCAAGCCCGTCATGCACGGACATCAGGAATTGGTCCAAGCCCCCAAAACCTTGTGTCATGCCGTGGCGCTTCCGCGACCGGGCGCGAAAGATCCGCTTGTTGTTGACGCTTCAGGAGCGGCATTGTACAGTGGTTGGAACGATCATTCCAGTTATCCAAATCGCCATGCGCACCAAGGACTTCGAGCCTGATGAAATTGCCGACGCGGCGATGCGCGTGTTCTGGCAGCGTGGCTATGCCGCGACGTCGATCCAGGATCTGGTAGAGGGCACGGGGCTGTCGCGCAGCAGCCTGTACAACACCTTCAAGAACAAGCAGGGGCTGTACCAGCAGGCGCTGCGCCGCTACGAGGCCGTGACCATGGCAAACGTAGCATTGCTCTCTGGCGCCGGCTCGCCCCGGGAATTGATCAGGCAGCTGCTGCTGCGCATTGCCGAGGACGAACTGGGCGATCCGCAACGGCGCGGATGCCTCGCTGCCAATGCCGCGTTGGAGCTGGCTGGACAGGACCCAGCCGTGGCCGAGTGGGTGGCACACAACTTCCAGCGCCTGCAAAAGGCGCTGGAAAAACTCATTCAGCGGGGGCAGCAATCCGGCGAGATCGCCGCGACCAGAAACCCTCGTGCCCTGGCGCGCTTTTTCGTCAACACCATACAGGGCATGCGGGTACTTGGCAAAGGCAGCCCGCCGGCGCAGCGTCGGCAATGCCTGATGGATGTCATCGAGGTGGCGCTCGACACGCTGTAGCGATCAACCCGGGCCGCCGTACCCGATTCGGCGCCGCGGGTTTTTCTTTGGTCAATATTGGAACGAACATTCCCATTTGTCTTGTCGTTCATAGCAAGGAGTTTCCATGGGCACTGGCACATCCCCCCTGCTCGCCGTTCTCGGCACCGGCCTGATCGGCGCCCCGGTCGCACGTAACCTGCGCAAGCGCGGATTCCAGGTACGCGCCTGGAACCGCACCGCTGCAAAGGCGCAGGCGTTGGTGGCCGATGGCGTCGAAGCTGCAGGCAGTCCCGCCGAAGCGGTCAGGGACGCCAGTATCATCGTGACCGTACTCAAGGACGGACCTAGCGTGCAGCAGGCCATGCAAGCCGCCGCACCTGCCTTGCGCCAAGGGGCGATCTGGCTGCAATTGAGCACGGTGGGAATCGAGGGAACCAACAACTTGGCCGCGCTGGCCGGGCAGCTTGGCCTGGTGTTCTATGACGCCCCGATACAAGGTTCCCGGCAGCCTGCGGAAACGGCCCAACTGGTCATCCTGGCATCCGGCCCTGTCGCGCAGCGCGACGCCGTGCAGCCCGTCTTCGACGTCATTGGCAAGCGCACCCTATGGGTGTCGGAGCAGGCAGGCATGGGCAGCCGCCTGAAGCTTGCACTGAACTATGGCGTTTCGAGCGAGCCCTGGCCGCCGGACACGGCGACAAGGACATGGCAGCGTCCTATCTCGCCGATGTCGCACCGGCCGAAGCAATCACCCAATGAACGCTGCTGGCAAATCCGGCTTCCCACATACGGCATCAAGCCTTGCGTGACTTGCACGAAAGGCTTGGTACGTGCGCGGTTCTTCGATCACGGGTTGCCGCCCCGCCGGGCGGCAGCCCGGTTTACCCGCCGAGGTACGCCTTGCGCACCTCGTCGTTGGCCAGCAGGTTGGCACCCGTGTCGGCCAGCACCACCCGGCCGTTTTCCAGCACGTAGCCCCGGTCGGCCAGCTGCAAGGCCTTGTTGGCGTTCTGCTCGACCAGGAATACCGTCACGCCCTGCTCGCGGATGGCGCGAATGATCTCGAAGATCTGCGCGATGATCAGCGGCGCCAGACCCAGCGTGGGCTCGTCCAGCAGCAGCAGGCGCGGCCGCGTCATCAGCGCCCGGCCGATGGCCAGCATCTGCTGCTCGCCGCCGGACATGGTGCCGGCGCGCTGCGACGCCCGCTCCTTCAGGCGCGGGAACAGCCCGAAGACATGCTCCAGGCCCTCCTCGATCTGGCTGCGCGTGGCGAAAAACCCGCCCATCTGCAGGTTCTCGATGACGGTCAGGTCCTTGAACACGCGCCGCCCCTCGGGCGAGATCGCGATGCCGCCGCGCATGATCTCGTGGGTGCTCAGCCCGGTGATATCGCGGCCTTCGAAGGTGATGCGGCCCTGCGCGGCCCGCGGGTTGCCGCAGACCGTCATCAGCAGCGTGGTCTTGCCTGCGCCATTGGCGCCGATGAGCGTGACGATCTCGCCTTGATTGACCTCGACCGAGACGCCGTTCAGCGCCTGGATGGCGCCGTAGTAGGTGTGTACGTTTTCCAGCTTGAGCATCATTCTTCCCCCAGGTACGCCTTGATGACGCGTTCGTCGGTGCGCACTTGCGCGGGGGTGCCGGTGGTGATGGGCTTGCCGTGCTCCATTACGAGGATGCGGTCGGATATGCCCATGACCAGGCTCATGTCGTGCTCGATGAGCAGGACCGCCACGCCGAAGTCGCGGCGCAGCTTGTCGATCAGCGCCTGCAGGTCGCGCTTTTCCTGCGGGTTCAGGCCTGCGGCCGGCTCGTCCAGCATGAGCAGGCGTGGCCGCGTGATCATGCACCGGGCGATTTCGAGCCGGCGCTGGTGGCCGTAGGCCAGGTTGCCGGCTTCCCGGTTGGCGTACTGCAGCAGCCCCATGAAATCCAGCCATTGCGCGGCGCGCTCCTTGGCCGCAGCCTCGGATTCGCGGTAGCGCCGGGTCTTGAGCAGCCCGGGAAGCAGGCGGCTTTCGACCTGGGTGTGCTGCGCCACCAGCAGGTTTTCCAATACCGTCAGCTGCTTGAACAGGCGCACGTTCTGAAAGGTGCGCACCAAGCCGTGGCGCGCCACCTTGTGGCTGGGCAGCCCGGTGATGTCCTCACCGTCCATGACGATGCGCCCGGCGGTGGGCTTGTAGAAGCCGCCGACGCAGTTGAACACCGTCGTCTTGCCCGCGCCGTTCGGGCCGATGATGGCGAACACTTCGTCGCGGCGCACGTCGAAGGCCACGCCGTCGACTGCAAGCAGCCCGCCGAAGCGCATGGACAGGCCGGCGACCTGCAACAGCGGCGAGGCCTCGCCCGCGCCCGCTGCAGCGGCCGCGGTTTGCATGGCGTTTTCAGCGCGCATCATGCCGTCCTCCCCGCGCCGCTTTCGGCTTCGGATGGCGTGGCGCGCGCCGGCCCGCTTGCGCCCGGCGCCAGGCCCAGCTCCACGTGCGGGCGCTTCATGGGCAGCAGCCCTTGCGGACGCCACATCATCATCAGCACCATGACCAGGCCGAACATCAGCATGCGGTACTCGGCGAATTCGCGCGCGACCTCAGGCAGCACGGTCAGGATGATCGCGGCCAGGATGACCCCCAGTTGCGACCCCATGCCGCCAAGCACGACGATGGCCAGGATCAGCGCCGACTCGATGAAGGTAAACGATTCCGGGTTGACCAGGCCCTGGCGCGCGGCAAAGAACGCGCCGCCGAAGCCGGCGAACATCGCACCCAGCGTGAACGCCGACAGCTTGATGCGGGTCGGGTTCAGGCCCAGCGACCGGCAGGCGATCTCGTCCTCGCGTAGCGCTTCCCAAGCCCGCCCGACGGGCATGCGGATCAGGCGGTTGGACACGAACAGCGTGATCAGCGCAAGCAGCAGCGCCATCAGGTACAGGTACACCACCATGTGCTGGGTATCGAAGGTCCAGCCCATCACTTGGTGGAAGGTGGCGCCGCCCTCCTGGCTAGGCCGGCGCGCCATCTCCAGCCCGAACACAGTGGGCTTGGGGATGCCGGAAATGCCGTCCGGGCCGCCAGTGAGCCAGTTCAGGTTGATCAACAGCAAGCGGATGATCTCGCCAAAGCCCAGCGTGACGATGGCCAGGTAATCGCCGCGCAGCCGTAACACGGGAAAGCCCAGCAGGAAGCCGAACAGCGCGGCCATGGCGCCCGACAGCGGCAGCGCTTCCCAGAAGGTCCATCCCGCCCAGTGGTACAGCAGCGCATAGGTGTAGGCACCGACCGCGTAGAAGCCGACGAAGCCCAGGTCGAGCAGGCCGGCAAAACCCACCACGATGTTCAGCCCCAATCCCAGCATGACGTAGATCAGGACCAGCGTGGCGATGTCGACTTCGCTGCGCCCGGCGAAAAACGGCCAGATCACGGCCGCGGCGATGGCCAGCGCGGGAATCCAGCGCCGGCCCTTGGTGGGCGTTGCCGGCAGCGTCGGCAGCTTGAGCCCCGCCAAGGCACGCGCCAGCCACGGGCGCACCAGTTGGAAGACAAAGACCACCGCGCTGGCCAGCGCGACCAGGTCCCAGCGCGGTTCCATCAGCGTGCGCGCACCTTGGCGCACCAGTTGCAACCCGAAGACGGGCGTGACGATGACCGCCGTCAGCACGGCCGCCATGCCGGCGGTTTTCAGGGTATTTGCCATCAGACTTTTTCCACCTCGGGTTTGCCCAGCAGGCCCGTGGGGCGAAACAGCAGGATCAGCACCAGCAGCAGGAAGGCAACGATGTCCTTGTACTGCGAGGACAGATAGGCGGCGGCGAAGGTTTCGGCCAGGCCCAGCAGCACGCCGCCCAGCATGGCGCCGGGGATGCTGCCGATGCCGCCCAGCACGGCCGCGGTGAAGGCCTTGATGCCGGCGATGAATCCGATGAAGGGGTTGAGCTTGCCTATGGTCAGGGCGATCAGCACGCCGCCGACCGCAGCCAGCATGGCGCCAAGCACGAAGGTGAAGGACACCACCTTGTTCGTGTCGATGCCGAGTAGGCTGGCCATGTGCATGTCCTGCGAGCAGGCACGCGAGGCGCGCCCCATGCGCGAATAGCGGATGAACAGGGTCAGCGCGATCATCAGGGCCACGGTGACCAGGATGATCATCACGCGCGAATACGGCACGGTGACGTCGAAGTCCGTGCCCAGGTGGAAGGACAGGCCGCCGGCGATCAGGTTGGGCACGGCCATGTCGCGCGCGCCCTGCCCCAGTGCGACCCAGTTCTGCAGGAAGATGGACATGCCGATGGCGGAAATCAGCGCCACCAGGCGCGGCCCGCCACGCACGGGGCGGTACGCCACGCGCTCGACCGTAAAGCCATAGGCGGCAGTGACCGCCACCGCCACGATGAGCATGGCCGCGACGACCAGCGGCAGCGGCAGGCCCGTCTGCGTGCCGATCGCTGTGAGCGTGACCAGGCCCACGTAGGCGCCGATCATGTAGATCTCGCCATGGGCGAAGTTGATCATGCCGATGATCCCGTAGACCATCGTGTAGCCGATGGCGATCAGCGCATAGATCGCGCCCAGTGACAGCCCATTGAAAAGCTGCTGGATGAGTTGGGGAAGAATGTCAGACATGAATGGCATGCTCCACACGATTCCGGCTCCAGTTTAAGTGCCGGAGCCGGAACCTGGGGTGCTGGGACGGCGCCCCGGCCACGCGGGCCGGCAGCGCCATGCGGGTTACAGCTGGGTCTTCTTGCCCGTCTTGTCCCAGCGGTAGACGGCGAACTCGAAGTCCTTCAGGTCGCCCTTGGCGTCGTATTCGACCTTGCCGATGGCGGTATTGAAGCTGTGGGAGTGCATGTAGTCGGCCACCTTGGCGGGATCTTCGCCCACGGCCTTGATGCTTTCGGCCAGGATCTGCACCGCCGCGTAAGCCGGCATCTGGAACGCGCCGTCGGGGTCGCGCTTGGCATCGTGGAAGGCCTTGACGATGGCTTCGTTGCCGGGCAGCTTGGTGAAGTCGGCCGGCAGCGTCACGAGCAGGCCCTCGATGGCCGGGCCGGCGATCGCCACCAGGTCCTGGTTGGCCACGCCCTCGGGGCCCATGAATTGCACGTTCAAGCCTTGCTCGCGCGCCTGGCGCAGCAGCAGGCCCATTTCGGGGTGGTAGCCGCCGAAATAGACCAAGTCCACGCCCGAGCTCTTGAGCTTGGTGATCACCGCCGAGTAGTCGCTGTCGCCGACGTTGATGCCTTCATAGAGGGCGACGTCGACCTTGTTCCTTTCGAGCGTGGCGCGCACCTGCTCGGCCAGGCCGGAGCCGTAGGTCTGCTTGTCGTGCAGGATGGCGACCTTCTTGGGCTTGATCGTATTGGCGATGTAGCGCGCGGCGAACGGGCCTTGCTGGTCGTCGCGGCCGATGGTGCGGAAGAAGAAATGCGGCTTGATGGTGTCGGTCACCAGGGGCGAGGTGGCGCCCGGGGTGATGGCGACGATGCCTTCGGCCTCGTAGACGTTGACCGCGGGGACGGTGGTGCCCGAGCAGGCGTGGGCCACGGCGAACTTGGCGCCGGAATTGACCACGCGGTTGGCGGCGGGCACGGCCTGCTTGGGCTCGCAGCCGTCGTCGATGAGGATGGGTTCGAGCTGCTTGCCGTTGACGCCGCCGGCGGCGTTGATCATTTCGATGGCCGTCAGGGCGCCTGCCTGGATCTGGTCACCGTACTGGGTATTGGGACCCGTCATGGGTTGGGGGATGCCGATCTTGATGGTGTCGGCGGCGTGGGCCGCGCCGGCCAGCGCCAAGGCGCCGATGGCCAACGCTGCGGGAGCAAAGCGCTGCAGCAGTTTCATGCTTGGGTTCTCCAGCAGGGTGAAGGAAAACGTCGCGCGCTCGTGACGCGATCGCCGGCATCCCGGCAATGGCGCAACGCCCGGCGGGGATCGCCACACCGGGCAAACGCGGCGTGGCGCGTATTCTGAGAGGAGGCCGAAGGCCTGTCACTGCGTGTAATCCCCTATATTTATTTGATTCGGCTTTATTGGGGACGGACGCAGCAGATTTCAGGGTGCCGGCGTCGCCGCCGGCCGGCCCAAGTTCCACATCAGCGCCCGGAACGGCGCCAGCATGAAGGCGTTGACCGCCAGCTTGACCGCCAAGTCCCCAGCGACCCAGGTCATCCACGGCAGGCCGGTGCCGGCAAAGGCGATGGCAAAGAACATGAAAGTATCCAGCGTCGTGGCAAGGGTGCCGGACACCAGCGGCGCGCGCCACCACTGGCCGGCCCGCAGCCGGTCAAAGACGTGGATGTCGAGCAGCTGCGCGCACAGGAAAGCCGAGCCCGATGCCAGCGCGATGCGCGGCGAGGCAATCCAGAGCGAAGCCACCACCGCCGCGGCAAACCCCGTCCAAGCCACCCGGCGCGCAGGCCCCGGGCCGAAGCGCCGGTTGAGCAGGTCCGTGACCAGGAAAGCCACCGGATAGGACAACGCGCCCCAAGTCAGCCAATCGTTGATCGGGAACTGGACCAGAAAGTTGGAGCCGGCCACGATGAGGCACATCGCGGCCACGGCCAGCGCAAAAGCGCGCAGGCCCAGGGATTCGTAGACGAAGCGCCGGGACGGACGTGGCATGGCAGCGGTCATGGCAAGCGTGCGAAAACGTAGTGTAGCCGGCCGGGCGGCTAGGCGCCGAACTCCCGGCCCAGTTCTGCGGCCCGGTCCTTGGCCGCCTTCATGGCGCGGCGCACCGCGCCGGGCACGTCCTCGCCGGCCAGTACGGCCAGCGCCGCGGCGGTCGTGCCGCCGCGCGAGGTGACCCGCTCGCGCAGCACCGCAGGCGGGTCTTCCGATTGCGCGGCCAGCCTGGCCGCGCCGGCCACCGTAGCCAGCGCCAGCTGACGCGCCTGTGCGGCGTCCAGCCCCTGCTCGATCCCGCCCTGTATCAGCGCCTCGAGGAACAAGAATACATAGGCCGGGCCGCTGCCCGACAGGGCAGTGACGGCGTCCAATCCGTCATCGTCGGCCACCCAGGCGACCTCGCCCACCGAGCGCATGAGCTGTTCGGCCAGGGCCCTGTCGGCTTCGGTGGCGCCCGGCAGCGCGGCCATGCCGGTGGCGCCGGCGCCGACCAACGCCGGCGTGTTGGGCATGCAGCGCACCAGGCGCTGCCAGGGGCGCCCGGGTGCGCCCAGCCAGGTGGCCAGGGTGTCGGCGCGAATGCCCGCCGCCACGCTCATGACCAGGGTGTGCTGGCCCAACAGCGGACGGGTTTCCTGAGCGGCCGTGCGCATGTTCTGCGGCTTGACGGCGTAGATCCACACCCGGCACGCGGCCAGGCGGTCATCGGGCGCGGCGGCCACGGTCATGCCGCGCGCCTGCCAGGCGGCGTGCGCGGCCGGGTCGATCTCGACCACGTGGATATTGCCCGCCGGGCACACCTTGCCGGCCAGGCCACTGGCCAGCGCCGCGGCCATGTTGCCGCCGCCGATAAAGCCTATGGAAAGTCTGTCGTCCATCAAAAACGCCGCAAGAAATCAGCCAAGGAGCGGGACCAGTACGGTCTGGGCAAAAATGCCGGCAAAGACCGACGCACCAAACCACGTATTGTGCAGGAAGGCGCGAAAGCACGCCGCCCGGTCGCGCCCGCGGATCCAGCGCAGGTGGCGGACCGCAATCACCCCGGCCGCCGCGAGCCCGCAGCCGTAGGCCCACCCATAGCCGGCCATGGCCCCGGCCAGGGCCAGTAGCGCCAGCGTCACGGCGTAGCACACCCCGACCATGGCCACGTCCCAGCGGCCGAAGGTGATGGCCGCGGTGCGCAGCCCCAGCTTGATGTCATCGTCGCGGTCGACCATGGCGTACTCGGTGTCGTAGGCGACGGCCCAGGCGATATTGGCCGCCAGCATCACCCACGCCACGGGCGGGACGGCGTTTTGCAGCGCCGCGAAACTCATGGGGATGCCAAAGCCGAAGGCGATGCCCAGATACGCCTGGGGAATGGCGAAGAACCGCTTGAACAGCGGATACGTGGCAGCCAAAAACGCGCCCACGAAAGCCAGCTGGATGGTCAGCGCGTTCAGCGGCAGCACCAGCAGGAAGGAAACCAGCGCCAGCGCCGCCGCCACGACCAGCGCCTCCCATGGGGCGATGCGCCCGGAGGTCAGGACGCGGTCGCGCGTGCGCGCCACGTGCAGGTCGAAATCGCGGTCGAAGTAGTCATTGATGGCGCAGCCGGCCGAGCGCATCAGCGCCGTGCCCAGGACGAAGATGGCCACCACGCGCCAGGGCGGCGCGCCGTCGCCGGCCACCCACAGGCCCCAAAGGGTGGGCCACAACAGCAGCAGGATGCCGATGGGCTTGTCCAGCCGCACCAGCCGCAGGTATAGCAACAGACGGTGTTGCATGGGAAACAGTGCAGTCGCCATGGGGCGTTAGCATAACAGCGCAGGCTCGGCCAGCAGGCAAACCCTGGGTATGTCGAAGGTTGACAGCATCCGGCACAGGTGCAAGAGTCACGGCTGGGTAACAAACCCGTCATAAGATCGATCACACGCCACGGCCGCCAGCCCATCAGGTTGCCGGCCGTCGCGCATCAACCGTACCCCTGGAGGAAGCACCATGAAACCCCATCGCTTGGCCGCAGCGCTGGCCTGTCTGTCCGCCGTGCTGGGCGGCCCGGCGCACGCCGTCACCGACATCCAGTTTTGGCATTCCATGCAAGGCGCGCTCGGCGACCGCGTCAACGACATGGTGGCCGGCTTCAACGCGAGCCAATCCGACTACCGGGTGCAAGCCGTCTACAAGGGCACATACGGCGAATCCATGAATGCCGGCATCGCCGCCTTCCGCGCCGGCAACGCGCCGGACATCCTGCAGGTGTTCGAAGTCGGCACCGCCACCATGATGTATGCCCGCGGCGCCATCAAGCCGGTGCAGGAAATGAGCGAAGAAGTCGGCGACCCGATCAACCCGGACGACTTCATCGGCGCGGTCGCAGGCTACTACTCCTCGCCCGAGGGCAAGCTGGTGTCCATGCCCTTTAACAGCTCCACGCCGGTGTTCTACTACAACAAGGACGCGTTCAAGAAGGCCGGCCTGGATCCCGAGAAACCGCCCAAGACCTGGGAAGAGCTCGCCGAAATGGGCCGCAAGCTCAAGGCCGCGGGCATCGAGTGCGGCTACACCACGGGCTATCCATCCTGGGTCCAGCTGGAGACCTTCTCGGCCTGGCATAACGTGCCGTACGCCACCAAGGACAACGGCTTCGGCGGCCTGGACGCGCGGTTGGCCATCGATTCCGACCTGCACGTGCGCCACTTGGAAAACCTCGCCCAGCTCGCCAAGGAAGGCATCTTCATGTATGGCGGCCGCGGCGACCAGCCGAACTCGCTCTTTACGACGGGCAAGTGCGCGAGCATCACCGGTTCCAGCGCCATGCGCGCCAACATCATCAAGAACGCCGGCTTCGAATTCGGCACCTCCACCCTGCCCTACTATGCCGACGTCAAGGGCGCGCCGCAGAACACCATCATCGGCGGCGCCTCGCTGTGGGTCTTCGCCAACAAGAGCCCCGAGGTCTATCGCGGCGTGACCAAGTTCTTCAAGTACATCTCCAGCCCCGAAGTGGCAGCCCAGTGGCACCAGAGCACGGGCTATGTGCCCGTGACCAAGGCGGCCTACGAGCTGACCCGCAAGGCCGGCTTCTATGAGAAGAACCCGGGCACCGAGATCGCGGTCACGCAGCTCAACGTGCAGACCACCGACCAGTCGCGCGGCGTGCGCCTGGGCTTTTTGCCGCAGATCCGCGAAGTCGAGGACGGCGAGATGGAGCGCATCTTCGCCGGTCAGGTCAGCGCCAAGGACGGCCTGGCCACCATGATCAAGCGCGGCAACGAACTTCTCGAGAAGTTCGAAAAGAGCGCAAAGTAGCAAACGTAGTAACATCGCGCCTTTTGCCGCCCGCGCGCGGGCGGCGCCGCTGCCGCCCACGGCGGCAGCCTTCCTTTCCAGACCGCGACCCATGGAAAAGCGCGTCGTTTTTTCCCACAAGACCCTGCCCTACCTGCTGCTTGCGCCGCAGCTGGCCATCACCATCGTGTTCTTTTTCCTGCCGGCTGGCCAGGCGATGTGGCAGTCTTTCCAGCGCGAAGACGTCTTCGGCCTGTCCACCGAATTCGTCGGGTTGGCCAACTTTGCCGAGCTTTTCTCGCAGGACGACTACCTGCAGTCCTTTCGCATCACCGCCTTTTTCTCGGTCATGGTGGCTGCCTCCGGGCTGGCGATCGCCCTGCTGCTGGCCGTGATGGCCGACCGCGTCATGCGCGGCGCATCGGTCTACAAAACGCTGCTGATCTGGCCCTATGCCGTGGCGCCGGCCGTGGTCGGCGTGTTGTGGCTGTTCTTGTTTTCGCCCTCGGTCGGGATCCTGGCGCTGGCGCTGAACGACATCGGCTTGCCGTGGAACCCCAGGCTTGACGCCAACCACGCGATGATCCTGGTCATCATCGCCGCCGTATGGAAGCAGATCTCGTATAACTTCCTGTTCTTCCTGGCCGGCTTGCAGGCGATTCCCCGCTCGCTCATCGAGGCCGCGGCCATCGACGGCGCGGGCCCGGCGCGGCGCTTCTGGACCATCGTCTTCCCGCTGCTGTCGCCGACGACGTTCTTCCTCCTGGTGGTCAACGTCATTTATGCGTTCTTCGACACCTTCGCCGTCATCGACACGACCACGCAGGGCGGGCCGGGAACGTCCACGTCCATCCTGGTCTACAAGGTGTACCGAGACGCCTTCATCGGCCTGGACCTGGGTTCGTCGGCCGCGCAGTCGGTCATCCTGATGACCATCGTCGTGCTGCTGACCGTGGTGCAGTTCCGCTACATCGACCGCCGGGTCAACTACTGATGTTCGAGATTTCCCAATGGTAGAACGACGCCCCTGGCTCGATTTCCTTGCCCACGCCGTGCTGCTGGCCGGCGTGGCGCTAGTGGCCTTTCCGCTGTACGTCACCTTCGTCGCCTCCACCCAGACCGCCCAGGAAGTGGCCGCCGCGCCCATGTCGCTGGCGCCCGGCTCGCACTTCATCGACAACTATGTGACCGCCCTCATCTCGGGTTCGAGCACGGGCGCCAATACCGCGCCGGTCGGGCGCATGATGTGGATCAGCCTGGTCATGGCGCTGTCGATCGCGCTGGGCAAGATCGCCATCTCGCTCTTGTCGGCATTCGCGGTGGTGTACTTCCGGTTTCCGGGTCGGATGTTCTTCTTCTGGATGATCTTCGTCACGCTGATGCTGCCGGTCGAGGTGCGCATCGCACCGACCTACAAGGTGGTTGCCGACCTGGGCCTGCTCGACAGCTATGCGGGGCTGACCCTGCCGCTGATCGCCTCGGCCACCGCGACCTTCCTGTTCCGGCAGTTCTTCCTGACGGTGCCCGACGAACTCATCGAGGCCGCGCGCATGGACGGCGCCGGACCCTTGCGCTTCTTGCGCGACGTGCTGCTGCCGCTGTCGCGCACCAACATCGCGGCGATCTTCGTCATCCAGTTCATCTACGGCTGGAACCAGTACCTGTGGCCGCTGCTCATCACCACCAAGGAGGACATGTATCCGGTGGTCATCGGCATCAAGCGCATGATCAGCGCGGGTGATGCCGTGACCGAGTGGAACATCGTCATGGCCACCGCCATGCTGGCGATGATCCCGCCCGTGCTGGTGGTCATCCTGATGCAGAAATGGTTCGTCAAGGGCCTGGTCGACAGCGAGAAGTAAAGGACGCGAGACAACAAGACTATGGCAACCCTCACCCTGCGTAACGTCACCAAGTCCTACGCCGCCGGCGTGCAAGTCATCCACGGCATCGATGCCGAGATCGGCGACGGCGAGTTCATCGTCATCGTCGGTCCGTCCGGCTGCGGCAAGTCCACGCTGCTGCGCATGGTCGCGGGCCTGGAGTCCGTCACCGGCGGCGACATCCTCATAGACGGCCAGCGGGTCAACGACCTGGAACCGGCTTCGCGCGACATCGCGATGGTGTTCCAGAACTATGCCCTCTACCCGCACATGACCGTGTTCGACAACATGGCCTATGGCCTGAAGATCCGGGGCGTGCCCAAGGAAGAGATCCGCAAGCGGGTCGACGCGGCCGCACGCATCCTGGAACTGCAGGACCTGCTCAACCGCCGGCCGCGCCAGCTCTCGGGCGGGCAGCGCCAGCGCGTGGCCATGGGCCGGGCCATCGTGCGCGAGCCCAAGGTGTTCCTTTTCGACGAGCCACTGTCCAACCTGGATGCCAAGCTGCGCGTGCAGATGCGGCTGGAAATCCAGAAGCTGCACCGGCGGCTGCGCACCACCAGCCTGTATGTCACCCACGACCAGGTCGAGGCCATGACGCTGGGCGAGCGCATGATCGTCATGAACAAGGGCATCCCCGAGCAGATCGGCACCCCGACCGAGGTATTCGAGCGCCCCGCGTCGACCTTCGTGGCCAGCTTCATCGGCTCGCCGCCTATGAACCTGCTCAACGTCCAGGTGGGCACCGACGGCCGCGTCGCGGCCGCCGACGGCACGCCGCTGGGCATGCCGGTGGACATGGTGCCGGCCTTTGCGCGCGGGCGCCGCCTGACCCTGGGCGTGCGGCCGGAAAACCTGGTCATCAAGGCCGACGGACTGCCCATGAAGGTCGAAATGATCGAAACGCTGGGCTCGGACCAGCTCATCCACGGCCTGTGCGCCGGCATGCCGCTGGTGGTGCGCTGCGCCACCCGCGTGGCCGCCCAGGGGCCTGTCTCCGTCGGCGAAGACGTGCAAGTCGGGCCCGATCCGCGCCATCCCCTGCACTGGTTCGACCCGGACACGGGCCGGCGCGTCGAAGCCTAGGTAGCTCGCGCCTGGCCGTGCCATGCGGCAAGGCGCTTGGACAAAAAAACCCCGCGCCGCAGTAATGCGGCGCGGGGTTTTTGCTAGACGGTCGGACGAAACCGCGCCTTACTTGACGACCGACTTGCTGCCGTCCTTGTGCCAGTTGAACACATCGAACTCGAACGCGGTCAAGTCGCCCTGCTTGTTCCAGGAGATCTCGCCGATCGGCGTCTTGAACGTATTGGCGTGCAGGTAGGCCGCCACCTTGTCCGGATCGTCGGCGCCCACGCCCTTGATCGCATCGGCGATCACCTGCGTGGCCGCATACGACGTCAGCTGGAACGCGCCGCCCGGATTGCGGTTCTTGGCCTTGAACGCCTTGACGATCTCGGCGTTGGCCGGGTCGGCGGAGAAGTCAGCCGGCAGCGTGACCAGCATGCCTTCGACGGCGTCGCCGGCGATGGCGTTGATGTCGGGGTTGCCCGTGCCTTCAGGCCCCATGAAGCGCGCCTTCAGGCCCTGCTCGGCCGATTGACGCAGCAACAAACCCATCTCTGGGTGGTAGCCGCCGTAATAAATGAAATCGACGTCGGCGCTCTTGGCCTTGGTGATCACTGCCGAATAGTCGCTGTCGCCGGCGTTGATGCCCTCGAACATGACGACCTCGATGCCGGCTTCCTGCAGGCCCTGGCGCACCGAGGTGGCGATGCCCTGCCCATACGACTGCTTATCGTGGATGACGGCCACGCGCTTGGGCTTGATTTTCTCGGTGATGAAGCGGGCGGCTGCCGGGCCTTGCTGGTCGTCGCGGCCGATGGTGCGGAAGATGAAGTCGTAGTTCTTGCCGTCGGTCAGCGCGGGCGAAGTCGCCGAAGGCGTGACCATGACCACGCCTTCGTTGTTGTAGACGTCGGCCGCGGCGATGGTGGCGCCCGAGCAGACGTGGCCGATCACGTAGTGGATCTTTTCGTTGACCACGCGGTTGGCCGCCACCGGCCCTTGCTTGGGTTCGCAACCGTCGTCGATGGTAACGACTTCGAGCTGCTTGCCGAGCACCCCGCCCGCGGCGTTGATCTGCTCGACGGCCGTGGCCACGCCTTCCTTGACCATGTCGCCGTATTGCGTCAGCGCCCCAGTCATGGGGCCGACGATGGCCAGTTTGATGGTGTCGGCGGCGTGCGCAGCCTGGCCGCCCGCGAGCCCGGCGGCGAGCGCCAGCGCGGCGGCCAGCGGTGCAAATCGTTGTCGCTTGTTCATTTTCAGTCTCCTGTCTGCAATGCAAAAAATCGCCCTGCTGCAGGCGGCAGGGCGACGCGGTCCCGACGTGGGCCGCGAGGCCCCGGCTGTTATTGCAGCAAGCTGCGCAGCATCCACGCGTTCTTTTCGTGGACGTCCATGCGCTGCGTCAATAGGTCGGCCGTAGGCTGATCGTTGGCCGCGTCGGCCTTGTCGAAGGCTGCGCGGGCCGTGGTGGCTACCGCCTCGTTGCCCTTGACCAGCAGGCGGACCATTTCGAGCGCCTCGGGGACTTCGGTCGGCTCCTTGACGGAGGCCAGCTTGGCGTATTCGCGGTAGGTCCCCGGGGCGTAATGGCCAAGGGCGCGGATGCGTTCGGCAATGGCGTCCAGCGCATTCCACTGCTCGGTGTACTGCTCCATGAACATGGCATGCAGGGTATTGAACAGCGGGCCCGTGACATTCCAGTGGAAGTTGTGCGTCATCAGGTAAAGCGTGTAGGAATCGGCCAGCAGCTTGGACAGCTCCTGGCAGATTGCGGCCCGGTCCTTGTCGGAGATCCCGATGTTGATGCGCGGGGCGGACGCTTCGCTTTTCTTGACGACTTTGGCCATTGCCGACTCCTGTGGGTGAGAATTACTCGAAAGAATACCACCGCGGCGGCGGAAAATGACGGCAAACCGCCGCGTTCGCGAATGCTACGGCTCCTGCACCGACGTGGCCTGCCGCGGCAGCATGTTCACTCCCGGCAGTCCACAGGCGTAGACCGCTTCGGCCAGGGCCTCGACTGCGGCCAGGCGCGGGAAGCTCTTGCGCCAGGCCAGCACTACGCGCCGGTCGGGCACGGGCGCCTCGAACGGTATGTAGCGCAGCAGCTTGTCGGCCGCCGGCTGCGCGGGCACGGACGTGACCGGCAACACCGTGATGCCGATGCCGGCGGCCACCATGTGGCGGATGGTTTCCAGCGATGATCCTTCGAAGGTGCGCTGGATGCCGTCGCTGGCTGCGGAAAAGCGCGACAGCTCGGGGCAAACCTCCAGGACCTGATCGCGGAAGCAATGGCCGCTGCCCAGCAGCAGCATGGTTTCCTGCTTCAGTTCGCGCGCGTCGATGCGCTTGCGGTTGGCCCAGGCATGGTTGCGCGGCACGGCCACCATGAACGGCTCGTCGTACAGCGGGCGGATCACCAGGCCGGCCTCGGGCAAGGGCAGCGCCATGATGGCGCAGTCGATTTCGCCCTGGCGCAGCAGCTCGATCAGGCGCACGGTGAAGTTTTCCTGCAGCAGCAGCGGCATCTGTGGGGTGCGCGCGATTTGTTCGGGCACCAGGCGCGGTAGCAGGTACGGGCCGATGGTGTGGATCACGCCCACGCGCAATGGCCCGGCCAGCGGGTCATGCCCCTGGCGCGCGATCTCCTTGAGCATCGCGCTTTCCTCCAGCACCTTCTGGGCTTGGGCAACGATGCGCCGCCCGATGGGCGTGACGCCGACTTCGGCGCCGCCGCGCTCGAACAGCGTCACGCCCAATTCGTCCTCCAGCTTGCGGATGGCGACCGACAAGGTGGGCTGGCTGACGAAACAGGCCTCGGCGGCGCGCCCGAAATGGCGCTCGCGCGCCACGGCGACGATGTATTTCAGTTCGGTCAGGGTCATGGGGCGCTCGTCCGGTAAAAAAGGGTCTCAGGTGCGCAGATAGTCTTCACGGCCGCGCATCCAGCGGGCCAGGTGGGCGGCAGCCGCCGCGGGATAGTCGCGGCGCAGCAGCGCGGCGGCCTCGCGCGCCTGTTCGGCCACCTTGGCATCGCGCTGCAAGTCGGCAAAGCGCAGCAGCGCGAGCCCGGACTGGCGCACCCCCAGGAATTCCCCCGGACCGCGCAGCTCCAGGTCACGCCGGGCGATTTCGAAACCGTCCGACGTCTCGTACATCGCGCGCAGGCGCTGGCGTGCCACCGGCGACAGCGGCGGCTGGTAGAGCAGCACGCAGACCGATTCGGCCGTGCCCCGCCCTACCCGGCCGCGCAACTGGTGCAGCTGCGCCAACCCGAAGCGCTCGGCGTGCTCGATGACCATGAGCGAGGCATTGGGCACGTCCACTCCAACTTCGATGACGGTCGTGGCCACCAGCAGGTCCAGGTCGCCGGCACGGAACGCGTCCATGACCGCCGCCTTCTCGGCCGGCGCAAGCCGGCCATGGACCAGCCCCACGCGCAGGTCCGGCAGCTCCGCCTGCAGGGCTTGGTGGGTGTCGACCGCCGTCTGCAGCTCCAGCGCCTCGCTTTCTTCGACCAGCGGGCACACCCAATACGCCTGCCGGCCCTGGCGGGCGGCGTGGGCGATGCGGGCGATGACCTCGCCACGCCGACTGTCGGCCACCAGCTTGGTCACGACCGGGGTGCGTCCGGGCGGCAGTTCATCGATGACCGAGACGTCCAGGTCGGCGAAAAACGTCATGGCCAGCGTGCGCGGGATGGGCGTGGCGCTCATGGTCAGCTGGTGCGGCACGGCCGCGCCGTCGGGCGCCTCGCCCTTGCGGCTCAAGGCCAGCCGCTGGCCGACGCCGAAGCGGTGCTGCTCATCGACGATGACCAGCCCCAGGTCGGCGAAATCCATCTGTTCTTGGATCAGCGCCTGCGTGCCCACCACGAGCTGCGCGCTGCCGTCGGCCACGCGGGCGGCGGCCTCGCGCTTGGCGCGCGGCGACAGGCTGCCAGTCAGCCAGGCGGTGGCCACGCCCAGCGGTTCCAGCCACTGCGCCAGCTTGCGAAAATGCTGCTCGGCCAGGATCTCGGTGGGCGCCATCAAGGCGACCTGCTTGCCGCAGCCGACGGCTTGGGCGGCAGCCATCGCCGCCACCACGGTCTTGCCGCTGCCGACGTCGCCTTGCAGCAGGCGATGCATGGGATGGCTGCGCGCCATGTCGGCGCCGATCTCGTCGATGACGCGGCGCTGTGCCGCGGTCAGTTCAAAGGGCAGCGCCTGGCGCAACCGCTCGACCAGATCGGCCGCCCGCCCGGCCCGCGGCAGCGGCGTGGCGCGCTTTTGCATGCGCGCGGCGCGCGCCGCGGCAAGCGACAACTGCTGGGCCAGCAACTCGTCGAACTTGATACGCACCCAAGCCGGATGGGCGTGCTCGACCAGTTCGGCCTCGGACACGCCAGGCTCGGGGGCATGCAGCATGCGGATGGCCTCAGCGAAAGGCATCAGCCCATAGGCCTTGAGCACCGGCTGCGGCAGGACTTCGGACAAGTCGGCCTGCCCCAGCGCCTGGGCAATCGCCCGCCGCAAGGTGGCCTGCGGCAGGCCATCGGTAGTGGGATAGACCGGCGTCAACGCCTGGGGCAGCGGCGCGTCGGCCGAGCCCATGCGTGGATGCACCATCTCGCGCCCGAACAAGCCGCCGCGCACCTCGCCGCGCGCGCGCAGGCGCCGTCCGGGTTGCAGTTGCTTTTGCTGGCTGGGATAGAAATTGAGCCAGCGCAGGGTCAGCTCCCCGGTGTCGTCGGCGATGGCCGCCACCAATTGGCGGCGCGGCCGGAAGACGACTTCGCAGCGCGTGATTTCGCCTTCGACCTGCGCCCAGGCGCCCGGACGCAAGTCGGCGATCGGCGTGATCCGCGTTTCGTCCTCGTAGCGCAACGGCAGGTGCAGGACGAAATCCATGGGCTGCGCCAGGCCAAGCCGGCGCAGCTTGCGCTCGGTCACGCCGGCCTCGGCCGGGCCGGCCGAGCGGGTCGAAGCCGAGGCTGCCATCCCTGTACGGCGGGAAGCCGAAAACTCGGGCGCCGGGGGTCAGATCGCCAGGATGGCTTCCACTTCGAACTGCGCGCCCTTGGGCAGGCTGGCCACGCCGATGGTCGAACGCGCCGGAAAGGGCTGCGGGATGATCTCGGCCATGATGGCATTGGCAGCGGCGAACTTGTCGAGGTCCACCAGGAACAGGGTCAGCTTGACGATGTTCTCCAGCGTGCCGCCGGCGGCGTCGACCACCGCCTTCAGGTTGGCGAAGGCCTGGCGCACCTGCTCCTCGAAATTGTCGGAGACCAGCTCGCCCGTGCCGGGCTTCAGTCCGATCTGGCCCGACAGGTAAACCGTGCGCTTGCCGGCCTCGACGGCCACGGCCTGCGAGTATGGCCCGACGGCGGCCGGCGCGGCGTCGGTGTGGATGATCTGCTTGGTCATGGCGGGAATCCTCTATGGGGATTGATTGAGAGCTATCGAAGTTTAATCGCCAATAGACGACGGCGAAAAGGCCGCCGGCGCCGATCGGACCGCCTCGACCTGCGCGCCCATTTCGTGCCGCCGCTCGAGCAGCATGTCGTAGAGCGTGCGGGCGGCAACCGACAGCGCACGGCCGCGGCGCTTGACCAGGTATAGCGCGCGGGTCGGCACGCGGCCGGCCAGCGGGCGCACGGCCAGCCCGGGACGGCGGAAATGGAACAGCGTCATGCCCGGCACCACCGTGACCCCCAAGCCCGCGGCGACCAGCCCGGTGACCGTAGCCAGGTGCTCGACCTCCAGCACCGTGCGCGCGTTGCGCAGGCTGCTGGCCGCATCCAAGTGTTGGCGCACGCTGCTGTTGCGCGCCAGCTGGATGAGCGCCTCGCCGGCCAGGTCGCGCAGGCGCACGTCGTCCTGGCGCGCCAGCCGGTGGTCCTCGCGGCACACCAGGTAGAAGTGATCGGCGTGCAGGAACTGCGCCTGCAGGTCGGTCATGTCGGCGCGCTGCGCGGCCACGGCGAATTCCACCGCCCCGCCCTGCACCATGTCCAGGCAAGGGTCGAGCAGCGCATCGCGCAATTCCAGGTCGACGCCGGGATACTGGCGCCGGTAATCCGCGAGCACCCCGGGCAGCCACCCCGCGGCCAGCGATGGCAGGGCCGCCAGCGCCACGCGGCCGCGCCGTCGCGCGACATGGTCTTGCAAATCGTGCAAGGCCAGGTCGATGTCGGCCAGCAGGCGGCGCGCCCAGGCCTCCAGCACGCGGCCTTCGGGCGTCAGGTCCACGCGTCGGGTGTTGCGGTCGAACAGGCGCGCGCCTGCGTCCTGCTCCAGCGAACGGATCAGCGCGCTGAAGGCGGGCTGGGTGAGATGACAGCGCTGCGCGGCGCGGGTGAAGTGCCTTTCGTCGCACAAGGCCACGAACGCGCGCAGCTGCCGGGCCGACAGATTCATACAAACCTTGGATTAATTGATCCGATATTTCTATTTTACGGATCAACACCGCCTGCCTATAGTCACGGCTCCTACTGTTTTGCTCCAATCGCCCATGCCTGCTTCGCCCCTGCTGGTCGGCTGCGCCACCGGGTTTTCCGGTGACCGCACCGATGGCGTACCCGCGGTGGTCGACGCCCTCATCCAGGGCGGCGGCGGCACGCTGATTTTCGAAACCTTGGCCGAGCGCACGCTGGCGCTGGCGCAGTTGGCCCGCAACCAGGACCCCGAGGCGGGCTACGAGCCGCTGCTGGACGAATTGATGCGCCCCTGCCTGCCTGCAGTGGCCGCTGGCGCGGTCAAAGTCGTCAGCAACTTCGGCGCCGCCAACCCGCCCGCCGCCGCGCGCCGCATCGCGGCGCTGGCCCGCGAGGCGGGCCAGCCCGTGCCGCGCATCGCCATCATCGAAGGCGACGCGCTGCAGGCGCCGCAACTGCGCGACCTGCTGCGTGAGCGCGTCGGCCCCGAGTTCGATCGCCTGGACGTCGTCAGCGCCAATGCCTACCTGGGCGCCGGGCCAATCGCCGAGGCGCTGCAGGCCGGCGCACAAATCGTCGTCGCCGGGCGCGTGGCTGATCCGTCGCTGACGGTCGGGCCGGCGCTGGCGCACTTCGGCTGGCGCGAAGACGATTGGCCACGCCTGGGCCGCGCCACCATGGCGGGCCACTTGCTCGAATGTGGCACCCAGGCCACCGGCGGCTACTTCTGTGTACCGGGATTGAAGGACATCCCGCAGCCCGACGCGCCCGGGTTTCCGCTGGCCGAGATCGACGCCGACGGTGGGTTCACGGTCACCAAGCCGGCCGGCACCGGCGGTTGCGTGGACCTGCGCACCGTCAAGGAGCAGCTGCTTTACGAAGTGCATGACCCGGCGGCCTACCTGACGCCGGACGTCACCGCTGACTTAAGCGGTGCGCGCGCCGAGCAGGTGGAGCCGGACCGGGTGGCCGTGCACGGCATCACCGGGCGCGAGCGCCCGGCCGAATTGAAGGTCAATATCTGCCATCGCGGCGGGTGGCTGGCCGAGGCCGAGATCTCCTACGCGGGCGTCCAGGCCCAGGCGCGCGCCGCGCTGGCTGGCGAAATCGTGCGCAAGCGCCTGGCTGGGGCGCTGAAGCTGCGCATCGACCTGATCGGCGCGGTCAGCATCTTCGGCGATGACGACGGCCGGCTCCTGTCGGCCGCGGTTGCCGCGCCCGCGGTGGCGCGCGACGTGCGCTTGCGCGTGGCCGGCACCCATGCCGAGCGCGCCGTGGCCGAACGCGTGTTGCGCGAAGTCACCGCCCTGTATACCTGTGGCCCGGCCGGCGGCGGCGGGGTGCGCACTGCCCTGCGCCCGCGCCTGAACATGATCTCGACCACCATCGCGCGCGAGGCCGTGCAGCCGCGGTGGCGCTTCTTGGAGGACGCACCATGAGCCGCGCCGCCGCGACAGCCCCGGCAGGCGCCGATGTCGTCCGTGTGCCGCTGTATCGGCTGGCCCACGGACGCTCGGGCGACAAGGGAGATACTTCCAACCTGAGCGTCATCGCCTGGACGCCGGAGTGCTATGACGTCCTGGTCGAGACGCTCACCGCCGAGCGCGTGTCGGACTGGTTCGCGCACCGGCGCCCGCGCGCGGTGCGCCGCTACCTGCTGCCGGGCTTGCACGCGATGAACTTCGTGCTCGAAGGCGTGCTCGACGGTGGCGTCAACGATGCGCTGAACCTGGACGCCCACGGCAAGGCGCTTGCCTTTTTCCTGCTGGACCTGCCGGTCGACGTGCCGGCCGGGCTCGCCGCGGCGTTGCCCGATATCGATCCATCCGCTTGCGCCGGGGCCGCGACCCGGCCCCATCCCTTTCCATAACAACTGGAGACGCCAATGAAACCCAGCCTGTCGACCCGACGCGCCCTGCTGACGCTGACGCTGGCCTGCGCCGCCCTGCCCTTGTCGGCCAGGGCTCAGGACTTTCCCGCCAAGCCCATCACCTTCATCGTGCCGTTTGCCGCGGGCAGCGCCACCGACCAAATCGCGCGCGCGATCGGCCAAGGCGTGACCGAAGCCAGCGGCCAGACGGTGGTGATCGACAACCGCCCGGGCGCAAGCGCCATGATCGGCGCACAGGCCGCCGCGCGCGCGCCTGCCGACGGCTATACGGTGCTGATCACGACCAACACCACGCACGCAGCCAACGAGCACCTGTACAAGTCACTGGCCTACGATCCGGTCGCCGACTTCGCACCCATTACGCTGCTGGGCAAGGGCGGCCAAATCATGGTGGTGCGGCCCGATTCGCCGGCCAAGACCGTCAAGGACTTCCTGGAACTGGCGCGCAAGCATCCCGGCAAGTTGTCTTTCGGCAGCGGCAGCTCCAGCAGCCGCGTGGCCGGCGAGCAGCTGCAGCAAATGACCGGCATCGAGCTGCTGCACGTGCCGTACAAGAGCAATCCGCTGGCGATCACGGACCTGATCGGCGGACAGATCGACACGATGATCACTGACACGGCTACCGGCCTGCCGCAAATCAAGGCCGGCAAGCTGCGCGCGCTCGGCGTGACCAGCAAGACCCGGTCGCCGCTGGTGCCCGATGTGCCGACCATAGACGAGGCTGGCGTGCCCGGCTACGAGATGGGGTATTGGTTTGCCGCCTATGCGCCGTCGGGCACGCCACGCCCGGTGATCGAGCGTCTGCATGCCCTGCTGACGGCCGCGACCGGCTCGGCCGTGGCGCAGCAGTTCTACAAGCAGACTGGCACCGAACTGGCCACCTCCACGCCCGAGGAGCTGGCCGCCTTCCAGAAGGCCGAATCGGCCAAGTGGGGCGAGATCATCCGCAAGGCAGGGATACAGCCCGAATAAGCCCCCTGCGCATCGCGCCGTCCGGCGCCGGGCGCATTGCCCCGGCGGCCGGGCCCGTGCGCCGGCAAGGCCACGCCGGGGCCGGTGGCAGGCCGGCCCGGCCTCTGCCCGGCGCCGGCAATATTTTGAGCTTACTTCTCGACGAAGGCGCGCTCGACCACGTAGTCGCCCGGCTCGCCCACCCCAGGCGAGACGACGAATCCGCGCGCGTTGAGCAGCGCCGAGATGTCGGCCAGCATGTGCGGGCTGCCGCAAAGCATGGCGCGGTCGTGCTCGGGATCGAGCGGCGGCAGGCCGATGTCGTCGAACAGCTTGCCGCTTTCGATCAGGTGCGTGATGCGCCCCTGGTTGCGGAACGGCTCGCGCGTGACCGTCGGGTAGTAGATGAGCTTTTCCTTGACCAGGTCGCCGAAGTATTCGTTGGCCGGCAGCTCGTTCTGGATGAAGTCCGAGTAGGCCAGCTCGCTGACCCAGCGCACGCCGTGTACCAGGATGACGCGCTCGAAGCGTTCGTAGACTTCCGGGTCCTTGATGATGCTCATGAACGGCGCCAGGCCCGTGCCCGTGCCGAACAGGTAGAGCCGCTTGCCGGGCTTGAGGTCGTCGACGACCAGCGTGCCGACCGGTTTTTTGCTGACCAGGATGCTGTCGCCCACCTTCAGGTGCTGCAGGCGCGAGGTCAGCGGCCCGTTGGGCACCTTGATGCTCAGGAATTCGAGCTTGTCCTCGTAATTGGCACTGGCGATGCTGTAGGCGCGCATCAAGGGCTTGCCATCGACCTCCAGGCCGATCATGACGAAATGCCCGTTGTGAAAGCGCAGCGATGCGTCACGCGTCGTCGTAAAGGAAAAGAGGGTGTCGTTCCAGTGGTGCACGCTCAGGACGCGTTCCGTGTTGAAGGCTGCCATATTCCGCTTTGATCGCGCGGGCCGGGATGACTCATGACTGGTTGGCGGCCCGCCAAAAATTCCAAAAGGCGCCATTTTATCCTTGATATCTATTTTTTGAGAAACGATCTCGTTCTCATTACTTGCAGTCATATGGTCATGCTCTAAACCCGTAGTCGGGCCCCCCTGCGACTGGCGGCCATGGCCTGCTGCCCGCCTGTTGCTGGGGTCGGGCATTCCTGATATTGTTGCGGTCTGTTTAGACAATCATTCTCATTTGCGTTTTCTGCGTTGATGCCCCACGCATCGGCCAGCGCAGAGTCAAGACGGCACATCCAAACGGGAGTTCCCTGAAAATGAAACGCATCAGCCCTTCCCTGGCGGCCCTGCGCGCCGTGGCGTTGGCGGCTGCCGCCGCCTTCAGCGCCGGTGCTTCGGCAGCTGGCGAAGTCAGTCTCTACACGACCCGCGAGCCCAAGCTGATCCAGCCGCTGCTGGACGCTTACACCCAGAAAACCGGGATCAAGGTCAACACCGTGTTCGTCAAGGACGGCCTGATCGAGCGCGTCAAGGCCGAGGGCGAGCAATCCCCGGCCGACGTGCTGATGACAGTGGATATCGGCAACCTGCTCGACCTGGTCGAGGCCGGCGTAACCCAGCCCGTGAAATCCGAAACGCTGGAGTCCGTGATCCCGCCCAACCTGCGCGGCGCCGATGGCCACTGGTACGCGCTGTCGCTGCGCGACCGCGTGCTCTACGCGGCCAAGGATTTGCCCCTGGAAGCCTTTACGTACGAGGAATTGGCCGACCCGAAATGGAAAGGCAAGGTGTGCATCCGCTCCGGCCAGCATCCGTATAACACTGGGCTGATCGCGGCCATGATCGCCCACGACGGTGCCGAGGCGACCGAGCAATGGCTGCGCGGCGTCAAGGCCAACCTGGCGCGCAAGGCCGCCGGCGGCGACCGCGACGTCGCCCGCGACATCCTCGGCGCGATCTGCGACATCGGCATCGCCAACGCGTACTACGCCGGGCACATGAAGAATGCCGAACCCGGCACTGACGCGCGCAAATGGGGTGACGCCATCAAGGTCATCCGCCCGACCTTCGGCAAGAGCCGCGGCACGCACGTCAACATCAGCGGCGCGGCCGTCGCGCGCCATGCGCCCAACCGCGACAACGCCATCGGCCTGCTCGAATACCTGGTCTCCGAAGAGGCGCAAACCTTGTACGCCAAGGCAAACTACGAATACCCGATCCGCAAGGGCGTGCCCCTGGATCCGGTCGTGGCCAGCTTCGGCCCGCTGGAAGTCGACCCGCTGCCGGTGGCCGAAATCGCCAAGTACCGCAAGCAGGCGAGCCAGCTGGTCGACAAGGTCGGCTTCGATAACTGATCCCCTGCCGCCACGGTCGGTGCGCGCCGACCGTGCGGTTATGATTGCGGCCCGCGCTTGTCCAGGCGGGCCGCATTTTCCTTTCTTTCATGTCGTCTTACGCCATCCCCGCACGCCGACTGTTCAGCCGTCCCGAAAGCGGCGGCGGCTGGATGCTGGCCGCCACGGCCATCGCGCTTGCGGTGCTGGCGCCGCTGCTGGCCTTGGCGTGGTCCGCCGCCGACGCCAGCCTGGACCACTGGGCGCACTTGGCCCGCTTCGTCCTACCGCAGGCATTGACCAACACGGTGGCGCTGCTGGCCGGGGTCGGCGTGCTGGTCACGCTGCTGGGCACCGGCAGCGCATGGCTGGTGGCCGCCTATGACTTTCCCACGCGGCGCGTGCTGGTGTGGGCGCTGCTGCTGCCGCTGGCAGTGCCCACCTATATCGTCGCGTTCGCCTACCTGGACCTGCTGCACCCCATTGGCCCGATCCAGACTGCGGTGCGCGCCCTGCTCGGCTACGACAGCCCGCGCGAGTTCCGCCTGCCCGACCTACGTTCGCTCTCCGGTGCGATCTTCGTGCTGGGCTTCGTCCTGTACCCCTACGTGTACCTGAGCACGCGCGTGATGTTCATGACACAGGCGGCCAGCCTGATCGAAGCGGCGCGCACCCTGGGCACGGGCCGCTACGGCGTGTTCTGGCGGGTGGCGCTGCCGCTGGCGCGGCCGGCCATCGCGGTGGGCGTGAGCCTGGCGCTGCTGGAGACGCTCAACGACATCGGTGCATCCGAATTCCTGGGCGTGCAGACGCTGACGGTGTCGATCTACACCACCTGGGTGACGCGCTCGGACCTGGCTGGCGCAGCGCAGATTTCGCTTGCCATGCTGGTCATCGTCGTGGCGCTGATCCTGATCGAGCGGCACGGTCGCAAGCGGCAACGCTATGCCCATGCCCAGCGCATGCGGCCCATGCAGCCACAGCGCCTGCGCGGCCCGGCAGCAGCCGCGGCGGTGGCGCTGGGCTGGATCCCGGTGCTGGTCGGCTTCGTCGCGCCGGCGCTGTACCTGGCTTGGGAAACCTACAAGCGGCTGCACCTGGTCGGCGGCGTGTCGGCGCAATTGCTGGCCGGCGCGTTCAACACGGTGACGGTCGCGGTGGCTGCCACCGTGGTCACGCTCGCCTGCGGGCTGACGGTGGCCTGGGCAGGCCGTTCGATGCGCGAAAGCTCTCGGCTGCACGCCGGGCGCGCCTGCGCGCGAATCGCCAGCCTGGGCTACGCGGTGCCTGGTACCGTGCTGGCCATCGGCCTGCTGCTGCCGCTGACGCAGGTCGACCGCGCGCTGAACGCCATCGCCGCGTACTTCACCCACCACGCGCCCGGCCTGTTGCTGATGGGCTCGACCACGGCGCTGGTGATTGCCTACACACTGCGTTTTTTGGCGATTTCCACCGGCGCCATCGAGGCCGGCCTGGCGCGTATCCCGCCATCGCTGGAGCAGGCTTCCCGGCTGCTCGGCGAAAGCGCCTCGGGCACGCTACGGCGCGTGCACCTGCCGATGCTCCGCCCTGCCCTGGCCGCCGGGTCGCTGCTGGTGTTTGTCGACACCATGAAGGAATTGCCCGCCACGCTGCTGCTGCGCCCCATGAACTTCGATACCCTGGCGACCTGGCTGTACGCCGAGGCCGCGCGCGGCACGTACGAAGAAGGCGCCGTGGCGGCGCTGGCCATCGTGCTGGTCGGGTTGCTGCCGGTCATCCTGCTGGCCCGCACCAACCTAAAGATAGGACATTGACCCGTGAGTGCCCTGCTCGAACTCGACTGCATCCGCTTGGCCTACGACACGCCGCACGGGCTGCACACCGTCGTGGACGCACTGTCGCTCGCCTTGGACGGCGGCAGCATAGGCTGCCTGCTCGGTGCCTCCGGCTGCGGCAAGACCACGGTGCTGCGCGCCATCGCCGGCTTCGAGCCGCTGCGCGCCGGCGCCATCCGACTGGACGGCACGGTGCTGTCTGGCGGCGGCGTGCACGTGCTGCCGGAAAAGCGCCGCGTGGGCATGATGTTCCAGGACTACGCGCTCTTTCCCCACCTGACGGTGGGCGAGAACGTCGCGTTCGGCCTGCGGCGGCTGCCCAAGGCGCAGCGCGAGCGCCGCGTGGCCGAAATGCTCGAGCTGGTGGGGCTGAAGGACGCCGTCGACGATTACCCGCACGAGCTGTCCGGCGGCCAGCAGCAGCGCGTGGCGCTCGCCCGTGCGTTGGCGCCGGCGCCGGACCTGCTGCTGCTGGACGAGCCGTTTTCGAACCTGGACGTCGACACGCGCGAGCGCTTGGCCTTCGAGGTGCGCGACATCCTGAAGTCCACCGGCCACACCGCCATCCTGGTCACGCACAACCAGGCCGAAGCCTTCGCCATCGCCGACCGCATCGGCGTCATGTCAGCGGGGCGGATCGTGCAGTGGGATACGCCCTATAACCTGCACCATCATCCCGTCGACGGCTTCGTGGCCGACTTCATCCGACGCGAAGCGCTGCTCGCGCAGCGCGCCGAAGCGCTGTTGCGCTAGGAGCGGCCCTCAGGACCGCGGCTCGGGCAGCGGGATGAACTCGGTCTCGCCCGGTACGGCCACGCCGAAACGGTCACGCTGCCAGTCCTGCTTGGCCTGCTCGATGCGCTCGCGGCTGCCGGAGACGAAGTTCCACCATACATAGCGCGGCCCGTCCAAGGGCTCGCCGCCCAAGAGCGCCAGGCGCGCGCCTTGCGGCGCGGCTACCTCCACCGCCCGGCCCGGCGCAAGCACTAGCAGGCGACCCGGCTCAAAGCGCTGGCCGCCGATATCCACCGGCCCGTCGATGAGGTAAACGGCGCGCTCCTCGTGCTCGGCGGGCACGACCAGCCGCGCGCCCGGTCGCAAGGTCGCGTCGGCGAAGAATAGGTCCGATAGCGTGGCCACGGGCGATGTCTTGCCGAACAGGCTGCCGGCGATGATGCGCGCGCGCACGCCCTCGCCTTCCTGTTCCGGCAGCGTGTAGCCGGGGTGATGGGCGAAAGCCGGCTGCGCCTCTTCGAGCGCGCGTGGCAAGCCCACCCACATCTGCAGCCCGGCCAGACGCGCGCCGGCACTGCGCGCCTGCGGGCCCGTGCGCTCGGAATGCACGATGCCGCGCCCGGCCGTCATCCAGTTGACGTCGCCCGGATGGATGGCCTGCACGCTGCCCAAGCTATCGCGATGGACGATGGCCCCTTCGTGCAGGTAGGTGACCGTGGCCAGTCCGATGTGCGGGTGCGGCCGCACGTCCAGGCCGCGGCCAGCCTCGAAGCGCACTGGCCCCATGTGGTCCAGGAACACGAAAGGCCCGACCATGCGCCGCTGGGCCGACGGCAGCGCGCGGCGCACTTCGAAGCCGTCGCCCAGGTCGCTGGTGCGCGGCACGACGATGGTCTGGACCGGATCGCCGGGCAAAAGGTTGGCCGATGTCATGACAGGCTCCTTGGCGTTGCGTGGTTGGGGCGTGCGGCCGCCTCAGGCCAGGTCGAAAAGCAGCACTTCCGCGCCTTCGCCCTGGTCCAGGACGATGCGCGGCTCGTCGGTCACCGCCGCGGCGTCGCCGGCCTTGAGCATGTGGCCGTTGACCGCCAGGCGCCCACGAGCGATGTGCACCCAGGCGCGCCGTCCTGGCGCGAGCGCATGCTCGGCGCTTTCCGCGCCGTCGAAGCGGCCAATGTAGAGCGCGGCATCCTGGTGGATGCGCATCGCGCCCTCGGCACCGTCTGGCGAGGCCACGCAGCGCAGCCGTCCGCGCCGGCTGGCGTCATCGAGCTCCAATTCCTCGTACTCGGGCTCGATGCCGTGCACATCCGGCTCGATCCAGATCTGCAGCAAATGCGTCGTCTGGTCCGGCAAGGGATTGAATTCCGAATGCCGGATGCCGCGACCCGCGCTCATGCGCTGCACGTTGCCCGGCCGGATGACCGAGCCGTTGCCCATGCTGTCGCGGTGGGCGATGGCGCCGTCCAGCACATAGGTGAGGATCTCCATGTCGCGGTGGCCGTGCATGCCAAAGCCCGTGCCCGGCGCGATGTGGTCTTCGTTGATGACCACTAGCGGGCCGAACCCCATGAAATCCGGGTGATAGTAGTTCGCGAACGAAAACGTATGGCGGGTTTGCAGCCATCCGTGGTTGGCCTGGCCGCGCGCTTCGCTCAGCCGCAAGGTGATCATGGCAATCTCCGTTTTCTGAAAATGAATGATTGATTGCCATTCTGCCGTGTAATGGCGGTCTAGGCACTGAAATGCCTTGACGATATCATTCGAATAAACTGAATGATCATCGATGCGCGCCCTGACTCCCGACCTGCTCGTCCTCATCGACGCAATCGCGCGCCACGGCAGCTTTGCGCGCGCCGCGCGCGAGCTGGGCAAGGCGCCGTCGGCAGTTACCTATGCCGTACGCAAGCTCGAAGACGACCTGGATGCCCTGCTGTTCGACCGCAGTGGCCACCGCGCGCGCCTGACGCCTGCCGGCGCGGAACTCCTACGCGAAGGCCGGCTGTTGCTGCACTCCATGGACGAATTGGCCAACCGCGTGCGGCGCGTGGCCACGGGCTGGGAAGCCGAACTGCGCATCGCCGTCAGCGCGGCGCTACCCTGGCAGCCCCTGTACGACCTGATCGCGCAGTTTCATGAGCTCCCCGGCCACACGCGCCTGCGCTTTTCCACCGAGGTGCTCAGCGGCAATTGGGATGCGCTGGCCGGTGGCCGCACCGACCTGGTCATTGGTGCCGACGGCGCCGGCGCCCCGGCCGGGGATTTCCAGGCCCGGCCCATGGGACGGCTGCGCTTTGCCTTTTGCGTGGCGCCGCACCACCCGCTGGCCCGGGCGCGCCAGCCGCTGACCAGCGCCGACATCGTTGCCCATTGCGCGGTATCACTGGCCGACACCACCCACCATTTGCCGCCGGCCACGCGCGGACTGCTGGCCGCGCAGCGCACGCTGGTCGTGCCCAGCATGCAAGAAAAAATCGAAGCGCAGATACGCGGGCTGGGATGCGGCTACCTGCCGCGCCCGCTCGCCCGCCCGTATCTGGCGCGCGGCCTGCTGGTAGAGCTGGCCACGGCCGACGGCGTGCCGCTCGAAGAAGAACTGGTCTACGCCTGGCGCGGCCGCGCCCAAGGCGAGGCGCTCAAGTGGTGGCTGCAGAAGCTGCAGTCGCCCCGGCTGTGCCGAAAGCTGCTGGGCGACTGAGCTGCCCGGGACCCTACTCGTCTTCCATCCCCAGCTCGCGCAGCTTGCGGGTGATGGTGTTGCGGCCTATCCCCAGGCGCGAGGCGGCCTCCACGCGCCGGCCCCGGCAGGCATCCAGCGCGGTCTGCAGCAGGATGCGCTCGAACTGGCGGGTGAGCGTGGCCATGATATTGGGCTCGCCGCGCGCCAGCCGGTTTTGCGCGTCGCGCAGCAGCCCTTCCTGCCAATCTGCCGGCGCGGGCTCGTCCTTGCGGCCGGGCGCTGGCGCGCTTTGCTCGGCCGCGCGTACCTCGGGCGGCAGGTCGTCGCGGTCTATCGTCTGGCCCGAGGCCATGACGGTGAGCCAATGGCAGAAGTTCTCCAGCTGCCGCACGTTGCCAGGAAAGTCGAACCGCACCAGCGCCGCCAAGGCGTCGGGGGTGAGCCGCTTGGCCGGCACGCCCAGGGCGCGGGCGCTGGCGGCCAGGAAGTGGTTGGCCAGTGCCGGGATGTCCTCGCGCCGTTCGCGCAGCGGCGGCAAGCGCAGGCGGATGACGTTCAGGCGGTGGAACAGGTCTTCGCGGAACAGCCCTTGCTGGACGCGCTGCTCCAGCGGCTGATGCGTGGCGGCCACGATGCGCACGTCCACGCGCACCGGCTGCGAGCCGCCCACACGGTAAAAGCTGCCTTCGGCCAGCACGCGCAGCAGGCGCGTCTGCAGTTCCAAGGGCATGTCGCCGATTTCGTCCAGGAACAGTGTGCCGCCGTGGGCCTCCTCGAAACGGCCGCGGCGCAGCGTGTTGGCGCCGGTGAACGCGCCGCGCTCGTGGCCGAACAGCTCGGCCTCGAGCAGGTCGCGCGGGATGGCCGCGGCATTGAGCGCCACGAACGGGCCGTTGGCGCGCGAGCCGTGCGCGTGCAGCGCGCGCGCCACCAGCTCCTTGCCGGTGCCGGATTCGCCCGTGATCAGCACCGTCACGCGCGACTGGGCCAGCCGACCGATGGCGCGGAACACTTCCTGCATCGCGGTCGACGAGGACTGCGTCATCATCAGCCGCTCGGAGACCTGCACCGGCGCGGCCGGTGGCTCACCCGCCGGCGTGGGCGACGGCGCGTCCTTGGCCGCGCGCTGGATGAGCGCCACGGCCTCGTTGACGTCGAAAGGCTTGGCCAGGTAATCGAAGGCGCCGCCTTGGAAAGCCGACACGGTGCTGTCCAAGTCGGCGAAGGCGGTCATGACGATGACCGGCAGCGACGGATGCTTTTCCTTGATCTGGCGCAGCAGCTCCAGGCCGTTGCCGTCGGGCATGCGGATGTCCGACACCAGCGCGCCGGGGGTTTCGCTGGCCAGCGCGCGCATGACTTCGGGCGCCTGCGAGAACGTGCGCGTGGCGATGCCGGCGCGCGCCAGCGCCTTTTCCAGGACCCAGCGTATTGCCTGGTCGTCGTCGACTATCCAAACGGGTTTCATACGCCCTCCATGGGCAGTACCAGGCGGAATTCCGTTTGCCCGGGACGGGATTCGAATTCGATGATGCCACCGTGCTGCTGCACGAAGTCTTGCGCCAGGCTCAGGCCCAGCCCGGTCCCCCCTGCGCGGCCGGTGACCAGCGGATGGAAAATGCGCTCGCGCAGCGACTCGGGCACGCCCGGCCCGTTGTCGCACACCGCCACGACCACCGCCAGCCGGTGCTGCCGGTGCGCAAGCATCACCCGCCTGGCCACGCGCGTGCGCAGCACGATCTGCGCGTTCGGCGTCGGGTGCGGCTGCGTCAGCGCCTGCGCGGCGTTGCGTGCGACGTTAAGCAGGGCCTGGATCAGCCGCTCGGCGTCGGCGCGGATTTCGGGCACCGACGCGTCGTAGTCGCGCACGATGGCCACGTCCTGGCGAAACTCCGCCTGGATGAGCGCGTGCACGCGTTCGCAGATTTCGTGGATGTTCACCACGCGGGTGTTCAGCGGCACGCGATGCGGCGCGGCCAGCCGGTCGACCAGCGCCTGCAGCCGGTCGGCCTCGGAGATGATCACGCGCGTGTATTCGGTCAGCGCCGCATCCGGCAGTTCCGCCTCGAGCAGCTGGGCCGCCCCGCGCAAGCCCCCCAGCGGATTCTTGACCTCATGCGCCAGGTTGCGCAGCAGTTCGCGCTGGGTTTCGACCTCTTCCAGCAGGCGGTGGTTGCGGTCGGCCAGCATGCGCTGTTCGATCTCGCGCACTTCCAGCAGCGCCGGCCAGGGCTGGTCGGTCAGCGCCACCGTCGTGGCCGTGACCTGCACGCTGTCATAGCCGCGCCGCGCCGACGCCAGCTGGCGCCGGTCGGCGAACCGCCCCGCGCACGCCTGCTCGATGGACTGCTGCAGCTCGTCATCCTCGTCGAAGAGCGCCGCGGCCCGCTGGCCGATCATCTGCTTGCGCGAGCGCCCGAACAAATCCTCGGCCGCGGCGTTCGCATATTCCACCTTGCCTGCTGCAGACAGCAGCAGCACGGAGGTAGCCAGCAGGTCAAACGCTTCGACATCCATGTGCGCACCACTTACGCGGTCGGCCGCAGCCGCCGCCATTGCGTTCCGATACGGCGCGGCGCTGCCTGCGCCGCGGCCAGGACGCACGCCCTGCCTCGCCCGGCCGCTGGCGGGGCTTGCGCCGAGGCGGCCGCGCGCGCGGGCATACCGGACCGGCCGGCGCACGCGCCGCCTGCACGCGAGGCGACGCGCCGCCGGACCATGCCCGTCTTACAGGCTGTAGTACATGTCGAACTCGACCGGATGCGTGGTCACGCGCAAGCGCTGCACTTCCTGCATCTTGAGCTCGATGTAGGCGTCGATCATCGCGTTGCTGAACACGCCGCCGCGGGTCAGGAACTCGCGATCCTTGTCCAGCGCCTCCAGCGCCTGCTCGAGCGAGGCGCACACGGTCGGGATCTTGGCGTCCTCTTCGGGCGGCAGGTCGTACAGGTTCTTGTCCGCGGGGTCGCCCGGGTGGATCTTGTTCTGCACGCCGTCCAGGCCGGCCATCATCAACGCCGAGAAGGCCAGGTACGGGTTGGCCAGCGGATCCGGGAAGCGGGTCTCGATGCGGCGCGCCTTGGGGTTGCCCACGTAGGGGATGCGGATCGAGGCCGAGCGGTTGCGGGCCGAGTACGCCAGCTTGACCGGGGCTTCGAAGTGCGGGACCAGGCGCTTGTACGAGTTGGTGCCGGGGTTGGTGATGGCGTTCAGCGCGCGGGCGTGCTTGATGATGCCACCGATGTAGTACAGCGCGAACTCCGACAGGCCGGCGTAGCCGTTGCCGGCGAACAGGTTCTGGCCGTCCTTCCAGATCGATTGGTGCACGTGCATGCCCGAGCCGTTGTCACCGACCACGGGCTTGGGCATGAAGGTGGCCGTCTTGCCGTAGGCATGGGCGACGTTGTGCACCGTGTATTTCAGGATTTGGTTCCAGTCAGCGCGGCGCACCAGCGTGTTGAACTTGGTGCCGATTTCCAGCTGGCCGGGCGCGGCCACTTCGTGGTGGTGCACTTCGACCGGCACGCCTTGCTGCTCGAGCAGCAGGCAGATTTCCGAGCGCATGTCCTGGAAGGAATCGACCGGGGGCACGGGGAAGTAGCCGCCCTTGACGCGCGGGCGGTGGCCGAGGTTGCCGCCTTCGAACTCCTGGCCCCGGGACCAGGGTGCTTCTTCGGACTTGATCTTGACGAAGCAGCCGGACATGTCGTCGTCCCAGGTCACGCCGTCGAAGACGAAGAATTCGGGCTCGGGGCCGAAGTAGGCGGTATCGCCCAGGCCGCTGGACTTCAGGTAGGCCTCGGCGCGCTTGGCCAGCGAGCGCGGGTCGCGGTCATAGCCCTTCATGTCCGACGGCTCGACCACGTCGCAGGTCAGGATCAGGGTGGACTCCTCCCGGAACGGATCCAGGCGGGCCGTATCGACATCCGGCACCAGCAGCATGTCGGACGCCTCGATGCCCTTCCAGCCGGCGATCGACGAACCGTCGAAAGCCTGCCCGGATTCGAGCTTGTCTTCGTCGACGACGCTGGCCGGGAGGGAAACGTGCTGTTCCTTGCCGGCGGTGTCAGTGAAACGGAAGTCGACGAACTTGACTTCGTGCTCGGCGATCAGTTTCAGGACGTCTTGGGGGGTGGCCATGTTATCTCCTGGGTAGATTAAGGGCCGGGGATGGCTGCCCGGCTGGCGGTCTAAGCGTAAGCAATTTGCGTGCCAGGCCCCGTTACGGGGAAAGCCGGGCCAAACACGGGCAAGTTCGCACCATTACAGTGCAATCATGGCGCAGACTGCACCATTTTGGAACAGCGACGTGCGCCAACTAAAGGAAAATTTCCTGCAGATCGTTGAGGAATCGCCAGCCAAGCGGCGTAGCGCGCAGCCGCGCAGGATCGGGGTCAAGCAGGCCCCGGCGCACGGCTGCATCGATTTGGTGCGCGACGGCGGCCAGCGTCAGGCCGGTGCGCTCGGCAAAGTAGGCACTGGGCACCCCCTCCTTCAGCCGCAGCGCGTTGAGCATGAACTCGAAGGGCAGTTCGGCGGCGGTGACCGTGCGGCGCTCGGCCACGTGGCCGCCGTCGCCGGCCAGCGCCTTATCCATCCACGACTCGGGATTGCGCACCCGCGCCTCGCGCACAATGCCCGAAGGCGTCGAGATTTTGCCGTGCGCCCCCGGCCCGATCCCCAGGTAATCGCCGAACTCCCAATAATTGAGGTTGTGGCGGCAGCGCGCCCCCGGCCGCGCGTAGGCCGACACCTCGTAGCGCGCCAGGCCGGCCTGCGCCGCACGCTCCTCCAGCGCGTCCTGCATCGCCGCGGCCACGTCCTCGTCGGGCAGCTGGGGCGGGTATTTGGCGAAGACCGTATTGGGCTCCAGCGTTAGGTGGTACAGCGACAGGTGCTCGGTGCCATAGGCAAGCGCCGCATCCAGATCCGCGAGGGCGCCGGCCACATCCTGCCCCGGCAAGGCGAACATCAGGTCCAGGTTGACGCGCTCGACTGCGCGCATGGCCATTTCTATCGCCGCGCGCGCCTGGGTCGCATCATGGATGCGGCCCAAGGCCTGGAGCCGCCCGTCGTCGAAGCTCTGGATGCCCAGCGAAATGCGGTTCACGCCGCTGGCGGCATAGTCCCGGAAACGGGCCGCTTCGGCCGTGCCCGGGTTGGCCTCCAAGGTGATTTCCGCGTCCGGCCACAGGTTCAGGCAGGCCCGCAGCATGGACAGCAGCGTGTCCAGCGCCTCGGGCGAGAGCAGGCTGGGCGTGCCGCCGCCGATGAATACCGTATGCACTTGCCGGCCCCAGATGACCGGCAGCGCCTGCTCCAGGTCGCTGCGCAGCGCATCGAGATAGCGCTTCTCCGGCAGCGCGCCGCCGGCGGGCGCGGCATGGGAATTGAAGTCGCAATACGGGCACTTGCGTACGCACCACGGCACGTGCACGTAGACCGACAGCGGCGGCAGCGTCGACAAGGGCACGCCGGCGCCCTGCCCGGCGCGGCGTCCCACGCTGGCGATGGGGATGGTGGCGGCCATGCGTGTCCGTCCCTTACGCGCCCAGGCGCGCCAGCAGCTCGCGCAGCGCCAGCGCGCGGTGGCTGATGCGGTTTTTCTCCTGCGGATCGAGCTCGGCCACGCTGCGCTGCATGGCCGGCAACCAGAACAAGGGGTCGTAGCCGAAGCCGCCCGTGCCGCGTGGCGCGTCCAGGATTTCGCCGTGCAACTCGCCCTGCCCGATCAGCGGCTGCGGGTCATCGGGATGGCGCACCAAGGCCAGCACCGCCACGTACCGGGCGCGCCGGTCGCGCCGCCCGGCCAGTTCGCGAAGCAGCAAGGCATTGTTGGCCTCGTCCGAACGCGCACCGCCGGCCAGCTGCGCGTACCGCGCCGAATACACGCCGGGCGCATCGCGCAGGGCCGCCACGCACAGCCCGGAATCATCGGCCAAGGCCGGCAGGCCGGTGCGCCGGCTGGCATGCCTGGCCTTGGCCAGGGCGTTTTCGATGAAGGTGGCGTGAGGCTCCTCGGCCTCGTCCACGCCCAGTTGCGCCTGGGGCACCAACTCCATGCCCAGCGGACCGAACAGCGCGGCGAACTCACGCAGCTTGCCCGGATTGTTCGAAGCCAGCACCACGCGGCGCGGCCGTTCACAAGACAACCAATCTTCCATCACGCGATTGTACGGTTGCCCGCGTCGCCCTGCCCGGCCGGCTGCCCCCAAATCCGCGGCAGCGCCATCGGGCGGCCAGGCCGCGGCGATCCCGCGGCCGCGGCCCCTGCGCGCCGCCGCGCGCGGCGGCTGCCGCTTTCGCCGCCCCTGAAGGCGGCATTCCGCAAACGCAAATTGCCGAGCCGGCCGGGTTGCGGCAAAGTCCCAGCTTTTCCATCGCATCCCGGCACCAACGACCGCATATTTCCCATGCAACGCGCATCCGACCCCTACCAGGACATCCGCGACGCCGTGCGCGACCTGTGCAGCCAGTTTCCCCCCGAATACTTCCGCAAAATCGACGAAGCGCGCGGCTATCCCGAAGCCTTCGTCGATGCGCTGACCAAGGCGGGCTGGCTGGCCGCGCTCATCCCCCAGGAATACGGCGGCTCCGGCCTGGGGCTGACCGAGGCCTCGGTCATCATGGAGGAAATCAACCGTTCGGGCGGCAACTCCGGTGCCTGCCACGGCCAGATGTACAACATGGGCACATTGCTGCGCCACGGCTCGGAGGAACAGAAGCGCACCTATCTGCCGCGCATCGCCAGCGGCGAGCTGCGGCTGCAGTCCATGGGGGTGACCGAGCCCACCACGGGCACCGACACCACCAACCTGAAGACCACCGCGGTGCGCAAGGGCGACCGCTACGTGGTCAACGGCCAAAAGGTATGGATCTCGCGCGTGCAGCACTCGGACCTGATGATCCTGCTGGCGCGCACGACCCCGCTGGAGAAGGTCTCGCGCAAATCCGAAGGTATGTCCATCTTCCTGGTGGACCTGCGCGAGGCCATCGGCAAGGGGATGGAGGTGCGCCCCATCCCCAACATGGTCAACCATGAGACCAACGAGCTCTTCTTCGATAACCTGGAAATCCCGGCCGAGAACCTCATCGGCGAGGAAGGCAAGGGCTTCAAGTACATCCTCGACGGGCTCAATGCCGAGCGCACGCTGATCGCGGCCGAATGCATCGGCGACGGCTACTGGTTCATCGACAAGGTCACTGCCTACGCCAAGGAGCGGGTGGTGTTCGGTCGACCCATCGGCCAGAACCAAGGCGTGCAGTTTCCCATCGCGCGCGCCTATATCAACGTCGAGGCCGCGAGCCTGATGCGCTTCGAGGCGTGCCGCCTGTTCGACGCGCACCAGCCGTGCGGCGCCCAGGCCAACATGGCCAAGCTGCTGGCCGCCGACGCGTCCTGGGAAGCGGCCAACGCCTGCTTGCAATTCCACGGCGGCTTCGGCTTTGCCACCGAGTACGATGTCGAGCGCAAGTTCCGCGAAACGCGCCTGTACCAGGTCGCGCCGATCTCGACCAACCTGATCCTGGCCTACGTGGCCGAGCACGTGCTCGGCCTGCCGCGCTCGTTCTAGAACGGCGCGCGGATACGAATGGAGACACGCCGACCATGACCGCCCTGGCCACCCCTGCCCGCGCCACGGCCGCTGCTGCCCACCCGAGCGCCGAGCTGGCGGCCTTTGCCGCCGGCCTGTGCTACCAGGACATCCCTGAAGCCGTGCGCCGGCGCGCCGAAGACCTGCTGCTCGACACCCTCGGGTCCATCTTGGCCGGTGCGAAGACGGCGCCGATCCGGGCCATCGCGGCGTACGCACGCGCCATGGGCCCTCAGGGCGGCCCCTGCGAAATCCTGCCCACGCGCGGGCGCAGCAGTGCGGTATTCGCGGCCATGGTCAATGCCGCCGCGGCCCACGTGGTGGAGCAGGACGACGTGCACAACGGCGCGGTCTTTCACCCGGCCGCCGTCGTCTTCCCGCCGGTGCTCGCGCTGGCGCAGGAAACGGGTGCCAGCGGCCAGGACCTGATCACTGCCGCGGTTGCCGGCTACGAGGTCGGCATCCGCGTGGGCGAGTTCCTCGGGCGGTCGCACTACAAGGTCTTCCACACCACGGGCACGGCCGGCACGGTCGCCGCGGCGGTGGCGGCCGGGCGCCTGATGGGGCTGGACGCCCGGCGCATGCTGCACGCCATCGGCTCGGCCGGCACGCAGGCAGCCGGCCTGTGGGAATTCCTGCGCGATGCGGCCGATTCCAAGCAACTGCATACCGCCAAGGCGGCCGCCGACGGGCTGGCCGCTGCCTTTCTGGCGCGCGAAGGGTTTACCGGCGCGCGCCGCATCCTGGAAGGCCCGCAGGGCATGGCAGCCGGCATGTCCACCGACGCCGACCCGGCCCGCCTGACCGACCGGCTGGGCAGGCGCTGGGCGCTGGCCGAGACCTCGTTCAAATACCACGCGTCCTGCCGGCATACGCACCCGGCCGCCGACGCGCTGCAATCGGCCATGCGCGAGCACCGCCTGGCCGCCGGCGACATCGACCGGGTGGTGGCGCACGTGCACCAGGGCGCGATCGACGTGCTCGGACCGGTCACCGACCCCAAGACCGTACACCAGTCCAAGTTCTCGATGGGCACGGTGCTGGCGCTCATCGCGCTGAAGGGGCGCGCCGGGCTGGCCGAGTTCGACCAGGCACTGGGCGACCCGGACGTGGCGGCGCTGCGCGGGCGCGTGAGCATGCAGCTCGACGCCGAGGTCGATGGCGCCTACCCCGCGCGCTGGATCGGCAAGGTTACGGTCTACACGCGCGACGGCCGCACCCTGCATGCACGCGTGGACGAGCCCAAGGGCGATCCTGGCAACACCCTGACTCGCCCCGAGATCGAGGACAAGGTCATGCGGCTGGGCACCTACGCCGGCGCGGCCAGCGCCGACGAGGTGCGCGCGCTGATCGACTGGGCCTGGGGGCTGGAGCGCCTGCCGCGCGTCGGCCCCCTGCTGCCCGCCGCGTCCTGAACGCTGCTGCCTGGGCTGGCTTGCGCCTGGCCGGCGCGCCCGCCGATTTTCTCGTCCGCCCCGCCTGATGGCGGGGTATCCTTGCGCGGCAGGACGCGCGGCGCACGCTTTGCGCCCCACCGGAGCAGCCCGCACGCGATGGACTTGCGACAACTCGAATTCTTCCTGGCCGTGGCCGACGCGGGCGCCTATTCGCGTGCCGCCATGCGCCTGTCGGTCAGCCAGCCCATGCTCAGCCGCCAGGTCCGCGCACTGGAGCAAGAATTGGGCGTCGAGTTGTTTCACCGCACTGGGCGGGGCGTGACGCCGACCGAAGCCGGCGCCGTGCTGGCCAGTTACGCGCGCGGCTTGGTCGATACCGCGCGCAGTGCGGTTTCCGCTGCCAAGGCCGCCAGCGCCGCGCCATCGAGCCCCGTAGTCATCGGCATGCCGGCCTCCATCTCCACGGTGCTGGCCGTCTCGCTGATCCGCGAGTTCCGCCAGGCCTTCCCTTCCGTGCCGCTCAAGGTCATGGAAGGCTACAGCGGCCACGTGCTCGAATGGCTGGCGGCCGGGCGCATCGACCTCGCCGTGCTCTACGACGCGCCACGCCTGTCGATCCCCGCACTGCCGGCCGATTCGCTGCTGACCGACGAGCTGTTCCTGTTGGGCCCGCCGGATGACCCGGCCGGCGTAGGCTCAGGCCCCGTGCGTGCCGGCCGGCTCGCTTGCCTGCCGCTCATCTTGCCCAGCCGACCGCACGGCATCCGCGTGCTGGTCGATGAGGCGCTGGCGCGCATCGGCCGCCAGCCCAACGTCGAAATGGAAGTCGACGCCATGCATTCGATGCTGCAGCTGGTCGAAGGCGGCATGGGCTACGCCGTGCTGTCCTACTCCTGCGTGGCGGCGCCGATCGCCCAAGGGCGCATGCGGATCTGGCGCATCGTCGAGCCCACGATCACGCGCTCGCTCCTGGTGGCGACCTCGACCCAGCGGCCCTCGACCCGGCCGGTGCGCGCGCTGGGGACCCTGCTCAGGCGCCAGATCCAGGACTTGGTCGAGCGCGGCGGCTGGATTCCGGGGCCCGAGGTCTTCTCGTAGGCAAAAAAAGCCGCGCCGGTCGGAACGGCGCGGCGCAAGCGCCCCTTCTTGGAAAAGCGTCAGCCCTGGCGCTGGCGTATCTGCACGCCGGCCCAGTTCTCCACCATCCTGGCCACGTCGGTGAAGTCCGCATCCTTGCCGCACAGCGCCTGCGTCAGCACCAGCATTTCGCGCACGGCCGCGCCCACCACCATGGGCACGCCGATGGCTTCGGCCTCTTCCACGCACAGGCGCACGTCCTTGTACGCGAGCGCCGCGGCAAAGCCGATGTCGAAGGTGCCGGGCAGCACCGCCTTCGGAAATTTGTCCTGCGTGGCGGAGTTGCGCCCGGAGCCGGCGTTGATGACGTCGAGCATGATGCGCGGGTCCAGCCCGGCCTTCACCCCCATGGCCATGACCTCGGAAGTGGCGGCCACCGCAGCGGCCGAGAGCATGTTGTTGGCCAGCTTCATGCTTTGCCCGAGCCCGGCCTGCTCGCCCAGGTGGAACACCGGGCCAAAGCGCTCCAGCGCGGGGCGCAGCCGCTCGAAGTCGGCCTTGGGGCAGGCCGCCATCACCGCCAGCGTGCCGCGCTCGGCGCCGCCGACCCCGCCACTGACCGGGCTGTCCACGTAGAGGATGCCTCGCTTGCCGAGCGCTTGGGCAACGTGCCGGGCCATGCGCGGGCCGATGGTGGACAAATCCACGACCCGCTTGACGCGCTGCCCTTCGACGAGGCCGCCCGGGCCCAGGGCGACGGCCTCGACGATTTCCGGCGTCGGCAGGCTCAAGAAAATGGTGTCGACCTCCTGGGCCATCTCGAGGATGCCGGCACAGCGCTTGGCGCCTTTTTCGACCAGGGGGTCGAGCACGGCTGGGTTGCGGTCGTAGACGGCCAGGGCATAGCCACCGTCCAGCAGGCGCCGGGCCATCGGCCCGCCCATATTGCCCAGGCCGATGAAGCCGAAGGTAAGGCTGTTCATTGCGACTCCGTGTGATGAAACCTGTGCACCGTTGCGCCGCCTAGCGGGGCATCAGGCCGACCTCCGACGCGATGTCGGCCACGCGCTTGACGTCCTGCGCCAGCAGTTTCGCAAAGGGTTCGGGCCCCCGCTCTTGCGGCGCCGGCGCGCGCGCGGCGAGCTGCTCCAGCCTGCCCTTGAACGCGGGGCTGTCGATCGCTTCGGACAGCGCCTTGGCCAGCTTGTCGATGACCGGCTTGGGAGTGGCCTTGGGCGCGACGACGCCATTCCATATCGCCATGTCGAACTCGGGCAGGCCGCCTTCGGCGAAGGTCGGCACGTCGGGCATTTGCGGCAGGCGGGCCGGCGCCGATACCGCGATCGACTTGATGCGCCCGTCCTGGTGCAGCGGCATCATGGTCACCGTCTGGTCGATGACCGCATCGATCACCCCGGACATCAGGTCGGTCAACGCCGGGCCCGTGCCGCGGTACTGGACCATCTCGCCCTTGCCCTTGGCGATGTGCAGGAACATGCCTTCGGCCAGGTGCGCCGTGGTGCCGGGGCCGCCCGAACCGAAGTTCAGCCGCGGCTGGTCGCCGCGCACGCGCGCCAGCAAGGTGGGTAGATCCTGGATGCCGCTCTTGTTGCTGACCGACAGCACCATGGGCACCGTGCCGACCGTGCCCACGGTGGCCAGGTCGCGCACCACGTCCACGCCCGCCTTCGGATGCAGCAACGGAATGATGGCCAGCGACATATTGCTGAACATCAGCGTGTGGCCGTCCGGGTCGGACTTCAGCAGCCTTTGCATGCCGATCAGCCCGCCGGCGCCGGTGGTGTTTTCCACCACCACCGGCTGGCCGAGGATCTTGGACAGTTCGGTACTGATCAGGCGGGCCAGCGTGTCGAGCGTGCCGCCCGGGGCCACGCCGACGATCATGGTGATGGGCTTATTGGGAAAACTGTCGGCCGCGGCCGCCGGAGCGGCCAGGGTCAAGGCGGCCATGCAACTGGCGATGAATCGCAACATGCCTGTCTCCTTTGTCGTGGGCGGTCATGGCCGCCCGATCTGCGTCGCGCCAGGACCCGCACACAAGGCGCGGACCCGGCCGGATCCAGGTCATGCTAGCGATGAGCGGTGCAACAAGAGGCCTCGCCGGCCGTATACCAGCCTTACATTTCCGGCATAGCTGCAAGCGCCTGCCGTCAGGCGCCCAGCGCCTCGCGCTGCGCGCGCGTCAGTTGCGCGATGCCGCGCTCGGCCAAGGCCAGCATGGCATCCAGGTCGGCGCGGCTGAAGGTCGCCTCCTCGCCCGTGCCCTGCACTTCGACGAAGGCGCCGCTGCCGGTCATGACCACGTTGACGTCGGCCTCGCAGCCGGAATCTTCCGCGTAGTCCAGGTCGAGCACCGGACGGCCGCCCACCATGCCCACGGAGACGGCTGCGACCGAATCGCGCAGCGGCTCGCCCTGCAGCAGGCCGCGTTCGCGCATCCAAGCGACCGCGTCGGCCGCGGCCACCCAGGCGCCGGTGATGCTGGCGCAGCGCGTGCCGCCGTCGGCCTGCAGCACGTCGCAATCCAAGTGCAGCGTGTATTCGCCCAGCGCCTGCAAGTCGAACACCGCGCGCAGGCTGCGTCCGATCAGGCGCTGGATTTCCTGGGTGCGTCCGCTTTGCTTGCCGCGGGCGGCCTCGCGATCGCCCCGCGTATGGGTCGCGCGCGGCAGCATGCCGTATTCGGCGGTCACCCAGCCTTTGCCCTGCCCCTTGAGGAAGGGCGGCACCTTATCCAGGACGCTGGCCGTGCACAGCACGTGCGTGTCGCCCATCTTGACCAGCACCGAGCCTTCGGCGTGGCGGGTATAGCCGCGCTGCAGGCTCACGGGGCGCAGCGCATCGGGGGCGCGCCCGGACGGACGCGCAACGGAAAAAACATCGGACGAAGACACGGCGGGCTCCATTTTGTCAAAAGCGTGTTGCACCGCATTGTACGAACGGCAGGCAGGCGCCGCCGGCCCAGCTCGCGGCACAGGGACACGGCGTGCCGCGCGCGCCGGCAGGCGGCCATTGCGATCGGCCGGCCCGCGCACGTATAGTGGCGTGATCCGACGACCGCCTCCTATCACGATGTCCGCCGCCAAGCTCAAGACCTTCATCCAGGCCGCCACGCGCGAACTGTCCGCGCCGCTGGACGCACGCGCAGCGACTGCACGCCTGCGCCCCCTGCTGGCCGGCCTGGTTGCGTCCGACGATTGGCTGGACGACGTCTTTTGCCAGGCCCATCCGCAGTATTACCAGCAATACCTGTTGCACTGCGACCCGCTGGAGCGGTTCAGCGTGGTCAGTTTCGTGTGGGGGCCGGGGCAAAGCACGCCGGTGCATGACCACACCGTCTGGGGGCTCATCGGCATGCTGCGTGGCTCGGAAGTTTCGACGGCGTACCGGCTTGGGCCAGGCGGCCTGCAGCGCGGCGAGGAAACCGTGCTGCGACCGGGCGACGTCGAAGTACTGCTGCCCGACGAGAACGACATCCACCAAGTGCGCAACGCGCACTCCGACCGCGTCTCGATCAGCATCCACGTCTACGGCGCCAACATCGGCACGGTGCGCCGCCACGTCTACGATCCGGCCACCGGGCAAGGCAAATCTTTCGTCTCTGGGTTTTCCTCGGCCTACCTGCCCAACGTCTGGGCCGCTTGATGGCGCGCCTTGCGGCACGTGCCGATAAGGTATCCTGCACGACGACCTTGCCCATTTTCGCGCCACGCCATGAACCGTTCGCGCCTTGCGCGTGTGATGTCCGCCTGCGCCGCCTGCATGGCCCTGTTCGCGGCAGGCCCAGCGCATGCCCAACAAGCGACCGACGCCGGCCGCGGCGCCGGTGATCGCATCTTTACGCCCGTGACCGCCACGCGCGGCATGGTGGCCTCCGATCATGCGCTGGCCACGCATGCAGGCGTGGAAGTCCTGCGGCGCGGCGGCAATGCCGTGGACGCGGCCGTGGCGGTCGGCTTTGCCTTGGCGGTGACCCGGCCCGATGCCGCCGGACTGGGCGGCGGCGGGTTCATGATGATCCACGATGCGGCCAGCGGCCGCGAGGTGGCGCTGGACTTTCGCGAATCGGCGCCGGCTGGCCCCGCCCGGGATGCGGCTGCGCGCGGCAGCGATGCATCCGCGCCGCCCCCAGTGCCAGGCGTTGGCGTGCCGGGCATGGTCGCGGGCCTGCTGCACGCCCATTCGGCCTTCGGCCGGCTTGCCCTGGCCGAGGTCATGGCCCCGGCCATCGAACTGGCCGAAAAAGGGTTCCAGGTGACGCCCACCCTGGCGCAAAAGTTGCGGGCCCGGCGCGAGGCGCTCGCCCGCTGGCCGCAGGCCCGCGCCATCTTCTTCAAGGACGTCGAGCAGCCCTTGCCGTGCAGCCAACCGCCCTGCGCCGTGACCGTCGCGTCCGAGCCGCTGGCCGCCGGCGACCTATTGGTCCAGCGTGACCTGGCCCGCTCGCTGCAGGCGATCGCCCGCGACGGCGCAGCCGCCTTCTACCAAGGCGAAATCGGCCGATTGGTCGCCGCCGAGGCTGGCCGCCACGGCAGCCCGCTGGCGCCCGAGGACCTGCGCGCCTACCGAGCCGTCGAGCGTGACCCGGTATCGGCCAGTTACCGGGGCATGCGCGTGATCGCCATGCCACCGCCGAGCTCGGGCGGCGTGTACGTGGTCCAGATGCTCAACCTGCTGCAGCGTTATCCGCTTGCGGACTACGGCGCGGGCAGCGCGCAGGCGCTGCACCTAATGGCCGAAACCATGAAGCTCGCCCACGCCGAGCGGGCGCGCTGGCTAGGCGAATCCGATCCCACGCGGATTCCCGCGGCCGTCCTGGCCGCGCCGGCCTACGCCGACGAGCTGGCCCGGCAGATCGATCCGCAGCGCGCCACGCCCGCCGATCGGATTGCGCCCGGCGCGGCGGCGCCCGACGACCGCGCCCAGGCCACGCACTATTCGGTGGCCGACGCCGTGGGCAATGCGGTCAGCGCCACGCTCACGCTGGGAAGTGAATTTGGCACAGGCCGCGTGGCCGCCGGCACGGGCATTTTGCTCAACGATGCGCTGCACGGCGCGACCGACGGCACGCGCCCAGCCGGCGGCCGCGTCGGCACGGTCGAGCCCGGCGCGCGGCCGTCGAGCGCGATGTCGCCGGTCATCGTCTACCGAGACGGCCTTGCCTGGCTGGTCACGGGGTCAAACGGCGCAACGCGTATCATCTCAACCGTGCTGCAGGCCATCATCGACGCCGTCGATTTCGGCATGCATCCGGCCGAATCGGCCGCCATGCCGCGCATCCACCATCCATGGAAGCCGGATTTCCTGCGGGTGGAGAAAGGGCTCAGCCCGGACACGACGACCCTGCTATCGCAGATGGGGCACGACGTGCGCGTCATGCCAGTGATGGGCGGCACGCAGACCATACAGATCGAGGACGGCCGCCTGTCCGGCGCCTCGGACCCCCGCAACCCGGATGGACTCACCGCAGGATACTGAAAACATGATCAGTAGCATGACGGCCTTTGGCAGCGCCCAGGTCGAATTCGACGGCATCACCCTTGCCCTGGAGCTGCGCAGCGTCAACAGCCGCTTCCTGGATCTTTATTTTCGCCTGCCCGAGGAACTGCGCCAGGCCGAAACGCCCTTGCGCGAACTGCTCAGTGCGGCGCTGTCGCGCGGCAAGGTCGAAGTGCGCGCCAGTTTCACCCGCAGCGCCGCGGCAAGCGACGTGCGGCTCGACTCCCAGGCGCTGCAAGTGATCGCCTCGCAACTGGCCGCCGTGCGCGAAGTGTTTCCGGACACGCCTGCGCCGCGCCTGGTGGAAATCCTGAACTGGCCGGGCCTGCGCGGCGCCGACGGCCCCGACCCCCAGGCCTGGACGGCGGCCTGCCTGCAGGCGGCCGAACAAGCGCTGCAGCAGATGCAACAGGCGCGCCGCCGCGAAGGCGAGCGCCTGGCGGCCATGATGCGCGACTGCGCCACGCAGATCGAGGCCATCGTCGGCCAGGTCGAGCAGCGGCTGCCCGAGCTGCTGGCCGAGCACCGCGAGCGGCTCGCCGCCAAACTGCGCGAATCGCTGGAAAGCGCCTTTCCTGGCGGATTCACGCACATCAGCGGCGCCGAGTTGTCCGAGCGCCTCGCCCAGGAGGCCACGCTGTTTGCGCTGCGTATCGACGTCGCCGAGGAGCTGTCGCGGCTGCGCTCGCACTTGCAAGAGCTGGCGCACATCCTGGCCGACGGCGGGGGCGGACGCGGCCCGGGCGGCAAGCGCGGCGGCAGCGCCGGCAAGCGCCTGGACTTCCTCTTCCAGGAAATGAACCGCGAGGCCAATACGCTGGGTTCCAAGGCCGGCGGCGTGGACGTGACCCGCGCAGCCATGGACCTGAAGCTGCTGATCGAGCAGATGCGGGAACAGGCGCAGAACATCGAATAGCGGCAACGGCCGGCATCGCCGCGCCACTAGGAAAAATGCGCCGCGGCCGCCAAAATGAAACAAAATACTATTCCAGTACAATGACGGCCCGGGAACGCCGCGGCCGCTCGCGCGTTTCCGTTCCCCATTGTCTGTCGTCGATTCTGGTGTTCGCGCTGCCCCTGGCGTGGGCCAGCCGTTTGCCGTAATGACCGATCAGCCGCGCCTCACTCTCTCCCTTACCCGCTACCTCACCGCACTCTCCTTGTTCTGCGCCCTGGCGCTGCCAGGCCCCGCCGCGTACGCCAACCCGGCCGTGTCCGGGCCGCCCGGCACCGTCCGCCTGGAATCCTGGTTGCGCGAAAAGTCCCAGGTCTACCTGCGCGCCCGCATCGTCGAAGCCGCCCTGGCGGCCGTCGGTACGCCCTACATCTGGGGCGGTAGCGACCCCGACGAAGGGTTCGACTGCAGCGGCTTGGTCCAATTCGTCTACCGGCAGGCGGCCGGCATCCCGGTGCCGCGCGTGGCGCGCCACCAAAAGCGCCAAGGCAAGCCGGTGCGGCGCACGCAGCTGCGCGAAGGCGACCTGGTATTTTTCAACACGCGCCGCAACCCGGCCTCGCACGTCGGCATTTACATCGGCGACGGGCGTTTCGTGCATGCCCCGTCGCGCGGATCGCGGGTGCGCATCGACAGCCTGGACGACGATTACTGGTCCAAGCGCTACACCGGGGCTCGCCGCTACCTGGACGACGCCCCGGCGCGGCCGGCGTAGGCCGCGCCGTCGCGCCCGGCCGCCCCTCGAGATGCTCCCCTACCCCTGGCCGCCACGGCAGTGGCCTGCCAGGCACGGCACTTGCAGCGCAACGCGCTCCCGATCCTCTCTATCCGCATGGCCGCCGCATGAGACTTCGCGGTAACGGCCGCGGCGCCGATTGCGGGCGACGCCGGCAGCGGATTTTCGCCAAGTTTGCCGAAAGGAGCCACTCATGAGCGTCAAGACGCTGCAAGAACTATTCATCCACGAGCTATCGGACGTGTACAGCGCCGAGAAACAGCTCACCAAGGCCTTGCCCCGCTTGGCCCGCGCCAGTAGCAACCCCAAGCTGCGCGACGCATTCGAAGTCCACCTTGAAGAAACCCAGGGCCAGATCGACCGCATCGACCGCGTCGTCGACGGCGCCGACCTCAAGCTCAAGCGAATCAAGTGCGCCGCGATGGAAGGCCTGGTCGAGGAAGGGCGCGAGGTCATCGATTCCGTCGAGGAAGGGCCGGTGCGCGATGCGGCGCTGATCGCCGGCGCGCAGAAGGTCGAGCATTACGAAATCGCCAGTTACGGCACGTTGTGTGCGCTAGGCAAGCAGTTGGGACTGACTGACGCGGTCAAGCTGCTGCAGGAAACGCTGGCCGAGGAAAAGGCCACCGACAAGAAGCTGACCTTGCTGGCCGAGCAGGAAGGCAATCCCCAGGCCGCACAGGAGGGCTCTGCCCGGGCCGCCCGCGCCTAATGCGCGCCAGCCGGACCAGGATGCCGCCCGCACCGCATCAGGGCGCGGTGCGGCGTTCCTGCGGCAGCCGGCTTTGCTCGGGATCCTGGTTAGTTGCCGGATCAGAGCCCGGCGGCGGCGCCGGCGGCGGCTCTTGGCCGGGCCCGGGCATAACGGGGATATCCGCGCCTTCGGGCGGCGCCTGGGGCGGAAAATCCCCGCCGGCTGCCGACGTACGGCGCACTGCGCACCTTGGTGTCCAAACCAACGCCTGTTGCGGGCCAGCTGGCGGCAGTCCGACGTCCGGGTCGTCCGTGTCCGGATCGACGGGCGGCGCGCCCGGCGGCGGCCCCGATGGGGCGGGAGAAGGCCGGGGCGGAATGTGAGAAGGAGGTATTTGTTGCATGTGCGGCTCCCTATGCGAAACTGACGATGGGCCGCGTCGCGCGCGGGCACGCTGGCGGTCGCTGTGGATCCGGCAAGCTGCCCTCCTTCAGGCGGCACCCGGTGTCATGTCTCGGGCGGCAGCGTCGAGTGCCCTGGCGATCCGTGCGGCGCATTGCGCTTGATGACGCTGATTTCGCCGGTCGATTCCATGTAGGCGCGCCTGACTTGCGTCAGGTCGTCTATCCCCTTCAAGCGCAACGCCTCCAGCAGCTCCGCGCGGGTGATGAATTCGCTGCGCATGCCGCTGCGCTGGATACGTCCGTCCTTGACCAGGCAGACGCGGTCCGATTCCAGCACGCGCCGCAGCACCGGGAAGTAATACGCCGCGCGGTCGGCGAGAAAACTCCAAAACACCAGCGTAACCACCACCGTCATGCCGTCGAGCAACGCATCCGAGTCGCCCGACATCGATGAGCCGGCCGCGTCGGCCACCAACAGCAGCACGATGAGGTCGACCACGCCGAGCGAGCCGACTTCGCGCCGCCCAGCCATGCGCAGCAGCAGGAAGACAAACCAGTAAATCACCGTCCCGCGCACGAACATGGCCAGTAGCCCTTGCTGGGGCAGGAACAAGTCGCTCCACGAAATATTCATAACCCTGCCAGATGGGCCGTCGGCCGGCCCGTGTCCGCATCCAGCAAGCGGCATGCCCGGCGCCCGGGATACCGAATGCCGGATACGCGCTGAGGCGGTGCCGCGCCTGCCGCCCTATTGCCTGCGGACGTGGGCGTGCAAGTGGCGCCCCGCGCACCACCCGGCCAATGCCCCAGCCAATCCGACCAAGGTCAATGCCAACGCGGGATTGGCTCGCGCGCGGCCGACCACCGCCTCGCGCCATCGCGTGGCACCAGCTGCCGGCTCTACACTTTGACGTAGTTCGTCGAGCCGGCGCCGAACGCGGCTGCGCGCGGCCTCGATGTCGACGCTGCCGTATGCCGCCGTCGCGCGCAGCAGCTCTTCCACTTCCGTGGCCAGCGCGGCAACCGGTCCGCCCAGATCGCGTCCGGACCGGCCGCCGTAATCGTGCATCACCATGATGTCTCCCAGATCGGCCCCGTTACCCCTGGAGCCTCACGCAACGCCACCGCAAGCGGCATGCCTGTCGCATGGCGTGCTCCCGGCAGGCCTGCCATCCGCGCCCGGCAGCGGTCCGTCAGGCCCACCATTGGCGTACCGTGGCCCGTAGCAACTCCACCGCACCGGGCCCCTCGCGGCGCAGCGCGGACAAGTAAGCCTTGACCTGCTTCATGTCGGCATGCGGCTGCAGCGGTGGCACGTCGGGATCGGCGATGAACTCCAGCAGCATGGGCCGGTCCGCGGCCAGCGCCTCGTCCCATGCCGGTCCCACGTCTTCGGGCCGGTCGACGCGGCGACCGGCCAAGCCAAGTTGGCGCGCGTAGTCCGCGTAGGGAAAGTCCGGCAGCGATTGCGACGCCTCGAACCGCGGCTGCCCGCCCATCGCGCGCAATTCCCAGGTGACCATGTTCAGGTCGCCGTTGTTGAGCACCGCCACGACGAAGGGCGCGCCCGGCCAGTCGCGCCAGCGCGCAGCCACCGTGATCAGTTCGTTGATGCCGTTCATCTGCATGGCGCCGTCGCCGGCCAGGGCCACCACCGGCCGGTCGGGATACGCCAGCCGCGCGGCCAGCGCGTACGGCACGGCGCTGCCCATGCTGGCCAGCCCGCCGGACAAGGTGCCGGACATGCCTTCGCGCATCTCGATATCGCGCGCATACCAGGCCGCCACCGTCCCGGAATCGCCCGTCAGGATGCAACGCGGCGGCAATCGCTTCGACAACTCGGTGAACACCCGCTGCGGATTGATCGGCTTGGCCGGCTCCTGGGCGCGCGCCGCGACGGTTTCGCGCCACTTGGCGACTGTCTCCTCCACGCGCGCGCGCCAGCACCGGTCCTGCTTGTGCGCCAGCAACGGCAGCAAGGCGCGCAGCGTCTGGCGGCTGTCGCCGACCAGCCCCACCTCGATGGGATAGCGCAGCCCTAGCCTGCTGCCGTCGACATCTATCTGCACCGCGCGCGCCTGGCCTTCGCGTGGCAGGAACTCCGCATACGGAAAGGACGTGCCTACCATCAGCAGCGTATCGCATCCTTGCATGAGCTCCCAGCTCGGGCGGGTGCCCAGCATGCCGATGGCGCCGGTCACGTACGGCAGCCCATCGGGCAGCGCGGCCTTGCCAAGCAGCGCCTTGGCCACGCCGGCGCCAAGGCGTTCGGCCGCCTGCGCAAGTTCCGCCCCCGCGCCCAGGGCGCCTGCGCCGGCCAGGATGGCCACACGGCTGCCGTGGTTGAGCACGGCGGCAGCCTGCTCCAGGCCGGCCGCCGTCGGCACGCGCGCGTGGACGGTGTCGCCGATGCCGCTGTGCAGCGTGCCATGCTCGCGCGGCGGCTCGGGCACAGCCGGCAAGTCCTGCACGTCGTTGGGGACGATCACGCACGTGACCGCGCGCCGCTCCAGCGCCGTGCGCATGGCCCGGTCGACCAAATGGCGCACTTGGGCCGGATCCACGGCCATATGCACGTAGTCGTGCGCCACGTCCTTGAACAGTGATACCAGGTCGACCTCTTGCTGGTAGTCGCCGCCCAGGCAGGAACGTGCCTGCTGTCCGACGATGGCCACTACCGGCTGGTGATCGAGCTTGGCGTCATACAGGCCGTTGAGCAAGTGGATTGCGCCCGGCCCCGAGGTGGCCATGCAAACGCCGGCCTGGCCGGTCAACTTCGCATGCGCACACGCCATGAGGGCGGCTTGCTCCTCGTGCCGGACCTGCACGAACGCCATGCCCGGGCTGGCGCGCTGCAACGCGCCCAGCAAGCCATTGATGCCGTCGCCGGGATAGCCGAATATCCTGGCCACGCCCCATTGGCGCAGCCGCGCCACCATGAAATCCGAAACGGTCTGCATGCGGCCTCCTCGCCGTCGCCCGGCCGCACGCGCGGCCCAAACTCCCGCACGAGCAAGCGGCGTTCCCGGCAAGGCTGGCCGCCCCGCGGCGGCTGCCGCGGGACGCAAACCGATCCGGCCGCACGGCCCGGGAGAACACACCCCCCGGGGAGCCGGCCGCCCTAGCCGCGGCCCACGAAAGGCATGTTGGTCGCCATGATGGTCATGAATTGCACGTTGGCATCCAGCGGCAGCTCGGCCATGTACGCCACGGCCGTTGCCACGTGCTGGACGTCCATGCGCGGCTCGACCCGCGTGCTGCCGTCGGCCTGCAGGATGCCCGCGGCCATGCGCTCGGTCATTTCCGTGGCGGCGTTGCCGATGTCGATCTGCCCGCAGGCGATGTTGTACGGCCGGCAATCGAGCGAAATCGACTTGGTCAGCCCCGTGACGGCATGCTTGGTCGCCGTATAGGCAATGGAGAAAGGACGCGGGGCGTGCGCCGAGATCGAACCGTTGTTGATGATGCGCCCGCCGCGCGGATCTTGGGATTTCATGATGCGGATGGCGGCCTGCGCACACAGGAACATGCCAGTCAGGTTGACGTCGACGACCTCGCGCCAGGTCTGCACGGGCAGGTCTTCGATGGGCACGGCCGGCGCCCCGCGCCCGGCATTGTTGAACAGCACGTCCAACCGGCCGAACTCCTCGCGCACCCGGGCAAACAATGCGTCGACCGACGCCTCGTCGGACACGTCCGTCGGCACGGCCAGCGCGCGCGGACGCAGTGCCTCGTCCTGGTCGCGCACTTGCTCGAGCGGCGCGGCGCGGCGCCCGGCCAGCACGACGCGATAGCCGCGCCGCAGCAGCTCCAGCGCCACCGCCTTGCCTATCCCGCTGCCGGCCCCGGTGACTAGCGCGACCTTGCCGTTTGCCTCGTTCATGCCTTGCCTCCTTGTTGACGTGTCTAGGGGTGATACGTGTCGATGATGGCGACGGACGGTGATCCCGCGGCGGGGCCTGGCCGCCGCGCCGGAAACACACCGCCAAACCGTGCGTGTCCTGCCGGCGCTCAGTCCGCACCGGTGGCCACCGGTGCATCCGGCTGGGCGCACCACTCGCTCCAGGAGCCAGGGTACAGCGCCGCTCCCTGCAGCCCAGCGACCGCCATGGCCAACAGGTTGTGGCAGGCGGTCACCCCCGAGCCGCACTGGGCGATCACGCGCTCGGCGGGCGTCGCGCCCAGCAGCGCCAGGTATTCGCTGCGCAGCTGTTCGGCTGGCTTGAAGCGCCCCCCAGCGTCCAGGTTGTCCGCGAACGGCCGGTTGCGCGCACCCGGGATATGGCCACCCACCGGGTCGATGGTTTCGTTTTCCCCACGGAAGCGATCGGCCGCCCGGGCATCGAGCACCAGGTGCCGGCCACCGTCCAGGTTGGCGCGCACGGCGGCGTAGTCCACCGTCGTGGCCAGCGCCGGACGCACCGACAGGCTGCCCGCGGTGCGTACCGCGGGCGGCTCTTGCGACAGCGGCAAGCCCGCAGCCTGCCAGGCGGCCAACCCGCCGTCGAGCACGGCGACCGCTTCGTGCCCGATCCAGCGCAGCATCCACCACAGCCGCGCGGCGAACATGCCGTTGCCCGCGTCGTAGGCGATGACCTGGGTGTCGTCGCCGGCGCCCAGATGCGCCATGCGCGCGGCGAACGCCTCGGGCTCGGGCAAGGGGTGGCGGCCGTTGCGTCCCGTCTTCGGCCCGCTCAGGTCGCGCTCCATGTCGACGAAAATGGCCTGGGGGATGTGGCCCTCGGCATAGGCGCGCGCGCCGGCCGAATGATCGGCCAGGTCGTGGCGGCAATCGCAGATCAGTACCCGGGCCGGGCGGTCGTGCAGCAAGCTGTCGGTTTGTTCGGCGGTAATCAGCGTGGTGTAGCGCATGGGCGGAACATCCTGTTTTGCTATCCTTTGAATCTTTGGCATTATCCGCCCTTTTTACCGATGGCCATGCCCGCGCGCTCCGGAAACGTCTTCATGGTGGTCGCCCCCAGCGGGGCCGGCAAGTCCAGCCTGGTCAACGCCCTGCTCGCGGCCGACCCGAGCCTGTGCCTGTCGGTGTCATGCACCACCCGCCCGCCGCGCCCCGGAGAGGTCGACGGAAAAGATTACCGCTTCGTCACCCCGGAGGAGTTCGGCCGGATGCGCCAGGCCAATCAGTTGCTGGAATGGGCCGAGGTGCACGGCAATTTCTACGGCACACCCCGCGACTTCATCGAGCAGGCCACCGCCGAGGGACGCGACGTGGTCCTGGAGATCGACTGGCAAGGGGCGCGCCAAGTCAAGCGGCACTTCCCGGATGCGATCGGCGTGTTCATCCTGCCGCCGTCGATCGAGGCGCTGGAGACCCGGCTGCACAAGCGCGGCCAGGACGATCCAGGGGTCATCGCGCGGCGCCTGCTGGCCGCCGGCGGCGAGATCGCCCATGCGCCGGAATTCGAATATGTTATTATTAATCAAGAATTTAGCGTCGCCCTGAACGATCTCACCCAGATCGTCCATGCGGCGCGGCTGCGTTTTGCATCTCAGGCGGCGCGGCATCCGGAGCTTTTCTCCCAACTCGGTATCCCGGTCGCCGCCTGATACCCTTTTTACGCACAGGTAAACCATGGCACGCATCACTGTCGACGACTGTCTGCAGAAAATCCCGAACCGCTTCAAGCTGACGCTGGCGGCCACCTACCGCGCCCGGGAGCTTGCGCAGGGCCATGCCCCGCGCATCGAAACCAAGGACAAGCCCACGGTGACGGCGCTGCGCGAAATCGCCCAAGGGCATACCGGCCTGGAGATGCTGCGCAAGGTTCCCACCTGACCTTGACTGCGGCCGCGGCGACATGGCTTTCCCCGGACTGAGACACGCATCTTCCGGGCTGCTGGCCGCTCTGAAGGCCCGTTCCCGCCTGCGCCGGCGCAACGGCAAGGCCGCGCCGGCGGCCCCGGCCGCCACCGCATCCGAACCCGCCGAGGCGGCCGCTTCCTCGGCCGTTTCGCTCGCCCCGCTGACCGAGATCATCAGCGGCTACCTCGATCCCAAGGACGTCGCCAGGGTCCGCGAAGCCTACCGCTTCGCCGACCAGGCCCACCTGGGCCAGTTCCGCGCTAGCGGCCTGCCGTACATCTCCCATCCCATCGCCGTCACGGAAATCTGCGCCGGCTGGAAGCTCGACGCCAACGCGCTGATGGCCGCCCTGCTCCACGACGTGATGGAGGACCAGGGGGTCACCAAGCAGGAGCTGGCCGAGCGCTTCGGCACCGAAGTCGCCGAGCTGGTCGACGGCCTGTCCAAGCTGGACCGGCTGGACTTCGCCACCAAGGCCCAGCAGCAGGCAGAAAGCTTTCGGAAAATGCTGCTGGCCATGGCGCGCGACGTGCGCGTCATCCTGATCAAGCTGGCCGACCGGGTGCACAACATGCGCACCCTGGACGCCGTCAGCCCCGAAAAGCGCCGCCGCATCGCCCGCGAAACCCTGGAAATCTACGCGCCCATCGCCCACCGCCTGGGCCTGAACGTGCTGTTTCGCGAGCTGCAGGACCTGTGCTTCGCGGCCATGTACCCCAACCGCTACCAGGTGCTGCGCAAGGCCGTGCTGGCCGCCCGGGGCAACCGGCGCGAGGTGATCAGCAAGATCGGCGACGCGGTCCGGGCGGCGCTGCCCGCCGCCGGCATCGAGGCCGAGGTCAGCGGCCGCGAAAAGACCCTCTACGGCATCTATTCCAAGATGGTCGAGCAGAAGAAAAGCTTCTCCGACGTCTTGGATGTCTACGGCTTCAGGGTCATCGTGCACACGCTGCCGGAATGCTACCTGGCGCTGGGCGTGCTGCACCAGCTCTACCGACCGGTGCCGGGCAAGTTCAAGGACTACATCGCCATCCCCAAGGTCAACGGCTACCAGTCGCTGCACACCACGCTGGTCGGCCCCTACGGCACGCCGGTGGAGTTCCAGTTCCGCACGCGCGACATGCACCACGTGGCCGAGGAAGGCGTGGCCTCGCACTGGCTCTACAAGAATTCCGACCTGTCGCTCAACGACCTGCAAAAGCGCACCCACCAGTGGCTGCAGTCACTGCTCGACATCCAGAGCCAGACCGGCGATTCGGGCGAATTCCTCGAGCACGTCAAGGTCGACCTGTTTCCCGATGCGGTCTACGTCTTCACGCCGCGCGGCAAGATCATTTCGCTGCCGCGCGGAGCCACGCCCGTGGACTTCGCCTATGCCATCCACACCGACGTGGGCAACCAGGCGGTCGCGGCCAAGGTCAACGGCGAATTCGTGCCCCTGCGCACCGAGCTGTCCAGCGGCGATACGGTCGAGATCATCACTTCGCCGGCCTCCCGCCCCAACGCACAATGGCTCAACTATGTGCGCACCGGCCGGGCCCGTTCGGAAATCCGGCACTACCTGCGCACGGTCAAGTACGCCGAATCGGTCGCGTTCGGCGAGCGTCTGTTGACGCAGGCCCTGCAGGAACTGAAGCTCGATCTGCCCCCAGCGGACGACCCTGTCTGGGAAAAGCTTGCACGCGCCAGCGGCGCGCGCTCGCGCGACGAAATCCTGGCCGACATCGGCCTGGGCAAGCGCCTGGCCGCCGTCGTGGCACGCCGCTTCGCACCCGAACACCCCCTGGTGGCCACCACCGCGGCTGCGGTCGACGAGATCACCGCCGCACGCGCCGCGCCCATCCTGATCCAGGGCAACGAAGGCCAGGCCGTGCAACTCGCCCCCTGCTGCGGCCCGCTGCCGGGCGACGCCATCGTTGCCGGCATCCGGCTCGGCCACGGCCTGGTCGTGCACACCGAAGACTGTCCGGTAGCCGCGCGCGCCCGCGCGCGCGAACCCGAGCGCTGGGTGTCGGTCGGCTGGGATGCGCAGACGGCGCGGCACTTCTCCACGCGCCTGGACATCATCGCGCGCAACGAGCGTGGCGTGCTCGGCCGCATCGCGGCCGAGATCACCGCGGCGGATTCGAACATCGTGCACGTGACCATGCACGACGACGCGGTGGCGACCATCGCCTTGCACCTGACCATTCAGGTCGACAGCCGCAAGCACCTGGCGCAGGTCATCCGCGCAATCCGGCACGTCTCGCAGGTGCAGAAGATCGTGCGGGTCAAGGGCTGAGGCGTCGGTGCCTGGCAAGCACCGCTTGGTTTGCGATGGCGGCTACAGCTGCTCCACAGTGAGTGGAAACAGATCATCGAGCCGCTCGGACTCCATGACGTGATAAATGTTGAACTTGTAAGCCGGGCCGACGGACACTTCGGGCGGCGTAAAGGGAAAGGCCAGGTTCCCCCCGGTTGACAACCGGCCTTCATAGCCGAAATGCAGCAAGTACTGCTTCATCGTGCGCATGACTTCCGAAGCGCGGGCGGCCGTTGGGGCAATGCATTCGATTAACAAGAACATCTCCGCCGGAAGTGGCGTTCCCTCACCAATGCATCGTCGTTCCGCGAAGCGATGACACCTACGGGGTTTGGACATTCACGCGTGGCGATACCGTTGAGACCGTCAAGGTCCATGGCGCACTGCGATGCAACGACAGTGAAGTCGCACAGGCGTGGGCGCTGGAAGGTCGGGGAATATTGATGCGCTCGGCCTGGGATACGGTGCGTTACGCCCGAAGTGGCGAACTAAGAATCGTATTGGAAGACTACGATCTCCCCAACCGCGACTTATACGTGGTCTTTCCCGAGGGCGCCGCCCAGTCGGCCAAGGTTCGTGCATTCATCGATTTCGCCGTCGCCCACCTATCCAACCTGGACGGTATCGGACCGACCAAACGCCGGCCGTCCGATCTGCCCACTGCCAAGAAAAAGCGCTCCCAAGTCAATCGGAATCAATGACCCATGTTGGCGTGGCCTGTCGCTGATGCATTGTCAGGTATAGCCTGGTGATCGGCACAGCCACAGCCTGGCCCACTGCGCCCGATCCACCCAAAACGGCAGGAACGGACCAATCAGGCCACGTGCTGCAGAAAATCCTTCAACCGCTGGCTGGGCGGATTCGACAGCAGTTCCGCGGGCGGCCCGTCGTGCGCGATCTTGCCCCCGTCGATGAACAGCAGCCGGCTGCCGACCTTGGCGGCGAACTCCATTTCGTGGGTGACCACGATCATGGTCATGCCTTCTTCGGCCAAATCGCGCATGACCTTGAGTACCTCGTGGCGCAGCTCCGGGTCGAGCGCCGAAGTCGGCTCGTCGAACAGCATCAGCTTGGGCCGGATGGCCAGCGCCCGGGCGATCGCCACGCGCTGCTGCTGCCCGCCGGACAGCTCAGACGGATAATGGTTCATGCGCTCGGCCAGCCCGACCTTGCCCAGCAATTCGACCGCGGCCTGGCGGGCCTGCTCGCGGCTGGCGCCGCGCGTGTGGATGGGCCCGAACATGACGTTCTGCAGCGCGGTCATCTGCGGGAAGAGGTTGAACTGCTGGAACACCATGCCGGCCTCGCGGCGAATCTCGCGCACCTGCGCGGCCGGACCGCGCACGCTCAGGCCGTCGACGAGCAGGTCGCCGCCCTGTATGGTTTCCAGCACGTTGATGCAGCGCAGGAAGGTCGACTTGCCCGAGCCCGACGGCCCGACGACCACGACGACCTCGCCCTGCTCGATGTTCAGCGTGATGCCATCCAGGACCGTGGAATCGCCGAAGCGCTTGGTGACGTCACGGAATTCGACCATGCTCATAGTATGCGCATCCTTTTTTCCACGGCCCGCAGGCCGGCGGCGATCAGGCCGGTCAGGATCAGGTAAATGACGGCCACCGCCGACCAGATCTCCAGCGCGCGGAAGTTGGCCGCCATGATTTCCTGTCCTTGCCGGGTTAGCTCGGCCACGCCGATGACGATGAACAGCGACGAATCCTTCAGGCTGATGATGCACTGGTTGCCCAGCGGCGGGATCATCCGCCGGAACGCCACCGGGCCGATGATGTGCGCAAGGATCTTGTAAAACGGCAGGCCCATGGCCTGCCCGGCCTCATGCAGGCCCTTGGGCACGGATTGCAGCGCGCCGCGCACGATCTCGGCGATGTATGCGCCCGAGTTGATCATCAGCGTCACGATGGCGGCGGGCTCTGCCTCGACGCGCACGTCGGCCAACACCGGCAGCGCGAAGTAGATGAACATCACCTGCACGACGATGGGGGTGCCGCGCATGACGGCTACGTAGGCCGAGGCAATGTCGTGCAGCAGCATGCCGAAGGGCGCGGCCAGCACGGGCAAGCCCACTTCGCGCAGCGCCGGCAGCAGCATGGCTGCCAGCACCGCCGCCGCGACGATCCAATACGCTGCCTGGATGCCGCCAGCGAACCGATGCGCGAACAAGGCGTACAGCAGCACGGCGACGACCAGCACCCACGGCGCCACGGTCACGCGCCAGCCGTGGCGCAACGCGCCCTCGGGCACGCTGGCCCGCCCATAGGTTTTGGCCACGCCGGCCAGCACGCCCAACACGAAACCACCGATCAACCCCCAGAAGGTGATCTTGACGGTCATCAGCGTGCCGTCGAGCAGGTTGGGCAGCGCGTCCCAGATTACAGACCAGTCGAAGTCCACGATGTCCCCCCGGAACCTGCGGGCCGGGACATGGCCACGGCGTCCGCGTCAAACGACGGGCCGGCCGCAAGCCGCGCGGCGGCGGCGCGGCCGGCGACCGGCATGCAGGCGCTGCAGCCGCTTACGGCTGCTTGCCGAACCACTTCTCGTAGATGGCGTCGTACTGGCCGTTGGCCTTCAGCGCGGCGAGCGCCTTGTTGACTTGCGGGACCAGCTCGCTGCCCTTGGGGAAGGCGATGCCATAGAAGTCGCCGCTCTTGACGGTGCCGGCCACCTTGACGCGGCCTTTGCCTGCCGTGTTGGCGTAGTACTGGACGTTGGGCGTGTCGTGCACGGCGGCATCGACGCGGCCGGTGGCCAGCTCCAGGTAGGCGTTGTCGATGTTGGGGAAGAGCTTGAGCTTGGCGCCGGGCACCTGTTCGCGCAAGAAGTCAACCGTGGCCGTGCCGGTCTTGACCGCGACGGTCTTGCCAACCAGGTCCTGCGCCGTCTTGATGTTGTCATTCTTGCTGCTGACCAGGATGGCCAGGCCGCTTTCATAATAGGGATCGGAGAAGTCGATCACCTTCTTGCGGTCGTCGCGGATGGTGATGCCGGCCAGCGCCACATCGATGTTGCGCGTCTGCAGGCCCGGGATGATGCCGTTGAAGTCCATGGGCTGCAGCTTGTACTTCAGGTTCAGCTCCTTGGCGATGGCGGCCCACAGGTCGATGTCGAACCCGGTATACGTGTTGCCCTGCTTGAATTCGAAAGGCACGAACGCGGTGTCGGTGGCGACGATCAGTTCGCGTTCCTGGGCCGTCGCCGCGGGGGCAAACGCGCCCAGGGCGAGGGACATGCCGGCCAGCATGGCGGCGAATTTGGCTTTGATCATGACAGGCTCCTATACGGGTCGGACGCTCGGACGCGACGGCCGGTCCGGATGGTTTGACGACGAATGGGACCGGGGTCGGAACGCCCGCCTGGCCCGTGTGGGGCGCGGCGGGACGCTGGAGCGAATCTTAGCGCATCCGTCCCCTTCTCCGACAGCGCCGCGGCCCGCCGGGACGGGCCATTACAATGACCGCAAGCCGGAGAACCCATGCCATTCAAACTTCAAACGATTTGCGGACCGCGCCGCAGGATCGGCCAGGAAATCGGCAAGCTGGCCCGACCGCGCATGGCCGCTTACCTGGCGCAAAGCCCGGTCTGGGCGGCGCTGCGTCCCTGGCGCGGCCACGCCTACCTGGACGAATTGGCCGGCTGCGTGCAGCGCGCGTTGCCGTCGGTCTGGGAAGAGTTCGAAGGACTGGCCGAAGGCCTGCGCATGCCGCTGCCCGACGTGCTGCTGTGGCACTGCCGCGGCGAGCTGCTGCACAGCGCGCCCGAGGGTTGCACGTCGATTGCCTGGCATGGCACCGACGGCACGCGCTGGATCGGCCATAACGAGGATGGCGACCCTTACCTGTACGGCCGCTGCCTGTTGCTGGACGTGCGGCCCGACGACGCGCCGGGCTATGTCGCCTTCGCCTATCCGGGGTCGCTGCCGGGACACACCTTCGGCGCCAACCGGGCCGGACTGGTCCAGGTCATCAACAACCTGCGCACGCGCCGGCGCCATGCCGGGGTGCCGCGCATGTTCCTGGCGCGCGCCGTGCTGGACTGCGCGACGCTGGACCAGGCCCTGGCAGTGCTGCAGTCGCATCCGCGCGCCGGCGGCTTTCACCACCTGCTCGGCGCGGCGCGCGAGCCGCGCATCGTGGGCGTGGAAGCCGCCCCCGGCCTATGCTCGGTGCAGGAAGTCACGCGCGGCACGGCGCACGCCAACCACTTGACGCATCCGGGCGCCGAGCGCGTGCCGCAAATCGTCACCGACTCTTCGCGCGCGCGGCAAAGCCGGGCCGAGAACCTGATGGATACCTGGCCGCCGCAAGCCGACGGGGACACGGTCGTGGCGGCGCTACTCGACGAGCAAGGCCCGCTGCCCATCCTGCGGCGCGCGCCCGATGATCCCGACCAGGAAAACACCCTGGCCACGGCACTGTTCGAAATGCGCGACGGCGGCCTTGCCCTGCGCATTCATGACCGCAGCCCGGAGCCTGCGCTCACCCTGCCGATCCTCTAGGCGCGGCCCAGGCCGCGCGGGCGGCCGTCCCGCCCGCGCAGCCGCCTGCCGCCGCGCGGGCGTACGTGCGCCCTAGGCCGCGGGCGGCCCGTAACCGCCGCCTCCCGGCGTTTCCACCACGAAGACGTCGCCCGGATTGAGCTGCGCGCTGTCCTGCGGACCCAGCTCCTGGACGGTGCCGTCGGCGCGCTCGATGTAGTTGCGGCCGACCTTGCCGGGCTGGCCGCCTGCCAGCCCGAATGGCGCGTGCAGGCGGTTGTTCGACAGGATGGCCGCGGTCATGGGCTCCAGGAAGCGCACGCGGCGCACCCCGCCGTCGCCGCCGCGCCAGCGTCCCGCCCCGCCCGAGCCGGCGCGGATCTCGTAGGACTCCAGCCGCACCGGGAAGCGCAGCTCCAGGATTTCCGGGTCGGTCAGCCGCGAGTTGGTCATGTGCGCTTGCACCACCGACGTGCCGTCGAAGCCGCCTGCCTCCTCGAAGGGCTTGCCCAGTTCGCGCGGACCCGCACCGGTGCCGCCGGCGATGGTTTCGTAGTATTGGTAGCGGTCGTTGCCGAAGGTGAAGTTGTTCATCGTGCCCTGGCTGGCGGCCAGCACGCCCAGCGCCCCATACAAGGCGTTGACGATGCACATCGAGGTCTCGACGTTGCCGGCCACCACCGCCGCCGGCGGGTTCGGGCGCAGCATCGAGCCTTGCGGCACGATGATCTCGATGGGTTTCAGGCACCCTGCGTTCAGCGGGATCTCGTCGTCGACGAGGGTACGGAACACATATAGCACCGCAGCCACGGCGATCGCCGCCGGCGCGTTGAAGTTGTTGGCCAGCTGGGCCGACGTGCCGGTGAAGTCCACGACCGCGCTGCGCGCCTGGCGGTCGACCTTGACGGCCACCTTGATCACCGCGCCGTTGTCCAGCGGGTACTCGTAGCTGCCATCCTTCAAGACCGTGATGACGCGGCGCACCGATTCCTCGGCGTTGTCCTGCACGTGGCCCATGTAGGCACGGACCACGTCCAGGCCGAAGTGCTCGCACATGCGCAGCAGTTCCTGCACGCCCTTTTCGTTGGCGGCGATCTGCGCGCGCAGGTCGGCCAGGTTCTGGTCCGGGTTGCGCGCCGGCCACTTGCCGCTGGCCAAAATGGCGCGCGCGGCGTCCTCGCGGAATTCCCCTTCGCGCACCAGCTGGAAGTTGGTGAACAGCACGCCCTCGTCCTCCAGCGTGCGCGAATCCGGCGGCATGGACCCCGGCGTGGTCCCGCCGATGTCGGCGTGGTGGCCGCGCGAGCCGACGAAGAACAGGATGCGCTGCGGCGAGGACGGGTCGAACACCGGCGTGATCACCGTCACGTCCGGCAGGTGGGTGCCACCGTGGTAAGGGTCGTTCACGACATAGGCGTCCCCAGGCCGCATGCGCCCGGCGTTTTCGCGCATCACCGTCTTGATCGACTCGCTCATCGATCCCAGGTGCACCGGCATGTGCGGGGCGTTGGCGATCAGGTTGCCTTCGGCGTCGAAGATCGCGCAGCTGAAGTCGAGCCGCTCCTTGATGTTGACCGAGTAGGCGGTGTTCTGCAGGCGGTAGCCCATCTGCTCGGCGATGGACATGAACAGGTTGTTGAACACCTCCAGCATGACCGGATCGGCCGCAGTGCCCACTGCGCGCCGCTCGGGGCGCGCCTTGACGCGGCGCAGCACCAAATGGTCGCGCGGCGTGACCTCGGCCTGCCAGCCGGCTTCCACCACCGTGGTCTGGTTGGGTTCCGAAATGATGGCCGGACCATCGATGCGGTCGCCTTGGACCAGGTCCTCGCGCACGTACAGCGGCGTGTCGCACCACTGACCCTCGCTGTACATGCGCACCGTCGACCGCGGCGCAAGCGGCCCTTCCCGCCTACGCTGCGGCACGGCCTCGTCCACGCGCTCGCCGCCGCCGCTGGCTTCGACCGAAATCGTCTCGACCACGAGTTCGCGGCCCGGCATCAGGAAGGAGTAGCGCTGCCGGTACGCGGCCTCGAAGGCTTGCTTCATCTGTGCGAGCGTGCCGAACGGCACCTCCAGCGCGGTATCGGTACCGCGGTACTTCAGGTGGACGCGCCGCGTCACCGAGATATCACCCTGCGGCACGTGCTGGCGGCGCAGCTCGGCCTCGGCCTGGCCGGCCAGCGCGTCCAGCCCTGCACCCAGCTCTGGCATGAGCGACTCGTCCAGGGTCTTTTCCACCGTTTGCTGGCGCATCTCGGCCTGGTCGGCCAGGCCCATGCCGTAGGCGGACAACACGCCGCCCAACGGGTGGGCGAACACCGTGTTCATGCCTAGCGCATCGGCGACCAGGCAGGCATGCTGGCCGCCTGCGCCGCCGAAGGTCGTCAGCGCGTAGCCGGTCACGTCGTGGCCGCGCTGCACCGAGATGCGCTTGATCGCTTCGGCCATGTTGCCCACGGCGATCTCCAGAAAGCCCGCCGCCAGCGCCTCGGGCGTCATGGCTCGCCCAGTGTCGCGCTCGACCTGTTCGGCCATTTCGGCAAAGCGCTGCTCGACGATATCGCGATCCAGCGGCTGGTCGGCGTTCGGGCCGAACACGCGTGGGAAAAAATCGGGCTGGATCTTGCCCAGCATGACGTTGCAGTCGGTCACCGTCAGCGGCCCGCCGCGCCGGTAGCAAGCCGGGCCTGGATTGGCCCCGGCCGAATCCGGGCCGACGCGCAGGCGTGCGCCGTCAAAGTGCAGGATGGACCCGCCACCGGCTGCCACGGTGTGGATGCTCATCATGGGCGCGCGCATGCGCACGCCGGCGACCTGCGTTTCGAACTCGCGCTCGAACTCGCCCGCGTAGTGCGAGACGTCGGTGGACGTGCCGCCCATGTCAAAGCCGATGACGCGCTTGAACCCGGCCAGTTCGCTGGTGCGCGCCATGCCGACGATGCCACCGGCCGGTCCGGACAGGATGGCGTCCTTGCCGCGAAAGCGGTGCGCGTCGGTCAGTCCCCCGCTCGATTGCATGAACATCAGCCGCACGCCCGGCAATTCGCTTGCCACCTGGTCGACGTAACGGCGCAGGATGGGTGACAGGTAGGCGTCGACCACCGTGGTGTCGCCGCGCGAGACGAACTTGATCAAGGGGCTGGTTTCGTGCGAGGTGGAAACCTGCGTGAAGCCGATTTCCTTGGCGATGGCGGCGGCGCGCTGCTCGTGCTGCGGCGACTGCCACGCGTGCATGAACACGATGGCCACGGCGCGCACGCCACTGTCGTAGGCCTGCTGCATGCGCGCGCGCAGCGATTGCTCGTCCAGCGGGCGCACCACCGAGCCATCGGCGGCCAGCCGCTCGTCGGCCTCGACCACCGCCTCATAGAGCATCTCTGGCAGGACGATGTGCCGCTCGAACAGCCGCGGCCGGTTCTGGTAGGCGATGCGCAGCGCGTCGCGAAAGCCGCGCGTGGTCACTAGCAGCGTGCGCTCGCCCTTGCGCTCGAGCAGCGCGTTGGTGGCCACGGTCGTGCCCATCTTCACGCAGTCGATGCGGTCGGCCGGCACGGGCTCGCCCGGGGCCAGCCCGAGCAGCTTGCGTATACCGGCCACGGCCGCGTCGCGATACTGCTCCGGGTTCTCCGACAGCAGCTTGGCCGTGACCAGGGTGCCGTCGGGCCGGCGCGCGACGATGTCAGTAAACGTGCCGCCGCGGTCTATCCAAAATTGCCATTTCATGCGAATCGTCCTTGTCGTTGCCTTGATTAGTCCATGCGGCCGCGCCGCGCCCTGCCCGTCCTACAGCGACGTGGCCGCGCGCGCGGCCTGGTCGTACAGCCCGGACAGCGCGCGCAACGCCGTGCCCAGCTGACGCGTGATTTCCGGCCCGATCCCGCCGGCCGTCTCCAACCCGTCCAGCAGGCATTGCTCGCGGATGCGGGCGTAGCGCCCGATGGCGTCGGCGCCGGCGGGGGTGACCGAATACAGCACCTCCTTGCCGCTGCGCGTGCCCCGCACCACGCCCAGCCGCTCCAGCTTCTTGAGCGAATAGCTGACGATGTGCGTGTCCTCGACGTTGAGCGTGAAGCAGATGTCGGCCAGCTTCTTGGGCCGCTGGCGGTGGTAGACGTGGTGCAGCACCATCACGTCGGTGGCGGTCAGGTCGGGCAGGCCGGCCGCGGCCATGCAGCGCACCGTCCAACGGTTGAAGGCATGGCTGGCGATCATCAGCCCGAACTCGACCTCGGACAGGTCGGGGGCGCGCTCGGCCAGGTGGGCCGACGACGCGATCAGCGTTTTCTTCATCGTCGCTCGTTGCTGCCGGATGGGATGGTGCGTGATGATAGTGATTCGTTCATAATTTATCAACGAATTATCTACAAAAAGTTTTCAAGGGGGATTGCGCATGAACACGCGCTTACTCGAAACCTTTCTCTGGGTCGCGCAGCTGCGCAGCTTCAAAGGCGCGGCCGCGCGGCTGAACCTGACGCAGGCGGCAGTCTCTGGGCGCATCGCCGCGCTGGAAAGCGATCTGGGCAACCAGTTATTCGAGCGGGCCGGCCGCGACGTCCAGCTCACGCCCGCCGGGTGTGCCCTACTGCACCATGCGCAGCGGCTGCTCGACGCCGACCGTGCCATGCGCCAGGCACTGCAGCAGCCGCAACCGCTGCGCGGCACGGTCCGGGTGGGCATCGTCGAATCCATCGTGCATACGTGGTTCCGGCCCTTCGTGGCCGCCTTGCAGCACACCTACCCGGACATCGAGATCGAACTGACCACCGAATCGACACGCCGGCTGCAAGACCTGCTCAAGCGCGGCCGTGTGGACGCGATCCTGCAGACCGACCCGGTGGTCGGCGAAGACATCCGCAACCGCGACCTGGGAACGCTCGCCATGGGCTGGATTTGCGCGGCTGATGCGGCGATTCCTTCGCACGCGCCCCTGGCCGACCTGCTTGCCTGGCCGATGGTGACCTTTCCCCGCTACTCGCAGCCGCACATGCAGCTGCTCGAAGTCATCGACCGCGCAGGGCTGCGTCCCGGGCGCCTGCATTTCGTCTCTTCGATCGCCGCCAGCATGCAGTTGGTCGAAACCGGCATGGGGCTGGGTGTGCTGCCCATTGCCGCGGTCCAGGCGGGACTGGACGCGGGCCGTTACCGGCGCGTGACCTGCGAATACGAACTGCCGGACTTGCACCTGGTGGCCAGTTGGCGGCCCGACCCCGTGGCCGGCCTGGCCGAAGCCGTCGTCGGCCTGGCGCAGGAACAAATGCGGCGCTACGCGCGCGAAGTGACCACGGCCACCGCCCCGCGCGAGTGCGCGGCCCTGCTGCCGTAGCCGGCCCCAAGACCGCGCCGGCCGCGCATGCGGCGTGAAAGCCTGCTGGGGTTTTCCCGCAGCCGATCCGTGGCTGCAGCGCCGCCATCCAAGACGCCGTGCGGGTTGGCGGCTCGATAAGACTTCCTTATCGAAACCGACAACGAGAATCTGCTTGCCCGGCACGCCGGCCCTTGGCCAGAATGGGCGCCATTCGCGGCCTGCGGACGCTGGCCGCGCAATGGAGACCGGACATGGCCCACCCGATTCGACAAGACCGCGACGCCCGGGGCGAACTGTTCATCTGGACGAACATCGACCCCGCGCACGAAGACGAATTCAACCAGTGGTACGACCGTGAGCACATGGCCGAGCGCGCCGCCATCCCGGGCTTTCTGTGGGCGCGGCGCTATCGCGCGCAGGCTGGGCCACGGCGCTACCTGGCACTGTACGGCACGCAAGACCTGCATGTGTTCGGCTCGGCTGCGTACCGCCAGGCGTTCGAAAACCAGACGCAATGGTCGCTACTGAACTTCTCGCGCATGCGCGACACGATCCGGCGCGTGGCCGCGGTCACGCCGCTTGCCGGCGCCGGCACGGGCGGCGCCATCGCCCTGCTGCCGCTGGCAGACCTGGCGCGCGCCGAACAGGCTGCCCGCCTTGCCGCCGGATTCCAGGCGCAGGCGGCCGGTTTGCTGGCCCTGCGCGTGCTCGTGCCTGATGCCGAGCTGTCCACGCCGCTGCCCTCGGAAGATGTCACCACGCGCGTGCTCGAACCCCTGCTCGCGGTCGACGCGGTCTCGGAAGCCTCAGCCCAGGATGCCGCGCGCGCGCTCGTCGAGCGCCTGGCGCTCGCGCCGGACGGCGCCCAGGTTTTCCGGCTGCTATGGGAACTGCGCGCGGACGATTTGCGCTGCGCGCCCCCTGCCGCCGGCGCCCGCCCATGAGGCCGTGGGCCAACGCCTCGGCCGCCATGGTAACCATCTTAGTAATTTCCCTAGGCACGGCCCGTTTGCGGCGAAGATCGCCGACGTAACACCTACAATCCCCGGGCTTGCATACGTCGACGAATCGGACAGGCGTTCCGAAAAGACGTGTCACCCATTGGCCTGCCAGGCCCTTCTGCAAGGATATCTGCCCATGAAGAAGACCGTTTCCCTCATCGCCGCCGGCTTTGCGCTCGGCGCTTGCGTCACCGCCCAGGCGCAGACGACCTGGGACCTGCCCTCGGCCTATCCGGCGTCGAACTTCCATGTCGAGAACCTCAAGGAATTCGTCCAGGACGTCGAAAAGCTCTCCGGCGGCAAGCTGAAGATCACCATCCACGACAACGCCTCGCTGTTCAAGGCGCCCGAGATCAAGCGTGCCGTGCAAGGCAACCAGGCGCAGATCGGCGAAATCCTGCTGACCAACTTCGCCAACGAGGCGCCGGTCTATGCGCTCGACGGCCTGCCCTTCCTGGCCAGCGGCTACGAGCAGGCCTGGAAGCTCTACCAGGCGCAAAAGCCCTTCCTGGACAAGAAGCTCGAATCGCAAGGCATGATGCTGCTCTTTGCGGTGGCCTGGCCGCCGCAGGGCATCTTCGCCAACAAGGAAATCAAGCAGGTGCGCGACATGCAGGGCCTGAAATGGCGCGCCTACAGCCCCGTGACGGCGCGCATCGCCGAACTGGTCGGCGCCCAGCCGATCACGGTGCAGCAGGCCGAGCTGGCGCAGGCCATGGCCACCGGCGTGATCGACTCGTACATGTCGTCGGCCTCCACCGGCTACGACACCAAGACCTACGAGTACATCAAGAAGTTCTATGACACCCAGGCCTGGCTGCCCAAGAATGCGGTGATCGTCAACCGCAAGGCGTTCGAGGCGCTCGATGCCGACACCCAGCAGGCGCTGCGCAAGGCCGCGGCCGAGGCCGAAACCCGCGGCTGGAAGGCGTCCGAGGAAAAGAACAAGTGGTACCAGCAGCAGCTGACCGCCAACGGCATGGAAATCATCACCCCCACGCCTGAGCTCAAGGAAGGCCTGGGCGTGGTCGGCCAACGCATGCTCGATGAATGGCTCAAGCAGGCCGGCGCGGACGGCCAGGCCATGGTCGACGCTTACCGGAAGAACTGATGCGCCGAGCCCTCGATACGCTGTACGCCGTGTCCGGGGGCCTGGCGGCCCTTTGCATGATAGGCGTGCTCGCCTGCGTGGTGATCGCCATCGTCAGCCGCCAGCTTGACGTCTATGTAGCCGGCATGGATGCCTATGCCGGCTATTTCATGGCGGCGGCCGGTTTCCTGGCGCTGGCCAGCACCCTCAAGCACGGCGAGCACATCCGCGTCACCCTGCTGCTCAATTCTCTGTCCAAGCCGGGCAAGCGGCGCATGGATATCTTCGCACTGCTGGTCGGCTGCGTGCTGGCCGCATCGCTGGCGTGGTTCAGCGTCAAGCTGGTGCACGACTCCTGGCTGTACAACGACATCTCCACCGGCAACGACGCGACGCCGCTCTGGATCCCGCAAATCAGCATGGCCGTGGGCGCCGTGCTGTTCCTGGTCGCGCTCGTGGACGAAGCGATTGCCCGCATCCGCGGCATCGAGCCCGTGCAGGCACACGAAGACCAACGTCATGAATGAAGTCGCCGTCATTACCCTGCTGATCATTTCCATCTTCGTGCTGCTCGGCTGCGGGGTATGGGTCGGCCTGACGCTGGTCGGCGCGGCCTGGATAGGCATGGAACTCTTTTCCAGCCGCCCGGCCGGCGATGCCATGGCCATCACCATGTGGGGGGCAGCCTCGAGCTGGACGCTGACGGCGTTGCCGCTGTTCTTGTGGATGGGCGAGATTCTGTTTCGCACGCGGCTGTCCCAGGACCTGTTCCGCGGCTTGGCGCCGTGGCTGGAACGGCTGCCCGGGCGTCTGCTGCACACCAACGTGATCGGTTGCGCCATCTTCGCGGCGGTGTCGGGGTCATCGGCGGCGACCTGCGCGACCATCGGCAAGATGACTCTGCCCGAACTCAAGACCCGCGGCTATCCGGACGACATGGTGATCGGCACGCTGGCCGGCGCCGGCACGCTGGGCCTGCTCATCCCGCCCTCCATCATCATGATCGTCTATGGCGTGGCCGCCGACGTGTCCATCGCGCAGCTGTTCATCGCGGGCATCGTGCCAGGCATCGTGCTGGCCGCGCTCTTCATGGGCTACATCGCCGTCTGGGCGCTGCTCAACCGCGACAAGGTGCCGGCCGCCACCGAGCGCCTGCCGCTGGCCCGCAAGCTATACGAGTCGCGCCACCTCATCCCGGTCGTGCTGCTGATCGCCGCCGTGCTCGGGTCGATCTACGGCGGCATCGCCACCGCCACCGAGGCGGCCGCCGTCGGCGTGGTCGGCGCGCTGCTGCTGTCGCTGGCGCAAGGGTCGCTGAACTGGCGCACGTTCAAGGCGTCGCTCATGGGCGCCACGCGCCTGTACTGCATGATCGCGCTCATCCTGGCCGGCGCGCAGTTCCTGACCCTGTCCATGGGTTATATCGGCCTGCCGCGCGCACTGGCCGAATGGATCGGTTCGCTGGGCCTGTCGCAGTTCGGGCTCATCGTGGCGCTGACGGTGTTCTTCATCGTCCTGGGCTGCTTCCTGGACGGCATTTCCATGGTGGTGCTGACCATGGGCGTGCTGTTACCGACGGTGACGGCCGCCGGCATAGACCTGATCTGGTTCGGCATTTTCATCGTCTTCGTCGTCGAAATGGCCCAGATCACGCCGCCGGTGGGTTTCAACCTGTTCGTGCTGTCGGGCATGACCGGACGCGAGCTGCCCTATGTGGCGCGGGTGACCCTGCCGATGTTCGTACTGATGATCCTTGCGGTGCTGCTGCTGTACTGGTTTCCGGGCATGGCGACCTGGCTGCCGCAGCACATGCGGCTGTAGGCCGCAGGCGCGCCCTATTCGAACAGCGGCAACGTATAGGGGTCGACGCCGGCCGGCTGCGCTGGCGCCTGCCCTGGCCGCGACAGCGAGCCCACCCGCACGCCCAGCAGGCGCAGGCGGCGGTCCAGCGGCACGCGCTTCAGGCATGAGCCGGCCGCGCGCCGGATCGCCACGGCCTCGCCCACCGGCTGCTCGAGCGTCACGTCGCGGGTCACCGTACGGAAGTCGTCATAGCGCAGCTTCACGCCCACGGTGCGGCCGACGTAGCCCTTGCGCGCCAAGTCTTCGGCCAGCCGCACGCATAGCCGCGTGAAGATCTCACCCAGTTCCTGGCGGTCATGGCGCGGATGCAGGTCGCGCTCGAAGGTGGTTTCCCGGCTGATCGATTTGGGCTCACTGTGCGTCACCACGGGGCGATCGTCGCGGCCGTGGGCCGCGGCATGCAGCCAGGCCCCGTAGCTCGCGCCGAAGTGCTGCACCAGCCATTGCAGGTCGGCCGCGGCCAGTTCGCCCAGCGTATCGATGCCCAGCGCCTGCAGGCGTGCGGCGGATTTCGGGCCGATGCCATTCAACCGCCGCACCGGCAGCGGCCAGATGCGGGTCGGCAAGTCGTCGTGGCGGATCACGGTGATGCCGCCCGGCTTGTCCATCTCGGAAGACAGCTTGGCCAGCAGCTTGTTGGGCGCCACCCCTATCGAACAGCTCAGTGACGTAGCCTCGCGCACCCTGGCCTGCAGGATCGCGGCGATGTTGCGTGCGCCGGCCAACGGATCGCCCGGCCGGCTGTCCTGCGCGCCGGGCACATCGGTCAGGTCGATGTAGATCTCGTCGATGCCGCGGTCCTCTATGCACGGCGCGACTTCCCGCACCGCCGCCTTGAACAGCCGCGAATAATGCCGGTAACGGTCGAAATCCGCCGGCAGCATGACGGCGTCGGGCGCCAGGGCCGCCGCCTTCATCATGCCCATGGCCGAGTGCACGCCCAGCAGCCTGGCCTCGTAGGTGGCCGTGGCGACCACGCCGCGGCCGACGTAATCACGCAGCCGGGCACACGCCAGCGACCCGTCTGCCTGCAGCACCGGCGGCTTGCCGCCCCCGCCGATGACCACCGGCTGGCCGCGCAGCTGCGGATAGCGCAGCAGCTCCACGGACGCGTAGAAAGCATCCATGTCCAGGTGGGCGATCAAGCGGGCAGGCATGGGCGGCGACGGATCTGGCGCCCCGCGGCAGGCGCGGCCAGCGCCCGCGCGCAGCGTGCGGCCGTCGGCCCGCGCCGGCATCACGGGGCCGGCGCGGCAATGATAAATCAGCGCTCGGCGAGCGCCGCCTCGGCCGCCAGGCCGATGGCCAGCACCTTTCGGTCCTGGCCGCCCGCGGCGGCGATCATCAGCCCCACAGGCGCCTGGCCAGGCGCATGGCAAGGCAGCGACAGCGCACAGCCGTCAAGGAAGTTGATGAAAGTGGGGTTGCGCAGGATCAGGCCGTTGGCCGCGAAATACCGCGCATCGTCGGCCTGCAGCTCGGCGATCGGCGGCGCGACCACCGGCACGGTGGGCATGATGAGCGCGTCGTAGCCGGCAATGCATGCGTGCACGTCGGCGATCCAATCGCGTCGCGCGTCCAGCAGGTCGATAAAGTCGGCAGCGGTCATTTCCCGCCCGCGCTCGATGCGCGAGCGCACCCGCGGGTCATAGGCATCGCCCGCGCGCGCAAGCAGCGGCCGGTGCCAGGCCCAGGCCTCGGCGGCCGTAAAGCCGCCCTTGGCGTTGATCTCGGCCAGGCGCGCAAAGGCCGGCACTTCGATCTCCTGCACCAGCGCGCCGGCGCGCGCCAGGCGATCGCGCGCCCGCTCGAAGGCCGCTGCCACCGTGTCGTCCATGCCATCGAGCGCCAGGGTGACGGGCACCGCCAGGCGCAGCCCGCGCAGCGAAGCCGGCGCGGGAACTTCGGGCGGTTCGCCCGCCATCACCGCGTCCAGCAGCGCGCAGCAGGCCACCGACGGCGCGATCGGACCGACCGAATCCAGGTGCCGGGACAGCGGCAGCACGCCTTGCATGGGAATGCGGCGTGCGGTCGGCTTAAAGCCGGTCAGGCCGCATAGCGCGGCCGGGATCCGGACCGAGCCGCCCGTATCCGAACCAATGGCGCCGGCGGCCATGCCGTCGCTGACCGACACCGCCGCGCCCGACGACGAGCCGCCCGGGATGCGGCCGGTGGCACGGTCCCAGGGGTTACGCGGCGTACCGTAGTGCGGGTTGATCCCCAATCCGGAATACGCGAACTCGGTCATGTTGGTGCGCCCGACGATCACGGCACCGGCCGCCTGCAGCCGCCGCACCGCCTCTGCCGTGCGCGAGGCCGGCGGCTCGCCGCGGCGTGCGACCGAGCCGGCCAGCGTCGTCTGTCCGCCCACGTCGAACAAATCCTTGATCGACAGCGGCAACCCTTCCAGCGGCGAACGCGCCAGGCCGGCACGACGCAAGGCATCGGAGGCGTGCGCCGCGGCCAGGGCCTGGTCCGCATACAGGGCGGTGAAGACACGCCCGCCCTCGCCTGCCGGGTCACTGGCGCGAGCCAGCACGGCTTCGGTCAGGGCTGTCGAGGTGGTACGACCGGCGCCGAGGTCGGCGGCCAATTCTTGCAAAGTGCGAAGCATGACGAAATCCGAGGCGGCAATAGACGACGGCGAAGGTTCAGGCCACTTCGGGCAAGACCTCCACGGCGTAGCGATGCGAGATAGTACGCCGCCTGCGCGGATCGTGCAGTTCCATCTCGAACACTGGCGCTGGCCGGATGCCGCCTATGGCGGCGACCGTGCCGCACGTCATCCCCACGCCGTCGGGCAGTCCGCCCGGCGCGTAGCCGGCGATCAGTTCGGCCGGCGTGCGCAGCTCGGCCGCCGGGCCTTCCTGGTACAGCACGGTACGGTCGCCTTCGACGATGCGCGAGCGCAATACCAGCTCGTCCCAATGGCCGGCGACCTCGGCCAGCGGCCAGGCCTGAGCCGCCACCGGCTTGGCGCACACCTGCTTGGACAAGGCGACGCTGACGGCTTCCAGCTTGCGGTCGGTGTGGTCCGACGCGATGCTGACGTAGAGCTCGCCGCCTGCGGCAAAGACAAAGGCTTCCACTTCGCCCGAGGTGTGCGGGCCGACCACTTGGATGGCCGGCGCCTGCACCAGCTGGTTGGCCGCGATGCGGTAGTACAAGGGGACGGCGCTAGGCCGCGGCACACCGATCGCAGCCAGCTCCTCGATATGGTGCTCGATGGCCGCCAAGTCCCGGCCGGCCCATCCGGCCACGACCAGTTCGCGGATGTCTGCCTGCAGCGGGCGCGTGCCGCCGTCGTGAATCACTTCGAAAGTCAGTTTCATGTTCAACCACCCACCGCAGCCGGCAGCCACAACGCCAGCTGCGGAAACACCACCAGCAGCGCGATCATGACGAAAAGCGCCGCCACGAAAGGCAAGGCACCCAAGATCACGGCATTCATGGAGCCGCCCTTGCGCAGGCTCTGCACCACGAACAGGTTCAGGCCCACCGGCGGCGTGATGAGTGCCGTCTCCACCAGCACGATGATCAGGATGCCCAGCCATATCGGGTCGAAGCCCATGGCGATGAGCGCCGGCGCGATGATCGGGATGGTCGTGATCATCATCGACAGCGTTTCCATGAAGCAGCCGAGCACCAGGTAAAACGCGACGATGATCAACACCATCGCGAGCGGCGACACATCCAGCGACCGGATGCTCTCGGTCAGCGCGCTGGTCAGGCCGGTGGCCGACATGACGAAGTTCAGGAACCCTGCGGCGATCACGATGAGCATGATCATCGCCGTGGCCTTGAGCGTGTTCTCCGCGGCCTCGCGCAGCATCGCCAGGTTCAGCCGCCTAAAGCCCGCGGCCAGCGCCAGCGCGCCGGTCACGCCCAGCGCGGCGGCTTCCGTCGGCGTGGCCAATCCGGCGTAGATCGACCCCACCACCAGCAGGAAAATGCCCAACGGCGGCAGCAGGTGCACCAATGCCGCCATGCGCTCGGGCCAGGAGGCGCGCACCTTGTGCCCACCCCACCCGGGCCGCAGCGTGCAGGCCAGCGCCACCGTCGTCATGAACAACAGCGCCAGGCCCAGCCCCGGCAGGATGCCCGCGAGGTAGAGCTTGGGCACCGAGGAATTGGTCAGCACGCCATAGATCACCAGGTTGATCGACGGCGGAATCAGGATGCCCAGCGTGCCACCCGCGGCCAGGCTGCCCAAGAAGAGCGGCTCGTTATAGCCATACTTGCGGATCTGCGGGATGGCCACCGTCCCGACCGTGGCGGCGGTGGCCACGCTCGACCCCGACGTGGCCGAGAACACCGTCGATGCGCCGATGTTGGCGTGCATCAGCCCGCCCGGCAGCCACGACAGCCACAAGCTCATGGCCCGGTACATGTTTTCGGCAAAGCCTGCGCGCAACAGGATCTCGCCCAGCAGGATGAACAGCGGAATGGCCACCAGCAGGAACTCGTTGCTGGTGCTCCAGGCCAGCTCGCCCATCGCGCGCGCCAGCGGCAGCATGGAAAAAAGCGGGTCCAGCACCAGGCCCAGCACGCCCAGGGCCGCGCCCACCGGTATGCTCAGCCCGATGAGCACGAGCAGCAGCACAAGCGCGGTCGCGATCATGCCCGCTCCCTCGCCACGATGTGCTCGCCGGCGGCTGCCTCTTCGTCGGCCTCTTCCTGCGCGCTGCGCATGCCGCAGATGGCCTTGAGCGTGGCCAGGTCCCCCGTGACCAGGGCGATGCTGGCGCGCACTAACATCAGCGCCAGCACCACGCACATCCACGCCAGGCCAGCCACCCAAAGCGCCTGCGGTATCCACAGCGGCGTGGCCAAGGGCGTATTGGCCGTCGCGCCCTGCTGCCAGGACGCCAGCACCACGTCGGCCGCGTAGCGCGTCAGGTATGCCATGAAAACGCCCAGGGCGACCAGCGCCAGCCAATCGAGCACGGCGCCGACCCGCACGGGCAGCTTCTGGTAGAGGGCGTCGATGCGCACGTTGGCCCGCTGCAAAGTGGCAAAGGCCAGCGCCCATGACGTGCTGATGGCAAAGGCATATCCCGACAGCTCGTCGGCGCCGCCCGTGGTAAAGCCCAGGAACTTGCGCGCAACCACGTCGAAAGTGATGAGCGCGACGCTGGCCAGCGTCAGCGCCGCACCCGCCCACACCGCCCAGCGCGACAGGACAGCGGCGGCCGCAAGCAGCCGCGCCAGCAACGGGTGAGGAATCGTTTCACTGGTCATGACCCTTCTCCGGAGCCTGCCCGCCGCCGGCGCCCCCGCATCCCTGCGCAGGCGCCGGCGATGCGCGGCCTTACTTGCTTGCCGTCACGCCCAACGCCTTGCCGATGGTGGCGTTGAAGTCGGCCACGCATTGCTCGGAGCAGCGCTTGGCCCACTGCGGCAGCACCGCTTCTTCGGTGATTTTCTTCAGCAGCTGCCGGTCGGCCTCGGTCGGCTGGACCAGGACCATTTTGCCCTTGGCCGGATACGGGCAGGCAGGCGCGCCCGTGTTGCAGTCGTAGCCCTCTTGCGTCTGGCGGGCCGCCGCGTCCCAGATGTCGTCGATCAGCGTGTCGATGTTGGCCTGCAGGAACTCGCGCACCTTGGGATCCAGATTGTTCCAGGTCCGCCCGTTGACGGCGTGGATCTGCTGGTTCCAGTTGATCGGCAGCGCGTACAGGTGGGTGGCTACCTCATACCACTTGGCCGAATAGCCCGACAGCGAGCCCGTGATCGCGCAATCGACCACGCGGTTTTGCATGGCCGGCACCACTTCGCCGAAGGCCATGGTCACGGGCGTGCCGCCCAGCGCCTGGACGAACTCGGCGGTGGTGCGGCTGCTGGTGCGCACCTTTTTGCCCTTGACGTCGGCCAGGCCCTTGATCTCGGCATTGCAAAAGAGCACCTGCGCCGGATACGTCGAAATGCCCAGCAGCTTGACGTTGGCACCTTCGCCATAGACCTTGGCGTAGACCGGCTCAAAGGCCTTGGTGACCTTGCGCGCGGTCTCCACGTCCGGCGCCAGGCCGGCCAGGTCTATCGCCTCGTTGATGGGGTTGTCGCCGGCAAAGTACGACAGCGTGGCGGTGCCGAACTCGATAACGCCCTGGCTCATCAACCGGAGCAATTCGGGCCCCTTCAGGCCCATGTCGTTAAAGCCCTTGATCTCCGCGGTGATCCGGCCGTTGGAGCGCTCCGGTATCGTCTTGGTCCAGAAAGGCTGTTCATAGTCCGTGTAGGCGGTCAGGTTGCTCAGGCCGCCGACCACCTTCAGGTGCGTCTTGGGCAGATCCTGGGCGGCCGCGGCGCCAGCCAGCGCGATACCGGCAAGCGCGGTGAAAACGGCGTGCAGTTTCATGGTCTAGGCTCCTTGGGGGCTATTGACGAAAGCCATACAGTGGTTTTGCGGCGCCAGCCGCAAAGCTGTCCAGTGGTTTTGCGGCGCCAGCCGCAAAGCCGTCCAGCGGTTTGCGGCACCAGCCGCAGAACCGTCCAGCGGTTTGCGGCGCCAGCCGCAAAGCCGTCCAACGGTTGCGGCACCCGCCGCAAAACCGCCCGGCGGTTTGGGTTGCCGACGGCTGCGGCACGGCTGGGATTGCACCGCGTCGACGCGCAGCCGTCCAATCGAATGTCCGCATGCAGGGTCATAAATTCCATTTAAGACCCTGCCCCGCGACCCTGCGCCGCGCCGCGCAAAGCAAGCATTGGCGCGGCTTGCGGGGGAATCGTCGCAGCCGGATGGCCGGCGTCGGCCGGGCCGAAAACCCCACTGGAATCAGGGAAACCCCTAGCCCGCGACCGGTTCGGATTCGCACGAGCGCGCAGCGATGCGCTGCGCCTGCTGGGCGATGACGCGCACCGCATGGCTATCCGGCCCGTCCATCCAGCTTGCGGTAAAGCGCAGGTCCGGCAGCGGTTCGGCGTCCACGCGCAACAGGCGCAAATCGCCGCGCGCCAGCTCCTTGCCCAGGAAAACGGGCGCGATCACGCTAGTGCCAATGCCGTCCTGCGTCATGCGCACCACCATGGACAGCGAGGCGCTGCCATACATGCGCGGGGCCTTCACTCCTGCCCGCTCGAGCATGGCGCGTACCACCTGGTAGGGGCTGCTATTGGACGGATACGTGATCACCGGCAGCCGGCCAATACGCTGCAGCGTCAACGGCTCCGGGCCGAGATCCAAGTGCGGGCTCGCCACCCAGGCCAGCGGATAGGTGCAAAGCGGCAGGTTCTCCACCCGGGACTCCAGCACCGGCCCGAGCAGCAAGGCCAGGTCGATGCGCCGCGACAGCAGGTGCTGGCGCAGCACGTAGGTGGTGTCGACCTCGATTTCCAGCACCAGTGCCGGATAGGCGTTGTGGATATGTTCGATCAGCGCCGACAGCCAGGTCTGCACGATGGTCTCGGCCACGCCGATGCGCACGGTGCCGCACATGACGTTTTCGGCGGCCGCCGCTTCGATCATCTCGCTGCGGACCTGCAGCATGCGCTCGGCGTAGGACAGCAGCTCATGCCCCTTGGCCGTGAGCCGCACGCCGCGCGCGTCGCGCTCGAACAGCCGCACACCCAGCGCACCCTCCAGCGAGGCGATGCGCTGCGACACCGCGGGCTGCGTGGTGTTGAGCTTTTCGGACGCCGCCCGGAAACTGCCCAGCGTCGCCACCCAATAAAACGTTTCGACGGTACGAAGATCCACCATGGCCGGCTCCCCCATTTGCGCCGGCCGTGAGCGGCCGGCGACGCGCGGCAAACGGCGCCTTCTGCAGGAATGGACGCTAGGCTAGCACACTGCGGCCGCCATCCGTCAGCCGGCCCGGCCGCCGGCGCGACGCGGGCCACCAGGCCGATGGTGCCGCCGGGTGCGCCGGTCACGATGCCGGCGGCTCGCCACGATCGGATGCTGGGCGCCGCTGCCAGGCCGGACGGTGTCAAAAGACCGACAGGCGGCTGTTCAGCAGATCGGTCACCAGCATGTGGCCGGGAGCATGCGTCAGGCAAAACGGCAACCGCGCGGCGGCGATGACCGACTGCGGCGTCACGCCGCACGCCCAGAACACCGGCAGTTCATCGGGCAGGACTTCGACCGGGTCGCCGTAGTCGGGCCGGTTGATGTCGGCGATGCCGATCAGCGAGGGATCTCCCAGGTGCACGGGCGCGCCGTGCACCCGGGGAAAGCGCGAGGTGATCTGTATGGCACGGATGGCGTCGGCCGCCTTGAACGGCCGCATCGACACCACCAGCGGGCCGGCGAAAGGTCCGGCCGCACGCGTGGGGATGTTGGTGCGCCACATGGGAACATTGGTGCCGCGGGCGATGTGCCGCACTTCCAGGCCATCGGCCTGCAACGCTTCCTCGAACGAAAACGAGCAGCCGATCAGGAAGGACACCAGGTCGTCGCGCCAGACCGCGCGCACGTCGGTCGGCTCGTCGACCAGTTCGCCGTTTTGCCAGACCCGGTAGCGCGGCAGGTCGGTGCGTATGTCGATATCCTCGCCCAGCGTCGGCAGCGACGGATCGCCCGGCTCGGATACCGCCAGCAACGGGCACGGCTGCGGATTGCGCTGGCAAAACAGCAGGAAGTCGTCAGCCAGGGCCTTGGGCACGATGGCCAGGTTGGCCTGCACATAGCCTGGCGCAAGGCCGGCCGTGGGCCCGGTCAGCTCGGCCTTGCGGGCGGCCAGGCGTACCTGCCTGGCCGGGGAAACGGCGGAAGTCATGGCGGGAGGCATCGCAACGCTTGAACACACGAGCCGACATTGCAGCGCAGCTGCCCCGGCGGCGTCCAATCGTATGTTTGGATGACCGGCGATTGATTCCGCTTATGGGCTGCCACGCCGCCTCACCCAGCGCACCGGGATGCCCCCTCGGGGGGCAAAGCGCGTATCATGCGCCCTTTGCCCCCGGCGCGGTGCGCGCCGCCCGACCGTCGTCCGAAGTTGCGCAGTCATGACCGAGTCCACCCCGACCGCCGGCGCCCATGCCGCCGCGCCCGCCCAGCCATCCCGGGCGCTGCCGGCCAACGCCTTGCTGGGCATCGGGCTGCTGATTCTGTCGATGTGCGTGCTGCCCATGCTGGATGCCGCCGGCAAATGGGTCATGGCTGCCGGCGTGCCCATGCTGGTGCTGTCCTGGGTGCGGTACACGCTGCACCTGGTGTTGGTGCTGGCCATCGTCCTACCCATGCGCGGGCCGGCCATCGTGCGCAGCAGGCGCCCGCGCGCGCAAGTCCTGCGCGGGATCTGCATGTTCGCGGCCACCTGCGCCTTTTTCACCACCCTGCACTACCTGCCACAGGCCGAGGCCACTGCGATCAACTTTTTGGCCCCGCTCATCGTGCTGGCCAGCGCGCCCTGGATGCTGGGCGAGCCGGTGCGCATTTCGCGCTGGGTGGCCGCTGTCGTCGGATTGCTGGGCGTGCTCATCATCATCCGGCCCGGCGGCGGCCTGCATCCGGTCGGCACGATGTTCGGCCTGCTGACGGCCTGTTGCTTCGCCGCGCAATTCATCACCACGCGGCGGCTGGCCGCCGATGACCCGCTGACCTCGCTGATCTGGAGCGGCGCGGTCGGCACCGTGTGCCTAACCGTCACGCTGCCCTTCGTGCTGCCGGCCGCGCTGCCCGTGCTGGCCGATCTGCCGCCGCTGCACTGGGCCGTACTGCTGTCGACCGGCGTGACCGGCAGCCTCGGCCACCTGCTGCAGATCGCCGCCTACCGCAACGCGCCCGCGTCGCTGCTGGCGCCCTTCGTCTATTTCCAGATCGTCAGCGCCACCGCCATCGGCTGGCTCATTTGGGGCCACTTCCCCGACCCCGTGACCTGGCTGGGCATCGCGGTCATCTGCGGCAGCGGCATCGCCATCGGCATCGTCGAATGGCGGCGCGGCCGCGTCCATGCGGCCGCGTCGGGGCGCCAGGCAAGATAAGTGGCTGCCATGCCCTTGCCGGCACGGCTGGCATGCCACTAGGGTCAGCCCGCCACCAGCCGCCCCCCGGCCAGCACCAGCTGCCGGGTGCAGCGCGAGGCCAGTTGCGCATCATGGGTGACCAGCACCAGCGTCGTCCCATGCTCGCGATGCAGCGCGAACATTTGCTCGATCACCGCCTCGCCGGTGGCGGCATCCAGGCTGCCGGTGGGCTCGTCGGCAAACAGCAGCGCCGGCTGCACGACGAAGGCCCGCGCCAGCGACACGCGCTGCTGCTCGCCGCCCGACAGCGTGCGCGGGTAATGATGCAGGCGCGCCCCGAGCCCGACGCGCTCGAGCATGGCCACGGCCGCATCGCGCGCCGGACGCCCGGCCAGCTCCAAGGGCAGCATGACGTTTTCCAGCGCGGTCAGGTTGGGCAAGAGCTGGAAAGACTGGAAGACGAAGCCCACCAGGCTTGCGCGCAACCGCGCGCGGCCGTCCTCGTCCAGCGCGAAAAGGTCATGGCCGGCCAGCCGCACCGTGCCCGCCGTGGGAACATCCAGCCCGGCCAGCAGTCCCAGCAAGGTCGATTTGCCCGAGCCCGAGCTGCCCGTGATCGCCACGGCGCTGCCGGGTGCGACCGTAAAATCGATGCCCTCCAGTATCGACAGGGTGCCGGAGGCATCGCTTACCTGCTTGCCCAGCCCTTTCACCTCGATCGCCGCGTCCGCCATGCTCATCCGCCTGTTTTGCTCGATTGTCCTTGCGCTGGCGACGGCCGCCGGCGCCCTTGCTCAGACCGGCGCCACCGCGCCGGGTTCCTCCCGGGTGATCCTGGTCATGGGCGACAGCCTAAGCGCCGAATACGGCCTGGCGCGCGGCACGGGATGGGTCGCGCTGCTGGAACAAAGGCTACGCCAGGATCATCCGCAATACCGGGTCGTCAATGCCAGCGTCAGCGGCGAAACCACTGCCGGTGGCGCCAACCGACTGCCGGCGCTGCTGGCCGAACACCAGCCCGACCTGGTCATCCTGGAGCTGGGCGGCAACGATGCGCTGCGCGGCCTGCCGCTGGACATGACCCGGCGCAACCTCGAAGCCATGGCAGAAATGTCCCGCAAGGCGCGGGCACAGGTGGTGATCGTCGGCATGCAGATCCCGCCCAACTACGGCCGGGCGTACGCCGGGCGCTTCCAGGCATTGTTCGAAGCGGTCGCCCGCGCCCACGACGCGGCGCTCGTCCCTTTCCTGCTGGCCGGCATCGCCGAGGACAGGGCCAATTTCCAGCCGGACGGCATCCATCCGGCCGAATCGGCCCAGCCCGTGCTGCTCGAGAACGTCTGGGCCGTGCTGCAGCCGCTGCTGTGAATCAGCCCTGGTCGTCGGCCGCTTCGCCGTCGATGGCTTGGCGGGCGTCGGGCAGCACGCGCGCCTTGTAGCGCTCGCGCAGCATTTGCATGACGGCACGCTCCTCGGCCTGGCCCCAGGCGCTGGACAGCTGCGTCTGCAGCGCGCGCTGCGCCGCCTCGTCGGCGGGCTTGCCCGGCTGCACATCGTCGATGCGCGCCACCACGTAGTTCTCACCGGCGCCCACGCCGACGAAAGCCGGCAGCGGCTGCGCGGGCGCACGCATGACGGCCTCCAGCAACGGGCGCTCGAGCTGGCCCGGATTCTGGCGCGACACCGTCTGCGCCGGCGTGAAACCTTCCTGGGACGCCTCATCCTGCGGAGCCTTGCGCGCGGCTTCGAGGAAAGCCTCGCCGGCCTTGCGTGCGGCCTCGGCCGCGCGCTGCGCGACGAGCCGCTCGCGGATCGACTGCGCCACCTCGGCCAGCGGCGGCACGTGCGCGGGATGGACCTCGGCCACGCGCAGCGCCACCATGGTGCCGGGGTCGAGCTCGATCACGCCGGTGTTGGCCTTTTCGTTGAGCGCATCGGCCGCAAAGAGCGCCTGGCGCACCCGCGCGTCGTTGAGCATGGCGGCATCGGGCGAATCGGCTGCCGCGCCTTCGCCCACCTGCTTGGCGTCGAGCAGGCGGTCGCGCGCGATGCCCGTGGCGCGGCGCAGCTGCAGCCCCAGCGCATCGACCGCCGGCTGCAGGCTGTCGCGCTGGTCATAGACCAAGTCCGTCAGGCGCGAGGCCAGCTCGGAAAAGCGGGCCGCCGCTTGCTGCTTGCGGATCTCGGCGACGATCTCGTCGCGCACCTGCTCCAGCGGCCGCACACGTTCGGGCTCGACCTGCGTGACGCGGATGATGTGGAAACCGTAGGGGCTTTCGATCACGCCTGAAACCTGGCCCTGCCCAAGCGAATAGATGGCCTGCTCGACCGGCTCGACCAGCGTGCCGCGCGGGATCCAGCCCAGGTCGCCGCCCTCGGCCGCCGAACCGCCGTCCTGGGAATGCTGGCGGGCGAGCTCGGCAAAGCCGTCCGGATTGGCTTGCGCCTGCTTGGCCAGGGATTCGGCCTTTTCGAACGCCTGCTGGCGGGCTTTTTCGTCGCCTGCCGGCGCCTCGACCAGGATGTGGCTCGCGCGGCGCCTTTCGGGCTGGCCGAAGCGGGCCTTGTTTTGCTCGTAGTAGCCGGCGATGTCCTGGTCGCTGACCTTCACATCCTTGCCGGCGGCGGCTTCGTCGAGCACGAGGTATTCGGCGGTGACGTACTGCGGCACGCGCAGCGCATCCTGGTTGGCGTCGTACCAGGCCTGGACGTCGGCGTCGGAAACCTGCACGCCGTCGCGGTAATCGGCCGCCGAGAAAGTGCGCAGGCGCACCGTGCGCGCTTGCGACAGCGCAGCCTGGATGCGCTGCCCGACCGTATCGGGCAGGTAGGCCGAATTGCCCACCGGCTCGAGCACGCGGGCAACTGCCAGGTCGCGCCGCAGCCCCTGCTCGAACATCACGGGCGTCAGGCCTTGCGCAGCTAGCGCCTGGCGATAGCGCTCGGCCGAAAATTGGCCGTTTTCCTGCACGGCCGGGATGGCGGCGATCGTGCGGCGCAGCGTCTCATCCGAGACGTTGAAGCGGCCATCGGCCGCGGCACGCGCCATGACGCGTCGGTCGATCAGCTGGTCCAGCAACTGGCGGCGCATCTCCGGGGTATCGACCAGGGCCGGGTCGAAGCTTGCGCCCAGCAGCGAGCGGTATTGCTCGATCTGGTTGCGGTAGGCCGCGTCGAACTCCTGGCGCGAGATGGGCTCGCCGCCGACTTCGGCAAGCTCGGCGTCGCGGGACATGAAGGACGAATAGCCCTGCACGCCGACAAATACGAAGGAAGGCACGATCAGGAGCAGCAAAATGAACTGCATCCAGCGCCGGTGGTTACGGATGAAATCGAACATGTGAATCCCGATGGCGCGCCGCGCAAAAGCCGGTCCGCCATGAAGTGCACAAAAAAAGGCGAATCGATTCGCCTTGGTCGGGGCTGCCGTACGTACCGGAAAGCCGCGTGCGAGTTTAACATCTCGGCAGCGGCGCGCAGCCATCGCCGGCCGCGCCGGACATCGCCCACCAGGAGTTCCCTTGACCGCCTTACCGACCTGGCCCTATCCCCGCCTGATCGCCCACCGGGGCGGCGGACACATCGCCCCCGAGAATACCCTTGCCGCCATGCGCGCCGGCGCCGCCTGCGGCTACGCCATGATGGAATTCGACGCCAAGCTCAGCCGCGACGGCGTGGCCGTGCTACTGCACGATGACACGCTGGAGCGCACCACCGACGGCACCGGCCCGGCCGCCGCACTGGACTTTGCCGCGCTCGCCCAATTGGATGCGGGCAGCTGGCACTCACCGGCCTACGCCGGCGAACCCATCCCGACGCTGGCGGCCGTGGCACGCTACACGCTCGCCAACGGGCTGGCCAGCAACGTCGAAATCAAGCCCTGCCCCGGACGCGAACAGGAAACGGGCCATGCAGTCGCGCTGGCCGTGGCCCGGCTGTGGCAGCAGGCACAGGTGCCGCCGCTGGTATCGTCGTTTTCCGAAACGGCGCTGGCGGCGGCTGCAGCGGCCGCGCCTGCGCTGCCGCGCGCCTTGCTCATCGCCGGGCGCCTGCCGCCGGACTGGCGCGACCGCCTGCGCCGCCACGGCTGCGTCGCACTGAACATGAACCAGGCAGAGGTCACCCGCGATCTGGTCGAAGAGGTGCATGGCGCAGGCGCGCGCCTGACCGCCTGGACGGTCAACGACCCAGGCCGCGCCCGCCAATTGCTGGACTGGGGCGTGGATGCCATCTTCACCGACGCCCTGGACGCCATTCCCGCCGATTTCTGACCGCGCGCCGCACGCACGCCCAACCGGACCGTCCGCCTTGTTCAGCTACCGCCACGCCTTTCATGCCGGCAATCACGCGGACGTGCTCAAGCACGCCGTGCTGGTCCACGTCCTGGATTATTTCAACCGCAAGGATTCCCCCTACTGGGTGCTGGACACCCACGCCGGCGCCGGCCTGTACCGGCTCGACAGCGATTGGGCCGCCCGCAACGCCGAATACGCCGGCGGCATCGGCAGGCTGTGGCAGCGCGACGGCCTGCCGGCGCTCGTGGCCAATTACGTGGCGGCCGTGGCGCGCCACAACCCCGATGGCCGCCTGCGCCATTATCCGGGCTCGCCGTGGCTGGCGCTGGACGTCCTGCGCGAGCGCGACCGGTTGCGGCTGTTCGAGCTGCACCCGACCGAATCGCAGGTGCTGGCCGGCAACATCGGCAAGGCAGGCCGCGCCGCGCAGCGCAAGGTCACCCTATACGCAGCCGACGGCTTCGAGGGCATCAAGGCCTTGCTGCCGCCGCCCACGCGCCGCGGACTGGTGCTGATCGACCCGTCCTACGAAGACAAGCGCGACTACCGGCGCGTGATGGAGACCGTGCGCGCGGGCCTGCAGCGTTTTGCCAACGGGTGCTTTGCGATCTGGTATCCCCAAGTGCAGCGCCGCGAGTCCGCCGAGCTGCCGCGCCAGCTGCAACGACTGCCCGTTCGCAGCTGGCTACACGCGAGCCTGACCGTCTCAAGCCCCTCGCCCGATGGACACGGCCTGCATGGCAGCGGCATGTTCCTCATCAATCCGCCCTGGACGTTGCGGCAAGCGTTGCAGGAAGCGTTGCCCTGGCTGGCACGCGAACTGGCCGTCGATGCGCGCGCCGGCTGGAAGCTGGACGGGCGCGACGACTGACGCGGCAGCGTCGTCCCTTGCATGGCGGACAAGTGATGCGCCGGCGCGACTGCCCGCGCAGGGCCCGCGCGCCGGCGTCAGGCGAAGGATTCGTCTGCGCGCAGATAGCGCCACTGCCCCGTCGGCAGGTTGCCCAGCCGGATGCGGCCGATGCGCACGCGCTTTAATCCCACCACCTCGAGGCCGACCAGTGCGCACATGCGCCGGATCTGGCGCTTGCGCCCTTCGCGCAGCACGAAGCGCAACTGGTCCTGGTTTTGCCAGTCGACTTCGGCCGGGCGCAACGCCCGGCCGTCGAGCACCAGTCCGTGCCGCAGCCGGTCCAAACCGCCCGGGGCCAGCCTGCCCTGCACGCGCACGAGGTACTCCTTGTCGATGTCGGAGTCTTCGCCGATCAGCTGGCGGGCGATGCGGCCGTCCTGGGTCAGCACCAGCAGTCCCTGCGAATCGATGTCCAGGCGCCCGGCCGGCGCCAGCCCGGCCAGGTGCGGCCGCTCGAAGCGCAAGGGCGAGGTATCGCCCGCATGGCGTGTGTCGGCGCGAACCAGGCTCGCTGCTGGCCGGTACCCGCGCTCGGCCTGTCCCGACACATAGCCGACCGGCTTGTTCAGCAGGATGGTCACCCGGGCCACCTGCCGCTGGCGCGCGGCGCGATCCAGGGTGATCGCCTGTCCCGGGTAGGCCTTGGCGCCCAGTTCGCTGACCACCTGGCCGTCGACCCGCACCCAGCCGCGGGCGATGAAATCGTCGGCCTCGCGGCGCGAGCACAGGCCGCGTTCGGACATGAGCTTGGAGATGCGGACTTTTTCTTGCATGGCGTTTCCCGGGACAGGCGCATGTTAACCGGATGGCCGCCGCCGGCGGGCGGCGCGGCGCATCGGCGATAATCGCGGCCATGACCGATGCCTCACCCATTGCGCCGACCGGTTGGCGCAACACCGTTCCCCCCGTCCTGCCTTCGTCGCACAAATATTGGCTGCTGCGCCCCGGCGCATTGACCGCCGGGCTGCGCGCACTGGGCCGCATGCAGCTGCGCGTGCTGCGCGAATACGCCTGTGGCTTGCCTGCCGACGAAGCACCCGCCCTGGGCTTGCCGGCGCGCTCGCCCGTCTGGGTACGCGAAATCGTCATGTCCATCGACGGCGTGGACTGCGTCGCCGCGCGCAGCCTGACGCCGCTGGCGGCCTCGCACGGCGTCTGGCAAGGGATGCGGCGGCTGCGCACGCGCCCGCTGGCCGACATGCTCTATCACGACCGCAGCATCGTGCGCACGCCGTTTGCCGTGGCGCGCGTGCGTGCGTCCATGCCGCTGTACCGGGCCGTGCGGCTGGCCTGGGCCGACGCCGCCGCCGCGGTCGCGCGCGGCACGCTGCTGGCCCGCCGGTCGGTGTTCTGGCGCCACGGGCAGCCGCTGCTGGTGGCCGAGTGCTTTCTTCCTGGCTTTTGGGCACTCGCCCGGCGGGCATGAGCGCCCGGGCACGCGCGGCCTTTCGCCTTCAAGGAGACGTCGACGATGCAGCCGCCCCCCTCGCAGATCCGGCGCAATGCGCTGGTATTGACCGGCGCGCAGGCGCTGGGCGGCGCCAACCCGGCCATCGTCATCTCGCTGGGTGGATTGGTCGGCACCTCGCTGGCGCCACAAGCGGCCCTGGCGACGCTGCCGGTGGGCCTATTCCAGCTGGGCTTGGCCTTGGGCACGCTGCCTGCGGCCATGGTGATGCGCCGCTGGGGGCGGCGCGCAGGCTACATCCTTGGCGCCTTGCTGGGCGCGCTGGCGGGGTTGGTCGCCGCATACGGGGTATATGACGGCGCCTTCGCGCTGTTTTGCGCCGGCACGATGATCGCCGGCCTGTACGCGTCCTACGTCCAGAGCTATCGCTTCGCGGCCGCCGACGGCGCGGCGGCCGAACTGAGGCCGCGGCTGATCTCATGGGTGATGATGGGCGGGCTGGCCGCTGCCGTGATCGGCCCGCAGACCGTCATCTGGACGCGCGACCTGATTCCCGCCGCGCCGTTTTCCGCCAGTTTCCTGGCGCAGGCGGGCCTGGCCTTGCTCGCCCTGCCTGTGGTGGCCATGCTGCGCGCCCCGGGCCCGTCGGGCGACGGCCAGGATGCAAGCGCCGGCCAGGCGCGCCCGCTGGCGCAAATCGTGCGCCATCCCCGCTTCATCGCCGCGGCCGCCGCCGGCATGGTGACCTACGGCCTAATGAGCTTCGTCATGACCGCCGCGCCCGTGGCCATGGTCGCTTGCGGACACACCGTCGGCGAGGCGGCCTTGGGCATACAGTGGCACGTGCTGGCCATGTTCGGCGGCGCGCTGACGCGCATGGGTTGCCGGCGCCACGGCCTGCGGGACAAGTCCCCCGCGCTGACACGACCGGGCAATTGCGGGTAAGGTGACGATGGAAGGGGCCACGCGAGGCGTCCGCCGCCCGATCGGCGGGCTTCGCACACGCAAAGGAAGCGGCATTATGATCGAGCATCCACGGAAGGCCGCGCGCCTGGCCATCGCCGCCGGCGCCTGCGCCTTGCTGGCCGCGTGCGCCGGCCACGCGCCACAGCGGCAAACCGACACGGTGGACTATCGCAGCCGGACGCCGGCAGCCGCGCCCAGCGAGGACGGCAGCCGGCGCCTGACCATACAGTCCGGCGAAGGCGAAAAGCTGAACCTGCCCTGGTTCATCCGGGACGCGCAGGACTGGGTCAACGGCCAATAAACGGCAGCCGGGTGCGGCCAAGCGGCACGGCGCGCGTGTGCTGCGCCCGTCCGGCCTTACGCCGCCGCGTCGTACGCTCCCACCGGATGCCGGGCGACGAAGTGATCGTCGCCGACCTGCACCAGCGGCTGGACGATGGGTTCGTCGCCCACTTTGCGCACCGGGCTGGGGATTTCGTCGACCAGCAGCGAGCGCGGGCGGTGCCGGCGCGCCGGATCGGCCACCGGGACGGCGGCCATCAGCTTCTTGGTGTAGGGATGCTGCGGGTTCTCGAAGATCGCGCGGCGCGAGCCGATCTCGACGATCTGGCCCAGGTACATCACGGCGACGCGATGACTGATGCGTTCGACCACGGCCATGTCGTGCGAGATGAACAGCAGCGCCACGCCGAACTCGCGCTGCAGGTCCATCAGTAGGTTGACGATCTGCGCCTGGATGGACACGTCCAGCGCCGAAACCGACTCGTCGGCCACCACCACCTTGGGATTGAGCGCCAGCGCCCGCGCGATGCAGATGCGCTGGCGCTGCCCGCCGGAAAATTCGTGCGGATAGCGGTCGGCCATGTCCGGTGACAGGCCGACTTTTTCCATCAGCCAGGCCACGCGCTCCTGCGCCTGCTTGCCGCGCGCGACTCCGTGCACCAACAACGGCTCGGCGATCGAGTAACCCACCGTCTTGCGCGGGTTGAGCGACGCGAACGGGTCCTGGAAGATGAACTGGATGTGCCGGCGCAGCGACTGCATGGCCGAGCCACGCAGCTCACCGATGTCCCGGCCTTCGAACTCGATGCGTCCGCCCTGGCTGCGCACCAGCTGCAGCAGCGAGCGGCCAGTCGTCGTCTTGCCGCAGCCGGATTCGCCCACCAGCGCCAGCGTCTCACCGGGGTACAGGTCGAAGCTGACGCGCTCGACGGCGTGCACACGTCGCCGCACCCGGCCCAAGATGCCGTCGGGGATGTCAAAGCGCGTGACGAGGTCGCGCACGCGCAGCACCGGCTCGCCATCGCGACGCACCGTCGACGGCTGCGCACCTGCCTCGGGCGCGGGCGAGCCGTCCACGCGCAGCAGCGGAAACGGCGCCGGCGCGTCGGTGCCACGCATCGCCCCCAGCCGCGGCACCGCCGACAGCAGCGCGCGGGTATAGGCGTGGCGCGGGTGGGCAAAGACGTCCTCGGACGCGCCCTCCTCGACCTTGTCGCCGCGGTACATGACGAGCACCCGATCGGCCACCTCGGCGACCACGCCCATGTCGTGCGTGATGAAGATCACGCCCATGTGCATCTCTTCCTGCAGCTGGCGGATCAGCTGCAGGATCTGCGCCTGGATGGTCACGTCCAGCGCCGTGGTCGGCTCGTCGGCGATCAGCAGCTGCGGCCGGCAGGCCAGCGCCATGGCGATCATGACGCGCTGGCGCATGCCGCCCGAGAGCTGGTGCGGATAGCGGTCCAGCACGGCCTGCGCCTCGGGGATGCGCACGCGCTCGAGCAGCCGGCGCGCCTCGGCCCGGGCCGCAGTCCGGTCCATGCCGCGGTGCAATTGCAGCGCCTCGGCGATCTGGCTGCCCGCCGTGAACGACGGATTCAGCGACGTCATGGGCTCCTGGAAGATCATCGCCATGTCCGCGCCACGCACGCGGCGCAGCACGTCCTCGCCCGCGGCGCACAGGTCGAGCACGCTGCCGTCGCGTCGGCGCAACCGCATCCGCCCCGAGACGATGCGTCCGCCGCCGAATTCGACCAGGCGCATCAAGGACAGCGCGGTCACCGACTTGCCCGAGCCCGACTCGCCGACGATGGCCAGCGTCTCGCCCCGGTCCACATGAAAGGACACGTCATTGACTGCGCGGACCGTGCCGTGCGGGCCCTTGAATTCGACGGTCAGCCCGCTGACCTCCACGACCCGGCGTGCATCCATCTCCTGCATGCTAGGCCTCCTGCCTGGGATCGAGTGCGTCGCGCAGGCCGTCGCCGAGCAGGTTAAAGCCCAGCACCACCAGGAAGATCGCGCCGCCCGGAAACAACGACATCCACGGCGCCTGCGCCATGAAGTTCTTGGCCGTATTCAGCATCGACCCCCAGGACGGATTGGGTGGCTGCAAGCCCAGCCCCAGGAAGGACAGGCTGGCCTCGGCGATGATGGCCGTGGCGATGGTGATGGTGGCCTGCACGATGAGCGGCGGCATGACATTGGGCAGCACGTGGGCGAAGATGATGCGCGCATCCGATGCGCCCAGCGCCCGGGCGCTCTGCACGTAGTCCTCGTTCTTGACGGCCATGACCTGCCCGCGCGTCAGGCGGATGAAGATGGGCGCGGCCGACAGCCCGATGGCGATCATGGCGTTGGTCAGGCTCGGCCCAAGGAAGGCTGCCAGCGCGATCGCCAGGATCAGGAATGGTATCGCCAACAGCGCCTCGGTCGCCCGCGAGATCGCGCTGTCAGTCCAGCCGCCGAAGTAGCCCGCCGCCAGCCCGAAGGGCACGCCGACGACCAAGGCGATCAGCACCGAGACCACGCCAGCCATCAGCGAAGCGCGCGCCCCGTACAGCATGCGCGTGTAGATGTCGCGTCCCAGCTCGTCCGACCCCAGCCAGAACTGCGCCGAAGGCGGCTTGCGCACGGTCATGAAGCTGGTCTGGAAAGGATCGTGGGTGGCCAGAAGCGGCGCGAACACCGCAGCCAGCACGAACAGCAACACGATCACCCCGCCGGCCAGCGCCGCCGGATTGCGCCGGAACTTGGCCCAGATCCGATGGCCGCGCCCGGCGGGAGAAGAAGCTTTGTCCACCGCGCTCATGCGTGCCTCAGGCGCGGGTTGATCAGGATGTAGAGCACGTCGGCCAACAGGTTCATCACGATGAAACCCACCGCCACGCAAAGCACCACGCCCTGCACGACGGCATAGTCGCGGTTGAACACCGCGTCGACGATGAGCTTGCCGAACCCGGGGATGGTGAACACCTGCTCGGTCAGCACCGCACCGGCCAACAGTTCGCCAAACAGCAGCGTGGCCAGCGTCACCACCGGCATCAGCGCATTGCGCAGCGCATGCTTGAGCACCACGGCGCGCGCCGGCGCGCCCTTGGCGCGGGCCGTGCGCACATAGTCCGAGCCCAACGCCTCGAGCATGGCCGAGCGGGTATGGCGCATCAAGTAGGCCGCCAGCGCCGTGGCCAGTACCAGCGAAGGCATCAGCATGGTCTGCAGCGACAGCCACAGGTCCTGCGACGGCGCCACGTAGCCGGACGCCGGCAGCAGCCGCCATTGCACCGACACCACCATGATCATCATGATGCCCAGCCAGAAGTTGGGGATGGACATGCCCGACAGCGCCGCGACATTGGCGCCGACCTCGGTCAGCGTCCCTTTGCGCACGGCCGCGAGGATGCCGGCCGGGATGCCGATGGCCAAGGCAAAGAACATGGCCATCGCGGCCAGTTGCAGGGTGACTGGCAGCTTTTGGGCGATCAGCGTCAACACCGGGACGTCGGTGCGCAGCGACACGCCCAGGTCGCCCTGCGCCACCTGCCCCAGCCAGGCCAGGTATTGCATGGGCAGCGGATCGTGCAGGCGGTACTTCTCGCGCAGGTACTCGAGCACTGCCGGGTCGCGCTCCTCTCCGGCCAGGGTCAGCACCGGATCGCCGGGCAGCAGCTTTTGCAGCAGGAAAACGATGATCGACACCAGCACCAGCGTCGGTATCGCGACGAGGATGCGGCGGACAATTAGCTTGAGCATGGGCCATGAAAGCGCAAGGACGGGCGGGCCGCGTACCGGCCCGCCCCGGCGGACCAGTCGGTCAGCCGCTAAAACGCACGCCCTTCAGGCGAATCATCCCGTCCGGATAGGGCTGGAAGCCTTCGACCTTGCGTGAGAGCAGGAAGGGCCAAGGCTGGTAGTACACGTACATGTTCGGCAGCTCGTCCTGCAGGATCGCCTGCGCCTGCTCGTAGACCGCCTTGCGCTCGGCCGTATCCGGCACGGTGCGCGCCTTGTTCAGCAACTCGTCCACCTTGGGATTGCAGTAGCGCCCGTCGTTGAGCGCACCCTTGCAGGTCACGAAGGTGTGGATATTGCCGTCAGGATCGACCCGTCCCGACCAACCTATCATCATGATGTCGAAGTTGCCGGCCTGGGCTTCCTTTTGCATGGCGGCGAACTCGGTCGGGCGCAGGCTCAGGTCGAAGCCCGCCTCGGCCGTCATGGCCTGGATCATTTCGGCGATGGCGGCCGTGGTGGTGTTGTTGCCGAAGACGAACTCCGCCTTGACGCGGTCGTAGCCTGCCTCCTTGAGCAGCGCGCGCGCCTTGGCCACGTCGCGCGCGAGCACCGGGAACTTCTCGCTGTGGAAGGGGCTGGCCGGCGGGAAAGGCTGTTGCGCGGGGTCATAGATGCCGGCGCCGACCACTTCATTGATGGCGTGGCGGTCGATGGCCAGCTGGAAGGCCTGGCGCACGCGCTTGTCCTTGCCGATGGGACTATCGGCGCGGGCGCCGTTGTTGGTGTTGAACGTGATGCGCATCCAGCCCAGGCCCGGGGTCGGCGCAAACCGCAGGGACGCATCGTCCTTGACCTGCGGGACGTCCGACGGGTTCATGCGCTCGATGATATCCAGGCTGCCCGCGCGCAGGTTGGCCAGCCGCACCGTGGTGTCCGGGATGGGCAGGAAGGTCAGCCGCTCGAAATGGTACTGCGCCGCGTCGCGGTGCTCGGCGAACTTCTCCAGGACGATGCGGTCGTTCTGCACCCGCTGCACGAACTTGTACGGCCCGGAGCAGACCGGCGCGCGGGCCACCGCCCCCACGTCGTCGTTGAAGGTGGCCGGCGACAGCATCATCCCTGCGCGGTCCGACAGCTGCGCCAGCAGCGTCGCGTCCGGCTGCTTCAGGCGCAGCACCAGCGTGACCGGATCCGGCGCCTCGACCGACTCGACCGATGCGAGCTCGCTCTTGCGCAGGCTATCGGGCAGCGTGCGCGCCCGTTCCAGGTTGGCGCGGGCGGCCTCGGCGTCGAACTTCGTCCCGTCGTGGAATATGACGTCGGTGCGCAGCTTGAAGGTCAGCGTCCGGTTGTCGTCGCTCCACTGCCAGGATTCGGCCAGCTGGGGCACGAACTGCAGCTTGGCGTCGATGTCGATCAGCTTGTCGCAAAGCGAGGTAAAGACGATGCGGCCGACGTAGGTGCGGGCCCGGTGCGGATCCAGGACATCCGGATCCTCCTGCAGGCCGATGCGCAAATTCTGTGCGCCGGCAGCCGACGCAGCCAGGGCGAGCGCCGCCGCCCCCAGGACCATAGAGCAACGATATCGGTTCATGTTTTCCCCTTGTATGTCCAGGTTCGATCTGCTTGATCAATATCCCACGGCCTGCCCGTCGCGGCGGCTGTCGCTGGCGGCGACGTAGCCGCGCTCGGGGTCCTCGTCCAGCCGCCAGATGAACTGGCCGGCGCCGAAGTCCATGTACGGGTCGGCGATGGATTTCATCACGTGGCCCCGGTCGCGCAGGCCCTGCACCGTGCCGGCCGGCATCGCCGGTTCGACGTCCAGCGAAAAATCGCGGTTGACCTTCCAGCGCGGCGCGCAGCACGCGGCCTGGGGCTGCTGGTCGTAGTCGATCATGCGCACCACCGTCTGCAGGTGGCCTTGCGGCTGCATGTCGCCACCCATGACGCCGAAGCTCATCACCGGGCGGCCGTCGCGCGTCAAGAAGCCCGGGATGATGGTATGGAACGGCCGCTTGCCGCCGGCCACGACGTTGGCCGACGCCGGATCCATGGAGAACCCGCAGCCGCGGTTTTGCAGGCTGATGCCGGTGCCGGGCACCACCACGCCGGAGCCGAAGCCCATGTAGTTGGACTGGATGAAGGACACCATCATTCCGCTTTCGTCGGCGGCGGTCAGGTAGATGGTGCCGCCGGCGTGCGGGCGACCAGGCGAAAACTGCGTGGCGCGCTTCGGGTCGATGAGCTTGGCGCGCGCATCGAGGTAGGCGTCGTCGAGCATCTGCTCGGGCGTGACTTCCATGCTGGCGGGATCGGCCACGTAGCGGTAGACGTCGGCAAACGCCAGCTTCATCGCCTCGATCTGCAGGTGCTGGGACTCGGCCGAGTCGACCGGCAGCGACGCCAGGTCGAAACGTTCGAGCAGCCCCAACGCGATCAGCGCGGCGATGCCCTGCCCGTTGGGCGGGATCTCGTGCAGCGTGTAGCCGCGGTAGTTGCGCGAAATCGGGTCTACCCACATGGGCTGGTAGCCGGCCAGGTCCTGCACCGTCATGGCGCCGCCGCATTCCTTGCTGAAGGCGGCGATGCGCTCGGCGATCTCGCCCTGGTAGTAGTCGCGCCCACGGCTTTCGGCGATGCGGCGCAGCGTCCATGCCGCCTCGGGCAGGCGGAAATGCTCGCCCGTCGCCGGCGCCCGGCCATTGGGCATGAAGGCCTGCGCGTAGCCGGGCTGGTCGCGCAGCTCGTCGACCGCCGCGGCCCACTTGCGCGCGACGATGGGCGGCACGGCGTAGCCGCGTTCAGCAAGCTCGATGGCCGGCTCGAACAGGTCCGCGAACGGTAGTTTGCCGTAGCGCTCGTGCAGCGTCGCCCAGGCCGACACGGCGCCAGGGACGGTGACCGTGTCCCAGCCGCGCTTGGGCGCCTTGGCCAACCCATCGGGCCCCGTACCGTACTTCTTGCGGAAATAGTCCACGCTCCAGGCCGCCGGCGCGACGCCCGAGGCATTGAGCCCCTGCAGCTTGTTGCCATCCCAGACGATGGCAAAGGCATCGCTGCCTAGCCCGCAGGAGACGGGCTCGACCAGCGTGATGGCCGCGGCCGCGGCGACCACGGCGTCAATCGCGTTGCCGCCCTTGAGCAGCATGCGCAAGCCGGCCTGGGCGGCCAGCGGGTGCGAGGTGGAAACGACGTTGCGGGCGAACAGTGGCGTGCGTACCGAGGGATAGGGATTGTTCCAGTCGAAGTTTTTCATGGCAGGACCTGGCGGTAGATCCCCGCAAGGTAACCCCATGCTCTAATTAAATCAATTTGATTGCTTTTTTACCGTTGAAAAAAATTTTTATGAGTACCCTGCGCTTCATGCGGACCTTCGTGGCGGTGGCCCGGCACGGCTCGTTTACCGAGGCGGCCGAGCACGTGGCGCTGACACAGGCCGCGGTCAGCTTCCAGATGAAGGCGCTGGAAAACGAGCTGGGCTGCGCCTTGTTCGAGCGCAGCGGCCGGCTGGCCATCCTGAGCCCCGCCGGGCGCGAGATGCTGCCCAAGATCGAACAGATGCTGCAGCAATACGACGCCCTGCGCGCGCGGCGCCCGCCGCCCGGCGAGCTGGCTGGCTCGGCTGGCTTCGGGGCCATCGTTTCCTGCATGGGGGCGCTTTCGCGCGTGGTCTCGGGGCTCAAGCGCGCGCACCCAGCGCTGGTGGTGCGCGTGCGCTCGGGCAAGTCGACGGAGCTGGCCGACCGCGTCGAGGCAGGCGAACTGGATGCGGCGCTGGTCGTGGCGCTAGGGCGCTCCCGCCCGGCGCTGCGCTGGACACCGCTTTACGAGGAGCCGCTCGTGGTCGTGGCGCCGGCCGGCGCCACAGTGCGCCGGCCGCGCGACGCCTTGGCGCGCCTGCCCTTCTTGCGCTTTGACCGCAGCGAGCGCACCGGCATGCTGGTCGAGCGCACGCTGCGCCGGCTGCAGTGGCCGGTCAACGATTTCCTGGAACTGAACTCGATCGAGACGCTGGTGGAACTGGTGCGCCAGGAGGTCGGCGCCACGCTGCTGCCGCTGCTGCGCGGCGCCGCCTGGGAGCGAGACCCGGCGCTGCGCGTGCTGCCGCTACCGGCGCGCCTGGAAGGCGCGGTCCGTCCCATCGGCATGATAGAAAGCGCCGAGCGCGCCGGCGACCGGATCGTCGCGACGATCTGCCAAGAATGCGCGCAGACCTTTCGCCAGCCGCCCCGCTCCGGTCATTAAGGCCGCGCCATTGGACAGGGCCGCTGCCGGCCGCGGTCAGAGGGCGGCGTCGCCGGTCTCGCCCGTGCGGATGCGCAGCGCCTGCTCCACGGGCGTGACGAAGATCTTGCCGTCGCCGATCTTGCCCGTGCGCGCCGCCTTGATGATGGCCTCGATGGCCGGCTCGACCAGTGAATCGGCCAGCACCACCTCCACGCGGATCTTGGGCAGGAAATCGACCACATATTCGGCGCCGCGATAGAGTTCGGTGTGGCCCTTCTGGCGGCCGAAACCCTTGACTTCGGTGACGGTCAGGCCGCTGACGCCCACCTCGGCCAGCGCTTCGCGCACTTCGTCGAGCTTGAACGGCTTGATGATGGCGGTAATTTGCTTCACGGCGGTTTCCTTGTGGATTTACTTTGCGCGCAGGGTGTCGCGAAAACCGTTGGTCACAGGGTAGCGCCAGTCGCGGCCGAATGCCCGCGGCGTGACGCGCGGCCCGGGCGGCGCCTGGCGGCGCTTGTATTCGTTGATGCGCAGCAGCCGCACGACCTGCTCGACCGCGTCGGCCGGGTAGCCCGCCGCGACGATGTCGGCGGTCGACTGATTGCCCTCCATATAGCGTTCCATGATCGCGTCGAGCAGGTCGTACGGCGGCAGCGAGTCCTGGTCGGTCTGGTTCGGCCGAAGCTCGGCCGACGCGGGCCGCGTGATGATGCGCTCCGGAATCACGGGCGAGCGCGCATTGCGCCAGCGCGCCAGGCGATAGACCAGCGTCTTGGGCACGTCCTTGATGGCCGCATACCCGCCCGCCATGTCGCCGTACAGCGTGCAGTAGCCCGTGCTGAGCTCGGACTTGTTACCGGTGGTCAGCACCAGCTTGCCACTCTTGTTCGACAGCGCCATCAGCAGCGTGCCGCGTATGCGTGCCTGGATGTTTTCCTCGGTGGCGTCCTGCGGCAGGCCAGCGAACTGCGCCGCCAGGGCCTGGCCGAACGCCTGCATCATGGGCTCGATGGGAATCTCGTCGTAGCGCACGCCCAGGCCCTCGGCCATGGCCCGCGCGTCCTCCAGCGACATCGCCGCAGTGTACGGCGAAGGCATCATGACGGCATGCACCTTGTCCGCGCCCAGCGCCTCGACAGCGATGGCCAGCACCAGCGCCGAGTCGATCCCGCCGGACAAGCCTATGATGGCGCCGGGAAACCCGTTCTTGCCAAGATAATCGCGCACGCCCATGACCAGCGCCTGCCAGACCTGGTCTTCCTGCGGCTGGATCTCGGCCGCCGCCGGCTGGGCGCCGGGCGAGGCCACTACCCCGTCGGACGACACGTCGAATACTTGCACCGCCTCGGCGAAATCCGGCAGCCGCACGGACATGCGGCCCTGCGCGTCCATGGCGAAGGACGCGCCGTCGAAGACGAGCTCGTCCTGGCCGCCCACCAGGTTGGCGTACACGACGGCGCAACCGGCCGTGCGCACGCAGCGTGCCATGACGCTTTCGCGCTGGGCCTGCTTGCCCAGGTTGAAGGGCGACGCGTTGGGCACCAGCAGCACGTGGGCGCGCTGGCCGGCCACAAGCGACGGCGCCCGGTCGAACCAGGCGTCCTCGCAAATATTGAGCGCAAAGCGCACGCCCTTGACCTCGAAACTGAAAGGCGTGCCGTCGGGGACGAAATAGCGCTGCTCGTCAAACACCGAATAGTTGGGCAGCTCCAGCTTGCAATACGTGCCGAGCACCCGCCCCTCGCATAGGACCGAAGCGGCGTTGTACAGCCGTCCGCCGCGCTCGAGCACGTGTCCGACCACCACGTGCAGCCCGGACAGGCCGGCCAGGTCACGCTGCAACGCAGCCAGCGCCTCGGCCGCCTGCGCGACGAAGCGCGGGCGCAGCAGCAAGTCTTCGGGCGGATAGCCCGTGAGCGCAAGCTCGGGGCCGACCAGCACGTCGGCGCCCTGCACGTGCGCGGTGCGGGCCGCCTGCAGCAGGCGGGCGGCGTTGCCGGCAAGGTCGCCGACGCACATGTTCAATTGCGCAATAGCCACCTTGGCGGTGCCCATGGTTGCGCTCTCCGTCATTGCAAACTGGACGCGCGATTATCGCATGGCGTCCCCGGGCGCACGCCCTACTTCGGCGAGCCCGCCTCGGCATGCTGCGCGCCCGACCAGCCGCCTTGCGAGGCTTCGGTGCGCGCCGCCATGGCCGCGAAGTCTGCCCCGGACGGCGCCTGGTACAGGCGCAGCCCCAGTTCGGGCAGCACCGCAAGCAAGTGGTCGAAGATATCGCCCTGGATACGCTCGTAGTCGACCCAGGCCGTCTTGGCCGAAAAGCAATACACCTCGATGGGGATGCCCGAAGGCTCCGGCTCCATCATGCGCACCATCATGGTCATGTCCTGGTGCACCTCGGGATGCTGCTTCAGGTAGGCCAGCGCGTAGGCGCGGAAAGTGCCGACGTTGGTCAGGCGCCGGCGGTTGGCCGGCACAGCCGCGGCCTCGCCCAGCGAGCGGTTGGTCTCCTCGACCTCGCGCTGCTTGGCACGCAGGTAATCGTGCAGCAACCGGAAGCGCATCAATTCGGCGCATTCCTGCTCGGTCAAAAAGCGCACCGACTTGGCATCGAGCCGCAACGTGCGCTTGATGCGCCGCCCGCCCGATTCGAACATCTGCCGGTAGTTGCGGTAGCTTTCCGAAAACAGCTTGTAGGTCGGGATGGTGGTGACGGTCTTGTCCCAATTCTGGACCTTGACGGTGTGCAGCGCGATATCGATGACGAAGCCGTCGGCGCCGGCCTGCGGCATTTCTATCCAGTCGCCGATGCGCAGCATGTCGTTGGAGGTCAGCTGCGTGCTCGCCACCAGCGACAGCAGCGTGTCCTTGAACACCAGCAGCAGCACGGCCGACAGCGCGCCCAGGCCGGAGATCATCAGCACCGGCGACCGGTCCAGCAGGATGGACACCACGGTCACTGCGCCAATGACCAGCAACGCGATCTTGCCCAGCTGGATATAGCCCTTGATCGACCGCGTCTGGGCGCGTGTGGTCGCCGCGTACGTGTCCTGCCAGGCGCTGAGCACCCCGCGCATGGCGGTGAACAGGAAGACCCACGCCAGGGCATGCGAGATCCGCCCGATGGCGGCGGCAACCGACTCGGCGTAAGGCACCAACGCCACGTTGGCCGACACCACGATGAACGGCACGGCATAAAACAGGTTCTGGTAGGCGCGCCGGCGCCGCAGCGCCTGGTCCCAGTCCTCGTGCCCGGTCAGCACCAGCAGCCGGTGCGCGAGATACAGCACCACCCGGCCGACCCCCCACTGGGCGAACAGCGCGCCGGCCGCAAGCAGCGCGACGCCAAGCAGCACCTGGGACCAGGCCTGGTCCGGCACATAGGCATCGAGCCGCTGATACAACTGGACGAGAAAATCGTTCATTCGGGTTGGAAAGACTGCGTGGACGCCAAGCCCGGCATTATCGCCGACCTTATAATCCGCGCACTATGCCCAAGACTCCAGCCCCCCCTACGCAGGACCAGTTCGCCAAGAAATCCCAGGCCTGGTCCGCCCGCTTCTCCGAGCCGGTGTCGGACCTGGTCCAGCGCTACACCGCCTCGGTCGGCTTTGACAAACGCCTGGCACGCTTCGACATCCAGGGCTCCCTGGCCCATGCCGAGATGCTCGCCGCCGCCGGCGTCATCAGCGCCCAGGACCTGGCCGACATCCAGCGCGGCATGGCGCAGATCCTGCAGGAAATCGAATCCGGCAGCTTCCAATGGCTGCTCGAGCTCGAAGACGTGCACCTGAACATCGAAAAGCGCCTGGTCGAGCTGGTCGGCGATGCCGGCAAGCGGCTGCACACGGGGCGCTCGCGCAACGACCAGGTGGCCACCGACATCCGGCTGTGGCTGCGCGCGGAGATCGACACGGCCATCGACCTGCTCGGCCAGCTGCGCCGCGCGCTGGCCCAATTGGCGCTCGCCCACGCCGAGACTATCATGCCGGGCTTCACCCACCTGCAGGTCGCCCAGCCGGTCACCTTCGGCCATCACCTGCTCGCCTACGCGGAAATGTTCGGCCGCGACGCCGAGCGCCTGGCCGACTGCCGGCGCCGCGTCAACCGGCTGCCGCTGGGAGCGGCGGCGCTGGCCGGCACCACCTACCCCATAGACCGCGAGCGCGTGGCTGCCACCCTGGGTTTCGACGGGGTGTGTCGCAATTCGCTGGACGCGGTGTCCGACCGCGACTTCGCCATCGAATTCTGCGCCGCGGCGGCGCTCATCATGACGCACGTCTCGCGCCTGTCCGAAGAACTCGTGCTGTGGATGAGCCCGCGCGTGGGCTTCATCACGCTGGCCGACCGCTTCTGCACCGGCAGCTCCATCATGCCGCAGAAGAAAAACCCCGACGTGCCGGAACTTGCCCGCGGAAAGACCGGGCGCGTCAATGGCCACCTGGTCGCGCTGCTGACCCTGATGAAGGGCCAGCCGCTCGCCTACAACAAGGACAACCAGGAAGACAAGGAAGGCCTGTTCGACACGGCCGACACCGTGCGTGACACGTTGACGATCTTCGTGGACATGATCCCGGGCATCACGGTCAACGCACAAGCCATGCGCGCCGCCGCCCTGCAAGGCTTTGCCACCGCGACCGACCTGGCCGACTACCTGGTCAAGCGCGGGGTGCCGTTTCGTGACGCCCACGAAACCGTGGCCGCGGCGGTGCGCGCCTGCGAGGCGCGCGGCTGCGACCTGGCCCACCTCACCACCGATGAACTGCGCGCCTTCCATCCGGCCATCGGCGAGGACGTGCATGACGTCCTGACGCTCGAAGGGTCGGTCGCCGCGCGCGCGCACATCGGCGGTACCGCGCCGGCGCGCGTGCGCGAGGAAGCCCAGCGCATTCTGGCCGGCGCTTAGGGCACGCGCCGGCCTGCCGGCCTTTCTGGCCCTGGGGGCGCAGGCGCCGCCAGGGCATCCCGCACGCCCCGACGTCAGACCACGCCCTGCGCCAGCATCGCGTCGGCCACCTTGACGAAACCGGCGATGTTGGCGCCGTCCACATAGCTGACGCGCCCGTCCGGCCCCGTGCCATAGTGCAGGCAGGCTTCGTGGATACCGCGCATGATTTGCAGCAGGCGAGCGTCCACTTCCTCGCGCGGCCACGACAGCCGCGCCGCGTTCTGGCTCATTTCCAGGCCCGAGGTGGCCACCCCGCCGGCGTTGCTCGCCTTGCCCGGCGCGTAAAGCACGCCGGCCTGCTCGAACACCTTGATCGCCTCGATGGTCGACGGCATGTTGGCGCCTTCGGAGACGCACACCACGCCGTTGGCGACCAGGGTCTTGGCGTCATTCTCGTCCAGCTCGTTCTGCGTGGCGCTGGGCAGCGCCACTTGCACCGGCACGCTCCAGGGCTTGGCGCCGGCGATGAATGTCGCCCCGACGCGCTCGGCGTAGTCGCTGACGCGGCCATAGAGGTGGTTCTTGACCTCCATCAGCACCGCGAGCTTTTCGGGCGTAAAGCCCTCCTCGTCGACCACGGTCCCGCTGGAATCCGACACGGTCACGACCTTGGCGCCCAGCGCCATGGCCTTTTCTATCGTGTATTGCGCGACATTGCCCGCACCCGAGACCGACACGCGCAGGCCCTCGAAATCCATGCCGCGGCGCTTGAGCATTTCCTGGGCAAAGTAAACGTTGCCATAACCGGTGGCCTCGGGGCGGATGAGCGAGCCACCGAAACTGAGCCCCTTGCCCGTGAACACGCAATCGGCGCGGTTGGTCAGCTTCTTGACCATGCCGGCCATGTAGCCCACTTCGCGCCCGCCCACGCCGATGTCGCCTGCCGGCACATCGGTGTAGGCCCCGACATGGCGGTAAAGCTCGGTGGCAAAGGCTTGGCAGAAGCGCATCACTTCGGCCTGGCTCTTGCCCTTGGGGTCGAAGTCCGCTCCGCCCTTGCCGCCGCCCATGGGCAGCGTGGTCAGCGCGTTCTTGAAAGTTTGCTCAAACGCCAGGAATTTCAGGATGGACAGGTTGACCGACGGGTGAAAGCGCAAGCCGCCCTTGTACGGCCCGATCGCCATGCTGTGCTGGATGCGGTAGCCGCGGTTGACCTGGACCTCGCCGCGGTCGTCGACCCACGACACGCGGAACATGATCACGCGCTCGGGCTCGACCAGGCGCTCGAGCAGCGCTTGGCTGCGGTAGCGCGGATGCTGTTCGATGAAGGGCCAGAGACTTTCCATGACCTCCGTGACGGCCTGCAGGAACTCCGGCTGTCCCGGATTGCGCGCTGCCACGTAGGCGATGAAATCGTGGGCGGTCTTATAGGTCATGTCCTTCCTTGGTGCATACGAAAACCAAAGTGGTGCATTGTGATGCAACTCTTTGGTGCGATCTAGGCGCGATAAGCGTTTTTTTCCACGCACGGCAAAGCGGCGTCGCGACGCCGCAACGAAGACTGATCCGTCCCTTTCTTGCCGTAAGAACGCGGTTTTCCGGGCCATCCGGCCCCTATTCAAAGACCGCGATGGATTCGACGTGACCCGTGTGCGGGAACATGTTGATCACCCCAGCGGCACGCAGCGCGTAGCCGCCTTCGTGCACGAGGATCGCCGCATCGCGCGCCAGGGTGGCGGGGTTGCAAGACACGTAGACGATGCGCGCCGGGCGCTCCACGGCCTGCAACTGCGTCAGCGCCTGCGCGACTGCCTGCGCCCCCTCGCGCGGTGGATCGATCAGCATGCGGTCGAAGCGCCCCAGCCCCCGCAGCCAATCGGCGTCGACCTCGAACAGGTTCAGCGTGGCAAACGCGGTGCGATCGGCCAGCCCGTGGCGCCGTGCCGCGGCCAAGGCCCGGTCGGTCAACGCCTTGCTGCCTTCCACGCCCACGACTTCGCGCGCGCGCGTGGCCAGCGGCAAGGTGAAATTGCCCAGCCCGCAGAACAGGTCCGCGACCCGGTCCTGCGGCCCGGGCTCGAGCAAACTGAGCGCGCGCGAAACCAGCACGCGATTGATGGCGTGGTTGACCTGGGTGAAGTCGGTCGGCTTGAACGGCAAGCGCAGCCCGAATTCCGGCAAGGCGTAGGCCAGCGTCTCGGCATCCCCGGGTTCGAGCGGATGCACGCTGTCCGGCCCTTTGGGCTGCAGCCACCAGGTCACCCCATGTTCGCGCGCGAAGGCGCGCAGCACCGCCACGTCGCCATCGGTCAGCGGCAGCAAGTGGCGCAATACCAGCACCGTACAGGCGTCACCCACCGCGACTTCGATCTGCGGCATCCGGTCGGGCGCGGACAGCGACGCGATCATGCCGCGCAGCGGCACCAGCAGCCTGGCCACGTGCGCGGGCAGCACGTGGCAGGTGCGCATGTCGGCGACGTAGCTGCTCTTGCGCTCGTGAAAGCCCACGAGCACCCCGCCCTTCTTGGGCACGACCCGCACCGACAGGCGCGCGCGGTAGCGATAGCCCCAGGCCGGGCCGTGCATGGGCGGCAGGATGCGCGCCGGCCTGAGCTTGCCGACGTGCCAGAAAGTATCTTCCAGTGCGCGCTGCTTGACCGCGACCTGCGCGGCCGGATCCAAATGCTGCATGGCGCAGCCGCCGCACACGCCGAAGTGCGGGCAGCGCGGCGTCACGCGCTGCGAAGACGCGCGCAGGACCTGGTCGACCCGAGCGATCTCGTACGACGGCTTGCGCCGCACCACCTGGACGCTGACCCGTTCGCCGGGCAGCGCCCCTTCGACGAAAACGACCTTGCCGTCGCGGCGAGCGACGCCACGGGCCTCCAAATCCAGGGATTCGATATCCAGTACATCCACCATCGGTGCGGCGTCCGATTACAAGCAAATCCGCCATTGTAAAAGGAGCCGCACCGGCGGCGCCGGCCGGCGTCGCCGCCGGCCGCAGGTCAGAACGTGCGCGAGACCGAGGCGATCACGCCCAGGCGGCCTGCAGGATGCCCGTTCTTGGTGTTGTACCAGTTGTCCTTGGTCGCGCCCACGGCGGCCACGCCGAGCACCCAGCCCTTGAGGTCCTTGCTGATACCCAGCTTGTAGTCCACGTAGTGACCCAGGCTGTCGCCGTCGGCGGTTTCCTGGCGCTTGAGCTTTTGGTAGCCCACGTGCGCATCCAGCGTCCAGCCATCGCCCAGGTCGAAACTGGCGCTGCCGTCCAGGTACCACGTGCCCTTGGTGTCGGGCGTGCTAAAGAAATCCGTGGGCGTGTAGGAGTACTTCAGCGAGAACGGTCCGTAGGCGCCGCCTACGTAGAGGTCGGTGTTCTTGAAGTTGCCGCCCTTGGGCGAGTCCGAGCCCGGGTACCAGTACTGCAGCACGCCGACGTCCAGCGTAAAGCCGCTGTTGCCGATCTCGCCGGACCAGCCGCCGTAGAAATCCATCTCGAGGTTGCCGCCCGGGAACAGGGAATCGGCCACATTGGAGTTCCAGTTGCCGATGTAGAAGCCCGACTCGTGAGTGATGTCGAAGCCCAGCTGGATGGCCGGACGGAAATCCGTCTGGCTGTAGCCGCGGAAGCGGTAGTCGTTGACGATGGAGGCATTACCGCTCAGGCTGAAGCCGGCCCCCAGGTCCGTTTCCTGCGCGGCGGCGGGCAGCGCGGCGCACGTGGCCATTGCGGCAAGCGAGGAGGCAATCAACGTCTTCTTCATGGTGTCGTCCTGTAGGGATGGATTGGCGGTGGGCGACGCCCGACCGGGTGCTTGCGCGGAGAAGCAACCTGCAAGACCCAGAAGCAGATTTCGTGCCAACCCGCACGCGATGCGCGCTGCCACACCCGAGCATGGGCTGCGCCCGAGTTGGTGCAGGCCCTGCCCCGCAATGAAACGTCCTGCCTCGAAACAGGGCGGCGCGCCGGGCAAAGCGGCGCCACCAAACGAAACGGGGCGCCGCCTGGCGCCCCGAAGGAAGAAGCCGGATGCCACCGGCCGATGCACGGCATCGGCGCGCACCGGCATGGCGCCGGCGCGCGCCGCCCGCCTAGTTGGCCGACTTGGCGGCTTGCACGCGCGCCGCGTGGCGCTCGGCCATGCGCGCCTGGCGCTTCTTGACGAAGTCGGCCACCTGGCTGCGCTGCTCGGCACTCAGGCCGTCCCAGAACGCCAGCCAGTTTTCCTGCGCCGCCTTGGCCTTGTCGCGCATCTGCTCGCGGCGCTGCTCGCCAGCCGTGATCAGCGCGCGCGGGTCGAGTTGGCCCGCGGCAAGCTGGTCGGCCAGCACCTTGCGGGGGCCGTCGGCGCCGCGCATGTCGGTGCGCAGCGCCTTGCTGGCGGCGCGCGCCCGCTCGAGCTGCGCCTTTTGCTGGTCGTCCAGCTTGAGGCCATCGACCACCGACTGGGGCAGCGGCCCGACACCGGGAATCCACGCCGCGGCGTGGTGCAGCCCGTGCTTGTGGGCGCGCAGGTGGTGCTTGTGATGACGGGGGCCGTCCTTGTCCGCGCGTGCCTGCGCCTGGACGGGATCCTGGGGCGCCTGGCTGGCATGCGCGGCTGCGGACATGCCGCCAGCGGCCAGGGCCAGGGACAACGCTGCCAGGGCGGGACGGAAAAAAGCACGGTTCATGGCATCACTCCTTGTGTGTGGATGGCGATGCCATTGTGGCGGCGACCCGGTTACACGCGGGTTTCGGGGCGCAAGGCGGATATTTCAGCCGGTTGCGCCGGCCCTACCCTAGAGCAGCCCCTCGCCTTCGGAGGCCTCCCAGGCGTTGAGGTACTCCTCCCAGTGCGGCGCGTCGGAACCGGCCAGTGTGTCGCGCACCAAGTCGACCTCGGCGTGATAGGCCTCGCGGTCGAGCTCGCCGCGCAGGTAGCGAAAACGGCAATAGACCAGCCACGTGTTGACGACGTCGGTCTCGCAATAGGCGCGCACTTCGTCGGCACGGCCTTCGCACCACGCCGTCCAAACCTGGCTGCCGTCCATGCCGAGCTTGCCGGGAAAGCCGCACAGCTTGGCCAGTTCGTCGAGCGGCGCATTGGCCCGGCCGTTGTACTTGGCCAGCAGGTCCATCAGGTCGACGTGGCGCGTGTGGTAGCGCGAGATGTAGTTGTTGTAGCGGAACTCCCGGTCGTCGTCGCCCATGTCCCAATAGCGCGGCGCGGGCACGCCGTGTATCAGGCTGCGGTAATGCAACACCGGCAGGTCAAAGCCCGAGCCGTTCCAGCTGACCAGCCGAGGCGTATAGCGCTCGATCGTCTTGAAAAAGCCCGAGATCAACGCGGCTTCGCCGTCGTCGGCACGGCCGAGCGTGCGCACGCGAAACCCCTGGTCGTCGCGAAAGACGCAGCCGATCACGGCCACCTTGTGTAAATGCAAGGGCAAGAAGTCGCTACCGGTGGCTTCGCGCCGCTCGGCGCATGCGCGCTCGACGACTTCCTGGTCGGAGACGTCGGGTCCCCAGCCGCGCAGGCGCCGCAGCCCCTGGACGTCGGGAATCGTCTCCAGGTCGAAAACCAGCGTCGGCGTCATCGCGGCGGCAGGTATTGCAGCGGATCGACGGGCGTGCCCTTGCGGCGGATCTCGAAGTGCAGGCGCGGCGAGGTCGTGTCGGTCTGGCCGATTTCCGCGATCTTGGTGCCGCGCTTGATTTCCTGCCCCGGCTGCACCAGCAGCGTTCGGTTATGGGCGTAGGCGGTGATGAAGCCGTTCTGGTGATTGATGATGACCAGGTTGCCCAGCCCGCGTACACCGTTGCCGCTGTACGTGACCATGCCGTCGGCCGCCGCGTAGACCGGATCGCCTGGGTTGCCGGCAATATCTATGCCTTTGCTGCGCGCGCTGAACGGCTGGATGATCTGGCCCGAAGCCGGCCAGGCCCAGGTGATCACTGACGCGTCGGCGGCGCGTGGCGGCGTGGCCACCGGCGCAGGCGCTGGCGCCGGCGGTTGGGGCGCAGCCGGTTCGGCCGGCTTGGATTCGGCCGGTTGGGACGAGGCTGGCTCGGTCGCCGCGCCGTCAGCCGGTGCGGGCTTGGCGGCAGGCACGGGCACGGCCTGCGCGCCCGTGCCGGAAGCCGCCTGTCCGCCCGGCGGCGGCGTCAGGCGCAATACTTGGCCGACCCGCAGCTGGCTGGGATCGGGAAGGTTGTTCCAGCGGGCAAGCGCTGCCATGTCGGTGCCCGTGGCGCGAGCGATCTGGTAGAGGCTATCGCCAGGCTTGACGATATAGGTGCCATCGTTCGACGGCGTGGCTGCCGGCGCCTGCGGGGCGGCGGACAAGTCGACCACCGGCGCGCGCGTGCCGGAGCCCGCGCAGCCGGCAAGCATCGCCACCACGAGCAGCGCGGCCATCCTGGCCGGTACAGCGCCAGTAAAGGGGTTGCACGCCTTGCCGGCAGGCAAGGCGGTGTGTCTGGCCAGCGGGAACTGCCCGACGAGCATGCGTTTCTCCTTCTTAGCTCACGATTGGATGCCTGCCCTGAGCGGCACGAACCGGACTTCCTCGAGTTCGGCGCGGTTCCAGGAAGCAGCGCCCGTGCGCTCGATCAACACCAGCCTCTGCTGCGCACCACCCTCGGGGGCGATCAGGCGCCCGCCCGGCGCCAGTTGCGTCAACAGGGCGCGCGGGATTTCCAGGCCCGCGGCAGCCACAACAATAGCATCGAAAGGCGCCTGGGCGGGCAAGCCCGCCATGCCGTCGCCGTAGTGCAGGCGCACGCGCCCCAACCGCAGCGCGCGCAGGCGTTCGCGCGCCATCTCGTACAGGCCGCGTATGCGCTCGACGGCATAGACCTCGCGCACGATCTGCGCCAGCACCGCGGCCTGGTACCCGCATCCGGCGCCGATCTCGAGCACGCGCGCGGGCTGCCTGCCTTCGCAGACCGCGGAAATCATGCGCGCCACCACCCAGGGCTGGGAAATCGTCTGGCCGTGGCCGATGGGCAGCGCCGCGTCTTCGTAAGCCCGGCTGGCCAGGCCCTCGTCGACGAACTGATGGCGCGGCACGGCCATCATCGCGTCGAGCACGCGTGCATCGCGTATGCCTTGCTGGCGCAGCCGCTGCACCATGGCCGCGCGTTGGCGCTCGGAGTTGAGGCCCAGGTTGGCGCCGGGTGAAACGGGCCGCGGCGCGACGGGCGCGCGCGGCGCGACGTCGGGCCGCGGCAGCGCCGCGGCCGAAATGCGCGTGTTGCTGTTGGCCGGCGAGATGCCGGGCGCAAGCCCCGCCGACGGGTACGCGGATGAGCGCACCCGGGCGAGCGGATCGGCGGGGTCGGTCACGCGGCGGCGCATAGCGGACGGGCCCACTGCCGGACTTCGGCGATCTGTTCGTGGTGCGTCAGGTCCAGCCGCAGCGGCGTCAGCGACACGGACCCGCGCGCGATGGCGTCGAAGTCGGTGCCGGGCTGGGCATCGAGCGCGTTGCCCACCGGCCCGATCCAATAGACCGTCTCGCCGTACGGCGTGGTCGAGCGTACGACGGGCTCGGAGGGATGGCGCTTGCCCAGCCGGGTGACTTCGATCGGCCCCATGGCCGACAGCGGCAGGTTGGGGATGTTGACGTTGAGCAAGACCGGCGCCGCCAGCGGCTCGGCCAGCTGGCGTTCGACGACGCGGCGGGCCACCTTGGCTGCCGCGTCCAGGTTGTGCCAGCCCTTGTCGACCAGCGAAAATGCGATCGCCGGAATGCCGAAAAGATAGCCTTCGGTAGCCGCGGCCACGGTGCCCGAATAGAGCGTGTCGTCGCCCATGTTCGCGCCGTTGTTGATGCCGGAGACGACCAGGTCGGGGCGCGCGTCCATCAGCCCGGTCAGGGCGATGTGCACGCAGTCCGACGGCGTGCCGTTGACGTAGATGAAGCCGTTGGCCGCCTCGCGCACCGACAGCGGCCGGTTCAGCGTCAGCGAATTGGACGCGCCGCTGTGGTTGACTTCTGGCGCGACCACGGTCAGTTCGGCCAGGTCGCTCAAGGCGTTGACCAGCGCTTCCAGCCCTGGGGCCGAATAGCCGTCGTCGTTGGCAACCAGTATCCTCATCGCGGTTCCGAAAGCAAGAAAAAGCGGCCGAACGCATCGAATTGTACCGGGTAGAATGCCGCAGCCCTTATTACGACTGATTTGCACGGAGTGCCATGGACATGTCCCCCCTGCTCGCCGCAGCCGCCCTCGTCGCCCTGGCCTACCTCATCGGCTCGATCCCGTTTGCCGTGGTAGTCAGCAAACTCATGGGCCTGCAGGATCCGCGCACCTATGGCTCGCGCAACCCGGGCGCGACCAATGTCCTGCGCACCGGCAACAAGACGGCCGCCGCGCTGACGCTGGCCGGCGACGCCGCCAAGGGGTGGTTCGCGGTGTGGCTGGCGCAGCACTTCGCCGGCGACCTGGGGTTGACCTCGCGCGCGATCGCGCTGGTCGCCGTGGCGGCCTTCTTGGGGCACCTGTATCCCCTGTTCCTGCGCTTTGCCGGCGGCAAGGGCGTGGCCACGGCGCTGGGCGTGCTGCTGGCCCTTGAACCCGCGCTCGGCTTGGCCGCGGCGGCTACGTGGCTGATCGTGGCGGTGTTCTTCCGCTACTCATCGCTGGCGTCGATCGTGTCGGCAATCTTCGTGCCGGTGTACTACCTGTTCGGTGCCGGCATCGCCTGGCATACCTCTGCCCCGATCGGGGTGGCCATCGGCGCGATCAGCCTGCTGCTGATTTACCGCCATCGCGCCAACATCGCGCGGCTGGCGCAAGGCACCGAAAGCCGCATCGGCGGCGGCAAGAAAAAATCGTGATCCCGGCATCGCCGGCGGGCGGTCTGCTTTAGGCAGCGATCTCGGCCAGGTCCCAGCGCGGCCGCACGGTAAAGGCGTGGCCCGCGCCCGCCAGATCGACCAGCCCGGCGCGCAGGCGCTCGGCCGCCGCGTGCGCAATCATGGCGCCGTTATCGGTGCACAGCGCAAGCGGCGGAAAGAAAGCCTGCCCGCCGATGGCCTGCAATCCTTCGGACAACCGGCTGCGCAGCAGGCGGTTGGCGCCCACGCCGCCAGCGACGACGATGCGGCGCAGGCCGGTTTGCTTCAGCGCCCGTAGCGACTTGGCTACCAGTACCTCGACGATCGCCGCCTGCGTGGCGGCGGCAAGGTCCGCGCGCAGCCGCTCGGCGTCTTCGCCCGCGGCCTGGGCGGACTTGAGCCGGGTCAGCACCGCCGTCTTCAGCCCGCTGAAGCTGAAATCCAAGTCGCCGCTGTGGATCATCGGCCGCGGCAGCGGCAGCCGTGACGGATCGCCGCGCTCGGCCAGCGCCGCCAACGCCGGCCCGCCCGGATACCCCAATCCCAGCAGCTTGGCGGTCTTGTCGAAGGCCTCGCCTGCGGCATCGTCCAGGGTTTCACCCAGCAACGCGTAGCGGCCCACACCGTCGACGCGCATCAGCTGCGTGTGGCCGCCCGACACCAGCAGCGCCACGAAGGGAAACGCCGGACGCGGATCGGCCAGCATGGGCGAGAGCAAATGCCCTTCCAGGTGGTGGATGGGAATGGCCGGTATGCCGCGCGCCCAAGCCAGGGCCTGCGCCACGCTGGCGCCGACCAGCAGCGCGCCGGCCAGCCCCGGTCCGGCCGTGTAGGCCACGGCCCCCACGTCGTCGAGCGTCAGCCCGGCCTCGCCCAGCACCTGCCTTGCCAGCGGCAGCACCCGCCGGATGTGGTCGCGCGAGGCCAACTCCGGCACCACGCCGCCATACTCCTCGTGCATCGCCGCCTGGGTATGCAGCGCGTGGGCAAGCAGCCCCCGTTCGGTGCACACCGCGGCCACGCCGGTCTCGTCGCAGGAGCTTTCAAAGCCGAGAATAATCATGGCGCGAGAGTTTACCCCGGGGTAAATAATGGTATTTTCGCAGCCGCGCGCGGCCGCCGGGGCAAGCCTGCCCGTGGCCACCGCCGCGCCGGATGTGCCGTGCTGCGGCCGCCCGGCAAGAACCGGCCATCACCCACCATACAGACAGGGACAGGACATGCCATATCAGCCCTTCCAGCTGCGCGAGCACGGCACGACCGCGCGCACCGAAATCGTCGCGGGGATCACGACCTTCCTGACGATGTCCTACATCGTCTTCGTCAACCCCGCCATCCTTTCGTCGACCGGCATGGATCGCGACGCGGTCTTCGTGGCCACGTGCCTGGCGGCCGCGCTCGGCTCGCTGATCATGGCGCTGGTGGCCAACTGGCCGGTGGGCATGGCCCCAGGCATGGGACTGAACGCCTTTTTCGCCTTCACCGTGGTCGGTGCCATGGGCTACACCTGGCAGCAAGCGCTCGGCGCGGTCTTCATCTCGGGGGTCATTTTCCTCGTGCTGACGGTCACCGGCGTGCGCGCCTGGCTGATCGCCGGTATCCCACGATCCTTGCGCAGCGCCATCGCCGCGGGCATTGGACTGTTCCTGGCCATCATCGCCCTGTCCAATGCCGGCATCGTGACCGCAAGCGAAGCGACCAAGGTCACCTTGGGAGACCTGCGTAGCCCCGAGCCGCTGCTGGCCATCCTGGGCTTTTTCGTGATCGCCGTGCTGGACGCGCTGCGCGTGCGCGGCGCCATCCTGATCGGCATCCTGGCAGTGACCATCCTGTCCATGCTGCTGGGCTACAACGAATTCCGCGGGGTGTTCTCCACGCCGCCCAGCCTGATGCCGACCTTCATGCAGCTAGACATCCTGGGCGCCCTGCATGCCGGATTCGTGCACGTCATCCTGGTGTTCGTGCTCGTGGAAGTGTTCGACGCCACCGGCACGCTGATCGGCGTGGCCAAGCGCGCCGGGCTGGTGCAGGAAGGCCAGCCGGGTCGCCTGGGCCGGGCGCTGTTTGCCGACAGCACCGCCATCGTGGCGGGCTCCATGCTGGGCACCAGCAGCACCACGGCCTACATCGAGAGCGCCTCGGGCGTGCAGGCCGGCGGGCGCACCGGCCTGACCGCGCTGGTAATCGCCCTGCTGTTCCTGGCCGCGCTCTTCATCGCGCCACTGGCCGGCTCCGTGCCGGCCTATGCCACGGCGCCCGCCCTGCTCTACGTGGCCGGCCTGATGATGCGCGAGATGATCGACATCGATTGGGACGACGTCACCGAAGCCACGCCCGCGGCGCTGACCGCGCTGGCCATGCCGTTTACCTACTCGATCGCCAACGGCCTGGCCTTCGGCTTCATCAGCTACGTCGTGCTCAAGGCCTGCACGGGCAAGGTACGCGACATCCATCCCGCCACCTGGCTGGTGGCCGCGCTGTTCGTGATCCGGTTTGCCTTCTTCCCGGCCTGATCGCGCCGGGGCTATCCGCGCCCCGACGGCGCTACGATGCGCCGGCCGGCGCGCTCATTCTGCTTCGACCTGCCACATCCCCTGGCCGCGCGTCAGGTCACGGTACAAGGCCGCCAGCGCTTCGGCCTGGTCGCGGGCCACGGCCACTTCCCATTGCACGCCGTCGGCGTGATAGGTTTCCCCGGTCACCGATGCGCCGGCCTGCTCGAGCCGCGCGCGCACCCTGGCCTGGTCAGCAAAACCCACGGCACACCGGATCCTTACCGTCTCGACCACGGTCACCGCCGTGCCGGCGCGCAGGCAGTTGGCCGCCACGCCGCCGTAGGCGCGCACCAGGCCGCCCGCACCCAGCTTGATGCCGCCGAACCAGCGCGTGACCAGTACCGCCACCCGGTCAAAGCCCAGGCCATCAATGGCCTGCAGGATGGGTCGCCCAGCGGTTCCACCCGGCTCGCCGTCGTCATTGGCACGGTATTGCTGGCCGATGCGATAGGCCCAGCAGTTGTGCGTGGCCGCCGGATCGGCGTGCCGGGAAAAGAAGTCCATCGCCTGCTCGGCCGTGGCCACGGGCGCGGCCAAGGCAAGGAATCGGCTCTTGCGGATGTCTTCCTGGTAGCGGCTGATGTCGGCCAAGGTCAAGCGCTGCGTCATGGCGCTATTTTGGCATTGCCGCGCTACGCACGGCGCGCACCCAGCCACGCGTGGCGGCCTAGCCGTGGCAGTCCGGGACTTCCTGGTCCAGGTAGACGTCAAAGGCCACGTTGCGCGCCCAATGCTCGGCGATCGAGCGGTAGACGCCTTCGCTTTGCCAAGCCTGCATGCGGCGCGCAAGCCATTGCGCATCGCGCCCGGCATCGCGGGCGAGCAGCCAATGCAGCGGCTCGGACGATTGCACCGGCAGCGTGGCCGAGAACTTTTTCCATTCGGGCATGGACATGAGCGGCTGCCAGACCGCGTCGTCGATCAGGCCAGCGTCGCATTGGCCGGTACGCACTGCCACCAGGGCATCGGACGGCACGCGATAGGTGCGCAGCTGCGCGCCGCTGCGCGCGGCCTGGCGCTGCGCCGCCCATGCCGCCTGCGCAGTGCAGACGATACGCCCGCGCATGTCGTCCCACGACCGGATCGTCGTATCGCTGCGCATGACCGGGCGCGGCGCGCTGCGATAGCCGGTATCCACGGCAAGCAGGCCTGCCGGCGCGGCACCCGGCGCGAGCACCACATCGACCGTGCCGTCGGCCAGCGCCTGCGCGGCGTCGGCCGCCGCCACCTGCACCAGCCGGGCCGGCACGCCAAGGTCTTGCGCCAAGCGCTGCGCAAGCTCCCCGTCCAGCCGCTCCGGCGTGCGCACCTTGCCCCCTGCCGCGACGGGTTCGGGCAGGTGCGGCACGCCCACCCTGAGCGCGCCGCGCTCACGCGCGGCCTCGAAGCCGCGTCCCTGCCATGCCGGCAGCGCGACGGCCAGCGCCGCGGCGACCGCTGCCAGCAGCAGCAGTACCCAACCGGGGCGGATGCGCCAGGGCGAGCTGAAACGGAGGGGCACGGCGGAACTCCCTTGTTCAGACGTACTGGTAGCGCAGCAGCCTGTGCTTGAGGTTTTCCAGGATGAACTGGTCGATCAGCGCGGCCAGCACCGCGATGACCAGGATCGAGGCCATGACGCCGGTCATGTCGGCGATCTCGCCCGAATACGCGAGCGTGCGACCCAGCCCCTTGCCGAAGCCGATCAGCATCTCGGCCGAGATGAGCGCGCGCCAGGCGTTGCCGAAAGCCAGCTGCGCCCCGGTGATGAGTTCGGGCATGACCGCCGGCAGGTACACCCGGCGCACCAGCGCTGCGGGCGAGGCGCCCATCACCCGGGCGGCCGAAACATGCACGCGCTGCACCGATTCGGTGGCGTTCATGACACTGAGCGCGGCCGGGAAAAAGGCCGCCAGCGCCACCACGACGATGATGGGCGTGTTGCCGAACCCCATCATGATCAGGAACAGCGGCACCCAAGCAATGGACGGAATGGACTGCAGGATGACGATGGCGCTGCGCAGGACTTCCCGGAAAAAGAAGAGCACGGCAGCCAGCAGGCCAAAGCCCACGCCGGCGGCAAGCGCTAGCCCGTAGCCGGCGCCCAGGCGCCACAGCGAGCCGCTGAGCGCCGCATGGAAATCCGGGTTGCCGATGTCGTCAAAAAGCCGCTGCGCCACGGCGGGCACCCCAGGCATCAGGAAGTCGGGCAGCAGCCAGGCGGCCGCCTGCCAGACGGCAAGAATGAACAGCACCGCAAGCACCCCGGCCAGGTGCTTGCGGTAGCCGGTGACGCGGTTGGAAGTGCTCAAAGCTTGCGCGCCTCTTGCCAGGACAGGTCGACGATGGAAGAGACGTCGTAGCGCGAGCCGTCACGGGTCTTGAGCGAGCCCTGCGCCTGCAGGATGTCGGCGATTTCCTGCATGCGGGCAAGATCCTTGTCGCTCAGGCTGGCGGTAAACACCTGGGTGCCGATCGCCTCCTCGATGACGGTTTCGCGGGGCAGCTCGCCGCGCGTCAGCGTCTTGAGCGTGGGCTCGGCGATGAAGTAATCGGCGATCAGCTTGGCCGCCTCGGCCGGCTGTTGCTCGAGCAGGTCGATCGCCTGCTTTTGCGCGTCCAGCGCCTTCCACACGGCGTCTTTGCGCTTGGCGAGCACTTCACCCGAAGTGATCACCACCATGCAGGGAAAGGGCCAGGCCTGTCCGACCTCGTAGATCTGCGTGACCGGCGCCACCAACTGCGCGATGCGGTCATACGGCTCGAACAGGAAGGCCGCATCCACCCGCTTGCCCACGAGCGACTGCACGGCCACCGCGGGGCTGACGCCCAGGATGTTGACGTCATCGGGCGACAGGCCCGCTTCCTTGAGGACCACGCCCTTGAGCACCACGTCCGCGGTGCTGCCCTCGGACTGCGAGGCGAGCACGCGGCCCTTGAGGTCGGCGACCGTCTTGATGCCGGTGTCATTGCGCACGACCATCGAGTGGTACCCCTGCTGGGCGCCGCCGATGACCTTCAGGTCGGCGCCCTTGGAGGCCCAGGCCACTGCGTTGGTAAAGCCCAGCACGCCGATGTCGAGCTGGCCGCCGACGATGGCCTTGATCAGGTCGGTGCCCGATTTGAACTCCACCAGCTCGGCATCCAGGCCCGCCTTTTCGTAGAACTTGCCTTCGTAGGCGACCATGGCCTGGGCATCGTCCATGACGCGCAGGTAACCCACGCGGAACTTCTCGGCGGCCGCGGCCGGCGCGACTGCCGTCACCGCGGCGATCAGCGGCAAGGCCAGCCATTGCTTCAGTTTCATGTCACTGCTCCCAAAAACGGATGAATAAGTTGCGCCGCCTGCGGGCGCCAAACAGCCGGGCGTCTGGTGCGGCTAGGCCGCAGCCTGCTCTTCGACGGAAATGCCCAGCAGCGACAGGATTTCGCGCTTTTCCGCCGCCAGCCCGGACAGGTCGTGGCTCTTCCCTCGGCGTCCCAGCACGAATTCGCGCAGCACGCGGGCCGGCCTCGGGCTAAAGACGATGATGCGGTCGGCCAAGTACAGCGCCTCGTCCACATCGTGCGTGACCAGCAGCACCGTGGGCTTTTCCTGCACGATCAGCTCGCGCAGCACATCCTGCAACGACAGCCGCGTCAGGGCGTCGAGCGCCCCGAAGGGTTCGTCCAGCAGCAGCGTCTGGGGGTTGGCAACGAAGGCGCGCGCCAGCGCGGCGCGTTGGCGCATGCCCCCCGACACCTGGTGCGGGTAATACTGCTCGAAGCCTGCCAGCCCGACGCGCGCCAGCCATTGCACCGCCCGCTCGCGCGCCTCGGCACGGCGCTTGCCCTGGAACTCGAGCGCCAGCGCGACGTTGTCGCGCAGCGTCAGCCAGGGATAGAGCGCGTGCTCCTGGAACACCAGGGTGCGGCTGGGATCAGGACCCTCGATCGGCTTGCCGTCAGCCAGCAGCCTGCCGCGCGTGGCCGGCTCCAGCCCCGCGACCATGTGCAGCAGCGTCGACTTGCCGCAGCCCGACGGCCCGACCAGCGCCACCAGCTCGCCGCTGGCGATCTCTTTGTCGAAACCGTCGACGACCGGAAGGTCGCCGAACTGCTTGTGCACCTGCTGGAATGACAATTTCATGGTGTCGATGCGTGCGGCTGCCACGCGCGCCAAATAATGGGCCCGCGACGTTAGCAAACCTTACTTATGAGTGACGACTATATTAACTCTATTTCTAAATAACCATTAGAAATAAGTATATAGTTGACGGCGCATCGCGTGCGAGGCGGGCGCCAGCCCGGCGCACGCAGGCCAAGCCGCACATGACCCAGGAAAGCCCACGCGGGGACCGTTGCCCCCCGGGCGCGGCCCGCAAGCAGGACGGCCTAGCGTCCGGGCTTGGTGTAGGAGTAAGTCCCGCAGACGCTGTCGGCGTCTTCGGCCGGAACGCCGGCGGATGTATGCGCGGTCACGGACAAGTCATCTCCGCTTTCCTGCACGACCAAGAAGAGATGTTGCCCGGCAGGCAGTCGGTCGCCACACAGCGTATTGCCACCGAGCAGCGGCTTCGTCGCGTTGTCCAGCACCCGGTAGACGTCGCCGTCCTTGCGCGACGCGACCTTCTCGAGCGGCATCTGCCGGCCGTTTTCGAACGTGACCCGGTCTTGCGCCAAGTCGATCTTGCCGGTAATGGACATGGCGGTGTTGCTGACGGGTTCCCAGGCGGCGGCGTGCACAAGCGCGACGGGCACGCAGGACAGGACGCAGGCAGCAAGGTATTTCTTCTTCATGGCAGCGATCACCGGTGGCACAAGCACAAACCGCGCCTGGCAGTGCCCGGGCGGCGCGAACATTGGCGAACCCTCGAACGCAGCCATCGTGCGCCAGCTTCGCCGCCGCCCATGATATCCGCCATCGCTTGCGCCGCGCCAGCCCTTCGCTGCCGCGGCAGCCGTGTCCGCAAGTGTCGCGCCCGGATCCCTACGCTGCCTGCTCGCGCGACTGCAGGTAATCCTCGTAGTTGCCCAGGTAATCCACCACCCTGCCACCGGGCAGGACCTCGAAGATGCGCGTGGCCAGTCCAGAGACGAATTGCCGGTCATGCGACACGAAGATCAGCGTACCGGCGTACTTTTCCAGCGCGAACTGCAGCGCCTCGATCGACTCCATATCCAGGTGGTTGGTCGGCTCGTCCAACAGCATGACGTTGTGGCGCCCGAGCATCAGGCGGCCGAAGGTCATGCGGTTCTTTTCGCCGCCGGACAGCACCTTGACCGGTTTTTCGATGTCGGCGGCCGAAAACAGCAACCTGCCCAGCACCGAGCGCACCGCCTGGTCGTCGTCACCCGGCTGGCGATAGTCTTCCATCCAGTCGAACAGGTTGACGTCGGACTGGAAGTCGTCGGAAACATCCTGCGCCATGTAGCCCACGTCGGCGTTCTCGGACCATTTCACGCTGCCCGCATCGGGCGCCAGGTCGCCGGCCAGCATGCGCAGCAGCGTGGTCTTGCCCACGCCGTTGGCGCCGACGATGGCAATTTTTTCGCCGGCCTCGACCATGGCGGAAAAGTCGCGGATGACGGGCTTGTCGTAGGACTTGGACAGCCTCTCGACGGCGACCGCCTGCCGGTGCATTACCTTGTTCTGCTCGAAGCGGATGTACGGGCTTTGGCGCGAAGACGGCTTGACCTCGATCGTCTCGGCCTTGATGCGGTCGATCTGCTTCAGGCGCGAGGTCGCCTGGCGCGACTTGGACTTGTTGGCGGCAAAGCGCCGCACGAAATCCTGCAGTTCGCTGATACGCTCCTTGGCCTTGGCATTGGCCGCGGCGATGCGCGCGCGCGCCTGCGCCGAGGCCAGCATGTAATCGTCGTAATTGCCCGGATAGATGCGCAGCTCGCCGTAGTCCAGGTCGGCCATGTGCGTGCACACCTCGTTCAGGAAGTGCCGGTCATGGCTGATGATGATCATGGTGCTCTGGTAGCCGTTGAGCACGCCTTCGAGCCAGCGGATGGTGTTGATATCCAGGTTGTTGGTTGGCTCGTCCAGCAGCAGAACGTCCGGGTTGGAAAACAGCGCCTGCGCCAGCAGCACCCGCAGCTTCCAGCCCGGTGCGATTTCGCGCATGGGCAGGTTGTGCTGCTCGACGGGGATCTCCAGCCCCAGCAGCAGTTCGCCGGCACGCGCCTCGGCGGTATAGCCGCCGTACTCGGCAAACTTGGCCTCGAGTTCGGCCGCACGCATGTAGTCCTCTTCGCTGGCCTCGGGGTTGACGTAGATGGCGTCGCGCTCGGTCATCGCCTGCCACATCTCGGCATGCCCCATCATCACCACGTCGAGCACGCGCTCGGACTCGAAGGCGAACTGGTCTTGGCGCAGCTTGCCCAGGCGCACCCCGGGATCGATGGATACGCTGCCTGAGGTGGGCTCCAGGTCGCCGCCGATGATCTTCATGAAGGTCGACTTGCCCGATCCGTTGGCGCCGATCAGGCCGTAGCGGTTGCCTTCGCCGAACTTGACGCTGACGTTTTCGAATAGCGGCTTGGGGCCGAATTGGATGGTGAGGTTTGCAGTGGTGATCACGGAAAAAGCGCTGTGAAACGAGCCGTTTGCGCCGCCTGCGCAGGCAGCGGGCCGGACCGCGGGCATGGCCGGCCAAATCGCCCAGTGTACCAAGTGCCGTCCAAGCAGGCCCCTTGTCCATATGGCTACCGGCGCGATCGCCGCATGGCCGCTGCTGCCTTGCCCAGGCCGCGCCGTGCCGCATGCACACGGCTCTGCACGCGTCACCTGGGGTTATTCCCGATGCCTGGGCAATTGTATGCAGCAGCCCTGCAAGGTTTAATCGATCGGTTTCCGGGGCTACGTGGGGGCGTGGTCCCGGCATCGTGCACCACGACAAGTTGTTGGCGGTATTCCTGCAGCACACGACAAGCTGGTCGATAAGTTGGTCGATAGCAGCAATAACGAAAGTACTCAGGAGACTCACGATGAACGACGTCAAGCCTTCCCGCCGTAAATTCCTCGCCGGCGCCGCTGCGGCAGGAGCGGCCGGCACTGCACTGGGTTTTCCCGCCATCTCCCGCGCCCAGTCCGGCCCCATCACGCTGCGCATGCAAAGCACCTGGCCGTCGAACGACATTTTCCACGAGTTCGCGGTGGACTTCGCCAAGAAGGTCAACGACATGGCGGAAGGCCAGCTGCGCATCGAGGTCCTGCCTGCGGGGGCGGTGGTGCCGGCGTTCAACCTGCTGGACGCGGTATCGGCGGGGACGCTGGATGCGGGCCACGGCGTGGTGGCCTACTGGTATGGCAAGAACAGCGCCGTTGCGCTGTGGGGATCGGGCCCGGCCTTCGGCCTGGACGCCAACCTGCTGCTGGCCTGGCATGAATACGGCGGCGGCAAGGAGCTGCTCGCGGAAATCCAGCAGGCGATGGGCGTGAACGTCACCTCGCTGATGTACGGTCCCATGCCGACCCAGGCCTTCGGCTGGTTCAAGAAGCCCATCACCAAGGTCGAGGACATCAAGGGCATGAAGTTCCGCACGGTGGGCCTGGCCATCGACATGTATTCGGCCATGGGCGCGGCGGTCAATGCGCTGCCCGGCGGCGAAATCATCCCGGCGATGGATCGCGGGCTGCTCGACGGCGCCGAGTTCAACAACGCCTCCTCGGACCTGTCCCTGGGCTTTCCGGATGTGGCCAAGGTTTGCATGCTGCAGAGCTTCCACCAATGCTCGGAGCAGTTCGAGGTCACGATCAACAAGACCCGCTACGAAAGCCTGCCCAACCACCTCAAGCACATCCTGCGCTACGCCGCGCAAGCCTGCAGCGCCGACATGTCCTGGAAGGCGGCCGACCGCTATTCCAAGGACTACATCAAGCTGCAGAAGGAGCACGGGGTCAAGTTCTACAAGACGCCTGACGCCATCCTGCAGGAGCAGCTCAAGCTGTGGGACCAGATGATCGCCAAGCGATCCGAGGAGAACCCGCTGTTCAAGAAGGTGTTGGACTCCCAGCGCGCGTTCGCCGAGCGCGTCGGCCGCTGGTGGGGCGATACCCAGGTCAACTACCGCATGGCCTGGAACCGTTACTTCGGCGGCAACAAGCCCGCCTAAGGCCGACTGCCTCATGGGCGCCCGGGCTGGCCGTCGCCGCGCCCGGCCCGGGCGCGCGCCCTACTTGCGAATCCCGTTGGTAAATCCATGAACAAACTGCTGCTTGGCGTGGACCGCCTGTCCACTTTCGTCGGCCAGGCCTTCGCCTGGCTCATCGTCGTACTGACCGTCCATACCTGCTGGGAAGTGCTGGCGCGCTACATCTTCAACCGCCCGAGCGCCTGGGCCTTCGACCTGCAGCTGATGTACTACGGCATCCTGTTCATGATGGCCGGCGCGTACACGCTGGCCAAGAACGGCCACGTGCGCGGCGACATCCTGTACGGGTTCCTGCCCCCGCGCGTGCAGGCTGGCATAGACCTGGTGCTGTACATCATCTTCTTCATTCCAGGCGTGGTGGCCATGGTCTGGGCCGGTTGGTACTTCGCGGGCTACTCCATCGCCATCCGCGAGCATTCCTCGCTCATGGCCAACGGCCCTCCCATCTACCCCTTCAAGGCCTTCATCCCCATCGCCGGGGCCTTCCTGTTGCTACAAGGCTTGGCCGAGATCGCCCGCTGCGTGATTTGCCTGCGCCAAGGTACGTGGCCGCGACGCGAAGAGGACGTCGAAGAAGTCGACGTGGACAAGCTCAAGGAAATGGTCGACGTCAAGGACGAAGACATAGCCAAACTGGACCAATACGTGCAAGGAGGCCAGCCCCGATGAAACTGCCCAAGGCAATCTGGTTCGGGGTGTCCTGCATCGCCCTGGTCGTCCTGTTGATCATCGTGCTGACGCCATGGAGCCAGCTGACCCAGGCCCACCTGGGGCTGATCATGCTGGCGCTCATCGTGGTCGCGATCATGCTGGGCTTTCCGACCGCGTTCACGCTGATGGGCATGGGGGTGATCTTCACCTTCCTGGCCTATTTCATGCAGGCCCCGCCTGGCGAAGGCCTGCGCGCCGTGCGCCAGACGCTGGACCTGATGGTGCAACGCACCTACTCCACGATGATCAACGATGCGCTGATCTCGGTCCCGCTGTTCGTCTTCATGGGCTACCTGGTCGAGCGCGCCAACCTGATCGAAAAGCTGTTTCGCGCCATGCACCTGGCGCTGTCGCGCCTGCCGGGATCGCTGGCCGTGGCCACGCTGGTGACCTGCGCGATCTTCGCCACGGCCACCGGCATCGTCGGCGCGGTGGTCACGCTGATGGGGCTGCTGGCCATGCCTGCGATGCTCAAGGCGGGATACGGCGTGCGCCTGACCGCCGGGTCCATCACTGCCGGCGGCTGCCTGGGCATCCTGATACCGCCGTCCATCATGCTGATCGTCTACGGCGCGACCACCGGCGTGTCGGTGGTGCAGTTGTACGCGGGTGCCCTCTTCCCCGGCATGTTGCTGGCAGCACTGTACGTGCTCTATGTCATGCTCTTGGCCAAGTTCAAGCCGTCGGTGGCTCCGCCGCTGTCCGAAGAGGAGCGCCGCGTCGCGCTGTCGCCCGGATCGGCAGCGCTGGCCTCGCGCGGCTACACGCACGCCTTGACGGGCTTGCTTGCGGCGACTTTCTCCGGGCGCGTGCGCTCGGTGCTGCCGCGCGGCTACCTGGCCGCCAACCTTGCCATGCTGATGCTGCCGTTGGCGTTTTTCGTGGTGCTGACAGGCTCGGTCTACCTGGGCGTGACGGCACAGGAAGAAATCTATGACATCCCGCCCGAACTGCAGCTGGGCGGCGCCAGTTACGGGGGCGGCACGGAGCTTGCCGAGCCCCCGTCGGATGGGGGATTGGCCGAACCGCCCTCGGACGGCGGGCTGGCCGAACCCCCTGGGGCGCAAGCGGTGGCCGAGCCGCCTGGCGCCGCGCCTGCTGCCGACGCGTCATCCAGCGCGCCGGCCGAAGCCACAGCGGCGGACCCGGCCGATCAGGAGCGGCCTGACGCGCCGGGCGGCTACTGGATCTTCTTTGCCATCTGCGCGGCGATCCTCGCCGTGGTGTACCTGGCGCTGAACTGGGCGCGGATGGAGATCTACAAGCTACTGCTCGGTTCGTTCTTTCCGCTGGCCTTCATGATCGCGGCGGTGCTGGGTTCGATCGCCTTCGGGCTGGCCACACCCAGCGAGGCCGCCGCCATGGGCGCGGCCGGCGGTGCGCTGCTGGCGCTCGCCTACCGGCGCTTGACTCTGCCGGTGCTGCGCGAGTCGGTCTACCTGACGGCCAAGACCTCGGCCATGGTGTGCTGGCTGTTCGTGGGGTCGGCGATTTTTTCGGCGGCCTTCGCGCTGTTGGGCGGCCAGCAAGTGATCGAGCAATGGGTGCTGTCGCTGGGACTGACCCCGGTGCAATTCCTGCTGCTGGCCCAAATCATCATCTTCCTGCTGGGCTGGCCACTGGAATGGACCGAGATCATCGTCATCTTCATGCCCATCTTCGTGCCGCTGCTCAACAAGTTCGGCATCGACCCCCTGTTCTTCGGACTGCTGGTGGCGCTGAACCTGCAGACGGCCTTCCTGTCGCCGCCGGTGGCGATGTCGGCCTTCTACCTGAAGGGCGTGGCGCCGCCGCACGTCACGCTCAACCAGATCTTCCTGGGCATGATGCCGTTCATGGGCATACAAGTCATCGCCATCTTCCTGCTCTACATGTTCCCGCAAATCGGCCTTTGGCTGCCGACCGTCCTATACCGTTGACGCAACCGCCGCCCCGCTCGATGCGGGGCGGCCAGCACGGAGTCCCCATGTTGAAGACCCTGGAATTGATGCGCGGACCGCAAACGCTGATCATCTGGATGAGCCGCCCGGAAGTGCGCAATGCGCTGGACGGACGGATGGTCGCGGAGCTCACCGAAGTGTTTGCCGAATTGGCCGAAGACGACGAGGTCCAGGCCGTCGTCCTTGGCGCGCGAGGCCCAGCGTTCTGCGCTGGCGCCGACCTGGCATGGTTGCAGGGTGCATCCGGCGGCGAAGCGCCCGCCGAATCGCTGGGCAGGCTGTTCGAAGCGGTCTACCGCTGCCCTAAACCGGTCATCGCCCGCGTCCACGGCCCGTGCATGGGCGGCGGCATGGGGTTGGTCGCCGCCAGCGACATCGCCGTCGCCGTGCGCCAGGCGACCTTCGGCCAGCCCGAGACCCGGCTGGGCCTCATCCCCGCGCTGGTGGCACCTTACGTGACGCGCGCCATCGGCCCGCGCGCGGCCGGCCGTTGGCTGTTGACCGGGGAAACCTTCGGCGCGGCAGAGGCGTGGCGGCTCGGCTTGATCCACGACATCTGCGAGATGGACGAGATCGACCCGCGCATCAACGCCTTGCTGGGCAGCTTCATGCTGGCCAACCCCCAGGCGCTGCAAGGCACCAAGGCGCTGATCCGCGAGCTGCCCCGCCTGCCCATGGACGTGCAGGATTGCGCACGCCTGCTGGCCAACCAGCAGGTGTCGCCGGCAGGTCGGGAAGGCATCTCGGCCTTCCTGGAAAAGCGCCCGCCGCAGTGGGCCGCGGACTTCCTGGCGCGCTACCAAACCCAGGAAGAACCGCCCGAGGGCACCAGTTGACCCGCGTTAGTGATGGTGCTCGTCCAGCACCAGGTGCACCATGCCCGGCTCGGTCGCCAAGCCGACCTTGCGCCCGACGGGCAGCGTCGCCTTGGCCCCGGAATGCCCGTACGGCAAGCCAGTCAGCACGGGCACCTTGACCGTGCGGCGCAGCCACGCGACCACCTCGGGCATGTCGTAGCCCGCGTCGTGCGGCGCCAGCCGGTAGTCGCTGAAGCGACCCAGCAGGATGGCCTTCTGCCGCTGCAGGATGCCCGCCTGCCACAGCTGCGCGAGCATGCGCTCGACGCGGTACGGATGTTCGCCGACGTCCTCCAGGAACAGGATGCCCCCGCGTACCCGTGGCAGGTAAGGCGTGCCGGCCAGCGACGCCACCATGGCCAGGTTGCCGCCCCATAGCACGCCCCGGCAGTCGACCGGATCTGCGTCCTGCGATTCGAAGCTGAGAATTTCCAGTTCGCCGCGCATCAGCTCGCCGAACAGCGCCACAGTCAGCTCATCGGCCTTGCGTGCGCCAAAATCGGCGATGGCGCTCGCCCCGCTGTAGCTTTCGGCGCCCGCGGTCGCCAGTAACGCCAGGTTGAAGGCGGTGAAGTCGCTGAATCCCACGAAGCGCTTGCCGCTGTCGGCCATCGCTCGCCAATCGATGTGCGGCAACAGCCGGCTCATGCCGTAGCCGCCGCGCGTGACCATGACGATGTCGTGCGTCTTCTGGCGCACCGCCCTGTGCAACGCGGCCAAGCGCTGGGCGTCGGTGCCGGCAAAACGCTGGTGGGCGGCCAGCGCCGTGCGGTCCACGGCCGTACGGAAGCCCTCGCGGGCCAGGCGTTGGCGCGCCCGCGCCAGCGCCTGCGGATCCTTCACGGCAGAAGACGGCGAGATCAAATAAATGCCGGCCGCCTTGCGGCGCGGGCGGGGTCGGCCGTGGACAGGGTCGTGCCCATGGCCAGGGTCATGGTCGGGGCAGCCTGGGCAATCACGCGCGGAATGGGCCGGGCGGCGGGAAGCGGTCATGTCGTGTCCTTGCGACGGCGTTCGCGAAAAAACCGGCGCAGCAGGTCGCCGCATGGATCGGCCATGACGCCGGTGGTGATGGAGGTATGGTGGTTGAGCTGGCGCAGTGCCCCCACGTCGAGCACGCTGCCGCATGCCCCGGTCTTGGGGTCGGCCGCGCCGTAGACGATGCGCGCCAGGCGTGCATGCAGCATGGCGCCGACGCACATGACGCAGGGTTCGAGCGTGACGTACAGCGAGGCGCCAGGCAGGCGGTAATTCCCGACGGCCCGCGCGGCCTCGCGCAGCGCGACGATCTCGGCATGCGCGGTGGGGTCGCTGTCGGCGATGACGCGGTTGTGCCCGCGCCCGATCACGTTGCCGTCTGCGTCGACCACGATGGCGCCCACCGGCACTTCGCCGGCCTGCCAAGCGAACATGGCCTGCTCGATGGCAAGCGCCATGCGCACCTCGTCGCCCGGTTGTGCCGGCTCCCGATGCACGGCAACGGCGTTCGGCGGCACCGCCTGCGGCGCCGTGCAGCCGCAGCGATTACCAGCGTCCTCAACCACCGTACACCCGGGACTTCAAGATGATGCGGTCGGCCACGCTGGCGAGCGCGACTTCGAGCAACTGGTAGAGCTCGGCGTCCGGGTCATATCTGGCCTGGTTCAGGTTCGAGACCCGCCCCTCCTCGATAAAGCCCCAGGCGCGGCTGCGCCGGTCGCGATGCTTGGGATCCCAGACCCCGAAGGCGACGCCGCCGGCGCGCTTGATCAGCGAAAAGCACGGGATGTCCGTATAGCCGTCGCCGACGAAGATCATCTGGTTGAACGGCACGCGCAGCCTGTCTTCCGGCACCTTGCGGTTGACGTCGAAGGGTTTGCCGCGCGATGGCGCGCCGACGATGCCTTTTTGGATGTGGAACAGGTAGCGCGTCTTGTCGGTAAAGCTGACCACCCGGCGGGGAAACGCGATGGCGCCCTCCTCGTCATAGGTGAATTCCGACGCCCAGATGTCGGTGAACTCGGCCGCGATCGGCGTGTTGCGCACGACGTCGCCGATGCCGCTCGAAATCAGGTAGAACTCGACCTGCACCTGCGGGTGGATGTCGTGCACGACCTTGCGCAGCCGCGCAAACAGCGTATCCACCCCGGGGTGCAGCGGCAGGCGCGCGCCCCACTGCGCCAGCCGCTGGCGCGTGATCGGGCCGTGGAAGCCCTGCCGGGACAGCTCGATCATGCGGTACATGTACGCCGGCACCGGGTCCCAGTCCTGCGCCAGCAAGGGATCGACCCGGTCCTTCCAGAACGCCGCCGGGTCCGCGCCGATGTCGGCCAGGAATCCGGAGGTGCTGTCCGGGGCGAGCGTATCGTCGAAATCGAAAACCAGGGCGATGACGTCGGACATGGGCGGCGGCCGGGGGCGGCGATCGTTGGGGCCGCGTCATTGTAACGGCGCGCACCGCCGCGCAAGGCCGGCGCTAGCCGTTGACGATCTCCCCGCCGTTCGGATGCAGTACCTGCCCGCTCATGTAACTGGAATCGTCACAGGCCAGGAAGACGTAGCACGGCGCCACCTCGTCAGGCTGCCCGGGACGGCCCATGGGGGTGCCGGCACCGAACTCGGCAACTTCCTCGGCGCTGAAGCTGGCCGGGATGAGCGGCGTCCAGATCGGCCCCGGCGCCACGGCGTTGACGCGTATGCTGCGCTCGTTCAGCGCCTGTGACAGCGAGCGCGTGAAAGCCACGATGGCGCCCTTGGTCGCGGCGTAGTCCATGAGCCGGGCGCTGCCGCGGTATGCGGTGACCGAGGTCGTGTTGATGATGCAGCCGCCTGCTTTCATATGCGGCAGCAGTGCCCGTGTCAGGTTGAACATGCCGAAGAAGTTGGTGCGGAAGGTGCGCTCGAGCTGCGCGGGGTCGATCTCTTCCAGCGCGCGGGCCGGGTGCTGCTCGGCCGCATTGTTGACCAGGACATCGACGCGGCCGAACGCCTGCAGCGCCTGGCTGGCCAGCGCCGGCACGACCTGGGCGTCGCCCAGGTCGCCGTGCACGAGCGCGCACTGTTGGCCTTGCGCCTGTACCAGGTCCTGGGTCTGGGCGGCATCATCGTGCTCGTCCAGGTACATCACCACGATGTCGGCGCCCTCCTTGGCGAAGGCCACGCACACCGCGCGGCCGATTCCGCTGTCGCCACCCGTGACGACGGCCACGCGGCCGCGCAGCTTGCCCGCGGCCAGATAGGTGCGCTCGCCGCTTTCAGGCTGCGGGACCATGGCCTGCTGGCTGCCCGGCTGCCTGGCCTGGCGCTGGGCCGGCACTGACTCCGGTCGCGGCGCCTGTTGGCCGCTGCGCACCGGCCCAGCCCCCGGCAAGGCTTCGTCGGGGTCGCGACGATGGGCGGCGGCGCCGATGCCTTCGTCGATGTCTTCGATATGGCGGTTTTGCTTGCGCAAGGTTGGCATGGCGGACTCCTTGTCGCGCCGCCCGCGCCCGGCAGCCGGCCGCGCGAAAAAAACGCCCGGGCTAGCCGGGCGTACGGGAAACGATCGGTCAGCGCACCGAGCCGGGCGCCGCGGGCGGCGTGGCCGGGGTGACCGGAGACGACGGCGAGACCGCGCCCGGCTGCCGCGTCGGCGGCATGGCGGGCATGTGCGAGGGCGCGGGCGCAGGCGAGGCATACGGTGCAGCCGGCTGGCCTGTGCCGACCGGCACCTCCATCGTCAGCTCGCGGTAGACGCCGCCGCCCGGGACGCTGCCGCGGGTCTGGGTGACCTGGCCTAGCATCATCTGGCGGCAGGCATCCTGCTCGGAAGCCGGCAGCCGCTCGCAGCGCCGGGTGGCATTGGCACGCAGCTGCTCTTCGCTGACCGTGGCGTTGTGCAGCTTGCGCAGCCGCTCGGCGCGCACGGCGCCCGCCTCACGCAGGCAGGCCCTGAGCTCCTGGCCGGTCTTGCCGCTTTGGCAGGCGGCACGGTCCTGCTGGTATTGGGCTTGAATATCCGACGCGGAATCGGCTGCCGCCGCCCCTTGCGAGGCCAGCAGCGCCCCGGCGGCGCACAGGCTCAGCGCGGAGATCCGGATAAGCGTTGGTGCAGGCTTCATGCTAGCTCCTTCCAAATGGCATGCGTGGCTCGAGGCCAGGCGCGCATGCCCTGCGGTTCAGTGTAAGACCGTGCCCGCAAGGCAGGAGGTGACCAAACGCAGCCGCTATGTAAGCGTTTCCCCTCCCGCGCGCTGCGCGCGCGGTCCTCACTTACATAAACGAACAAATCACTCATTTGATAGCGAGTCGGGATATGGCGCCGCCGGCGGGGTTTTCAAGTCCCCTTCTCTTGGATCGTTCCAGCCTCGCCGGGCGGGTTGGGCGCGTCCCACCCCCCGCCCAAGGCGCGGATGAGCCCGACCGTGGCGCGTGCCTGCTCGCCGCGCAGCTGCACGGCCGCCAGCCGGCGCTGCAACACGCTGCGGTCGGCATCCAGGACTTCCAGGTAGCTGGCCGAGCCCTCGCGGTACTGCAGCTGGGAAAGGTCCGCGGCACGCACCGACGCCTGCACGGCCTCGTCCTGCGCCTGGGTTTGCCCACGCAACACGCGCAGGTTGACCAGGCTGTCTTCCACCTCGCGGAACGCATTGAGCACGGTTTGCCGGTAGGCGGCGACTTCCTCCTCATGGCGGGCGCGCGCCAGTTCGAGCTGCGCATCGCGACGCCCGCCGTCGAACAGCGGCAGCGACAAGATGGCGCCGGCCAGCGGCCCGAACAGGAAGGTGCGGGTGGACCATTCGAACAGGTTGCCCAATTGCGCCGACTCATGGCCCAGCATGCCGGTCAGTTCCAGCCGGGGGAAGAAAGCGGCCTGCGCCACGCCTATCCTGGCGTTGGCCTGGGCCATCGCCCTTTCGGCGGCGGCGATGTCGGGACGGCGCTCCAGCAGCGCCGAAGGCAGGCCCGCCGGTATCGTGACGTCTACCCTTTCCAGAGGCCGGGGCGGCAGCGAAAACTCTGCCGGCGCCTTGCCCAGCAGCGTGGCCAGCGCGTGCTCGGCCACGCTGCGCCGGCGCGCCGCGCCCATCTCGTCGGCACGCGCGGCCGCCAGCTCGGCGCGCGAGCGCGCCAGGTCCAGCTCGCTGATATCGCCCTCGTCGTAGCGGCGCTGGACCAACTCGAGCGAGCGCTGGCGCAAGGCGACGGTTTCCCGGTAGATGGCCTGCACCGCGTCCATCTCGCGCAGCAGGAAGTAACTTGCGGCGACATCGGCCTGCAGCGCCAGTTGCACCGAATGGAACAGTGCCAGGCTGCGCTCGGCGCCGGCCTGGGCGGCTTCGGTTTCGGCCGAAATGCGCCCGAACAGGTCGGCCTCGTAGGCCAGGCCGACCTGCGCGCGCCAGAGGGTGGCGGCGCGGCTATCGGCCCCGTCGGGCATGCCCTGCGAGGCCGGCGACGGCCGCTGGCGGGTCGGCCCCACGGCCGCGTCGACCTGCGGGAACAGGTCCGCGCGCGCGTCGCGATAGAGGGCGCGCGCCTGGCGCAGCCGCGCCGCAGCGGCGCGCAAGTCCTGGTTGGCCGCCATGGCCTCTTCCTGCAGGCGATTCAGGGTTTCGTCGCCGAAGACGCGCCACCATTGGCCGCGCGGCTGCTGCTCGGCGGGTTGGGCCACCTTCCACTGCGAGGCGGCCTCGCCTTGCGCTGCCGGCCAGGCCTCTTTGTAGGCATCGGGCACGGCCACGGCGGCGCGCTCATAGGCCGGCCCCACCGAGCAGCCGGCCAGCGCCAGCGCCAGGAGCGCCGGCGCAAACGTACGTTGCATGGCTCTCATGATTGGGATTCCGCAGTAACCTTGGCGACGGGCATGGCCGGCCCGCTTGCGGCGCCGGCCGCCGGCCGTGCCTGGCGACGACTCGCCAGGCGCCGCAGCACGACGTAGAACACCGGCGTCAGGAACAGCCCGAAAAGCGTCACGCCCAGCATGCCAAAGAACACCGCCACGCCCATGGCCTGGCGCATCTCCGAGCCCGCGCCCGTGGCCAGCGCCAGCGGCACCACGCCGGCAATGAAGGCGATCGAGGTCATCAGGATAGGCCGCAGGCGAAGGCGGCTGGCCTCGATGGCCGCCTGCTCGATCGAGCGCCCGCGGCTTTCGAGCTCGCGCGCGAACTCGACGATCAGGATGGCGTTTTTCGACGCCAAGCCGACCAGCACCATCAGGCCGATCTGGGTGAAGATGTTGTTATCCCCGCCGGTCAGCCACACCCCGGCCAACGCGGCCAGCAGGCTGGTCGGCACGATGAGGATGACCGCCAGCGGCAACACCAGGCTTTCATACAGCGCGGCAAGGACCAGGAACACCAGCAGCACGCTGACCGGGAACACCCATAGGCCGGCGTTGCCCACCAGGATCTGCTGGTAGGTCAGGTCGGTCCACTCCACCGCCAAACCGCGCGGCAGGTGCGCCGCAGCGATGCGCTCGACCGCTGCCTGCGCCTGGTTGGACGAATACCCCGGCGCGGGGCCGCCGTTGATGTCGGCCGCAGTAAAGCCGTTGTAGCGCACCACCATCTCCGGCCCGAAGGTGGGCTTGACCGTCACGAGCGAGGACAGCGGCACCATTTCCCCCGCGGCATTGCGCGTCTTTAGCGCCAGGATGTCGTCGGGTCGCGCGCGGAACGGTGCGTCGGCCTGCGCGCGCACCTGGTAGACACGCCCGAACCGGTTGAAGTCGTTGATATACAGCGACCCCAAGTAGATCTGCATGGTGTCGAAGACTTCGGTCACCGGCACGCCCAGCTGCTTTGCCTTGACGCGGTCCAAATCCACCTGAAGTTGGGGCACATTGATCTGGTAGTTGGTAAAGGCCGGCCCCAGTTCGGGCGCCTTGGCCATTTCCGCCAGGAAATGGCTCACGGCCGCATCCAGCTGCTCGTAGCCCAGCGCGCCGCGGTCCTCGATCTGCATCTTGAACCCACCCATGGTGCCCAGCCCCATGACGGGCGGCGGCGGGAACACACCGATGAACGCGTCCTTGATGCCGGCAAAGCGCTGGCCGAGCGCGCCGGCGATGGCATCAGCCGACAACTGCGGGCTGCGGCGGTTTTCGAAGTCGTCCAGGACCACGAACACGATGCCCGCGCTGGCGCTGTTGGTAAAGCCGTTGATCGACAGGCCCGGGAAAGAAACCGCATGCGTGACGCCCGGCTGCTCCAGCGCGATGTCGGACATGCGCCGGATGACGGCTTCGGTGCGGTCCAGCGTGGCGCCGCTGGGCAACTGGGCGAATGCGATCAGGTATTGCTTGTCCTGCCCCGGCACGAACCCGCCGGGCACGATCTGGTAGACCACGCCGGCTGCCGCCAGCAGCAGCGCATACACGCCCATGGCCTTGGCCTTGTGGCGGATCACGCCCCCAACGCCGTCGCCGTACTTGTCCGAGGCGCGCCCGAACAACCGGTTGAACGCGCCGAAAAACCGCCCGAAAACGCGGTCGATGGCGCAAGTCAGGCGGTCGGGCGCCTCGCCGTGTCCCTTGAGCAGCAGGGCCGAAAGCGCCGGCGACAAGGTCAGCGAATTGAAGGTGGAGATCACCGTCGAAATCGCGATGGTCATGGCGAACTGCCGGTAGAACTGTCCCGACAGCCCGGTCATGAACGCCAGCGGCACGAACACGGCCACCAGCACCAGCCCGATGGCGATGATGGGCCCGCTGACCTCCTGCATGGCCTTGTAGGTCGCCTCGCGCGGCGACAAGCCCGCCTCGATGTTGCGCTCGACGTTTTCCACCACGACGATGGCATCGTCGACGACGATGCCGATGGCCAGCACCATGCCGAACAGCGACAGCGCATTGATCGAATAGCCAAAGGCCAGCATCAGCGAAAACGTGCCGACGATGGAAACCGGCACGGCCAGCAGCGGAATGATCGACGCGCGCCAGCTCTGCAAGAAAACGATGACCACCAGCACCACCAGCGCCACGGCCTCGAGCAGCGTCTTGACCACGGCCTGGATGCTCGCCTCGACGAACTTGGTCGTGTCGTAGACGATGCGATATTCCAGCGACGGCGGGAAATCCTTGGACAGATCCTCCATCTCGGCCCGCACCCGCCGGGCAATGTCCAGCGCGTTGGCGCCGGGTGCCTGCATGATGCCCAAGCCGATGGCTGGCTTGTTGTCCAGCAGCGAGCGCAGCCCGTATTCGGCGGCATCGAGCTCGATGCGCGCCACGTCGCCCAGGCGCGTGACGGCGCCGTTCGGGCCCGTCTTGAGCACGATGTCGGCGAAATCCTGCTCGGTCTGCAGGCGTCCGCGCGCATTGACCGAAAACTGCATGGGCACGTCCGGCAAGGCCGGGGACGCGCCGATTACGCCAGCGGCGACCTGCACGTTTTGCTCGCGCACCGCTGCCACGACGTCCGACGCAGTCAGGCCACGCTGGGCGACCTTGTTCGGATCCAGCCAGATGCGCATGGAATAGTCGCCCGCGCCCCACATGGTAACCTCGCCCACGCCGGGCACGCGAGCCAGCCTGTCCTTGATGTTGATCAACGCGTAGTTACGCAGGTAAGTGGCGTCGTAGCGGTCGTCAGGCGATATCAAGTGGGTGACCAGGGTCAGCGTCGGCGAGCTCTTGGCCGTGGTCACGCCCAGGCGCTGCACGTCCTCGGGCAGACGCGGCAGCGCCTGCGAGACCCGGTTCTGCACCAGCTGCTGCGCCTTGTCGGGGTCCGTGCCGATGTGGAAGGTGACCGTGATCACCAGGTTGCCGTCGCTGTTGGCCTGGGACTGCATGTAGAGCATGTCCTCGACGCCGTTGATCGATTCCTCCAGCGGCGAGGCCACCGTCTCGGCAATGACCTTGGGATTGGCGCCCGGGTACTGGGCACGCACCACCACCGTGGGCGGCACCACCTCGGGATACTCGGCGATCGGCAGCTGGAACATGGCCAGCAGGCCGGCCAGCAGGATGAGCACCGACAGCACGCCGGCAAAGATCGGCCGGTCGATGAAAAAGCGCGATGGGTTCATGGACGGTGCTCCTTACCCGCGGGCGGCCAGCACCGCTGGCGCCTGCATGGGCACCGCGCGGGCCGTCACCGCTTCGCCGGGGCGCACGCGCTGCATGCCATTGACGACGATGCGCTCGCCCGGACGCAGCCCGCTTTCGACCACGCGCAATCCGTCATGGGCCGCGCCCAGGCGCACCTCGCGGTACGCCACCTTGCCGTCTTCGAGCACCAGCACGTAGCGCTTGTCCTGGTCGGTGCCGATGGCCTTTTCGTCGATCAGCACGGCCGGCCGTGGCGCGCCCCCGCCCAGCCGCACCCGCGCGTACAGTCCGGGCAGCAGCTTGCCGTCGTCGTTGTCGAAGACCGCGCGCACGCGTATCGTGCCCGAGGACGTATCGAGCCGGTTGTCCACGTCGCTGACACGGCCGCGGCGCGGATAGCCGTCTTCGTCGGCCAGCCCCAGCAGCACCGGCACGCTTTCTCCCTTGCCCTGGGCCACCGCCTGGCTGACGAAAGCCAGGTAGCTCTGCTCGTCCACGTCGAAGGCGGCGTACATGCGGTCGACCGACACCAGCGTGGTCAGCGGCCCGGCCTGGGCGCCGGCGGCGACCACGTTGCCCTCGGTCACGTTGGCGCGCGAAATCCGGCCCGATACCGGAGCGACGATGCGGGTGTGCTCCAGGTCCAGCTGGGCTGCGGCCAACGCCGCGCGCGCAGCTTGCACGGCTGCACGCGCTTCGGCAGCGGCGTTGCGCTTTTCCTCGAAATCACGCCGGGCGATGGCATTGCCCTGCAGCAGCCGCTGCGCCCGCGCGAACTCCGAGCTGGCGTAGGCGTCGCGCGCCTGGGCAGCCGCCAGCTCGGCCTGGCGGCGCGCCACCTCGGCCTCGTACGGGCGCGGGTCGATGGTAAATAGCAAGTCGCCCTTGGCGACCACGCTCCCGTCGCGGAAGTGGATGCGGGTCAGCGTGCCCGATACCAGCGGGCGGATTTCCACCCGTTCGACGGCTTCGAGCCGCCCCGAATAGCTGCGCCAGTCGATGACATCGCGGCTGACGACTTCTGCGACGTCGACTTCTGCGGCCTGCGGCGCGGCAGGCGGCTCGGCCACCGCAGGCGTGCGCGAGCCCCAGATGACTGCCCCTGCCAGCGCAGCGACGACCAACCCGCCGAAGGCATAGCGCTTGATGGATGTGTGCATGGCTAGCTTCCTGAAATCATGGAGGCGGCAGCGCTTTGCTGCGCTGCAGCGCGAATGGTTGGCATTCTGTCTGTTTTTCTTTTCCGAATAAACAGCTAGAATATGGAAACACTATCCATTTATTTTGAATAATCCGCCCGCTACGCCGTTGACGGGGATGCCGGCCGCCTAACCCACCCTGACAGGGAAACGCCATGGACCGATTCCAAGCCATGCAGGTCTTCGTCCGCGTCGTGGACGTCAACAGCTTCAGCCGTGCGGCCGACAGCCTGGGGCTGCCGCGTACCACGGTAACCAACGCCATCCAAAGCCTGGAGCAGCGCTTGCAGGTGCGGCTGCTGAACCGCACCACGCGCCGCATCAGCCTGACGCCGGACGGCGCGGCCTATTACGAGCGCTGCGTGCGCATCCTGGCCGACGTGGAAGAAACCGAGGGGCTATTCCGGGACGCGGCCGGCCGCCCGCGCGGCAGCCTGCGCATAGACGTGCCCGCCTCCATCGGCAAGCTCATCCTGCTGCCGGCCCTTTGCGACTTCCACCAGCGCTATCCGGAGGTCCAGCTGGTCATCGGCATGGGCGACCGCCCGGTGGACCTGGTCGAAGAGGCCGTCGACTGCGCCCTGCGCTTCGGCGAGCTGCAGGACTCGCGCCTGGTCGCGCGCCGCATCGGTACCTTCGAGCTGCTGACCTGCGCGTCGCCGCGCTATCTCGAGCGATTCGGCACGCCCCAGCGCATCGAGGACCTGGCCGAGCACCGGGCAGTGAACTATTTTTCCAGCCGCACCGGCCGGACCGTGGACTGGGACTTCGTCGTCGACGGTAAGAGCGTCGCGGTACCCATGCGGGGCTGCATCTCGGTCAACGACGCCGAAGCCTATGTCATGTGCGGGGTGCAGGGCGTCGGCATGATCCAGCCCCCGCGCTACATGGTCAAGCAATACCTGGAATCCGGCGCGCTGGTGGAAGTGCTGTCGCAGTGGCGGCCCAGCCCGCTGCCCATCTCGGCCGTGTACCTGCAAAACCGCCACCTTTCGCCCAAGGTGCGGGCCTTCGTCGATTGGGTGGCCGCCCTCTTTGCCGAGTGTCCCCTGATGAAAGGCTGCCCCAATCCGCCCGAGCCGTGCCAGATCCCGGCGGACCCCAACGCCTGCACGGTCCGCCGCCTCATCGAGCAGCAGAACATGGCCGAAACCTTGTTCTAGCGTGCAAGGCGGGCTGCAGCCGCCGGCCGCTAGCGCCGCGCGCGCAAGGCCTGCAACAGCCGCAGGCCCAGGCGGCCGTCCGTCCTCATGCCCAGGCGCTGCTGCTCGAGCATCGCGGCGTCCCGGGTGCGCGCCCCGGGGATGCCGTCGGGCTCGCCGATGTCATGGCCGCGCGCCAGCAGCAGACCCTGCAATTCGCGAATCTGCGCCCGCGACAGCCCCGGATCGTCGGTCGGCCACGGCGTGATGAGCGGATCGCCGCCGCGCAGCCGTTCAGCGAGCAGGCCCACGGCCAAGGCGTACTTGGGCGACGCGTTGTAGCGCAGGATGGCGTCGAAGTTGTCGGTGACCAGGAACACGGGCCCGCGCGCGCCGGTCGGCGCGAACAGCCGCGCCCGGGCCGATGCCGGCTGCAGGGCGCCGCCAGCCGCGTGGGTCACGCCGCGCCCGGCCCACTGGCCCAACGTCGAGCGCTGGTCGCCCAGGTGAGGCTTTTGGATTGCCTGCGGCAAGGTCGCGGCCAGCCGCGCCGGCAGCCGCACCTCGATGACGGCCGGCGCCCCCCGCGTCCAGCGCGCGCCGCGCTTGCGCAAATGGTTGGCCGTGGACGCGTAGGCGTCCGCCAACGACCCGTACAGGTCGATGCGTCCATCGCCGTCGCCATCGGCGGCCAGCTCGTAGAACGAGGTTGGGATGAATTGCGTCATGCCGAAGGCGCCGCTCCACGATCCGACAAAAGACGCCTCATTCACCACGCCTTCGGCCAGCAGGCGCACCGCGGCGTAGACGTTGCGCACCCACAAGGGCTTGCCCTCGGTGCAGGCGCGCGTCAGCCAGGCGTCGAGCACGCGCGTCTTGCCCAGCTGCGCGCCGTAATTGGTCTCGATGCCGAAGATCGCCACCAGCGCCTCGGCGTCGACGCCGTAGCGGTCGGCGATGCGCGCCAGGACATCGTGCGACTGCGCAAGGTGCGCGCGTCCCTGCTCGACGCGCTCGTCGTCGACCATCTTGGCGATGTAATCCCACCAGGCTTCTTCGCGCTCGGGCTGGCGGCGCGCGGCGGCGATCGTGGCCGGCAGCAGGCTCGCCTGGCGCGTATGGCGGTCGAAGTCGGCCAGCGCCACGCCGTGGGCAGGCGCCTGCGCGCGCAGCCGCTGCAGGCACTGCTCCACGCCGGCCATGGCGGGCGGGGCTTCGGACGCCGCCGCCGGCTGGGCGTGCGCCAGCGCAGCCCCCAGCCCGACGGCCAGCACCAAGGCACGCATCACCCGGAAAAGCAGGCCACGCGCCGCTGACGGCACGCGTGGCAAGGAGCGGTCAACGAAGTTCGATCTTGCAGGCATGCCGGCTATCGTAGCCTGCCTACACACCCTCACCAATTGATGCATCGGCACCTGCCCAGGCGACTAGACTCGATCCTGTCCCTTTCCTCGAGGAGACTGCCATGCCCGCCAAGTCCAAGGCGCAGCAAATGGCCGCCGGCGCCGCCCTGTCGGCCAAGCGCGGCGACAAGCCGGCCGGCGAACTCAAGCGCGCCGCCAAATCCATGTACGAGTCGATGGACGAGAAGGAACTCGAAAAAATGGCTTCCACGCCCCGCAAGGGCAAGCCGCAGCACAAGCCGGGATCCTGACCTGCCGCGTGCGCCCGCGCACCGACCTGGCCTTGCGCCCCGCCCGCGGCGGGGCGTTTTCATTACCCGCCGCACCCGCAACCGGATGCGGCGTGCGCGTTGCGGGGCTGTTGTTTTCCCGGCAGGCCTGCCGCTGGACGGCCGGCCTTGCTCTATCATGGATAGCCTCGGGCCGCCCTGAAACAGGAGACACCATGATCACCAAACTGATCCCCCTTGCCCTGGCCGCCGCGCTGGCCGCCTGCACGGCATCCGGGCCGCGGCCACAACCACAGCAGCAGCCGTCGCCTGCCGGTGGCGCGCGCCCCGCGCCCGGCAGCACCTGCGACGCCGAACCTGTACAGGACCTGGTCGGCAGCAAGCTGACGCCGCAGGTGACCGAACAGGCCCGCGCGCGGTCGGGATCGACCTACACCCGCGTGCTGCGGCCCGGCCAGGTGATGACCATGGAATACAACGCGGAACGGATCACGCTGATCCTGGACGAGCGCGACGTCATCACCAAGCTGCATTGCGGCTAGCCCGCCGCGCAAGGCCGCGCCGCGCAGGCGCGTCAGCGCTTGGGCAGCATGCGCAGCGCGTCGACCGGCTTGCCGTTGTAGCGTACTTCGAAATACAGGCCCACCTGCGCGCTGTCGGTATTACCCATCTCGGCGATCTGCTGGCCCTGCCGGACTTGTTGACCTTGCGAGACCAGCAGCCGGCGGTTGTGCGCATAGATGGTCAGATAGTTGCCGCCGTGGCCGATGATCACCAGGTTGCCGTAGCCGCGCAGCCCATTGCCCGCGTACTGGACGCGGCCGCCTGCAGCGGCGCGCACCGGCGCGCCCGCTGCGCCGCTGATGGTGATCCCTGGCCGGTCGCTGCGGGTCGACGAGCGCCCGTCGGCCGGCCACGCCAGCTTGGGCGCCTGCGCGGGCGGCGGCGGCGTGCGCGCGGCCGGGCGGGCGGCCGGCTGCGCGGCGGCTGCCCTGGTCTTGGACGATGACGACTTGGACGCCGAGGCCGACGACGTGCCTGCCGGCGGCGCCACGCGCAACACCTGCGAGACTTCGATCTGGTTGGGATTGGACAACCGGTTCCAGCGCACGAGATCGGCCACGGACCGGTCGTAGCGCCGTGCGATGCTGTAGAGCGTCTCGCCCTTTTCGACGCGGTGATAGCCCGCCGCGACGGGCGGTTTGCTGCTGCCGCAGGCCGTCAGCAGCGCAAGCGCCAGCAGGCAGCTGGCAAGCCGGCGCGGACGCAGCGGATCAAAGGTCGGGAAGCGGAATCGTGCGGCGGGCAAACAGGGCATGGTCATGCAGGCGGCAACGCTTTTCGGCGTGCCCATGGGGCGCTAGCATAACCAAAACCCGCTGCCGGCGCAGACCGTACAGGCCATCGCACCTTAGCGGCACGCGGCCATCCTGCGCGGGCGCACGCGCCAGCCCAGTTGCATGCCGGCTGCCGCCAGCAGGATCGCGCCGGCGCCCAGCCACTGCAACGGCTGCATCCTGTGCCCGAAAGCCGCCCAGTCCACGGCGATGGCCGCCAAGGGATAGATGAAGGACAGCGCGCCGGTCAGCGCCGTCGGCAGCTTCTGTATCGCGCCATAAAGCAGCACGTACATCAGCCCGGTGTGCACCACGCCCATGGCCAAGACGGGCAGCCACGCCGCGGGTTGGACGGGCAGCGCGCCGATGTCGGCGAAAGGCGCCAGCACCAGCGCGCCAGCGCTGACCTGGATCAGTGCGATCAGGTGCGGCGGCGTGCCGGCCAGGCGCTTGACCAGCAGCGCGGCCACCGCATAAAGCAGCGCAGCTCCCAGCGCCAGCCCGACGCCCGCCAGGTAGGAGCCTTGCGCGTATGACGCGGCGCCATGCTCCTGCGTGATCGCCAGCATGCCCGCAAAGGCCAGCGACAGCCAGGCGAGCTTGTCCAAGGTAATGCGCTCGCCCAGGAACAGCGCACCCAGCCCCACCAAGATGAACGGCTGCGTGTTGTAGACGGCGGTAGCCACGCCTATCGACGCGCGCGCATAGGATGCAAAGAGCAGCAGCCAGTTGCCGACGATGGCCATGCCGCTTACCAGCGCCAACACAAAAGCGGCCGGCCGCAGCACGCCCGGGCGCAGCATGCCAAGCGCCGCGGATATCACCAACAAGGTCGTGGCGCCGATCGCGCAGCGCCAAAACACCACATCCCCCACGGGCAGGCCGGACTTCAGCACGAACCAGCCTATCGTGCCCGATATCAGCATCGCGGCCGTCATCTCCAACGAGCCCCGGCGTACTTGCGCATCCATGAAGAAACTCCTGCATAGACGAGGCGCACAGTGTGCCGCTTTCCGCCAGATAAGGCCATGGCTAGAATTAAGTCAATCGGTCAGATTTCCTTTTTTTCTTAGGCAAAGAGGCGGGATATGCTTTCTACGCTGGACGACGTCGACCGCATCCTGATCACGGCGCTCAAGGAAGACGCCCGTCGCTCGCTCAAGGATTTATCGCGCCTGTGCGGGCTATCCTCGCCCAGCGTGGCCGAGCGCCTGCGGCGTCTGGAGCAGCGCAAGATCCTGGCCGGCTACACGATAGACGTAGACCCGGCCGCCTTGGGCTACCTGTTGCAGGCCATCGTGCGCGTGCGTCCCCTGCCCGGCCAACTGCACCGGGTCGAAAAACTGATCCGCGAGATCCCGGAATTCACCGAGTGCGACAAGATCACCGGCGAGGACTGCTACATCGCGCGCCTGCAGGTGCGATCGATGGCGCAGTTGGACGCCATCCTGGACCGGCTGGCCGACCGCGCCGAAACGCATACCGCGATCGTCAAGAGCACGCCGGTGCGCCGGCGGCTGCCGCCGCTTTCCGTGGCCGGCTGACCGACCTGCTTCCCGACACCGCTGTGCGGCCCTCGCCCAGCCGCTGCCGACGCAGGCGCCACTGGCCCAACGCGGCCCGGGGCCTGATAATGCGCCCTGCTTGTCCACGCATCGATCGTCCTTTATGCCCACCGTCCTGCTTACCGGCTTCGAACCCTTCGAAGCAGACCCCATCAACCCGTCCTGGGAAATCGCCCGCGCACTGGACGGGCGCAAGATAGGCGACGCCCACGTGGTCGCCTGCCAGCTGCCCTGCGTGTTCGCGCGGGCGCCGGCCATGCTGGCCCAAGCCTTGGAATCGACCCGCCCGGTGCTGGCGATCTGCCTGGGCCTGGCCGGCGGACGCGACGCCATTTCGATCGAACGCGTGGCCATCAACCTGGCCGATGCGCGCATCCCGGACAACAGCGGCGCACAGCCGTTGGACGAGCCCGTCATCGCCGGCGGGCCCAACGCGTACTTCGCGCCGCTGCCGGTCAAGGCCATGGCGCAGGCCCTGGCGCAGGCCGGGCTGCCGGCGACCGTCTCGCACACCGCAGGCACCTTCTTGTGCAACCAGGTTTTTTACTGGCTGTGCCATCACATCGCCACGCAGGCGCCCTGCCTGCGCGGCGGCTTCATCCACGTGCCGTACTCGGACGAGATGGCGGCCCGCCATCCCGGCAAGCCGACGCTGGCGCTCACGGCCATGGTCCAAGGCGTCGAGCTGGCCATCCGCACGGCGCTTGCCACCCGGCGCGATGCGGCCATCGCGGGCGGCACGCTGCACTGAAGCTGGCCGGCGGCGTAGGCCCCGCCCGCCGGGCGCGGCCTAGGTTCCTTTGCAGGATCAGGCAAAAAAATCGGAGTAATCGGCATTGCCCCGGATCGGGTCGAATCCGTAAGCTGGCGCTTGCCCGGGCCGCCACGATCGGCCCGACGACAAGGGGTAATCAGCATGACGATCAACCTGACCATCAACGGCGCAGACACCGCCATCGATGCTCCCGGCGAAATGCCGCTGCTGTGGGCCTTGCGTGATTTGGCAAAGCTGACTGGCACCAAATACGGCTGCGGCATGGCGCTGTGCGGCGCGTGCACGGTGCACGTCGACGGCGCGCCGGTACGCGCCTGCGTGACCCCGGTCGCGGCGGTCGCCGGCCGCCGGGTCACCACCATCGAGGGACTGGGCGAAGACGAAGTCGGCCAAGCCGTCCAAGCCGCTTGGGAGGCGCTGAACGTCGTGCAGTGCGGCTACTGCCAGCCCGGCCAGATGATGTCCGCCGCCGCGTTGCTGCGCGCCAACCCCCGCCCGAGCGACGAAGACATCGACAACGCCATGAGCGGCAATGTATGCCGCTGCGCCACCTATGTGCGCATCCGCGCGGCCATCGATGACGCCGCCCGCTCGCTGGCAGGAAGGAGCCTGACATGACGACCCAAGTCATCGCCGCGCGGCCGGACGGCGCGCCCGCCAACCCGTCGCGCCGCCGCTTCGTCCAGGGCGCGGCCGGGCTCATCCTCGGCCTGTACCTGGCGCCCCAGGGCGCGACGCGCGCCGCTGCCGCCGACGCGGCCTGGCAGCCCAACGCTTTCGTGCGCATCGGCACCGACGGGATCGTGACGATCTACGCCAAGCACCTGGAAATGGGCCAAGGCGCCTATACGGGCCTGGCCACCCTGCTCGCCGAAGAGCTCGATGCCGCCTGGGAAAGCGTGCGCGTCGAGGGCGCGCCGGCCAACACCGAGCTGTACAAGAATTTCGCCATGGGCATGCAGGGCACCGGTGGCAGCAGCGCCATGGCCAACTCCTACGAGCAGATGCGCCGCGCGGGCGCGGTCGCGCGCGCCATGCTGGTGGCCGCGGCCGCGCAACGCTGGCAGGTCCCGGCAAGCGAGATGACGGTTGCGCAAGGCGTGGTCAGCCACGCGGCGACCGGACGGCGCGCAAGCTTCGGCGAGCTCGCCGAAGCCGCCGCGCGCCAGCCGGTGCCGAACGATGTGCCCCTCAAGTCGCCGCAAGCGTTTACCCTGATCGGCAAAGCCTCCTTGCCGCGCGCCGACGGCGCCGACAAGGTGCGCGGGCGCGCCCTTTTCACCCAAGACGTGCAGCTGCCCGGCATGCTGGTCGCCGTGCCAGCCCATCCGCGGCGCTTTGGCGCCAAGGTGCGCCGCTTCAATGCCGACAAGGCCTTGGCCGTGCCGGGCGTGCAGGCCGTGGTGCCGTTCGAGGGCTCGGCCACGCGCTTTGCCGGCGTGGCCGTGCTGGCCACCCACACCTGGGCGGCGCGCACCGGCCGCGACGCGCTGGAAATCGAGTGGGACGAAACCAGCGCCTACCGCGAAGGCAGCGACCAGATCCTGGCGCGCTACCGCGACATCGCCGGCCGCCCCGGCGTACCCGCCGCGGACAAAGGCGATGCCGAGGCGGCACTGGCTGCGGCCGCGCGGGTGATCGAAACCGACTTCGAATATCCGTACCTGGCTCACGCCAGCATGGAGCCGCTCAATTGCGTGGTCCGGCTCGATGACGACAGCTGCGAAATCTGGAACGGAGAGCAATTCCAGACGCCGGACCAGCGCGCCATCGCCGACTACCTGGGGATCGCGCTCGAACGCGTGACCCTGCACCAGCTGTACGCCGGCGGCAGCTTCGGCCGGCGCGCCGGCTCCCATGCCGATTACGTGCTGGAGGCCGTGGCGATCGCCCGCGCCGCCCGGGCACAAGGCCTGCGCGCGCCCATCAAGATGGTCTGGACGCGCGAGGACGACATGCGCGGCGGCTACTACCGGCCCCTGTACCTGCACCGGGCGCGCGTGGGCCTGGACGCGCAAGGCCGGGTCTCGGCTTGGCACGTGCGCATCGTGGGGCAATCCATCCTCGAAGGCTCGCCCTTTGCGCCCATGGCGGTCAAGGACGGTATAGACATCTCGTCGGTCGAAGGGCTGTCGGACCTGAGCTATGACGTGCCCAACCTGCGGGTGGAGTTGCACACGGTGCGCGACGTTGCCGTGCCGGTACTATGGTTCCGTTCAGTCGGCCACACTCATACCGCCTTCACCGCAGAGACGCTGATCGACGAGGCGGCCGTGGCGGCCGGCCAGGACCCGGTCGCCTACCGGCGTGCGCTGCTGCAAGGCCACCCTCGGCACCTGGCGGCGCTGGACCTTGCTGCCGAACGCGCCGGCTGGGGACGGCCGCTGGCGCCCGGCGCGCCAGGCGCGCGGCGCGGCCGCGGCGTGGCCGTGCACGAGTCCTTCCATTCCGTGGCAGCGCAGGTGGTGGAAGTGACCGTGGGCGCCAACGGGTCACTCAAGGTCGACCGGGTCGTCTGCGCCGTGGACTGCGGCATCGTCATCAACCCGGACGTCGTGCGCGCGCAGATGGAAGGCGGCATCGGCTTTGCGCTGTCGGCAGCCCTGCACGGCGCCATCACGCTGAAGGAAGGCATGGTCGAGCAAAGCAATTTCCACGACTACCCCGTGCTGCGCATGAACGAAATGCCCAAGGTAGAAGTCCACATCGTGCCGTCCCAGGCCGCGCCCACCGGGGTGGGCGAGCCGGGCGTGCCGCCGCTTGCACCGGCGCTGGCCAACGCCATCTTCGATGCCGTGGGCGTGCGTGTGCGGTCGCTGCCGATCCGCACGCCGCTAGCGGCGGCCGGCGCATGAAGAACGGGCGCGTCCCTGCCTCACAGCCAGCCGGCGGCACCGCGCCGGCCCAGCAGGCCCTGCGCGCCGAGCTTGCCGCCCACATCGCCGCGCTCGCCCCCGCCGAAGGACCGCAGCCAACCGCGTATCCTGGGCTTGTCCTGGCAAGGTTTTCGGCGCCGACCGAGCTGGACTGCGGCCATTACCGGCCGTCGCTGACCATCGCCGCGCAAGGAGCCAAGCAGGTCCACCTGGGTGACGACGTCTATGAGTACGACGCGTCCCACTACCTGCTGTCGGCATTCGAGCTGCCCGTGCAGGCGCGCATCACGCTGGCCACGCCGCGCGCGCCCTACCTGTGCCTGTCGCTGGACTTGGATCCGCACCGGATCGGTGAGCTGGTCAGCGAGTTGGACCTGCCGGCGGACGCTGATCCCGGCCCGGCGCGCGGCCTGGCCGTCGGCCAGATCACGGCCGAGCTGCTCGAACCGGCGCTGCGGCTGCTGCGGCTGCTGTTGGAGGCGCCGCGCGACCTGCGCGTGCTGGGTCCCCTGATCGAGCGCGAGATCCTCTACCGCCTGTTGACGGGCGAGCTTGGCCCACGGCTGCGGCGCATCGCGCTGGCCGGCGGCCCGGCCCAGCGGATCGCCCAGGCCATCGAGTGGATCAAGCGCCATTACGCGCTGCCGCTGCGCATCGAGGCGCTGGCGCAAGCGGTCAACATGAGTCCGTCATCCCTGCACCATCACTTCAAGGCCGTCACGGCGATGAGCCCGCTGCAATACCAAAAGCGCGTCAGGCTGCTCGAGGCGCGCCGGCTGATGCTGGCCGAGCCCCTCGATGCGGGCGCGGCCGCGCACCGCGTCGGCTACGAAAGCGCCTCGCAATTCAGCCGCGAATACAGCCGCCTGTTCGGGCTGCCGCCGATGCGGGACATCAGCCGGCTGCGCGGGCTGGTACCGGCCTAGGGCTGCCACCGGCGCGTTGCGCAGCCGCACCGGCGGCCGCGCGAAATTGCAGCGCAAGAAACGTAGTGCCGTGGGCGGGCGACTGTTCTACATTGCAGGCATCGCATTCACCCATGCCCTAGCAGACCCGTCATGAAATCCGCCACCGCCCTGCCCGATGCACCCGGGACCCACGCACCCGCGGCCGCGAGCGCCGCCGACCCGCCCGGCGCGGCCTTGGCACGCCCCTATGCCACGGACGCGCAGCGATGGGCCGCGGTGCTGGCGCGCGACAGCGCCGCCGACGGGCACTTCGTGTACGCCGTCAAGACGACCGGCGTCTATTGCCGGCCCAGCCACCCCGCCCGCCTGCCGCGGCGCGAGAACGTCGAGTTTTTTGACTCGGCCGAAGCGGCCGAGGCGGCAGGCTACCGCCCCAGCCGCCGGCCAGCCATCGATGCGCAGGCGGCCGCGCGGCGCGCGGCCATCGTCGCACAGGCCTGCCGCCTCATCGACCAGGCCGCCGCGCCGCCCTCCCTGGCCGAGCTGGCCGAGCGCGCGGGCATGAGCGCCTACCATTTCCATCGCCTGTTCAAGGCCGAGACGGGCCTGACGCCGGCGGCCTATGCGCGCGCGCGCCGCGCGGCCCGGCTGCGGCAAGAACTCGGCAAGGCGCCGACCGTCACCCAGGCCATCTACGAGGCGGGCTTTGGCGCCAGCAGCCGCTTTTACGAATCCAGCGACGCATTGCTGGGCATGGCAGCGTGCGACTACCGCAAAGGCGGGCGCGGCACGCGCATCCGCTTTGCCGTGGGACAATGTTCGCTCGGTGCCATTCTGGTCGCGCAAAGCGACCGGGGCATATGCGCGATCTCGCTGGGCGATGAGCCGGACGCCCTGGTGCGCGAGCTGCAGGACCGCTTTCCGCACGCCGAGCTGATCGGCGGTGACGCCGGCTTCGAAAGGCTGGTCGCGCAAGTGGTCGGCTTCGTCGAGGCGCCGCAATTGGGGCTGAACCTGCCGCTGGACGTGCGCGGCACGGTCTTCCAAGAGCGCGTCTGGCAAGCCCTGCGCGAGATCCCGCCCGGCCAGACCGTCACCTACACCGACATCGCCCGGCGCATCGGCGCGCCCAAGTCGGTGCGCGCGGTCGCCCGGGCCTGCGCAAGCAACGTCATCGCCGTGGCCATTCCCTGCCACCGCGTCGTGCGCCGCGACGGCGACTTGAGCGGCTACCGCTGGGGCGTTGCCCGCAAGCGCCGGCTCATCGAGCGCGAGCGCGAAGCGCGCGAGGACGGATCCGGCCAGGCCTGAAGGACATGCGCCCGGCCGCCGGCGCATCCACGCACGCGGCACGCATACAATGGGCGCGGCGCGCGGGCCCCGCCGGCGCCGCCGCACACCTGGACGCACAAAACGGAGACACGCCTTGCAAACCGCCTACGACCCCGCACCCGCCGCCGCGCTGCTGGCCGACGCCTGGCGCCATGGTAAGCAGTTGCGCGAACTGCCCGCCGACTGCCGCCCCGCCACCTTGCAGCAGGGCTACGACTTGCAGGACCGCCTTTTCGCGGCCATGGGCGGGCCGTTGGCCGGCTGGAAGCTCGGCGTGGGCAGCCCCGCTGCCATGCGCGCCGGCGGACTGGACCGGCCGCTGGTCGGCAGGCTGCTGCAATCGCGCTGCTGGCGCGACGGCGAAACGGTGCAACTGTCCAACGGCGCACCCGTGACGGTCGAATTCGAGATTGCCTTGGTGCTGGGCCGGGACATCGCGCCCGGGCAAGCGCCCGACGATCCGATGGAAGCGGTCGCCGGCGTGCACACCGCCTTCGAGCTGGTGCTATCGCGCTTCGTGGACCGGCGCGCGGTGGGTTGGCCCAGCTTCGCCGGCGACAGCGTGGGCTTTGATGCCTTCGTGCTGGGCCAGGCGATCACGCTGGCCGACATCGACCGCGTCATCGAAACGGTGCGGGTCGAGGTCGACGGCGTCGAGCATGCCCGGGGGCTGGCCGGCGACGACCTGTCCTACCCGTCGGTCGCCTTGCGGTATTTGTTCGACCATGCGCGCGAGCGCGGCGTGACCCTGCGACGTGGCGAAATCGTCAGTGCCGGCACGGTGGCAAAACCCTTTGACGTGGCCGCGCGCAGCGTCACGCTGACGGCCCGCTATCACGGCGGCGAGCTGCGGGCGCACTTGCAATAGCCAAGCGTGCCCTGCCGGGGCTACGATGGCAGGCCAATCCCACCGCAGCATAGGAGGTAGCCGATGCAAGCCTTGGGAAAGCGCCGCTGGGTCATCGCCGAGGGGTACCTGCCGCCGTCGAGCACCGGCACGACCCGGCAACTGGCCAGCCATGAAACCGCCTGCATCCTGAACACAGGCGACGCCCCGGCCCACGTCACGGTGACGATTTTCTTTTCGGACAGGGAACCGGCCGGTCCCTACCGGCTGACCGTGCCGCCGCGGCGCACGCTGCACATGCGCTTCAACGACCTGGCCGAACCAGAAACCATCCCGTTGGACACCGATTACGCCAGTGTCTTCGAATCCGACGTACCCATCGTCGTGCAGCACACGCGCCTGGACTCGCGCCAGGCCGAGCTCGCATTGATGACGACGATGGCCTACGCCTGCGACTGAGCCAGCTGCTGGGCTGAGGCCGCGCCGGCGGCCTTGGCCACGTCCACCCACTGCGCCCCGGTCAGCGTCGCCAGCCGCTCGGGCGAGATGCGCACCGCCGTATGGATGTCGCCCGCGGCGGGCAGCACTTCCTCGAAATCCCGAAGCGACTGGTCGCAATACACCGGGATGTCCGTCGCCAGGCCAAAGGGGCAGACGCCGCCCACCGGATGGCCAGTCACCGCCTGGACGCTTTCGGGATCCAGCATCTTGGCCTTCTTGACGCCAAAGGCCTGCTTCAGTTTGGCGTTGTCCAGGCGCGCGTCGCCGCGCATGACCACCAGCACGACCTGCTCGCCCACGCGCAAGGATAGGGTTTTGGCGATTTGCCCCGGCGCCACGCCATGGGCACGCGCGGCCAGCTCCACGGTCGCGGTGCTGACCGGTGCTTCGATGATGGCGATGTCAGGCGCTTTTTCGGCGAAAAAGCGGCGCACGCTTTCCAGACTCATGTTCTTGCCTCGGGAAGCCAGCGGCCCTTGCACACGCAGCGCGGGCGCAAACCCTCGCGCATATCGCCGCAAGTGACGCTGCGTCGGATGCACGGCCTTGCGCCTGCCGCGCTTGGCCAAAAGCCGTGATCTTAGCAAGGCGCCTTGCTCATCGCGCCCGCCCAGCCGGGGCGGCAGGGCTGCGTTGCCCATGGGTCCGTTACGCGAATGCCTTGACAGGCGATCGGCTCTGGTGTTCACTCACGCAATTTAAATATAAATACGAACGGTTATCATTTGATTTCAATGATCATGAACGTCCCGCCCAAACGCCTGCCCCTGCTCTGCGCCGCCGCGCTCGGCTGCCTGCCGGGAGCCTTGCCTGCGCAAACCGCCTCCGACGTCACCACCCTGCCCGCCGTGCGCGTCGAAGCCGGCGGCATCGAAGACACGGCAGCCAGCCCGGTCATCGGCTACACCGCGCGGCGCTCGGCCACCGCGACCAAGACCGACACACCCTTGATGGAGACGCCCCAATCGGTGACCGTGGTCACGCGCGACCAAATGGTCGACCAAGGCGCGACCAACATCCAGGACGCCCTGAACTACGCAGCGGGCGTGCGCTCGGACGCGTACGGGCTGGATTCGCGCACCGATTCGGCGCGCGTGCGCGGCGCCGACCCCGACGTCTACCTGGACGGGCTACGCCAAGCGTTCGAATACTACACCAGCACCGCGCGCACCGAGCCGTACACGCTGGAGCGGCTGGAAGTGCTGCGCGGCCCGGCCGCCATGCTTTACGGGCAAGGCAGCACGGGCGGCGTCATCAACATGGTCAGCAAGCGGCCGCTGGACGCGTTCCAGGGCGAGGTCGGGGTGCAGCTGGGCAGCCACGACCGCAAGCAAATCCAGGCCGACCTGACCGGCCCGCTCACGGAGGACGGCCGCCTGCTCTACCGCATCGTGGCACTCAAGCGCGAGGCCGATACCCAGGTCCACCACGTGCCCGACGACCGGCTGGTCATCGCGCCGTCGCTGACGTGGAAACCCTCGGCGGCCACGCAGCTGACACTGCAGGCGCTGTACCAGGACGACGATTCGGGCTCGACCGCCCAATTCATGCCGTGGCGTGGGATGCGGCTACCCAACCCGAACGGTCGCATACCCACCTACCGTTTCATCGGCGAACCGGACCACGACCGCTATGACTCGACACGACGCACTTTCGGCTGGCAATTCGAGCACCGCTTCAACGACGATTGGAGCGTTCACCAGGGCTATCGACACGCGCGCAACAAGGTGTATTACTTCACCCACTATGCCGACGCGTTCAGCCTGCCCGGTGGTTGGTCGCTCGATCCCGTCAACCAGCGCCTGATCGGCCGCAACCACTACGACACGGTCAATCGCGTGACCATCGACACCCTGGATCAACACATACAGGGCAAGGTGCGCGCGGCGGGCATCACGCACCAGCTGCTGCTTGGCCTGGACTGGTCGCACTACCGCCGTGAAAGCAAGACCGGCTATGGCTACGACGCCATCGACGCGTACCGTCCCGTCTACGGCCACTACACCGAGATCGACCTACAGGACGATCCCCGCTTCAAGCTGCGCCAGACCGGCGTCTACCTACAGGACCAGATGTACATCGGCGACCACTGGATCGTCACCGCCGGCCTGCGTTACGACCGCGCGCGCAGCGAACTGCAGGGCCGGCCCACGGAAAAGGCCAGTGCCACGACGAGGCGGCTGGGCGTGATGTACACCTTCGACAACGGCTGGGCGCCCTACCTGAGCTACAGCGAATCCTTCACGCCGGTGGCCGGCACCGAACGCAACGACGGCGGCTTCGAAACCTACAAGCCGCTACGCGGCAAGCAGTGGGAGGCCGGGATCAAGCACCTGTCCGCGGACGGCAGCCGGATGTTCACTGGGGCGGTCTACTACCTGGAAGAAGAAAACCGCCTCGTTCCCGATCCGACCGATGCCCTAAACAACGTGCAGACCGGCAAGACGCTGACCAAGGGCGTGGAGCTGGAATGGCGCGGCCCGATCACGCCGACCGTGGACCTGATCGCCCACTATAACTACATCGACCTGGACAAAGACCTGGAGGGCATCCCGCGCCACCAAGCCGCGGTCTGGGGCAAATGGCGCTTCTCCATCGCCGGCGTGGACGGATTCGCCATCGGCACGGGCGTGCGCTGGATGAGCAGCTTCAAGGACGGCGACGCGCCGACCACCAAGGCGGTAGCGCTATGGGACGGCATGCTGTCCTATGAAAACCGCCACTGGCGCTACGCGCTGAACGTCAACAACATCACCGACAAGACCTATATCGCCACCTGCCTGTCCCGGGGCGATTGCTGGTATGGCGCGCGGCGCAGCGTGATCGCCAGCGTCACCTACAAGTTCTGACCCGGCCGGGCGGCCAGGAAACGGCGGCAGGCATGCCGCCGTTTCTTTTAATTGGACTCGCCGCCGCCAGCCTGCGTGCTCAGCCGGCTGCGGCGCAGCATGCCGGCGGCGTCCAGCACCGGATACGCGGTCGAGCAAAACAGCGAGTGCAGCCGCTTCATGTCGCTGATCAGGTCCAGGTGCAGCGAACTGGTTTCTATGCTTTGCGGCGTGCCACCGGCCAGGCGCACCAGGTGGGTCTTGGCGTAAGCCCGCTCCAGGTCGCGGAACGCTTCCTTCTCGATCAACAGGCGCTGCGCGCTGCGCAGGTCGCTGTTCAGGAACACCGATAGCCCCAGGCGCAGGCTGGACAACAGCCGCGCGTGCAGTTCGGTGATCTCGTCCATGCCCTCGTCCGACAGCGAGCGCTGCTTGGCGATCTTCTTGCTTTCGATGACGCGGACCATGCGCTCGATGATGTCGCCGGCCTGCTCCAGGTTGATCGTCAGGGTGATGATTTCTGTCCAGCGACGGATTTCGGCGTCGGCCAGGTCCTTGCGCGAGACCCGCGCCAGGTACATCTTGATCTCGGTATAGAGCTTGTCGACGTCGTCGTCGAGCTTGCGGATGATGCGCGCACGAGCCTGGTCGTTGTCGCGGATCACCGGCAGCAGGCCGACCAGCATGCTCTCGATGATGTCGCCCACGCGCAGCACCTCGCGCGCCGCGTTGGCCAGCGCCAGGGTCGGCGTGTCCATGGCCGCCGGGTCCAGGTGGCGCGGGCGCACCGCGTCGCCCTCGTCCGGCGCGTCGGGCAACAGCCGCTCGCACAGCCGGGCCATGGGCTGGACCAAGGGTAGCAACAGCACACAGCGCAGCATGTTGTAGGCGACGTGGAACCCCACCACGCCCACCCGGGCATCCAGGCCCAGGGCGGCGATGCCGTCGGCCAGCACGCCGATGAACGGCAGCACCACCGCCGCCCCGCCCAGCCGGAACAGCAGGCTGCCCAGGCCGACCCGCTTGCCGGCCGGGTTGAGCCGGCTGGCGCTCATCATGGCCAACGCGCCGCTGCCCAGGTTGGCCCCCACCACCATGCATAGCGCCACCGGCAGCGAAATCACCCCAGCGGCGGCCAGCGTCGCCGACAGCAGCACGGTCGCCAGGCTGGAATAGGTCAGGATGGCCAGCAACGCGCCTATGGTCACGTCCAGCAGCCGGTCGCCCGTCAGCGTAGAGAACAGGATCTCCATCCCGGCCGACTCGGTCATGGGCCGGGTCGAGGCCTCGATCAGATCCAACGCCAGCAGGATGAGCCCCAGGCCGATGACCGCCCGACCGATGCGCCCGGCACGGGTCGAGCGGCGCGACAGGTAGACGATCACCCCGCAAAAGATCAACAGCGGGCACACCCAGGACAGGTCGAAACTGAGGACGGCCGTCATCAGCGCGGTGCCGACGTCGGCGCCCAGCATGATCGCCAGCGCCGGGGCCAGGGCCACCAGGCCGCTAGCCACGAAGCCCGAGACGATCACCGCGGTGGCGTTGCTGCTCTGGATCAGGCCCGTGACGCCCACGCCCGCGGCAAAGGCCCAGCCCGTGCGGGAAACGCTATGGCTCAGGACGCGCCGCAGCTGCGTCCCGTACACGTGCAGGACATCGGTCCGGACGATGTGGGTGCCCCACACCAGCAGTGCCAGCGCGGCAAGCAGGTTAAGCAGCGTGACCACGGTTCTCCAGCAAATGGCGGCTCAGCTCGGCAAAGCCGGCTCCATAGGGTTGTTCCGTCACGAAACTGGGCGCATGCGGCAGGCTGTCCGCAAAGCGGCGCACGTTGGCCACGCCCACCGACAGCGGAAAGAAAGCGAACATCGGCGCATCGTTGGGCGAGTCCCCGGCAAAGACGCAGCGGCTGCGCACCTGCTCGTCGTCGAGGTCCATGCCGAAGCGCTCGCGCATCATCAGCCGTGCCATGCTCAGCTTGTCGTATTGGCCGAACCAGCCGTTGACGTGGATGGAGCTGACCTTGGCCGTCATGCCCGCCTGCTCCATGATTTGCACGATGCGCTGCACGTCCTCGTCGGCCAGCGCCGGCACGTCCTCGCAGAAATCGATCGCCAGGTCGTATTGGCGGCAGAATTGGTCCGAAGCCAGCGCGCAGCCCGGCACCTCGCGCAGGATGCGGTCGCGCACCTCGGCCATGCGAGCGGCGTTTTCGCGCCGCTGCGCGTCGTCGAGCAGGTGGCGGGTGCGCAGCACCCCGCTTTCGCGGTCGTGCCACATATAGAGCGCGCCGTTCTCGCCGATCACTCCATCCACGGGCCACAGCCGGGCGATGAGGTCGCACCAGCCGGCCGGCCGGCCGGTGACCGGGATGACCAGCAGCCCGGCGCGCTTGAGCGCCTCCAGCGCGGCGTAGGTCGCGGCGTCGAGCTTGCCGCCCGTGGTCAGGGTGTCGTCGATGTCGGTGAATACGGCTGCGACCTGCGCGGCCGGCAAATACTTCAGGGCTTTCACTTCTAGCCTTCGGAAAGAACCAGCATCAGCGGCTGGTGATCGGACGCGCGCGTCTGCCCCTCGACGCGCACGTCGTCGACACCAGGCAAAAGATCCTCGCTCACGTAGATGAAATCGCAGGTAAAGGGCTCGGGCCACTGTTCGTGGTCGTAGAGGCCGACACTGTGCGCATGCGGGCGCGAGCCGTGCACGTGGGTCCAGGCATCGGCCAGGCGCGGCACGCCGGCTTCGGCAAACGGCGCCTGCATGCGGGCATGCAGCGGATCGTCCGGGCGGTAGTTGAAGTCACCGGTCAGCACCGTGCGCGTGGGCTGGGCCAGGGGCACATAGGGCGAGCCGATGTCGCGCGGCACGCAGCCCAGCACGGCGCGCTGGCAATTGTCCGCGTGCACCGTGCGGATCGCCTCGACCTGACGCTGCCGGTGCAGCGCGCTGTGGTATTCCAGGTGCGTGGTCATCACGCGCAAGGCACCGCCCGGCGCGTCGATCACCGCCTCCAGCAGCACCCGCGGCATCGTCGGCACCTGTGGGTCGGCCGGCCAAGGCAGCTGGTGGTGTACCACCCGCAAGACCGGAAAGCGGCTCAGGATCATATTGCCGAAGCGGTGACGCCGGCCGTCGGCGCCGCGCACGTCCGCGCCCGCCGCGAAGACGGCCTCGTAGCCGGGCAGCAGCGCGGCGAAGCGTTCGGGCTGGTCTTCGCCCGTGCTGCCCGCCAGCCCGGGAAAGCCGGCGGCCACTTCCTGCAAGCACAGGACGTCGAAGTCACCCATGTGGCGGGCATCGGCGACGATGCGGGCCGGGTCGACGCGGCCGTCGACGCCGCGCGCCCATTGGATGTTCCAGCTGATCAGCTTCATGGCCTGCGCCCTCCTAGCGGATGCCGGCGCGCATGAACGACTGCACGAATTGCCGCTGGAACAGCAGGAAGGCCAGCAGCAACGGCGCCGAGGTCATCAGGGTGGCCGCAGTGATGACCGACCAGTCCACGCCCTGGTCGGTCGAGGAGAACACCTGCAGGCCTACGGTCAGCGGACGCGACTCCACCGAACTGGTAATGATCAGCGGCCACAGGAAGTTGTTCCAATGGGTGCTGACCGACACCAGCCCGAAGGCGATGTAAATGGGCTTGGCCAGCGGCACGTACACCTTCCACAGTACCTGCAGCGGCGACGCGCCCTCGACCGTGGCGGCCTCGTCCAGTTCGCGCGGCACGGTCTTGAACGTTTGGCGCAGCAGGAAGATGCCGAAAGCCGACGCAAAGTACGGCAGCCCGATGGCCAGGATGGTGTCGCGCAGGCCCAGCTTGTTCATGGTCGCGTAGTTTTCGACCACCAGCACGTCGGGCATGACCATCAGCTGCGTGAGCACCAGCATGAACAGCAGGTCCGCCCCCTTGAAGCGGTAGCTCGCAAACGCGTAGGCCGCCATGGTCGAAAGCACCAGCTGCGCGGCCAGGATCATGGTCACCAGCACGAAGGTGTTGAAGAAGTAGCGCGCGAACGGCGCGGCCTCCCAGGCCCTGACGAAGTTTTCCAGCGTCAGGGGCGCGCCCAATTCGAAGCGCGTGGCGTACTGCGCCGGGTGAAACGCCGTCCACACGGCATACAGCAGCGGCAGCAGCCAAAGGATGCCGAGCGTCCAGGCCGACAGGGTCTCCAGCGTCTTGTTGCGGTCGCCGAAAGGCGTCGTAGCTTGCGCGCTCATTGGTAGTGCGTCCTACGGTCGAGGATACGGAACTTGACGAAGGCGATCACGGCCAGCAGGGCCAGCAGCACGACGGTCAGCGCCGCGGCGTAGCCCGAATCCCAGAAGGCGAAGCCGACTTCGTAGATGTAGTAAAGCAGCAGCGAGCTGGCGTTGTTGGGACCGCCGCGGGTCATCACGAAGATGTGATCGACCAGCCGGAAGGAATTGATCAGCGCGTTGATCAGCACGAACAGCGTGGTCGGCATCAGCAGCGGAAACTGCACGCGCCAGAAATACTGCCAGCGCGAGGCCCCCTCGAGGCTGGCGGCTTCGGCCAGTGTCGGCGAAATCTGCTGCAACGCCGCCAGGTAAAAAATCATGAAGAACCCGGCTTCCTTCCATATCGCCACCACGATGATGGCGCCGAGCACCGTGTCCGGGCTGCCCAACCAGTTGTGCGACGGCAGGCCCAGCGCCTGCGTGATCTGCTCGAGCAGGCCGTACTGCGGCGTGTAGAAGAACAGCCAGATGTTGGCCACCGCGATCATGGGCAGCACCGTGGGCGTGAAGTACGACAGGCGCAGCAACCCGCGGCCGACCAGGCGGTCGTTGACCCAAAGCGCCATCACGATGGCCAGCGCGATGGCCGTCGGGATGGTCCCCAGCGAAAACCAAAGATTGTTGCCCAGCGCCTCCCAGAACACCGGGTCCTCGATCATGGAGGCGTAATTCTCCAGGCCGGCGAAGTCCGGCGGATTGCCGCCGCGCGGCGTGAAGAAAAAGCTATGCCAGATGGTGGCCACGGCCGGATAGTGCGTAAACCCTACGAGCAGCACCATCGCCGGCAGCAGCAGCAACCACGGCGTGACGGAAGTTGCGAGGCGATTCATCTCTTGCCTTTGCCGCAAAGCGGAAATCTTTCTTGCCGGGGCGGGGTGCCGGCAGGCGCGCGGCGCGCCTGCCTATGTTCCCCGCCCCTGCCCTGCCTGTCTTACTTGTAGCGACGCAGGATGCGCGAAGCTTCACGCTGCGCATCCTTGAGCGCGGCCTCGGCAGTCTTCTCGCCGGAAAGCGCGGCCTGGATGTTGTCGTTCAACGCCTTGGTCACGCGCTGGTTGTCGTGCGTGGACAGCTCGGCGACAGCGTACTCGAGCTGGTCGCGCGCCACGGCCGCAGCCGGTACTTCCTGCAGGTACTTGACCATGGCCGGCGTCTGCCAGGCATCCGGGCGCGTAGCCACGTAGCCGGTGGCGATGCTCCACTCGGCGGCGCGCTCGGGCTGGGTGGCCCAGCGGATGAAGGTCATGGCCGCCTGCTGCTGCTCGGGCGTGGTCTTGCTAAAGATGTAGAAATTGCCGCCGCCGGTGGGGCTGCCGCGCTTTTTCTGGGCGGGCAGCATGGCCACGCCGAAGGGGAAATCCGCGTTGGCACGCAGGTTGGCCAGGTTGCCCGTGGTCGTCCAGACCATCGCTGCCTTGCGCTCGAGGAAGTCCTTGGGCGTGGTGCCCCATTCGATCACGCCGGACGGGCTGACCTTGTGCTTGGCCGACAAGTCCACCCAGTTCTGCAGCGCGGTGATGGCCTCGGGGGCATCGAAATACGTTTCGGTGCCCTCGCTGTTCATGAGCAGCGTGTCGCGCGGCGTGGTCATGCCCTGGAACATCCAGTAGGCAAAACCGGTCGAGGGGATCTTCACGCCCCACTGGGTCACGTTGCCGCTGGCGTCGGTCTTGGTCAGCTTCTTGGCAGCCTCGACCATGTCATCCCAGGTCTCGGGCGCGCGCTCGGGGTCCAGGCCGGCTTCCTTGAACAGCGCCTTGTTCCAGAACATCACGATGGTCGAGCGCTGGAACGGCACGCCCCAGGTCTTGCCGCCGGTCTGGCTGTTCTGCATGAAGCCGGGATAGAAGCCCTCCAGCCAGGCCTTGTCTTCGGGCTTGGAGGCCAGCGGATCGATGGGAACGATGGCGTTTTCATCGATCAGGGTGAACAGGTCGGTCGACAGCAGCACCGCCAGCGTGGGAGGCGTGCCGGCCTTGTGGGCGGTCAGCGCCTTGACGATGCTTTCCTGGTAGGTGCCGGCATACACCGCCTTGACGGTGATTTCCGGGTGCTCCTTGTGGAAGTCGGCGACCATGGCGTCGATGATCTTGGTCACCGGGCCGCCGACGGCCACGGGGTAGTACATGCTGATCTCGACCGGCTGTTGCGCGGCCAGGGCCGGCGCGCCGCCGAAGGCTGCCGCAACGGCAGCAGCGGCGATGGATTTGAGGACGACTCTACGCATGATGGGTGTCTCCGTTGGACTATGTTGACTGCTGGAACTACCGTCTAAAGCGGGCGCGGCCTTAACGCGCCCCGCACCGCAAACCGGTCTGCTCGTCGAAGAAGTATTGGTTGGCGGCATCCCAGGCCAGCGCCACGTCGGCACCCGGCCTGAGCGCAAGCTGCCCAGGTGCGCGCACGAGCAGCGACCCTTGCCCGGCACGCACCCCGACGATGGTGTCCGCGCCGAAGTACTCCACCGTCTCCACGCGCGCCGGCACGCCGCGTTCGGCCAGGCGCACGTGCTCGGGCCGAACGCCGAGCACCACCGGCCCTTGGAAAGGCGCGTCGGTCACGATCGGCCCGTTCGTGCCTTTCAGGCGCAGCCCGCCGTCGGCGGCCTCCAGCGGCACGATGTTCATGGGCGGCGTGCCGATAAACCGCGCGGCAAAGACCGACGCCGGCTGCGCGTACAGTTCGGCGGCCGTCGCGTTCTGCTCGATGCGGCCGTCGCGCAACAGGATGACCTGGTCGGCCATGCTCATGGCCTCGGTCTGGTCGTGGGTGACGTAGACCATGGTGATGCCCAGCTGCTGCTGCAGTGCGCGGATCTCGCGGCGCATCTCTTGGCGCAGCTGGGCGTCGAGGTTGGACAGCGGCTCGTCCATCAGGCAGACGGGCGTCTCGGCGATGATGGCGCGGCCCAGCGCCACGCGCTGCTGCTGGCCGCCGGAAAGCTGCGAGGGACGGCGATCGAGCAAATGCCCCAGGCCCAGGATGTCGACCACGCGTGCCAGGCGCTTGTCGTAGTCGCGCTTGGGCTCCTTGCGCACGCGCAGGCCGAACAGGATGTTCTCGCGCACGGTCAGGTGCGGAAACAGCGCGTACGACTGGAACACCATGGCGATGCGCCGCTGCGCCGGCGGCAGGTGCGTCACGTCCCGGCCGTCGATGTGTATGGTGCCGGTGGTGGGCGTGTCCAGGCCGGCGATCAGTCGCAGCGTCGTCGATTTGCCGCAGCCCGACGGACCGAGCAGCACGGCAAACTCGCCTGACCGGATTTCGAAATCTATGCCCTTGACGGCCTGGGCGTCGCCCCACTGCTTGGTAATGCCTTTAAGAGAAATCGCGGCCATCTGCGGCCCCCTCCCGATGTCTGATCAATGCTGCGCGGCCGCAGCGGCCGGCGCCGTAGCGTTGGCGATGGTTGCGTAAGCCTGGCCGAACCACTGCGCGAACGCAGCCCGCTCGTCCTGGCTCATGTGCAGGCCGCACTTGGTGCGGCGCCACAGAATGTCGTCGGGTTCGCGCGCCCATTCGTGGCGGATGAAATATTCGGCTTCGCGCTCGGTCAGCCCGCCGCCGAAATCACGTCCCAGCGCCGCCATGTCCTGCGCCTGGCCCAGGATGTCCGGGCAGCGCAGCCCGTGGCGCGCGAACAGGCGCGTCACGTAGGCCTGGTCCAGCCCAGGATAGCGCGCAATCATCGCCGCAAGCTCGCGGCTGCGCTCGCCGCGGGCGAACCCCCCGCCCGGCAGCGCCTCCTTGTGCGTCCAAGGCCCGCGGCCGGTCTTGAACCAGGGCGCGAGCTTTTCCATGACCGATTCCGCGAGCCGCCGGTAGGTCGTGATCTTGCCGCCGTACACCGATACGCAAGGCAGGCCTTGGGCGTCGTCGACGATGAGCGTGTAGTCGCGGGTGACGGCCGACGGGTTGTCGGATTCGTCGTCGAACAGCGGACGCACGCCCGCGTAGCGCCAGACGATGTCCTCGGCGCCGAGGGGCTTGGCCAGGTAGTTGTTGACCGCGCGCAGCAGGTAGGCCTCTTCCTCAAGGCTGATGCGCGCGCCGTCGCGCATGTCGGCCTGCTCGACATCCGTGGTGCCGATCAGCGTGTAACGGCCCTCGTACGGGATCATGAAGACGATGCGGCGGTCGTCGTTTTGCAGGATGTAGGCGTGCTCGCCCTCAAAAAGCCGCGGCACGACGATGTGGCTGCCGCGCACCAGCTTCACGCCGGCGCCGCTGCGGCGGCCGTTGAGCGCGCGGTCCATCTCGGCCACCCAGGGGCCGGCCGCATTGACGATGCCCCGCGCCTGCAGCGTGATGGTTTGCCCGGTGGCTGCGTCCTGCAGCGTGCAATGCCAGGCGCCGTCGCGCCGCTCGGCAGAGACCAGGCGGGTGCGGGCCAGGATGCGCGCGCCGTGTTCCTGGGCACTGAGCAAATTCAGGATGACCAGCCGTGCGTCGTCGACCCAGGCGTCCGAATAGGCAAAGCCGCGGGTCAGGTCCTGCTTCAGGCCGCTCGGCGCGCCCATGCGGTCCAGGCGGATCGCCTGCGAGCGGGGCAGGCTGATGCGCCCGCCGATGTGGTCATACAGCCAGAGCCCCAGCCGTATCATCCAGCGCGGGCGCAGGCTGGGCACGTGCGGCATGACGAAGCGCAGCGGCCAGGCGATGTGCGGCGCGATGTCGAGCAGGTGCTCGCGCTCGCGCAGCGCTTCGGCCACCAGGCGGAATTCGTAGTATTCCAGGTAGCGCAGCCCGCCGTGGATCAGCTTGGTGCTGGACGACGAGGTTGCCCCGGCGAAATCGCCCTGTTCGCACAGCGCCACCGACAAGCCGCGGCCGGCCGCGTCGCGCGCCACGCCGGCACCGTTGATGCCGCCACCGATCACAAGAAGGTCGTAAATCTGTCGCTGGCTCATTTCTTGCCTCCGGCGCGGCTCGCGGCCGGCGCCTCTTCGACCAGTAGCCTGGCGGTCGGCTCATCGACCACCAGTTCGTTGATGAAACCACCGCGCAGCGCAGCGCGCAGCGCGGCCGCCTTGCCCTTGCCGGACACGACGCACAGCGAGTGCGCCGCGCGGCCGAAGCGGTCCAGGTCCGGCCCGCTGCTGCGGGCATTGAGCGATACCTCACGCCAGCGGCCGTCCTCGCGGAAGAACACAGTAGCGATGTCGCCCACCACGCCCTGCCTGCGTATGCTTTGCATGTCCTTGCGGTCCAGGTAGCCGCCGGTGTAGACATGGCTGCCGGTCTCGGCCACGCCGATGCTGTAGACCACGATGGAGGCGCGCTCCTGCAGGGCACGGATGGCCTTGACGCTGCGCTCGCGCCACAGCGCCTGGCGCGTTTCCGGGTAATCGAAGAAAGCTGGCACCGGAAAGCTATGGGCGCGCCCACCGTAGTTCTGGGCAAACCGCGCGACGATCGATTCGCCGAAGGTATTGACGATGTCCATGCCGGTGGCCGAGCCGTTGAGCTGCACGACCTCCACGCCGTGCAGCGGCTTGGGCGACAGGCAACCGGCGATCGCCTCGACGGTGTGCCCCCAGGCCAGGGCCAGCACGGTGTTGGGCGCCATCAGCGTGTTGAGGTAGGCCGCCGCATGCATGGCCACGCGCTGCATGGACTCGCGCGGGCTGGCGGTTTCGGGCACGGGAACGACCTGCACTGTCCGCAAACCGTAACGTCGCTTGATTACGCTTTCTATCGAGGCCGACTGCGCCTGGGGATCGTTGATCCGGATTTCGACCAGGCCGTTCTTGGTGGCATAGGACAGTAGCCGGGAAACCGTGGCGCGCGACGTGCCCATGTCCTGGGCGATCGCCGCCGTCGTCATGTTCTGGATGTAGTACAGCCGCGCCACGCGCAAGGCGGCATGGACGGTGTCCTGACGGGTTTCGGAAGGCATGGGGCCGGCCTGAACAAATGATCAACGATGTTGAACGTTTGTAAAGTTAACGTACCGGCGCGGCAAACGCAAGCGTCCAGGCGCAAGCCGGCCAGCCCGTGCACCGCGGACAAGGCGCGCGGACATGCCATGCATGGGGGGGGGTTCCCTGACGCGGGACAGCCGACAGAACGCGGTCAGGACTTGCGCGCCGGCCGTGGGCGCGTCGCGTCGGCCGGCGCCTCCAGCCAGGCCAAGGTGTCGAGGTAATCCAGGAAATGCCGCAGGTAGCTGGGCGACTGCGCGTGCATCAGCGCCAGCGCCCGGTGCGCGAGCAAGGCGGAGTTGAGCGGCCCGGCGTTGCCCGGTGCCTGCGCCAGCGCGGCGCGGGCCTGGCGCTCGATGCGCTGGCGCGCGACCAGGCTGCGGACGTCTTCCAGCATGGGTGGCTGCCCGCCGGCGGCGTCGGCTCGAGGTTCCGCCTGCCGACGGCCGGCCAGCCGCTCGACCAGGGCCGTGAGCGCGCCCGGCCCGCCGGCGTCGCCCTGCCGGCTGGCTGCGCCTTGCGGCTGTGGCGCCGCAGCAGTGACGGCACCTTCGTAGCCGCGCACCGCGCGCGCCAGCTTGGCCTCCAGGACCGTACGCGCGCGCCCGGTGCTGGCCGCGGCCCGCCGCGCCAGCGCGGCGAGGAAGGCGAAGCGCACCGGATCGCGCCGGTCCAGCCCCTGCGCGCGCCAGGCATCGAGCTTGGCCTGCAGGGCGTCGCCGGCGACGCTATCGCGAGTCATGCTGCCCGTCCGATTGCGCCGCCCGCCGCGGCACCAACGAGATCTCCACCCGGCGGTTGCGCGCCTGCCCCTGCGGATCGGCGTTGGATGCCACCGGATGCTCCGCGCCGAAGGCGGCGGCAAACACCGACGACGACGGGATGCCCTCTTCGATCAAGGCGCGCGTGACGGTGAGCGCGCGCAGCGCCGATAGCTCCCAGTTGTCGGCGAAGCGGTTGCCGAAGCGCACGGGTTGGTCGTCGGTGAACCCGCTGACCATGAGCATCTGGTCGCGCGCTTGCAGGTAGCCGGCAAGCGGCCCCGCGATGCTGCGCAGCACCTGCCTGCCCTCTTCCTGCAGCTGGTCGGAATTGAGCGCAAACAGCACGCTGCCGCTGATGCCGATGCGCCCATCGGTCAGCGTCACCCTGCCGGCGGCAAGCGGCCCGGCCAGCGCCTGCTCCAGCTGCTGGCGCTGGCGCTCCTGCTCCTGCCGGCGCGCGACCTCTTCTTCCAGGCGGGCCGACAGCTGCGCCTGCATCGCGACCACGCCGGCCACGACCAGGACGAACACGCCCAGCAGGACCGACATCAGGTCCCCGAAAACGGGCCAAACGGGCGCAGCGGGCTCCACGCCCCCTTCGATCTCTTCCCTCATGCCTTGCCGGCCTCGTCGGCGCGGGCCGCCACCTGCTGCAGGTCCTGCACGATCTGCTTTTGCGCCATCAGGCTCAGGTCGACGACCTCGCGCGCCTGCTCGAGGTAATAGGCGAACTGCTCGTCGCTGCGCGCGGTCGCGCGCTCGAGCGCCCCGCCCAGGCGCTCCAGGTGCTCGACGAGCTTGTCGCTGGATTGGCCATAGGCCTGCACCGCCGCGCCGAAGGCCTCGGCCAGGGCGGCGATTTCGGCCACGCTGCCGGCGGCTTCAGCCGATGCCGCATCGAGCTTGTCGGCCTGCGCCTGCACCGTTTCGACGAAGCGGTCGCCGGCGCGCGCCAGCATGTCGGATGACGTGGCCACCAGCGCGTCGATGGCCGCGCGCTGCTCGGCGCTGGCGTGGTTGACCGAATCGAGCAAGGTGTCCACGGTTTCCAGCAGGCGGGTGCGCTCTTGCAGCACGGCGTTGTCGTGCGCCAGGCTGTCCGACAGTTTCTGGCGCAGCTCGGCGATGACTTCGGCGGCGGCGCGCGGCGCCTCGGACGCCGCCTGCACCAGCTTGCCGATCTCGGCGATGGTGGCCTGGGCATGCGCTTCGGCCTGCGCCGAGATGTCATCGGCCGCGCGCGCCAGCGCCTGGCAGATCTCGCGCTGGCTGTCCGCGGCCTGCCGGCTGGCCTGCAACCATTCGTCGCGCAGCAAGGCGTGGGCAGTCTGCAGCGTGCCCGTCCAAGCCTGCAGCCGCTTGTCGTCGCGCTCGGCAAGCTCGGCCTGCAGCGCAGCCTGCGACGTCGCCAATGTTTCCAGCCACTGCGCCGCCTGGCGCTCGAACGCGGCCACCGCTTCGCCAAGCGCCTGCCGGTTGCCGGTGGCCAGCTGCTCGCTCGAGCGGGTTTGCTCGGCCAGCGCCTGCTGCCAGGCCTGGCCCATGGCCGCGGCGGTGGCCTCCAGGCGGGCGGACACCGCCTGCAGCAGTGCCTGGCTGCGCTGCTCGAAGGCGTCGGCAAACCGCTGCAGCGCCGCCGCCTGCTGCTCGACCTGCTCGCGGCCGGCCTGGCGCTGTTCGGCCAGCAAATCCTGCCAGCGTTGGGCAAGCTCCTCGGCGGCGGCATCCAGGCGCGCGGCCACGCCCTCGAGCTGCTGCTGCGCGGCCTGGGCCACGCTGGCGTGCCAGGCGCCCGCTTCGCGCGAAATGCCTTCCATGGCGGCCTGCACCGCCGGACGGATGGCCGCGTCGGCCGAACGGGCGCTGGCAGCAACGGCCTCGGCAAGCGATTGCTCCATGGCGCCTGCCAGCCGCGCGTGGGCGGCTTCGGCCTTGTCGTGGAAGGCCGACTGCCCCGCGGCCAGGCGTTGGTCGATATCCTGCCCGCGGCGCTCGATGGCATCCATCATGGCCTGCAGCCGCTCGGCCAGCGCCGGCAGGGCCTGCGCCTGCTGCTGCAGCAAATCGACCATCTGCCGGCGCTGGTGCGACGGCGCATAGGCCTGCAACGACGTGGCGATGCATGCATCGAGCTGGCGGGCGGCTTGGTCGCGCTCGCGGCGGTCCAGCGCGGCCAACAGTCCAAGGGCCGCAGATGCGGCCACGCCGGCCACCGATGTACCGAAGGCAAACCCCAGTCCGTGCACCGGCGCCGCGAGCGACGCGCGCATGGCCTGCAAATCCGCCGCGCTTTCCAGCGCCGCCCCCGTGCCGCGCAACGTCGCGATCATGCCAAGGAAGGTGCCCAACATGCCCAACAGCACCAGCAGCCCCACGATGTATGGCGCGAGTACCGGACCGGGCAGCGCGGCGCGCGTGCCCTCGATGCGTAGCCGGACCGCGTCGCGCAACGCCTCGGGCACGCGGGCCAGCCACGCGACCAGGTCCTCGGCCGGGCCGGACAATCCGGCGAGGGCCTGCGCCAGGCCGCCGGTGGCGCGGCGCTGCCGTCCGATCTCCAGCGCCCCCGCCGCATAAAACGCAACGATCAACGCGATGATGCCAAGCGCCAGCGGGTTGACGCCGACGTAGCCCGCGCCTATCCACAACGGCACGGCCAACCCTGCGGCAAAAATGATCGAATAAGCGATGTGTCGGGTCATGGGATTGCAGTCAGCGGCCGGCGAGCACTTCGGACAGGCCCGCGACCGGTTGAAAACGAACGTCCAGTTCGGCCAGCAATACGCTGCGCGCATCCCGGCGGAATACGGCCAGCCAGGCGTCGGACTGACCGGCATCGCGCTGCAGGCCCTCGAACCGCCCCTGCAGCAGGGTGGCGATGCCACCGAGCAGGGCGCGTTCGCGCGGCGCCAGCGCCTGCTCCAGGATCGCATCGACCGCCGCCAGGCGCGCCCTGGCGCCGCCTTGCGCGGCCAGCGTCGCGCGCAGGCGGGCACGTTCGGTGCCGATGCGCGCGGCCATGGTGCGCTGCAGCAGCAGGTAGCGCTCGCGGTAGGGCTCGTATTGCGCGGGCGCCTGGCTGCCGGGATCGGCGCTGCCGGCCTGCGCAGGGGATTCGCCGAGCAGGTCGTCGGAAGCCACCGCCTGCACAAGCGAGGCGCGCACCCGCTCGCACCGCTGCGACGCCGCCGCATCCGGTGCGGCGGCGGCAGGCGCGATCTCGCCGTCCAGCACCCGGGCAAGCGAAATCGCATCGGTCCAGGCCAGCCAGCCGGCCAGCCGCTGCGACGGCGGCACGCCCGCGTCGACGGCATCCAGGTCCGTCAGGCGCGCAAGCAGGCGTATCAGCGCCGGCCCCACGGAACCGGCGCGTTGCAGCGTATCGACCATAGCAGCCGGGCCAAAAAGCCGGCAGTTTACACGCCGTCCGAGCCCGGCACGGCCGGTTTTGGCCGCGCGGCCGCCGCCTTATTGCCCCGGGCTACTGCGGGAACCCCGCGCGTTGCGGCCAGTAGTTGGCGAAGCGCCGGATCTGCACCGACCCGTAGACGCCGTTGCGGAAGTACGGTTCCTGGTCGAGCCAGTCCTGCGCCGCCTGCTTGTCGGCGAACTCCGCGACGATCAGGCTGCCGACGATGGCCTGGCCGTCGTCGGCAAGCAACGGGCCGGCAAAGGCCAGCTGGTCGGCGATCCGGGCGACGTGGGCCTTGTGCTCCGGGCGCAGCTCGACGCGACGCTCGGCCATGCCGGGGTTGTCGGTGCAAATCAGGGCAAGCAACATGGCATCCTCCGTCATTGTGTGTCGCGTGCCAGCAGCCGGGCCGGCCAGTCGGCCACCGCGAAGAAATCCAGCTGCCCGTGCCCGCTCGCCTGGTAGGCGGTGTTGGTTTGCTGCGCCAGCGCCGTAAACGGCATGGGCACGCCCCTGGCGCGCCCCCACTGCAAGGCCAAGTCCAGGTCCTTGGCCACCGTGTCTATCGTGGCCATGGCGGTCCAATCCTTGCGCTTGAGCATGTCGAGCTTGTAGCCGATGACCGGGGACGCACCGGCGCTGGCGCCGATGGCATCCAGGATCATCGTGCGGTCGATCCCGCTTTGCTCGCCGAAGGCGAGCGCCTCGCCCACCAGGGCGGGCGTGACGCCGACGATGATGTTGACCAGCAGTTTCAGCACCCGCGCCTGCTCTGCCGTTCCGCAATAGGTAAGCTTGCTGCCCAGCTTGCCGAGCACGTCCTTGACCGCGTCGAAGCGCTCGGCCGGCCCAGAGCAAAAGATGCTTAACGTTGCCGCCGCCGCATTGGCGGTGCTGCCCGAGACCGGGGCGCGCAGGTAACCGCATCCGCTTGCCTGCAGCCGGGCGGCCACCTCGGCCGAGGCCGACGGGGAAACCGTACTCATGTCGACCAGCGTCTGTTCGGGACGCATCAGGCGCCCCAGGCCTTCGGGGCCGTCGACCAGCGACAGCAGCACGGCATCGGACGGCACCATGGTGAATACCACGTCGGCATGCCCCACCAGCTGCGCCACGCTCGCGCACAGCTTGGCGCCCTTGCCGGCAATCGCTTCAAGCGCCTGCGGCACGACGTCGTACGCGGCCACGTCGTGGCCCGCCTTGACCAGGTTCTCGCACATGGGCATGCCCATCTTGCCCACCCCTATCCATCCGATCACCATCGGCGCGCCGGGCTGTTCGACTGTCATGGGCGTCATCCTCCCAAATAAAGATTGCGGACGATTTGGCTATCGGAAAGCGCCGCCCTGGACGTTCCCTCGAATTCGATGCGTCCGTGCACGATCACGTAGCCGCCGTCGGCGATACGTACCGCCTGGTGAAAGTTCTGCTCGGCCATCAGGACTGTCAGGCCGAGCGAGGCCTTGAGCTGCCCGATCGCGTCGATGATGCGCGTGACCAGGATGGGTGCCAGGCCCACCGACGGCTCGTCCACCAACAAGATCCGCGGCGCGGACATCAGCGCCCGACCCAGCGCGACCATTTGCTGCTCGCCGCCGCTCATCGACCCCACGGGCTGGGTGCGCCGCTCATGCAGCCTGGGAAAGATGTCGTAGCACAGCGCCAGGTTGCGCGCGCGGCCGGCGCGCGCCTTCTTCGGGAACGCGCCCAGCAGCAGGTTCTCCTCGACGGACAGCTGCGGAAACAGCCGCCGCCCTTCCGGCACCAGGACCACGCCCAGTTCAACGATCTCCTCGGTGGTCTTGCCCACCAGGTCGATGGGCTGGCCGTCGATGACGGCCACGATGCGCCCGGCCGACGGCCGGACCAGCCCCATGATGGCGCGGATCAGCGTGCTCTTGCCGTTGCCATTGGTGCCCAGCAGGGCCACCGTTTGCCCCGAGCCGACCGTCATGGACACGTCGTGCAGGACCTGCACCGCGCCGTAGCCCGCGCTGACGGACTCCAGGACCAGACTGTTTTCGCTATTGGCCAAGGTAAGCCCTCTCCACTTCAGGCATGGCCAGCACCTGCGCCGGATCCCCGCAGACGATCCGTTCGCCCGCCACGATCACCATGAGCCGTTCGGAAAAGCGCGTCACGGCGCGCATGATGTGCTCGATCATGATCACGGTGGTGCCCGCCTCGTTGATTTCGAACAGCAAGTCCAGCACTTCGTCGACTTCGGCGCTGGCCAGGCCCGCCATGACCTCGTCGGCCAACAGCAGCGACGGGTCGGTGGCGATGGCCTTGGCCAGCTCGAGCTTGCGCAATTCCACCTGCGTGAGCCGGTCCGGCAGCGCGCCGGCCTTGTCGACCAGGCCTGCCCGCTCGAGCGCGCGGTCCGCCCGGTCGCGCACTTCGCCCATGGGCATGTGCCCGCCGCGGTGATTCATCAGCGGCATGCAGGCGTTTTCCAGGACGGTCATGCTGCGGAACGGGCGCGGCAGCTGGAAGGTGCGGCTGATGCCGCGCCAGGCCCGCTGGTGGATGGGCACCCCCTTGAGCGGCTGCCCTTCGAAGACGATGTCGCCTGCCGTGGGCACGAGGGTGCCGGCGATGCAGTTGACGAACGTGCTTTTTCCGGACCCGTTTGGCCCGATCACGCCCAGGCGTTCGCCCGCGCGCACGTCGAGATCGATGCGCTTGATCGCGGTGAACCCGCCGAACCGCATCTGCAACCCCTGGACCTGCAGCTGGATCGCGCTCATGGCCTGTTCTCCGGTCGAATGAGCCCAAGGATCCCCTTGGGCGCCGCGATGAGGAAGGCCATCATCAGCAGGCCCACCAGCAGCAGGTTGAAGTCCGAACTGATGGTGACCATGGCCACCTGTTGGACCGTTGCCAGGACCACCGCGCCGATCACCGGGCCGAGCCAATGCCCCAGCCCGCCGATCAGCGCCATGGCCATGGTGTTGACCGCATAGGCCAAGCCGAAGGCCGAAGCTGGCTCGACGAAGGTGCTGTAGTAGGCGGCCGGCGCCCCGGCCATGCCCATCAGCGCGCCACTGACCGTGGTGCCCAGCAGCTTGAGCCGGAAGGTCGGCACGCCGGAGGATTCCGCGGCGACTTCGTCATCGCGTATCGCCCGGAAGGCGTAGCCGATGCGCGATCGCTCGATGCCGCGCGCCACGCAGACCGCCAAGGCGCTCATCGCCAGCATGGCAATGAACAGGTACTCCACCGGCGAGGCAAGCATCGCCGGCGGCTGCGGACGGATCATGTACGCGCCGCGGGAACCGCCCAGGTAGTCCCAGTTGGTGACCAGCGTCTGCAGCAGCACGGCCAGGCACAGCGTGGCGATGGAAAAGTACGCGCCCCGCAGCCGCAGGGTCAGGTAGCCCATCAGCAGCCCGAGCGCGCCGGCCACCGCGGCCGCGCCCAGGATCATCGCCGGCAGGCTGCCCACGCCGAGCTTGGACAGCAGCACGCTGGTGTAGACGCCCACGCCGAAGAACCCCGCCGTACCGAAATTGACATAACCCGCGTAGCCGCCCAGGATGTTCCAGGCGGTGGCCAACAAGATGTACTGCAGGACGACGTAGGCCGAGAACCACAGGTACTCCGAGCCGGCCATCCTGAAGACGACCGCCACGGCCAAGGCCGCGACCAGGCAGCACAGGCTGAACCGTGGTGTCGAGAGAGGTTGTTTCATGGTCATCGGACCTCTATCGGGCGAACAGGCCTTGCGGGCGCACCAGCAGGGTCAGCAGCAGCAAGCCGAACGCCACTGCCAGCGACCACGCCGGGCCGACGTAAGTGGAGGTGAAGTTCTCCAGCACGCCGAATATCAGTGCCGCGAGCCACGTGCCGCGCAGGCTGGCCAGGCCACCCAGGATGCAGATCGAAAAGACGCGGCCAATGTAGGTGTGCCCCGACCACGGATCGACCGGCTGTACCAGCAGCAGCCCGCTGCCGGCCAGGCAGGCCGCGGCGATGGCGATGCCGAAGGCGATCCGCTTGACGCGCACCGGGTCCACGCCGACGAAGCGCAGCGCCTGTTGGTCCTGGCCGACGGCGCTGACCGTCCGGCCGATGAAGGTCGATCGCAGCCATCGCGACAGCGCGACCAGCACCGCCATGCCAAGGCAGAACGGCACCAGCATGCGCAGCGGCACCTCGACCATGCCGATCTGCCACGTCGTCCAGGAGTACGGTGTCTCGATCTGGCGCTGCTCGGGTCCCAGCGCCATCGACATCGATACCTCGATGACGAACATGACCGCGAAGAAGAAGGCCAGGCCCTGGATCGCAGCATCGCCGCGCTTTTCGAAAAACCGGAAGTACACGCCGTAGAAGCCATAGCCCAACGCGAAGAACGCCGGCAGCAGCAGCACGCCGACCAGCACCGGATCCAGCCCCGTGGCCGTCGCGCACAGCATGGCCACCATCGCGCCCAACACCATGAAGGCCGGGTGCGCAATATTGACCACGTCGAGCACGCCGAAGGCCAGTGTCAGCCCTACCGTGGCCAGCGCGTAGAACCCGCCCAGCAGTAGCCCCGAGACTAGGGTATTGACCAGAAGTTCGATGTCCACGACTGCCTCCGCGCTATTGGAACGGCACGGCGAGGTCGCCGGACTTGTACTTTTCCGGATACAGGATGACCTGCTTGCCGGCTTGCTTGAACTGGTCCAGCCCGCTGTCGTCGATGCCGCGGTACTGCACCAGCAGGCTCCGGGGTTCGGCCCACTCCCCGTTGGCGGCAAACTTGATTTCGCCGGCAATGGTCTGGAACGTCCCGTTCCTGAGCTGCTCGGCCACCAGGGCCTGGTCGGGCTTGGCCGCGGCCTCGATGGCCTGGCCGAGCACCTCCATCATGGCGTAGGCCATGGGCGGCACGTAAAAGCCGAGCGGATCCACGCCCTGCTTGGCGGCGATGGGCCGGTACTTGTCCAGGAAAGCGTCCACGCCGGGAAACTTCATGGTTGCCTCGGGCGCGAAAATGTCCCAGGTGACCAGGTTGTTCAGGGCTGAGCCGTTTTGCTGCTTGAAGCCGCCGATCTGCGGACCGATCATCACGCCGCCCACCATCGACGCGGACAGCTTGGTTTGCCGGATGGCGCGGGCCTGTCAGTAATTTCGTGTTTAGGGCATAACATACACTCAAGGAGTGATGAT